>ENA-OZQU01000026-OZQU01000026.1-human-gut-metagenome-genome-assembly--contig:-NODE-26-length-86802-cov-17.399092_pt1 | contig 86802 bp, 79 predicted proteins | sample MGYA00243780_ERZ653930 | MGnify/ENA primary metagenome ERZ653930 (study PRJEB26926, sample SAMN06164700) | human gut metagenome | biome: ENVO:00009003; feature: ENVO:2100002; material: ENVO:00002003...
TTTCAATCCCCTGCTCTACCGACTGAGCTATCCGGGCAACGGGGCGCATTAAACCTGATTCGCCTCGTCTCGTCAATCAAATTTCTTCAATTTACTGCAGACTGCACAATCTATCATCACTTTGCCGCTATTGCACGCATTGTCAGGCAAACCAGGCGGTCCAGGCGGCGGAAAGCGGCATTGCCAGAAGGAGTGCTGGAAGCATGTTGACCACCGGGAACATTTTAATGCCACAGATGCGTAATCCGGTTGCCAGCAGCAATAAACCGCCTACGGCGCTGAAGTCTGCCATCATCGACGGTGTGGTCAGCGGTAATATCAGCGCGGCAGCCCACGCCAGCGTTAACTGGATGATCAGTAATGGGATACTAATTACCGACACCGCAATACCCAGCGAGCAGGCGAAGATCATCGCCGTAAAGAAATCAAGAAATGACTTGGCGATTAAAATACTCGGATCGCCGGTCATCCCTTCGTTCATCGCCCCGAAGATCCCGGTGCCGCTGGCGCAAAACAGGACAATAATCGCGACATAATTCTGAATAAAAGATTCATGCGCTGGCTTCTTACGTGAGTGACGAAACAGATTTTGTGCTTTGGCGACTGCTGTATTGACACCTTTCTCCAGCAAACAAATTTCGCCAATTAGAGCGCCAAGTAGCGTAGCTAAAACCATCGCTGGAAGGTTGGCGCATTTCACAACCAGTAAAATACCAATCCCCAGCGATGCCAGACCAAAAATAGATGTCATGGAGACGCGGATACGTTCCGGTAAGCGTTGGCTGAGCAGTGCGCCGAGAACGCCACCCAGTAAGACTGCACTAGCGTTGATAAAAGGGCCGATGACCACAAGAGTTCCTGTTAGCTGTATTGTTTGATTTTCTTATTATGAACTTTTTGCCTTGTTGATGGCTTGTCTGGTCGCAAAGTCCTGGCTTGCACGCTTTAGCGAAAGGTGCCATGATTGCGCGAATTTTCTCCTCTCTGTACGGAGTTTGCCCGATGCACGCCATCTCCTTACATTCTCTCGCTTATCGCCGTTTCGCGCGAAACGTTTCCCTTTCTATGTTACTGCTCATGCGGTGAAGTTAACGCACGCTCACTGCAGGACAACAGTAAAATCAGAGCGTTTCTGCTTTTACTGATGTCTGGCGGTCGGAGCTGGTGACCAGTTTGACCCATATCTCATGGGGCAGGGTTTTCCACCTTGTCCGGTATTCTTACTTCCCCGAAACGGGTTTGCGCTTATGAAATCAATGAATATTGCCGCCAGTAGTGAACTGGTATCCCGACTTTCTTCTCATCGTCGCGTGGTGGCGTTGGGAGATACTGATTTTACGGACGTCGCGGCAGTCGTCATTACCGCTGCGGATAGTCGCAGTGGCATTCTTGCGTTGCTTAAGCGCACCGGTTTTCATCTACCGGTGTTTTTGTATTCCGAACATGCTGTTGAATTACCTGCGGGCGTTACGGCGGTAATCAACGGCAACGAGCAGCAGTGGCTGGAGCTGGAATCCGCAGCCTGTCAGTATGAAGAGAATTTGCTGCCACCGTTTTATGACACGCTGACGCAGTACGTTGAGATGGGCAACAGCACCTTTGCTTGCCCTGGACATCAACATGGTGCGTTTTTTAAAAAGCATCCTGCCGGACGCCATTTTTACGATTTCTTTGGTGAGAACGTCTTTCGCGCCGATATGTGTAACGCTGACGTAAAATTGGGCGATCTGCTTATTCATGAAGGATCGGCGAAAGATGCGCAGAAATTCGCAGCCAAAGTCTTTCATGCCGATAAAACCTATTTTGTGCTGAACGGCACATCGGCAGCGAATAAAGTGGTGACGAATGCGCTGTTAACGCGTGGCGATCTGGTGCTCTTCGACCGTAACAACCATAAGTCGAATCATCACGGCGCGTTGATTCAGGCGGGGGCGACGCCGGTCTATCTGGAAGCTTCACGTAACCCGTTTGGTTTCATTGGCGGTATTGATGCGCACTGTTTTAATGAAGAGTATCTGCGCCAGCAAATTCGCGACGTTGCGCCAGAAAAAGCCGACCTGCCGCGCCCGTTTCGCCTGGCGATTATCCAGCTGGGAACCTATGACGGAACTGTCTATAACGCCCGTCAGGTGATCGATACCGTTGGGCATCTGTGTGATTACATTCTGTTTGATTCCGCGTGGGTCGGTTACGAACAATTTATCCCGATGATGGCGGATAGCTCGCCGCTGCTGTTAGAACTTAACGAAAACGATCCGGGGATTTTTGTGACCCAGTCGGTGCACAAACAGCAGGCTGGATTCTCACAGACGTCGCAGATCCATAAAAAAGATAACCATATCCGCGGACAGGCGCGTTTTTGCCCGCATAAGCGGTTGAATAACGCCTTTATGCTCCATGCTTCTACCAGCCCTTTCTATCCGCTGTTTGCTGCACTGGATGTTAACGCCAAAATTCATGAAGGGGAGAGTGGGCGTCGGCTGTGGGCTGAGTGCGTTGAGTTGGGTATTGAGTCGCGCAAGGCTATTCTTGCGCGCTGTAAGCTGTTCCGCCCGTTTATCCCGCCCGTTGTTGATGGCAAATTGTGGCAGGATTATCCGACATCTGTGTTAGCCAGCGACCGCCGTTTTTTCAGTTTTGAGCCGGGGGCGAAGTGGCACGGCTTTGAAGGATATGCCGCGGATCAGTATTTTGTTGATCCGTGCAAGCTGTTACTCACTACACCAGGTATCAATGCCGAAACTGGCGAATATAGCGACTTTGGCGTTCCGGCGACGATTCTGGCGCACTATCTGCGTGAGAACGGCATTGTGCCGGAGAAGTGCGATCTCAACTCCATTCTGTTCTTATTAACTCCGGCGGAAAGCCACGAGAAGCTGGCACAACTGGTGGCGATGCTGGCGCAATTTGAACAGCATATTGAGGATGACTCGCCGCTGGCTGAGGTGTTGCCGAGCGTTTATAACAAATATCCGGTGCGCTATCGCGACTACACCCTGCGCCAGTTGTGTCAGGAGATGCACGATCTGTATGTCAGTTTCGACGTCAAAGACCTACAAAAAGCGATGTTCCGCCAGCAGAGTTTCCCGTCAGTGGTGATGAACCCCCAGGATGCGCATAGCGCTTATATTCGCGGTGAAGTGGAGTTGGTGCGGATTCGTGATGCCGAAGGGCGAATTGCGGCAGAAGGGGCGTTGCCTTATCCACCTGGCGTGCTTTGCGTGGTACCCGGGGAAGTCTGGGGTGGGGCGGTTCAACGTTATTTCCTTGCACTGGAAGAAGGGGGGAATTTGTTGCCGGGATTTTCGCCGGAGCTGCAAGGTGTTTATAGCGAAACCGATGCGGATGGCATGAAACGGTTGTACGGTTATGTGTTGAAGTAAGAATAAAAAAAACGGGTCACCTTCTGGCGACCCGTTTTTCTTTGCGTAATTAGTGGCTAACTGTCTGTGTGCCTGTCGGGACACGAACGTGTTTATATTTGAACATCGCCATGAACGCGAAGGCCAGAACCACGGAGTAACCAGCGAAAATCAACCATACGGTCTGCCAGTCGGTAATGCCGTTTTGGGTGTACATCTCAACAACTTTACCGCTCACGATGCCGCCGAGGATACAGCCGAAGCCGTTAGTCATCATCAGGAACATCCCTTGTGCACTGGCGCGAATTGCCGGGCTAACTTCTTTTTCGACAAACACCGAACCAGAGATGTTGAAGAAGTCGAATGCGCAACCGTAAACGATCATCGACAGTACCAGCAGTACAGTACCGAACGGAGTCGGGTCGCCGTAAGCAAACAGCGCAAAACGCAGGATCCACGCCACAATACTGATCATCATTACGTTCTTAATACCGTAGCGGCTTAAGAAGAACGGGATGGTCAGAATGAACAGGGTTTCAGAGATCTGCGAAATCGACATGATGATTGACGCATGCTGCACAATAAAGCTGCTGGCAAACATCGGATCTTTGTCGAAGCTGTGCAGGAAGGTATTACCGAACATGTTGGTAATCTGCAGTTCCGCGCCCAGCAGCATTGAGAAGATAAAGAAGATTGCCATACGCTTGTTTTTAAACAGCGCGAATGCATCGAGGCCCAGCAGGGTTGTCCAGCTCTGATTCGCTTGCTGTTTAGCAACCGGAATATGCGGCAGAGTCAGGGTAAACAGAACCAGAATGGCGGAAAGTGCTGCGCCAATATACAGCTGCATGTGGCTTAATTCGAAGCCAGACAGGCTCACCACCCACATTGCCATGATAAAGCCGATGGTGCCCCAGATACGGATTGGCGGGAAGTCAGTAACGATATCCATCCCGGCATTTTGCAGGCGATAGTAAGAGATGGTGTTGATTAACCCAAGCGTTGGCATATAAGCAAACGAGTTAATCAATATCACAAGGAACATCGCCTCCGGTGTCGTGACCTGTGCCGCCATGAACAGCGTGATAGCGCCAATGGTGTGGCAAATGGCATATACCCATTTCGCACTTAACCATTTGTCGGCCACAATCCCCAGCAGCGCAGGCATAAAGACCGCTGCGATACCCAGTGAGCTATAAACTGCGCCAATAGAAGCACCGTCAAACTTCAGGGTAACAAACATATAGGAGCCGAGGGTCGTCAGCCAACTTCCCCACAGACAGAACTGCAGAAAAGAGAGGATTTTCAGCTGCAGCTTAAGATTCATGTTAATTTCCTCACATCGTGATGCGGATGAGTGTTTGAAAAAGCACATTTGACCGTGCGAGATGATGGGATTCTATCAACTTCGCGGACTGGTTTTTTGTTACCTGTGGCAAATAATTGCAAACATTCCCAATTTGCAAAACGAAATTGTGATGTGGATAACATTTTTGCCCCTGAGCATCGTCAGGGGCGGTTAATGGAATTATCGGCGGCGGTAGGATTTTTGCGCGGTATTCACTTTATAAAGATAACGGCGAGATTCCGCAGAGGGATGGCGGGTCGTCAGCGTCTGATAAACATCGCCCGGCGTCATGGTGTTAATAATATTGGCAGCCTGAATCTTATCATTCGAAAAGACTCGCAGCACGCTGCCTGCGCCGCCGTTATAGGCGGTGATGACGGCATAACGCCGCGATGTTGGGTTATCAATTCCGCCGAGATAAACATTGTTCAGCATCGCCAGATACGCGGTGCCGGTATCAATATTGCTGGCAGGATCAAACAAGAAACTGCGGCTCGGCGTGCCGGATTTCCCCTGCGAGCGGAACACATCTTTCCCGGCAGTATGTTGTACCACCTGCATTAATCCCAGCGCATCGGAACGGCTGACCGCATATGGGTTAAAGGAAGATTCGGTCTGCATAATCGCCAGAATCAGCGACTCATCAACGCCATATTTCCGTGACGCCTGGCGGACCATGCCGAGATATTTGTGCGCACGTTTATCAAGGTGGTTCGGCACCATGTTAATGGTAACGCTGTAGATGATACGCAGCCCGTTGCTGCGGCTCTTCAGACGGTTTTTCAGCAGATAATCCGCGAAGTTGCTCGCGCGACCTTCCCAGCGAATCGGCTGCCCGGTGTTGTCCACCACCTGACCGTAAAGGAAAGGTTCTTTCGAAATCGTAATATCATCAACGTCGGAATAGAGATCGACCGAACTCGGATCGTCACCCATCAGCAACGTTTTGATAATTGCCCGGCGCAAATGCGCGGCAGGTTCTGTCCCGGCGATAGTTTCGATAGTAATCGTACCGTCATCGAAGTTGATGTGGCTGCGGGTCTGATATTGATCGGTGTATTTCACGTAGTCCTTAGGACCGGCGATCACCACCTCTTTGAATCCCCAGATGTTCTCAATATTGTGGGCAAATTGCCCCATCAGAATATCAAAACCGTTGGTATCTTTGACCCAGGCTTCGTTATAGGTATCGCCTTTTTTGGTCGTCGAACAGGAGATGAGCAACGGCGCAATCAAAGCCAGCGCGAGATATTTTTTCATCATTCCGGGTGCGTGTTGTGTTTGTTTTTATGCAAGTTGCCGGAGGCGTGCTCCGGCACTGTTTTTATTTTTTATCTTCCGGCGTATAGCCCTCGATATGCACCTCTTTACCCTCGAACAGGAAGTTGACCATCTCCTGCTCCAGCAGCTTGCGGTGCTCGGCATTCATCATGTTGAGTTTCTTTTCATTAATCAGCATGGTTTGTTTGTGCTGCCACTGCGCCCAGGCTTCTTTGGAGATCTCGTTATAGATGCGTTTTCCCAGCTCGCCGGGGTACAGCTGAAAATCCTGACCTTCTGCTTCACGTTGCAGGAAAGTACAAAAAATCGTTCTGCTCATAAATCATCCTCTTTATCGACTCACGCGCTAAACCGGCGCGCCAGTGCGTAACTGCTGTAACAAACGCTCCACGGGAGCCGCCAGGCCAACTGACGGCGGTTGCGCTAAGTTATACCAGAGCGCATTGCCTTCATCCATGCAGCCGGTGAATGACGACACGGGAAGCCACATAGGCACAATATCTAAGTGGAAATGGCTGAAGGTATGCCGAAACGCGGTCAGCTGCGTCAGGTTATCGGCAGCAATCTGCCGTTGCGCCAGCCACTGCCGCAAACTTTCTTCGTCGGCAAACTGCGGGAAACAGTATAAACCGCCCCACAATCCGCTCGGCGGACGCTGCGCCAGCAATACTTCATCTTCGTGCTGTAATAGCAAAAAGTAGCCGGTGCGCTCCGGCAGCGTCTGTTTCGGTTTTTTGCCCGGATAAAGCGCCCAGCTATTGTTGGCGGCGGCAATACATCCGTTTTGTAGCGGACAGAGCGAACATTTCGGTTTCGAGCGCGTACAAATCATCGCACCCAAATCCATCATCGCCTGATTAAACCGTTCCACGCCAACCGCGGGCGTCACCTGCTCGCTCAAACTCCATAATTTATTCTCGACCTCTTTTTTCCCTGGCCAGCCGCTTACAGCATAGCAGCGCGCCAGCACCCGTTTGACGTTACCGTCGAGAATCGGAAAGTGCTTACCCAGAGAAAGCGAGAGAATCGCACCTGCGGTGGAACGCCCGACGCCCGGTAACGCCGCGACTTCTTCAAAGGTTTCCGGGAATTTACCGCCGTGTAAGGTCGCCACTTGTTGTGCCGCTTTATGCAGGTTGCGCGCGCGGGCGTAATAGCCAAGCCCGGTCCACAAGTGGAGAACTTCGTCGAGCGGCGCATTGGCGAGATCGGTCACCGTCGGGAAGCGCGCCATAAAGCGTTCAAAATAGGGGATAACGGTCGCAACCTGAGTTTGTTGCAACATCACTTCTGAGAGCCATACTTTGTAGGGCGTCTTGTCAATTTGCCAGGGCAGCGTTTTCCGCCCGTATTTATCGTACCAGTCCAGAACCTGGGCTGAAAATTGCGACGCTTGCATGGTCACCGAATTCACTGTTGTTGGGGGCAAGATTGCAGCACAGCGACGGCAGGGTGTAAACCGGAACTTTCCGCAGCCACGGCCTTATCATGCTTGCATCCGGCAACTAACTTTGGATAATGCCCGTTTTCAGAACACTTTCACAAGCGACTAAATCTTTATGAAAAACGACGTCATTTCACCGGAATTTGATGAAAACGGCCGCCCACTGCGCCGTATCCGTAGTTTTGTGCGCCGCCAGGGGCGACTGACCAAAGGCCAGGAACATGCGCTGGAAAACTACTGGCCGGTGATGGGCGTTGAGTTCAGCGAAGATATGCTGGATTTCCCCGCGCTTTTTGGCCGTGAAGCGCCGGTGACGCTTGAGATTGGTTTTGGCATGGGGGCGTCGCTGGTGGCAATGGCTAAAGATCGCCCCGAGCAGGACTTCCTCGGCATTGAAGTGCATTCACCGGGCGTTGGTGCGTGCCTGGCTTCTGCGCATGAAGAAGGTTTAAGCAACCTGCGCGTGATGTGTCACGATGCGGTTGAAGTGCTGCATAAAATGATTCCTGACAATTCATTGCGCATGGTGCAGCTCTTTTTCCCTGACCCGTGGCACAAAGCGCGCCATAATAAACGCCGTATCGTTCAGGTGCCGTTTGCCGAACTGGTAAAAAGCAAACTGCAGCTGGGGGGCGTATTCCATATGGCGACCGACTGGGAACCTTATGCGGAACATATGCTTGAAGTGATGTCTTCTATTGACGGTTATAAAAACCTGTCAGAGAGCAATGATTACGTACCGCGTCCGGCATCACGTCCGGTGACGAAATTTGAACAACGTGGTCATCGTCTTGGTCACGGAGTATGGGACTTAATGTTCGAGAGGGTGAAATAATGGCAAAGAACCGTAGCCGTCGTCTGCGTAAAAAAATGCACATCGACGAATTCCAGGAATTAGGATTTTCGGTGGCATGGCGATTCCCGGAAGGTACATCGGAAGAACAGATTGATAAAACCGTTGATGATTTTATTAACGAGGTTATCGAACCGAACAAACTGGCCTTTGACGGCAGCGGTTATCTGGCCTGGGAAGGTCTGATCTGCATGCAGGAAATCGGCAAATGCACCGAAGAACATCAGGCGATTGTGCGTAAGTGGCTGGAAGAGCGCAAACTGGATGAGGTACGCACCAGCGAACTTTTCGACGTTTGGTGGGACTAAGAAAGCATACGGGCGATGACAAATGCAAAACTGCCTGATGCGCTACGCTTATCATGCCTGGAAAGATGCACGATCGAGTAGGCGGGATAAGGTGTTTACGCCGCATCCGGCATGGAAAACGCGTACTTTGTTATCAATCTGGGGCCAGCAAATGCTGGCCTGATTTTTTCTTGAGGGAAGACTATGATGCGCAAAATGCTGCTGGCGGCAGCACTTTCAGTGACGGCAATGACCGCTCACGCCGACTACCAGTGCAGCGTCACGCCGCGTGACGATGTGATTGTCAGCCCGCAAACCGTGCAGGTGAAGGGCGAAAACGGCAATCTGGTGATCACGCCAGACGGCAACGTGATGTATAACGGTAAGCAATATTCCCTGAATGCCGCCCAGCGCGAGCAGGCGAAGGATTATCAGGCTGAACTACGCAGCACGCTGCCGTGGATTGATGAAGGCGCGAAAAGCCGCGTCGAAAAAGCCCGTATTGCGCTGGATAAAATTATCGTTCAGGAGATGGGCGAAAGCAGCAAAATGCGCAGCCGTCTGACCAAACTTGATGCGCAGCTGAAAGAGCAGATGAACCGCATTATCGAAACGCGCAGCGATGGCCTGACGTTTCACTATAAAGCCATTGATCAGGTTCGCGCCGAAGGCCAGCAATTAGTGAATCAGGCAATGGGTGGAATTTTACAGGACAGCATTAATGAAATGGGCGCGAAAGCGGTGCTGAAAAGCGGCGGTAACCCATTACAGAATGTGCTGGGAAGCCTGGGGGGGCTGCAATCCTCAATCCAAACCGAGTGGAAAAAGCAGGAAAAAGATTTCCAGCAGTTTGGCAAAGATGTTTGTAGCCGCGTTGTGACTCTGGAAGATAGCCGCAAAGCCCTGGTCGGGAATTTAAAATAATCCTCTATTTTAAGACGGCATAATACTTTTTTATGCCGTTTAATTCTTCGTTTTGTTACCTGCCTCTAACTTTGTAGATCTCCAAAATATATTCACGTTGTAAATTGTTTAACGTCAAATTTCCCATACAGAGCTAAGGGATAATGCGTAGCGTTCACGTAACTGGAGGAATGAAATGGAGTTTTTCAAAAAGACGGCACTTGCCGCACTGGTTATGGGTTTTAGTGGTGCAGCATTGGCATTACCCAATATCACCATTTTAGCAACCGGCGGGACCATTGCCGGTGGTGGTGACTCCGCAACCAAATCTAACTACACAGCGGGTAAAGTTGGCGTAGAAAATCTGGTTAATGCGGTGCCGCAACTAAAAGACATTGCGAACGTTAAAGGCGAGCAGGTAGTGAATATCGGCTCCCAGGACATGAACGATAATGTCTGGCTGACACTGGCGAAAAAAATTAACACCGACTGCGATAAAACCGACGGCTTCGTCATTACCCACGGTACCGACACGATGGAAGAAACCGCTTACTTCCTCGACCTGACGGTGAAATGCGACAAACCGGTGGTGATGGTCGGCGCAATGCGCCCGTCCACGTCCATGAGCGCAGACGGTCCATTCAACCTGTATAACGCGGTAGTGACCGCAGCTGATAAAGCCTCCGCCAACCGTGGCGTGCTGGTAGTGATGAATGACACCGTGCTTGATGGCCGTGACGTCACCAAAACCAACACCACCGACGTAGCGACCTTCAAGTCTGTTAACTACGGTCCTCTGGGTTACATTCACAACGGTAAGATTGACTACCAGCGTACCCCGGCACGTAAGCATACCAGCGACACGCCATTCGATGTCTCTAAGCTGAATGAACTGCCGAAAGTCGGCATTGTTTATAACTACGCTAACGCATCCGATCTTCCGGCTAAAGCACTGGTAGATGCGGGCTATGATGGCATCGTTAGCGCTGGTGTGGGTAACGGCAACCTGTATAAATCTGTGTTCGACACGCTGGCGACCGCCGCGAAAAACGGTACTGCAGTCGTGCGTTCTTCCCGCGTACCGACGGGCGCTACCACTCAGGATGCCGAAGTGGATGATGCGAAATACGGCTTCGTCGCCTCTGGCACGCTGAACCCGCAAAAAGCGCGCGTTCTGCTGCAACTGGCTCTGACGCAAACCAAAGATCCGCAGCAGATCCAGCAGATCTTCAATCAGTACTAATCGCCTCGCCCCGGTATCGTGCCGGGGCTTTTTCACTTCAGACTCACGTCCATTGCCAATTTTAATTACCCTAATGATAATCACCGGAATAAATTATTCCGCGCGAGGGTTTTCGGGTGAAAAAGCAATGGATTGTTGGCACGGCACTGCTTATGTTGATGACTGGTAATGCCTGGGCAGATGGCGAACCGCCAACTGAAAATATCTTAAAAGATCAATTCAAAAAGCAGTATCACGGCATTCTCAAGCTTGATGCTATCACCTTAAAAAATCTTGATGCTAAGGGTAATCAGGCCACCTGGTCAGCGGAAGGCGATGTCTCTTCCAGTGACGATCTCTATACCTGGGTCGGTCAGTTGGCAGATTACGAACTGCTCGAACAGACCTGGACGAAAGATAAACCGGTAAAATTCTCGGCGATGTTAACCAGTAAAGGAACGCCCGCGTCTGGCTGGTCGGTGAACTTTTACTCTTTTCAGGCGGCAGCCAGCGATCGTGGGCGGGTGGTCGACGATATCAAAACGAATAATAAATATCTGATCGTGAATAGCGAAGATTTCAATTATCGCTTTAGTCAGCTTGAATCTGCGTTGAATACCCAGAAGAACTCGATTCCTGCGCTGGAAAAGGAAGTGAAAGCGCTTGATAAGCAAATGGTGGCGGCGCAGAAAGCAGCGGATGCATATTGGGGAAAAGATGCAAACGGTAAGCAAATGACCCGCGAAGAAGCCTTTAAAAAAATTCACCAACAGCGTGATGAGTTTAATAAACAGAACGATAGCGAGGCGTTCGCGGTTAAATATGACAAAGAGGTTTATCAACCGGCGATTGCGGCATGTCATAAACAGAGTGAAGAGTGTTATGAAGTGCCGATTCAGCAGAAACGAGATTTCGATATCAACGAACAACGGCGACAGACTTTTCTGCAATCACAAAAACTCAGCCGTAAATTGCAGGATGACTGGGTAACGCTCGAAAAAGGGCAATATCCGTTAACGATGAAAGTTTCAGAAATAAACAGTAAAAAAGTCGCGATTTTGATGAAAATTGACGATATCAACCAAGCTAATGAACGCTGGAAAAAAGATACCGAACAACTGCGGCGCAATGGGGTGATTAAGTAAGTTTGATATAGTGCACGATTTGTAGCAGGATGCGGCGTTGACCCCGCATCCGGCAATCAACGTCTGATGCGACGCTTGCGCGTCTTATCAGACCTACAACCGCTGCCACATGTCGGCTGGATAAGGCGTTCACGCCGCATCCGGCAATACAAGTTTACTCAGCCAGAAAAAGCTCCAGCAGCGAATTTAAAAACAGCTTCCCATGTTCCGTTATCTGCCAGTAATCCGCACATTCGGTGAGATAACCCTGGGCAATCGCCTCGTCTAACTGTGGGCGAATCACATCTTCGCAAAGCCCGGTATACGCAATAAACTCCACGCGCGGCGCGGCCTCCAGCAGACGGAAGCGATTCATAAAGAACTCAAACGGCTTATCTGCGGCTTCGACATCACGCTGGCTTTCCAGATACCTTCCTTGCATAAAACCACGCGGATGACGCGTTTTAGTGGTACGCAGAATGCGCCCATCCGGGAAGGTCACTTTGCCGTGCGCGCCGCAGCCAATACCGATGTAGTCGCCAAAGCGCCAGTAGTTGAGATTGTGCTGGCACTGATAACTGGGTTTGGCGTAAGCGGAAGTTTCATATTGCTGATAACCCGCTGCGGTTAATAACTGATGCCCCTGTTCGAATATATCCCACAGCGCGTCGTCGTCCGGCAGTACCGGCGGGCGTGAACCAAACAGCGTATTAGGTTCGATGGTCAGTTGATACCAGGAAAGATGCGGCGGATTCAGTTCAATGGCCTGGCGTAGATCGCCAAGCGCCTCTTCCAGTGATTGATCCGGTAGTCCATGCATCAAATCGAGGTTAAAGCTACGCAGCCCCAGCCCGCTCGCCAGCTTTGCCGCGCGTTTCGCTTCTTGCGGGCCATGAATACGCCCAAGTCGTTTCAGCTTGTCTTCGCTAAAACTCTGCACACCAATAGAGATGCGGTTCACACCAGCACGCTGATAATCGACAAAGCGATCGGCTTCTACCGTACCAGGGTTCGCTTCCATAGTAATTTCTGCATCCGCTGCCAGCGGCAAACGCGCACGCACGCCGTCCAGCAGCGTTTGCATCGCCGGGCCGGAAAGCAGGCTCGGCGTACCACCGCCAATAAAGATTGTCTTTACTTCACGGCCCTGAGCGTAAGCCACATCGTTGTCCAGATCGCAAAGCAGATGCTGAACGTAATCGTCGTGCGGCACTTCTCCTTTCAACGCGTGAGAGTTGAAATCGCAGTACGGGCATTTCTGCACGCACCACGGGATGTGAATGTAGAGACTCAGCGGCGGTAATTTAACCATTACGTAAAGCGTCCAGCAGCAGTTTCAATGCCTGACCACGGTGGGAAATGGCGCTCTTTTCTTCGCGGGTCAGTTCGGCGGCGGTTTTCCCTTCGGAAGGTACGAAGAAGATTGGATCATAACCAAAGCCACCAGTGCCCGCTGGTTCACGAGTAATCACGCCCGGCCAGCTACCGTGGCATACCAGCGGAGTCGGATCTTCCGCGTGACGCAGATATACCAGCACGCAGTGGAAACGCGCCTGACGTTGGTCATCCTGTACGTCTTTCAGTGTTTCCAGCAGTTTTTGCAGATTCTTTAGATCGGTCGCGTCTTCACCGGAATAACGCGCGGAGTAAATGCCCGGCGCGCCGCCAAGCACATCTACCGCCAGACCAGAGTCGTCGGCAATTGCCGGTAAACCGGTCACTTTTGCCGCATGGCGCGCTTTCAGAATCGCGTTTTCGATAAAGGTCAGGCCGGTTTCTTCAGCGGAATCTACGCCGAGGTCTGTTTGGGCCACGATATCAAGACCGAAGTCGCTAAGCAGCGACGCCAGCTCACGCACTTTACCGGCATTGCCGGTTGCGAGGACAACTTTTTGCATAGGATACCTAATTAATTAACGCCGCGATTTCTGGCGGGATTTGTTGCGGATTAATGATTTTAATTTGTTTGTGGCGGCCAAGTTCGCCTTTTTCAATCACCACCTGGCTTTTGGCAACCCGGAATTGCTTACCGAGAAACTTCACCAGATGACTGTTGGCCTGACCGTCAACCGGCGGCGCGGTAATGGCGACTTTAACTTCGTCGCCATGTAAACCGACAATAGAATCACGGCTGGCTTTCGGCTGAATATAGAGCCGTAAAACCAGACCGTCATCATTAACTGTTACGGCACTCATAACGCCATCCACAGCCCCGGCAGCAGCATGTTTCCGGTTGCCTGTAATACTTCTGCGACACCCATATTGATGACATACAGCAGCAGAACGAGGATCATCGGCGAGAAATCAATCCCACCCATTGCCGGAATAACGCGGCGCAGTGGCCCGATAATTGGCTGTGTTACCTTCACTACAAACTGTGAGAAGGGGTTGTAAAAATCACAATGAGCCCACTGCATCCAGATGCGTAATAACAGCACCATGGTATACAGCTCAATGACCGTTGAAAGCAGGAAAGTCAACGTATTCATGGCGTTCCTTTAATTCCTTATTTTTTAGAGTAATCACGCGCACCAAAAATTGCAGTGCCGATACGAACCATCGTGCTACCTGCCGCAATGGCGGCTTCCATATCGTCCGACATTCCCAGAGAGAGCGTGTCGATATGCGGGTAGCGCGTTTTCAGTCCGGCAAATGCTACAGCCATTTGGCGTGCAACTTCAAACTGCCTTACATATTCTGACTCAGGCGCAGGGATTGCCATCAGCCCGCGCAGACGTAAACGCGGTAGTTCAGCGACCGCCGCTGCCAGCTCGTCCAGTTCTGCCAGTTGAATCCCGGACTTACTGTTTTCATCACTAATATTAATTTGAATCAGTACGTTAAGAGGGGGAAGTTCTGCCGGGCGCTGATCGTTGAGGCGGGTAGCAATGCGCAAACGGTCGATGGTATGACACCAGTCGAAATGCTCTGCCACCAGGCGGCTTTTATTAGACTGCAACGGGCCAATAAAATGCCATTCTAATCCTGTTACGCCCAGTTCCTGAAAGTGGCGAATTTTATCTACCCCTTCCTGAACGTAGTTTTCACCAAATTGACGCTGCCCGGCATCAATGGCTTCTGCGATGGCGCTCGCAGGTTTTGTTTTACTGACTGCAAGCAGCGTAATTTCTTCTGGAGAACGGCCGCAACGCGTTGCAGCCGCTGAGATTTTGTCCCGGACCTGTGCCAGGTTATGCGCAATATCGTTCATTTTCCGAGGATCTTAGTATGAATATGGAAGAAATTGTGGCCCTTAGTGTAAAGCATAACGTCTCGGATCTACACCTGTGCAGCGCCTGGCCCGCACGATGGCGCATTCGCGGGCTAATGGAAGCTGCGCCGTTTGATGCGCCGGACGTCGAAGAGCTACTGCGGGAGTGGCTGGATGACGATCAGCGGGCAATATTGCTGGAAAATGGCCAGCTGGATTTTGCCGTGTCGCTGGCGGAAAACCAGCGGTTGCGTGGCAGTGCGTTCGCGCAACGGCAAGGTATTTCTCTGGCATTACGGTTGTTACCTTCGCACTGTCCACAGCTCGAACAGCTTGGCGCACCAACGGTATTGCCGGAATTACTCAAGAGCGAGAATGGCCTGATTCTGGTGACGGGGGCGACGGGGAGCGGCAAATCTACCACGCTGGCGGCGATGGTTGGCTATCTCAATCAACATGCCGATGCGCATATTCTGACGCTGGAAGATCCTGTTGAATATATCTATGCCAGCCAGCGATGTTTGATCCAGCAGCGGGAAATTGGTTTGCACTGTATGACGTTCGCATCGGGATTGCGGGCCGCATTGCGGGAAGATCCTGATGTGATTTTGCTCGGAGAGCTGCGTGACAGCGAGACAATCCGTCTGGCACTGACGGCGGCAGAAACCGGGCATTTGGTGCTGGCAACATTACATACGCGTGGTGCCGCGCAGGCAGTTGAGCGACTGGTGGATTCATTTCCGGCGCAGGAAAAAGATCCCGTACGTAATCAACTGGCAGGTAGTTTACGGGCCGTGTTGTCACAAAAGCTGGAAGTGGATAAACAGGAAGGACGCGTGGCGCTGTTTGAATTATTGATTAACACTCCCGCGGTGGGGAATTTGATTCGCGAAGGGAAAACCCACCAGTTACCGCATGTTATTCAAACCGGGCAGCAGGTGGGGATGTTAACGTTTCAGCAGAGTTATCAGCAGCGGGTGGGGGAAGGGCGTTTGTGACGTTGCCATGCCCGATGCGCAAGTTTATAGGGCCTATAAAGGCAATAAATGTCTGATGCGACGCTAACGCGTCTTATCAGACCTACAGCCGCTGCCAGATGTGTACTGGATAAGGCGTTCACGCCGCATCCGGCAAGATGGCGGTAACGACTATCCGCCAGGCTTTTAGATCGCCTTAATATCCCTGCTCGAAATAGCTTTCGAGAATAATAACCGCAGAGGCAGAGTCGACTTTGCCTTTGTTGAGCGCCCGATAGCCGCCCTGTTCAAACAGACCGGAACGGGCTTCCACGGTGCTAAGACGTTCGTCATGGAGTTTTACTTCAACACCGAAACGACCATGAATACGGTTGGCAAATTTACGCGCTCTGGCAGTCAATGGTTGCTCGGTGCCGTCCATATTCAGCGGCAAACCGACGATGATTTCGTCCGGCTGCCACTCTTTCAGTAAACGTTCGATGAGGTTCCAGTCCGGCGTACCGTCCTGTGCTTTAATTGCAGGCAAAGGGCGAGCAGTGCCGGTAATGCGTTGGCCGACCGCTACGCCAATGCTTTTGGTGCCGAAGTCGAAGGCGAGTAAGGTTCCACTCATCAGGCGTGCCCTGCCACACCAGGCATGGTGAGAATATCCACACCAATCAGTTTTGCCGCCTCGCGCCAGCGGTCGGCAATCGGCGTTTTGAACAGAATATTCAGATCCGCCGGGGCCGTTAGCCACGCGTTATCGAGAATTTCTTGTTCCAGTTGACCTTTTTCCCAGGAGGCATAACCCAGAGCCACCAATACGTCAGACGGTTGTTTATCGGTGCCGAGCGTTTCCAGCACATCGCGGGAAGTGGTCATCACTGTGTTGTCTGAAATGCGAATGCTGGAAGCAAAATTGGAGGGCGGAGTATGCAAAATAAACCCGCGATCTTCAGCCAGCGGACCGCCGAGCATAACCGGTTTATCCAGACGGATTGATTCATCACGCGGCTCCGGCGTGATCTTCAGCTTTTCCAGAATCCCTTCAATTTTGAGATTTTCCAGCGGCTTGTTGACGATGATCCCCATTGCACCATTGGTATTATGTTCGCAAATGTAGACCACGGAACGACGGAAAATCGGATCCTGGAGAGCAGGCATGGCAATAAGAAAGTGATGCTGTAAATTCATTGTCAGAGGTTCTGTTTCCTGGTTCAAAAAAGCAACAACGCCCAGTATGCGTGGAAAGAAGGGCGCTGTCACTCAGAGTCTCAACGAGATCCTTCTCGCTAAGGTGGGTTACTGCTGCTGTAAACGTGCTTCGATGGCATCCATTAACATTCCGGTGATCGACACCGGAAACTCTGCTTCAATCTCACGAATACAGGTTGGGCTGGTGACGTTAATTTCAGTCAGACGGTCGCCGATGATATCCAGACCAACAAAAATCAGCCCTTTTTCTTTCAGCGCCGGCCCGATCTGACGGGCGATTTTCCAGTCACTTTCCGTCAGCGGACGAGGTTCACCGCGACCACCGGCAGCCAGATTGCCACGGGTTTCGCCCCCCTGCGGAATACGCGCCAGGCAGTACGGTACCGGCTCGCCATCCACCACCAGCACGCGTTTGTCGCCATCTTTAATGGCTGGCAGGTAATTTTGCGCCATGCAGTAGCGAGTGCCATGCTCAGTCAGGGTTTCGGCAATCACGCCGAGGTTTGGATCGCCTTCTTTCACGCGGAAAATCGACGCGCCGCCCATACCGTCCAGCGGCTTAAGAATGATGTCGCTGTGTTTCTCCCAGAACGCTTTTAGCTGCGCTTTATTGCGCGTAACCAGCGTTTCTGGCGTTAAGTCAGAGAACCAGGCGGTAAACAGTTTCTCGTTACAGTCGCGCAGGCTCTGCGGCTTGTTAACGATCAGCGTCCCTTTCTCTTCGGCACGTTCCAGAATATAGGTCGCGTAGATAAACTCGGTATCAAACGGCGGGTCTTTACGCATCAGGATCACATCGAGATCGGCCAGCGGCAGATCCTGTTCACCGACGAATGAAAACCACTCTTCGTAGTTCTGCTTCACGTTCAGCGTGCGGGTATGGGCGCGGGCTTCGCCATTGATCAGATACAGATCGCCCATCTCCATATAGTGAAGTTCGTAACCACGACGCTGTGCTTCCAGCAACATAGCGAAACTGGAATCTTTCTTGATGTTGATGTTTGCGATGGGGTCCATCACGATGCCGAGCTTGATCATTATTCTTCTCCGTTAGCCCAAATCGCCAAATCGTACTTGTAGCGCGGTAATGGCGGTGAGCGCAGTTGTCTCTGTACGCAAAACGCGAGGTCCCAACAGGATATCAGTAAATTGATAGCGGGCAGTCATGGCAATTTCATCTGCCGATAAACCGCCTTCCGGGCCAATCAGCAGGCGGACGCGTTCAACCGGTAACGGCAACGTATTGATGCTGTTACTGGCGCGCGGGTGAAGATTCAGTTTCAGTCCTTCATCCTGCTCTGCACACCAGGCTTCCAGATCCATCGCTGGGCGGATTTCCGGCACCCGGTTACGACCACACTGCTCACAGGCAGCAATTGCAATCTTCTGCCACTGCTGGAGCTTCTTGTTCAGACGTTCACTATCCAGTTTAACGCCGCAGCGCTCAGAAAAAAGTGGCGTAATGAGGCTTACACCGAGTTCGATCGATTTCTGGATCGTAAATTCCATTTTTTCACCACGCGACATCACCTGACCGAGGTGAATATGCAGCGGAGATTCGCGATCGTCGATCTTGCCTTCCAGCACCTTCACTTCCACGCTTTTTTTGCTGGCGCTGGTAATTTCGGCGTCAAAGACCTGGTTGCTACCGTCAAACAATTGCAACGCCTGCCCCGGCCCCATGCGCAGTACGCGCCCGATATGGTTGGCGGCATCTTCGCAAAGCGCGATGTGAGAATGGCTGGTCAGTGGTTCAGGATGATAAATGCGGGGGATACGCATAGTTAAAAATCCGCGTCGTCTCCCCACGCGGTTGTACGCGTGGGGTAGGGGTTAACAAAAAGAGTCCCGCTAGTGTAGGTTAGCTCTTTCGCGCCTGGCAAGCGCGTTGCACATACGGGTTATGATTGCCTTGCACCTTCGCGATGCGTTCATCGCGCTCGCACTCCCAGTCGGTAACCGGATACATCTTGTTCCATGCGTTGAACAGCTGCGTTTGCTGGCGAGAGAGTGTCAGGTTGTATTGGTCGCGCATATAGAAGTAGGTGCGCGCAATGGCACCGCGTGCACGCGCTGGTGGTTCGGCAGCTTTTTCTTTGAAATCGACCTTCATGGCGCATTGACCGTACTGGCCTTCGCCGCCATTCCACTGGCTGTACATAAAGTTGCCGCGATCGCCATTCACCTCACCGACTGACGGCTGCAGGTTATGCATATCGCTTTCCATCTTGCGATAGACCGGATCTTTAGCGCAGTTTTTACGTCCACCGTCCTGCCAGCACTGGCGCTGGTGACCGAACTGCCAGGCGGGAACGACGTGTTCCCACTCTACGCGGCTGGCTCGGTTTTCATTTTTGCGCACCTGATAGCCGCACGATTGCAGATCAACAACGCCTTTTTTGCCCTGCCAGTTAATTTTACATCCGCAATAAAACGTACCGGGCGCGTCAGCGTGGACTTTTACCGCCGCGGCTTTCGCCTGAGAAAAACTATTGATACCTTCGGCCAACGCCGGGCCGGAAAATGCTGCGCTCAGTACCACCGCAGCAATAGACAAATAACGGTACATCACTTACTCCGTGTTAAAACGAGCCAGCAACGTAGCGAAAGTTGTTTTGGTATGCAATCAGCCAGATCAGGAAAGTTCCTGATAGTTCAGATGGTTATTTCGCAACCAGCTGTTCACCGCAGTGAACACAGCGATAGACGGCCTCGCCACGAACTACGCGATTATGGCGGCGTACGGTAAGCTGATGCTCCTGGCACTTGCAGCGGTAGGGGAAGGTGTTGCGACGCACGGATTGCAGTTCGAACTGATGCGTACGACGGGCGGGAACGCCCAGCACGCTTTCCATCATCCACTTCCACTCTTTGCCATGTGGCGCTACGCGGCCGAAATGTTTCCATACCAGCAAATGTGCCAGTTCGTGCGGTACCACTTCTTCAATAAAAGCTTCACTGTTTTCCAACAGCAAAACGGGATTGAGGCGGATTTCATAGCTTTCCAGCCAGGCTGTTCCGGCGGAGGTTCCGCGCTGGGTGTAAGAGAGTTTTGGCTCCGGGTAGTTACGCCCTAGCTTCAGGTTGGCCTGGGCGAGTTTTTCCCGCAGGCGGCGCATAACGGCCTGCTGGATGGCGATAGGGAGACGGGATGTTTTCATAGCGGCAGAGGATAGAGCGAAGAAAAGATGACTGCAAGAGGTGGCTTCCTCCGCGATGGGAGGAAGCCTGAGGAGATTAATCGTGAGCGCCGATTTCGCGCAGTTTACGACCTTTCATCAGATTACGTTCAATATGTTCCAGCGAAACGTGTTTGGTTTCCGGTACCAGCCACAATGTCAGCAGGATAAACAGTACGTTCAGAGCCGCATACACCCAGAAGGTGTTGGCGTTACCCAGCGTGTTGAGCATGGTCAGGAACGTTGCGCCAACGATCATGTTGGCAATCCAGTTGGTGGCGGTGGAGCAGGTGATGCCAAAATCGCGGCCTTTCAGCGGCTGAATTTCGGAGCACAGTACCCAAATCAGCGGACCGGCACTCATGGCAAAACCGACAATAAACATCAGCAGCATGGCGATGGCGAAATACTGCGCTGACGGAGAGTGAATACCGATATGCATCATTGTACCGAGTACGCCCATGCCAGCAGCCATCACCAGGAAGCCCAGCGTTAGCGTTGGTTTACGTCCCCAGCGGTCAACAAGGCCGATTGCGATAAAGGTGGCAAGTACGTTGGTCAGGCCGACAATCACGGTCCCCCACATTTGCTCGGTAGTGTTGGTATAACCCGCCAGTTCGAAGATTTTCGGCGCGTAATACATGATGACGTTCATCCCGGTGAATTGCTGCATTACCTGCAACAGTACGCCAAGGAACACCGCGCGGCGGAAGTTGCTGTTCTCTTTAAACAGCGCCCAGCCACTCTGTTTAACCTGCAAACTTTCACGGATTTCATCCAGTTCGCGTTTCGCTTCCGCGCTGGTGTCACGCAGGCGTAGCAGCACGCGTTCGGCATCAACAAAACGGCGTTTGGCGGCAAACCAACGTGGGCTGTCTGGCAGGAAGAAGACACCAATCAGCAGCAAAATTGCCGGGATGATAATCACACCCAGCATCCAGCGCCATGCACCGGTGTAGCTGAAGGCGGTATCAGAAAGATAAGCACCGAGGATCCCGATAGTGATCATCAACTGATACATCGAGATCATACTGCCACGAATTTTTTCCGGCGCAATTTCAGAGAGGTACAGCGGTGCGGTATAAGAGGCCACACCCACCGCCAGCCCCAGTAGAACGCGGGAAAGAATCAGTACTTCAACGTTTGGCGCAGCCGCAGAGAACAGCGAACCGGCAACAAACAAAATTGCGCCGATCATCAGGCTCTTTTTGCGCCCGAGTTTAAAGGAGAGCCAGCCGCTGCCCACCGCACCGACTGCCGCACCGAACATCATGGAGCTTACGACCCATTCTTGCGTATGCGAAGTAATCTGGAATTCATCTGCAATAAACGGCAGTGCGCCAGCAATTACACCGATATCCAGGCCAAAGAGTAATCCCGCCAGAGCGGCAAGGAAGCAGACGAAAAACGTCATTGCCTTGTTTGACCGCCCCTGTTTTTTAGCGTCAGGCATGATGCCCTCCAATATGGTTATTTTTTATTGTGAATTAAGATAGGTGAGTACGACGTAAAAAGATGTGAAGCAAATCACATCAGTGTAATCGCTTACACTAACATTTATCTTAGTTATGGTTTAAGTGCATGAAAATAATTGAGTTATATCATCATAGATTAAACGCTGTTATCTGCAATTAAGACTTTACTGAAAAGAAATGTAACAACTGTGAAAACTGAATAATAATATGAAAATATTACAAATATTTGGTTGGTGTTATTGGTGTAATCGGTTTCAGTAGTGATGATAATTTGCGATAAAACGTGTTGAGGAAGAATGATGTTATTGTGCGGGCAGCTTTTTGCCGGATGCGGCGTGAATGCCTATCCACCGCGGTGAGGTAAAAGAAAAAGGCCAGCGCGAGGCTGGCCTTTGAAAGCAGGTGAAGAAAGATTACTTCAGACCGGCAGCATCGCGCAGCAGCTGCGCTTTGTCGGTTTTTTCCCACGGGAAATGTTCACGACCAAAGTGACCGTATGCTGCGGTTTCTTTGTAGATCGGGTGCAGCAGATCCAGCATCTGAATCAGACCGTATGGGCGCAGGTCGAAGAACTCACGTACCAGCAGAGTCAGTTGTTCAGAAGGCACTTTCTCAGTACCGAAAGTTTCTACCATGATGGAGGTCGGTTCAGCCACGCCGATTGCGTAGGAAACCTGAATTTCACAACGATCGGCCAGGCCAGCAGCAACGATGTTTTTTGCAACATAACGTGCTGCGTACGCAGCGGAACGGTCCACTTTTGATGGATCTTTACCAGAGAATGCTCCGCCACCGTGACGTGCCATGCCGCCGTAGGTATCAACGATAATTTTACGACCAGTCAGACCGCAGTCACCCATCGGGCCACCGATAACAAAACGACCGGTCGGGTTGATGAAGAATTTGGTGGCAGAAGTCAGCCATTCAGCGGGCAGAATCGGCTTGATGATCTCTTCCATTACCGCTTCTTGCAGCGATTTCTGGTCGATCTCTTCAGAGTGCTGAGTGGAAAGCACGACAGCATCGATACCAACGATTTTGCCGTCGTCATACTGGAAAGTCACCTGGCTTTTCGCGTCCGGGCGCAGCCACGGCAGAGTGCCGTTTTTACGCACTTCAGCCTGACGCTGTACCAGACGGTGTGCATAGGTGATAGGTGCTGGCATCAGCACGTCGGTTTCATTAGTTGCGTAGCCAAACATCAGACCCTGGTCACCCGCGCCCTGTTCCAGCGGATCGGCACGGTCAACGCCCTGGTTGATGTCAGGAGACTGTTTGCCGATAGCGCTCAGAACCGCACAGGAGTTAGCGTCAAAGCCCATGTCGGAATGCACATAGCCAATTTCGCGAACGGTGTTACGGGTGATCTCTTCGATGTCTACCCAGGCGCTGGTGGTGATTTCGCCGCCAACTAAAACCATGCCGGTTTTTACGTAGGTTTCGCAAGCAACGCGTGCTTTCGGATCCTGTTCGAGGATCGCGTCTAAAACGGCATCAGAGATTTGGTCAGCAATTTTGTCAGGATGCCCTTCAGAGACGGACTCGGACGTAAAAAGGTGTTTTGCCATATTTAATATCACCTAAAGAGAATTTGGTTAGCTCAAACTGTTGTGTGGATTTTCTGTGGTAGCGGATCCTACCACGACTCTGCAAGTTAAAAACACTGGCAGTCTGAGTGTTAATCGGTATGGATGGATTAACATCTGGATGGCTATTTTAGGTGAATTCTTCACCCGATTTCCACTTTTTTTTGAATCGTGTCTCATTCTGTTAAAAACGTGGCTGGAAATTTTTCCTGACAATGCCGGCATTCTGCGTATTTATCTTTTGCAATTTTCTGCCATTGTGGGGTATAAAACGCGGCGCGCGGCTTAAATAAAAAGCACACGACGTTTCTTTCGTGTTGCCACTTCCAGCCGGGTTGAAATCAGAGTTTTGGCTTGTGGGTTCGTCTTAACAGGCGGCCGTGGAGGTGATACGAAATAATGAACCGTTGTCTGCTGCTTAACCTGTCTCACCGTTCTGGTGAAGATTCGTTCCCCGCACTCTGCATCTCTGCTTTGCATACCTGCCGATGTTATACCCATCTCGGCGCTTCTCAGGATTCAAGAGCTGGTTACAGTTACTGAGGACTGAACAAGGGCGCTCTTGTAAAAACAAGAGTTTTCTCGTGGTTTCGCCGAACTGTCACACTTACGTTCGGTTATGTGCTTAATAATGTTATGAAAAAGAAACCGGTTGCGCAGTTGGAGCGTCAGCATTCACTGCTGGAAAATCCATGTGCTTATGGGTTGTTATCGCAGTTCCAGGCTGCGATAGTCGTTAACTGTTTTACACTTAATAAAATAATTTGAGGTTCGCTATGTCTGACGACATGTCTATGGGTTTGCCTTCGTCAGCGGGCGAACACGGTGTACTACGCTCCATGCAGGAGGTTGCAATGAGCTCCCAGGAAGCCAGCAAGATGCTGCGTACTTACAATATTGCCTGGTGGGGCAATAACTACTATGACGTTAACGAGCTGGGCCACATCAGCGTGTGCCCGGACCCGGACGTCCCGGAAGCTCGCGTCGATCTCGCGCAGTTAGTGAAAACTCGTGAAGCACAGGGTCAGCGTCTGCCTGCACTGTTCTGTTTCCCACAGATCCTGCAGCACCGTTTGCGTTCCATTAACGCCGCGTTCAAACGTGCGCGGGAATCCTACGGCTATAACGGCGATTACTTCCTTGTTTATCCGATCAAAGTTAACCAGCACCGCCGCGTGATTGAGTCCCTGATTCATTCTGGCGAACCGTTGGGGCTGGAAGCAGGCTCGAAAGCAGAGTTGATGGCGGTGCTGGCGCATGCTGGCATGACCCGTAGCGTCATCGTCTGCAACGGTTATAAAGACCGCGAATATATCCGCCTGGCATTAATTGGCGAGAAGATGGGCCACAAGGTCTATCTGGTCATTGAGAAGATGTCAGAAATCGCCATTGTGCTGGATGAAGCAGAACGTCTGAATGTCGTTCCTCGTCTGGGCGTGCGTGCACGTCTGGCTTCGCAGGGCTCGGGTAAATGGCAGTCCTCCGGCGGGGAAAAATCGAAGTTCGGCCTGGCTGCGACTCAGGTACTGCAACTGGTTGAAACCCTGCGTGAAGCCGGGCGTCTCGACAGCCTGCAACTACTGCACTTCCACCTCGGTTCGCAGATGGCGAATATTCGCGATATCGCCACGGGCGTTCGTGAATCGGCGCGTTTCTATGTGGAACTGCACAAGCTGGGCGTCAATATTCAGTGCTTCGACGTCGGCGGCGGTCTGGGCGTGGATTATGAAGGTACTCGTTCGCAGTCCGACTGTTCGGTGAACTACGGCCTCAATGAATATGCCAACAACATCATCTGGGCGATTGGTGATGCATGTGAAGAAAACGGTCTGCCACATCCGACGGTAATCACTGAATCGGGTCGTGCAGTGACTGCGCATCACACCGTGCTGGTGTCTAATATCATCGGCGTGGAACGTAACGAATACACGGTGCCGACCGCGCCTGCAGAAGATGCGCCGCGTGCGCTGCAAAGCATGTGGGAAACCTGGCAGGAGATGCACGAACCGGGAACTCGCCGTTCTCTGCGTGAATGGTTACACGACAGTCAGATGGATCTGCACGACATTCATATCGGCTACTCTTCCGGCACCTTTAGCCTGCAAGAACGCGCATGGGCTGAGCAGCTTTATTTGAGCATGTGCCATGAAGTGCAAAAGCAGCTGGATCCGCAAAACCGTGCTCATCGTCCGATTATCGACGAGCTGCAGGAACGTATGGCGGACAAAATGTACGTCAACTTCTCGCTGTTCCAGTCGATGCCGGATGCGTGGGGGATCGACCAGTTGTTCCCGGTTCTGCCGCTGGAAGGGTTGGATCAAGTGCCGGAACGCCGCGCTGTGCTGCTGGATATTACCTGTGACTCTGACGGTGCTATCGACCACTATATTGATGGTGACGGTATTGCCACGACAATGCCTATGCCGGAGTACGATCCAGAGAATCCGCCGATGCTCGGTTTCTTTATGGTCGGCGCATATCAGGAGATCCTCGGCAACATGCACAACCTGTTCGGTGATACCGAAGCGGTTGACGTGTTCGTGTTCCCTGACGGTAGTGTCGAAGTGGAACTGTCTGACGAAGGCGATACCGTGGCGGACATGCTGCAATATGTACAGCTCGATCCGAAAACGCTGTTAACTCAGTTCCGTGATCAAGTGAAGAAAACCGATCTTGATGCTGAACTGCAACAACAGTTCCTTGAAGAGTTCGAGGCAGGTTTGTACGGTTATACTTATCTTGAAGATGAGTAAGTCCTGTGTTACTTGAATCCGCTTAATTTAGCGGTGATAATCCGCCACAATTTATTGTGACAAATCCAACCCTTCCTCGTCGGGCCTAACGACGCGGAAGGGTTTTTTTATATCGACTTTGTAATAGGAGTCCATCCATGAGCACCTTAGGTCATCAATACGATAACTCACTGGTTTCCAACGCCTTTGGTTTTTTACGCCTGCCGATGAACTTCCAGCCGTATGACAGCGATGCTGACTGGGTGATTACTGGTGTGCCGTTCGACATGGCCACCTCTGGCCGTGCCGGTGGTCGCCACGGTCCGGCAGCGATCCGTCAGGTTTCGACGAATCTGGCCTGGGAACACAATCGCTTCCCGTGGAATTTCGACATGCGTGAGCGTCTGAACGTCGTGGACTGCGGTGATCTGGTATATGCTTTCGGCGATGCCCGTGAGATGAGCGAGAAGCTGCAGGCGCACGCCGAGAAGCTGCTGGCTGCCGGTAAGCGTATGCTCTCTTTCGGTGGTGACCACTTTGTTACGCTGCCGCTGCTGCGTGCTCATGCGAAGCATTTCGGCAAAATGGCGCTGGTACACTTTGACGCCCACACCGATACCTATGCGAACGGTTGTGAATTTGACCACGGCACTATGTTCTATACCGCGCCGAAAGAAGGTCTGATCGACCCGAATCATTCCGTGCAGATTGGTATTCGTACCGAGTTTGATAAAGACAACGGCTTTACCGTGCTGGACGCCTGCCAGGTGAACGATCGCAGCGTGGATGACGTTATCGCCCAAGTGAAACAGATTGTGGGTGATATGCCGGTTTACCTGACTTTTGATATCGACTGCCTGGATCCTGCTTTTGCACCAGGCACCGGTACGCCAGTGATTGGCGGCCTGACCTCCGATCGCGCTATTAAACTGGTACGCGGCCTGAAAGATCTCAACATTGTTGGGATGGACGTAGTGGAAGTGGCTCCGGCATACGATCAGTCGGAAATCACCGCTCTGGCTGCGGCGACGCTGGCGCTGGAGATGCTGTATATTCAGGCGGCGAAAAAGGGCGAGTAAGCACCAGATGCGATGCGCACGGGTAAAACGTGCCATTAATGTCGGATGCGGCGTGAACGCCTTATCCGACCTACGTTCGGCACCCGTAGGCCGGATAAGATGCGCCAGCATCGCATCCGGCAATGCGCACAAGGTAACAAATGTGCCATTCATGTCAGATGCGGCGTGAACGCCTTATCTGACCTACGTTCGACACCACCAGGCTTTACTTAATCCCATCCGCGCTCATGCGATCGCGAATATGCTGGGCGCGTTCGGCGGATGCCGGATGGTCGTCAAACATTGAGCTTTGGCGGCCTTCTTCCAGTTTCGCCAGTTTTTCAAAGCTGGTGGCAAGACCTGCCGGGCTGATGCCGCGTTGGCGCAGAAGATCGTAAGAATAATCATCGGCTTCTGCTTCCTGGCGCTGGGAGAATTGCGAATTGACTAATTTCTCGCCCAGATCACCAAGTTGTGATTGAGATAAACTGCCGACAATCCCGCCCGCAGAGGCCGCAGCTACTCGCACGGCATTTGTACCAAGCGCCACCTGCATCCCTTTCTTCACATGGCCTAACGCCACGTGCCCCATCTCGTGACCGATCACCGCTTCGACTTCGTTATCCGTCATCATATCCATCAGCCCGCTATAGACGCGGATACAGCCGTTAGCCATTGCAAAGGCGTTCACATCCTTCGCCATATACACTTTGTAATTCACCGGCTGACCGTTGATATTGTTGTCTAGCGCATTGGCAATAGTTGTCAGACGTTTAGCGTATTCGCTATTGGCTGGCGCAATCGTCGCCTTGCTGTCCATCTCCTGACATGCCTGATCGCTCAGGGTTTTCACCTGCGCATCACTCAAACTGTAAGCCTGAAAAGCTTCCGCTCCTGATGAGAGCAGTCCGTTGGAGTCCATATTCTGGCAACCAGTCAGTACCGTTGCCACGCTCATTGCTACCAATAAGGCGCGAATTTTCATGTTTTTTCTTCCGCACAAGGTCAGGATTATTCTAAAAATGCGCCGTTTGCAGGTGAACCGACGCTCAGTCTCAGTATAAGGAAAAGCGCAGCGGACGGGCGAGTAGATTGCGCAACATGCGAGCATGATCCAGAGATTTCTGAAGCGGCAAAAGGATGTTCCATGTACATGACGCGCGGCTTGCGGTAAATTGTTGGCAAATTTTCCGGCGTAGCCCAAAACGCGCTGTCGTCAAGTCGTTAAGGGCGTGCCCTTCATCATCCGATCTGGAGTCAAAATGTCCTCACGTAAAGAGCTTGCCAATGCTATTCGTGCGCTGAGCATGGACGCAGTACAGAAAGCCAAATCCGGTCACCCGGGTGCCCCTATGGGTATGGCTGACATTGCCGAAGTCCTGTGGCGTGATTTCCTGAAACACAACCCGCAGAATCCGTCCTGGGCTGACCGTGACCGCTTCGTGCTGTCCAACGGCCACGGCTCCATGCTGATCTACAGCCTGCTGCACCTCACCGGTTACGATCTGCCGATGGAAGAACTGAAAAACTTCCGTCAGCTGCACTCTAAAACTCCGGGCCACCCGGAAGTGGGTTACACCGCTGGTGTGGAAACCACCACCGGTCCGCTGGGGCAGGGTATTGCCAACGCAGTAGGTATGGCGATTGCAGAAAAAACGCTGGCGGCGCAGTTTAACCGTCCGGGCCACGACATTGTCGACCACTACACCTACGCCTTCATGGGCGACGGCTGCATGATGGAAGGCATCTCCCACGAAGTTTGCTCTCTGGCGGGTACGCTGAAGCTGGGTAAACTGATTGCGTTCTACGATGACAACGGTATCTCTATTGATGGTCACGTTGAAGGCTGGTTCACCGACGACACCGCAATGCGTTTCGAAGCTTACGGCTGGCACGTTATTCGCGACATCGACGGTCATGACGCGGCATCCATCAAACGCGCAGTAGAAGAAGCGCGCGCAGTGACTGACAAACCGTCCCTGCTGATGTGCAAAACCATCATCGGTTTCGGTTCCCCGAACAAAGCCGGTACTCACGACTCCCACGGTGCGCCGCTGGGCGACGCTGAAATTGCCCTGACCCGCGAACAGCTGGGCTGGAAATATGCACCGTTCGAAATCCCGTCTGAAATCTATGCTCAGTGGGATGCGAAAGAAGCAGGCCAGGCGAAAGAATCCGCATGGAACGAGAAATTCGCTGCTTACGCGAAAGCTTATCCGCAGGAAGCCGCTGAATTTACCCGCCGTATGAAAGGCGAAATGCCGTCTGACTTCGACGCGAAAGCAAAAGAGTTCATTGCTAAACTGCAGGCTAACCCGGCGAAAATCGCCAGCCGTAAAGCGTCTCAGAATGCTATCGAAGCTTTCGGTCCGCTGTTGCCGGAATTCCTCGGCGGTTCTGCTGACCTGGCACCGTCTAACCTGACCCTGTGGTCTGGTTCTAAAGCAATCAACGAAGATGCTGCGGGTAACTACATCCACTACGGTGTTCGCGAGTTCGGTATGACCGCGATTGCTAACGGTATCTCCCTGCACGGTGGTTTCCTGCCGTACACCTCCACCTTCCTGATGTTCGTGGAATACGCACGTAACGCCGTACGTATGGCTGCGCTGATGAAACAGCGTCAGGTGATGGTTTACACCCACGACTCCATCGGTCTGGGCGAAGATGGCCCGACTCACCAGCCGGTAGAGCAGGTCGCTTCTCTGCGCGTAACCCCGAACATGTCTACATGGCGTCCGTGTGACCAGGTTGAATCCGCGGTCGCGTGGAAATACGGTGTTGAGCGTCAGGACGGCCCGACCGCACTGATCCTCTCCCGTCAGAACCTGGCGCAGCAGGAACGAACTGAAGAGCAACTGGCAAACATCGCGCGCGGTGGTTATGTGCTGAAAGACTGCGCCGGTCAGCCGGAACTGATTTTCATCGCTACCGGTTCAGAAGTTGAACTGGCTGTTGCTGCCTACGAAAAACTGACTGCCGAAGGCGTGAAAGCGCGCGTGGTGTCCATGCCGTCTACCGACGCATTTGACAAGCAGGATGCTGCTTACCGTGAATCCGTACTGCCGAAAGCGGTTACTGCACGCGTTGCTGTAGAAGCGGGTATTGCTGACTACTGGTACAAGTATGTTGGCCTGAACGGTGCTATCGTCGGTATGACCACCTTCGGTGAATCTGCTCCGGCAGAGCTGCTGTTTGAAGAGTTCGGCTTCACTGTTGATAACGTTGTTGCGAAAGCAAAAGAACTGCTGTAATTAGCATTTCGGGTAAAAAGGTCGCTTCGGCGACCTTTTTTATTACCTTGATATGTCCGTTTGCGGACAAGCAATAGATAAAGCGTGTTGTAGATCACAAATATTTATATGCAATAAATATCAATTATGTAATATGCATCACGATATGCGTATTGACATTTGTTGTTATATCTATAACTCAATGTTATATAAGAAATTAATAATTCACTGTTTTCAAAACATCGGTTTCCCTGCTCAATTGCTTTCATTAAACCGCACGAGTATTTTATTTTTACCGCCGGACGGTACCCTAAAAATAAAATAAGGATAATTTATGCGGCTTAGTGATTATTTTCCAGAATCATCAATCTCAGTTATACATTCAGCAAAAGATTGGCAGGAAGCTATCGATTTCTCGATGGTATCATTGCTGGATAAAAACTATATCAGCGAGAATTACATTCAGGCAATTAAAGATTCCACCATTAACAATGGCCCTTATTATATTCTCGCACCAGGCGTGGCAATGCCTCATGCGCGACCGGAATGTGGGGCGCTTAAAACCGGGATGTCTTTGACATTACTTGAACAAGGTGTTTATTTTCCGGGGAATGACGAACCAATTAAATTACTCATCGGACTCTCTGCTGCCGATGCCGATTCGCACATTGGCGCTATTCAGGCGTTAAGTGAATTACTGTGCGAAGAAGAAATACTCGAACAACTCTTAACAGCATCATCAGAAAAACAATTAGCGGACATTATCAGCCGCGGATAATTACTCTCTCCTCTACAGGATAATATTATGGAAAACAAGTCTGCTCGTGCAAAGGTCCAGGCTTTTGGGGGCTTTTTGACTGCAATGGTCATCCCCAATATTGGTGCTTTTATTGCCTGGGGTTTTATTACTGCGTTATTTATTCCCACCGGTTGGCTGCCTAACGAACATTTCGCCAAAATTGTCGGCCCGATGATTACCTATTTATTGCCCGTGATGATTGGTTCTACAGGTGGTCATCTGGTCGGCGGTAAACGCGGGGCGGTCATGGGCGGAATAGGTACTATTGGTGTGATCGTTGGCGCAGAGATCCCGATGTTCCTTGGCTCAATGATCATGGGGCCGCTCGGTGGGTTGGTCATAAAATATGTCGATAAGGCACTGGAAAAACGCATACCTGCCGGTTTTGAGATGGTTATCAATAACTTCTCATTAGGTATCGCGGGGATGCTCCTTTGTCTGCTGGGTTTTGAAGTGATCGGCCCGGCGGTGTTAATTGCCAATACTTTCGTCAAAGAGTGTATCGAGGCGCTGGTACATGCGGGTTATCTGCCTCTGCTGTCAGTCATCAATGAACCGGCGAAAGTGCTTTTCCTTAATAATGCGATCGATCAGGGCGTCTATTATCCGCTGGGAATGCAACAGGCTTCGGTTAACGGTAAATCCATCTTCTTTATGGTGGCCTCTAACCCAGGTCCGGGCCTGGGGCTGCTGCTGGCGTTTACCTTGTTTGGTAAAGGGATGAGTAAACGTTCTGCGCCCGGGGCGATGATTATTCACTTCCTCGGTGGGATCCACGAACTGTATTTCCCATATGTGCTGATGAAGCCGCTGACTATTATTGCCATGATTGCGGGCGGTATGTCTGGTACCTGGATGTTTAACTTACTGGACGGTGGTCTGGTGGCTGGCCCAAGTCCGGGGTCTATCTTTGCTTACCTGGCACTGACGCCGAAAGGCTCGTTCCTGGCGACAATTGCCGGTGTTACGGTAGGTACCCTGGTGTCCTTTGCTATTACTTCGCTGATACTGAAGATGGAAAAAACGGTGGAAACGGAGAGCGAAGATGAGTTTGCTCAGTCAGCCAATGCGGTTAAGGCGATGAAACAAGAGGGTGCATTCTCGTTAAGCAGGGTTAAGCGTATCGCCTTTGTTTGCGATGCGGGGATGGGCTCCAGTGCGATGGGCGCGACCACCTTCCGTAAACGCCTGGAAAAAGCGGGGCTGGCAATAGAAGTAAAACATTACGCGATAGAAAACGTGCCTGCGGATGCCGATATCGTCGTTACTCATGCCAGTCTGGAAGGGCGCGTGAAACGTGTTACGGATAAACCGCTGATATTGATTAATAACTATATTGGCGATCCAAAACTCGACACTTTATTTAATCAATTAACCGCCGAACATAAACACTGATTACAGAGGTAAAAATGAAAACCAAAGTTGCTGCTATTTATGGCAAGCGGGATGTCCGTCTGCGCGAATTTGAACTGCCAGAAATTACCGATAATGAATTACTGGTGAGTGTAATTTCTGACAGCGTCTGTTTATCCACCTGGAAAGCTGCGTTACTCGGTAGTGAACATAAACGCGTACCCGACGATTTAGAAAATCATCCGGTCATTACCGGGCATGAATGTGCCGGGGTTATTGTCGAAGTGGGTAAAAATCTCACTGGCAAATATAAAAAAGGCCAGCGTTTTGTATTGCAACCAGCGATGGGGTTACCAAGCGGATATTCAGCGGGCTACAGCTACGAATATTTTGGCGGCAATGCCACTTATATGATTATTCCCGAAATCGCCATTAATTTGGGCTGCGTATTACCGTATCACGGCTCTTATTTTGCTGCGGCGTCGCTGGCAGAGCCTATGTGCTGCATTATTGGTGCTTATCATGCCAATTATCACACCACGCAATATGTTTATGAGCATCGCATGGGCGTCAAACCTGGCGGCAATATTGCACTGCTGGCGTGTGCAGGTCCGATGGGCATTGGCGCTATCGATTACGCCATTAACGGCGGCATACAACCGTCGCGGGTGGTGGTGGTCGATATCGACGACAAACGTCTGGCGCAGGTGCAGAAGCTGCTGCCGGTGGATCTGGCGGCCAGTAAAGGCATTGAGCTGGTGTATGTGAATACCAAAGGGATGAGCGATCCGGTCCAGACGCTGCGGGCGCTGACAGGAGATGTCGGGTTCGATGACATTTTTGTTTATGCGGCGGTGCCTGCTGTCGTTGAGATGGCTGACGAATTACTGGCGGAAGATGGCTGTCTGAACTTCTTTGCCGGGCCGACGGATAAAAACTTCAAAGTGCCGTTTAATTTCTACAACGTCCATTACAACAGCACGCACGTCGTCGGTACATCCGGCGGTTCAACGGACGACATGAAAGAGGCGATTGCGTTAAGCGCCACGGGGCAGTTGCAGCCGTCCTTTATGGTCACGCATATCGGTGGGCTGGATGCGGTGCCAGATACCGTGCTCAATCTGCCGGATATCCCTGGCGGTAAAAAACTCATTTATAACGGCGTGACCATGCCGCTCACCGCCATTGCCGATTTTGCCGAAAAAGGCAAAACCGATCCGCTGTTTAAAGAGCTGGCGCGGCTGGTTGAGGAAACGCACGGCATCTGGAATGAGCAGGCCGAGAAATATCTGCTGGCGCAATTTGGCGTTGATATTGGGGAGGCCGCGCAATGATGTCCCTGGCGTGGCCATTATTTCGCGTTACGGAACAGGCAGCGTTGGCTGCCTGGCCGCAAACCGGATGTGGCGACAAAAATAAAATTGATGGCCTGGCGGTCACCGCGATGCGCCAGGCATTAAACGACGTCGCTTTTCGTGGACGAGTGGTTATCGGCGAAGGAGAAATTGACCATGCGCCGATGCTGTGGATTGGCGAAGAGGTGGGCAAAGGCGATGGGCCAGAAGTCGATATCGCGGTTGACCCGATTGAAGGCACGCGGATGGTAGCGATGGGGCAGAGCAATGCGCTGGCGGTCATGGCTTTCGCCCCTCGAGATAGCCTGTTACATGCGCCCGATATGTATATGAAAAAGCTGGTTGTTAATCGACTGGCTGCCGGGGCGATTGATCTGTCTTTGCCTCTGGCGGACAACTTGCGCAACGTGGCGCGGGCGTTAGGCAAACCGCTGGACAAGCTGCGCATGGTTACGCTGGATAAACCGCGCCTGAGTGCCGCGATTGAAGAAGCAACACAGCTGGGCGTGAAGGTTTTCGCTCTGCCGGATGGCGATGTCGCCGCCAGCGTGCTGACCTGCTGGCAGGATAATCCTTACGACGTGATGTACACCATCGGCGGTGCGCCAGAAGGCGTGATTTCTGCCTGTGCCGTTAAAGCATTAGGTGGGGATATGCAGGCCGAGCTGATTGACTTTTGTCAGGCTAAAGGGGATTACACGGAAAATCGGCAGATTGCAGAGCAGGAGCGCAAGCGTTGTAAGGCAATGGGCGTTGACGTTAACCGTGTGTACTCGCTCGATGAACTGGTGAGGGGGAACGATATCCTCTTTAGCGCTACGGGCGTGACGGGCGGCGAGTTGGTGAACGGTATCCAACAGACGGCGAATGGGGTGCGGACGCAGACATTACTGATCGGCGGCGCGGACCAAACGTGTAATATAATAGACTCCCTGCATTGATGGTGATCTATCGGAAGACCAATGGCGACGCTGACAGAAGATGATGTGCTTGAGCAACTGGATGCACAGGACAATTTATTTTCATTTATGAAAACTGCGCATTCTATTTTGCTCCAGGGGATACGCCAGTTTCTGCCGTCGCTGTTTGTCGATAACGATGAAGAGATCGTCGAATATGCAGTGAAGCCGTTACTCGCCCAAAGCGGCCCGCTTGACGATATTGATGTTGCACTGCGTTTGATTTATGCGCTGGGGAAAATGGATAAATGGCTGTACGCCGATATCACGCATTTTTCCCAGTTCTGGCATTACCTGAACGAACAGGATGAAACGCCCGGATTTGCCGATGACATGACCTGGGATTTTATCAGCAACGTCAATAGCATAACCTGCAATGCGACGCTCTATGACGCGTTGAAAGCGATGAAGTTCGCCGATTTCGCCGTCTGGTCAGAGGCGCGTTTTAGCGGAATGGTCAAAACGGCGCTGACGCTGGCAGTAACGACCACCTTAAAGGAATTAACGCCGTGAAAATTGAATTAACGGTGAATGGGCTGAACGTGCAAGCGCAGTACCATGATGAAGAGATAGAACGCGTGCATAAACCGTTGCTGCGTATGCTGGCGGCCTTACAGACGGTAAGTCCGCAGCGACGTACGGTGGTTTTTCTTTGCGCTCCGCCGGGGACGGGTAAATCTACCTTAACTACCTTCTGGGAATATCTCGCGCAACAAGACCCTGAATTACCCGCTATCCAGACGCTCCCGATGGATGGTTTTCACCATTACAATAGCTGGCTGGATGCGCATCAATTGCGCCCCTTCAAAGGCGCACCAGAGACATTTGACGTTGCGAAACTGGCGGAAAATCTGTGCCAGGTCGTGGAAGGGGATTGTACGTGGCCGCAGTATGATCGACAAAAGCATGATCCTGTTGAAGATGCGTTGCACGTTACCGCACCACTCGTCATCGTCGAAGGAAACTGGTTGTTGCTGGACGACGAGAAGTGGTGCCAGCTTGCGCAATTTTGTGATTTCTCGATCTTTATCAACGCGCCAGCTACTGCGTTGCGGGAACGACTGGTAGGGCGCAAGCTGGCGGGAGGGGTATCGCTGGCAGACGCAGAAGCTTTTTATGACCGTACCGACGGGCCGAATGTTCGCCGGGTGCTGGAAGAGAGTCTGCCTGCAAATTTGACCTTAATGATGACCGCTACGGGTGAATATCGTCTGGTGGATTAACGTTCCTGATTAGACCATCTTCCAGTCGCACCACACGAGAGAAATGACGCCGGGTAAATGCGGCGTCATGACTGATTGCTACGACGCTCGTGCCTCGCTGGCGGCACTTCTCCAGCCAGCTTTCAAACACGCTCAACCAATTTTCGTCAAAATCCCGACTCGGCTCGTCCAGCAGCAATAGTGGCGGAGAGAGTGCTTCCAGGCAGGCGACGGCGACCATCCGTCGCTGCGCACTATGCAGATCCAACGGGTGCGCGTTGGCAGTGTCTGCTAACTGACAACATTGCAGGGCAGCATGGGTACGTTGAGTGATTTCATCCGCCGGGCATTTTTGCAGTTTCAAACCAAATGCGATCTCGTCAGCGACGGTGCTGTGAAAAAGTTGGTTTTCCGCTTCCTGAAACAGTACGCCAACCTTTGCCGCGCGCTGGCGGTTTTTCAGGTTTTTCATCGCCTGTTGTTGCAGCATAACCGTACCGGCTGTGGGCGTAAGAAGACCTGCCATTACTCGTAACAGCGTCGATTTTCCCGCGCCATTGTCGCCGGTCAGCGCCAACCATTCACCTTGTTTGAGTTGCAGAGAAATGTCGCAAAGACAATCCGTTGCCGCGCCAGGCCAGCGATAAGATATCTTATTTAACGTTAACATAGTGGCTGGAGCGCTCCGTTTTTCAATTGCCACGCTTGCTGGCAGTAGTTCAGGAAAGGTGTGCGATGACGTTCAAAAAGAATAATCAGCGAACCACGTTCAAACGCCCAGTGTTGTAAGCGCTGCAACAGCATTTCGCTGGCCTGCGGAGTCAGGCGGCTAAAGGCTTCATCAAGAATTAAGAGCTTTGGCTGCATCGCGATGGCGCAGGCGATGACCACGCGCTGTGTCTCTCCACCGGAGAGTGTTGCCGGGTGACGATGGCGCAACGGCTGGCACTCGGTCAGAGTCAGGGCGGCATCAATCCGCGCCATAATCTCTGCTTCAGCAAGACACAGATTTTCTGGCCCAAAGGCAACTTCTTCTTCCACGCTAAAGGTACAGCCGGAGAGCTGCAAATAGGGCGATTGCTGGACGAGCTGGATGGTGGCGGATTGTTCATTAAGCGGGAGATGCCCAATGGGCGTACCGAGGAGCGTCCCCGTGCCTGTTATCTCTCCTGGCAGAAAGTCCGGATACCAGCCCGCCATCAGCTGTGCCAGCGTACTTTTGCCACTGCCGTTGTCACCAAAGATGGCGACCATCCCCGGTTTGACATAGTGAAAGTCATAACAGAACGGAGGATGCGTTGAGTGTGTCGGGCAATAACGGAACTGTTCTAACGTAACCATATCCACGCTCCGAATTCTGTCAGCATCAGCAAGATCATGGTGTAACGCGCTACGCGTTGTAGGGTGCTATCGGCTGGTGCCCACAACGTTGTTCGTCGGTTGTGGATCCGAAATGCCCGCATATCCAGCGCCGCACCACGGACAGCCAGATCGTTAAGCGCATTGTGTGTTAGCGGAATAATTAACGCGGGCATCGCACGTAAACGCTGATACCAGCCCTCATCCAGCGGCACGCCGCGGGCACGCTGCGCTTCATGAATAATCGCTAATTGCCGTTTTAACTGCTCAACGACCAATAACGGCCCGGCAAACAGATAAGCGACGCCTGGCGGCAGGCGAGAAGCAAACAGAGCGCGAATAAAACATTGCACGGGGACGTACTGCATCCACAACTGTGAGGTTGAAACAATCGCCAGAATCCGCAACCAGAGCGTAATAGCATGCGACCACCGTTCTGGCGAGCGTGGCGTGCCGCTTAGCCATTCTGGTAGCCAGCCACCGTGTACCAGCCACAGCCCGGCTCCCAGCGAGAACATCAGCCAGACGACATATTTTGCCCGCCGCCGCGTGGCCTTTAGCGCAATAAGGCAGAAAAAGGTCGCCGCGCTATAGATCGGCAAAATGGTCTGCGCGGGCAGGATAAGCGTGGTGCAGGCCGCCAATGCCCACAGTGTTAATGAGGTAAATGGATGCATTTAGCGCACGGCAGCCATTGCCGGAAAATGGCGCGTGGTGCGAATCGGCAGCTGGCGCAGTAAAAGCCAGACAATCACCGCTGTAAGAATTTTATCGACCAGGTTCGCGCCTATCACCGTAATCGCCACCGACTCCACCAGGTTTTGCCCCATCGAGTGCATCCAGGCAACGAACAAATCGGCTCCGCTACCGGTGACACCGCCGAACAGCGCAGTACGCAGCGGTACAGCGACGACCGTTACCGCAAGCGTAATAATCACGCCGCTGACAACGACTTTTGGCAGGGTGCGAAACCAACCCGCTCGCGCCAGCCAACCGGCGACCAGGCCGATGACCATCGCGACGGGTGCAAATGCGGCGGCGATCGGGTCGGTCAGCAATCCCCAGAGTAAATTGGTCAGTAAGCCGGTCAGCATTCCGATCACCGGACCAAGCAGTACCGCGCTAATAAGTGTGCCGATGGAGTCGAGAAATATAGGTAATTTGACCATGCTGGCCAGTTGCCCGCCGATCATATTGATGGCGATAGATATAACGATCAACACCAGTGCCTGACTGGAAAAGTGGCTACGCGCCATAAGAAAACCTCTTTGAAAGTAGTTATTTAACGGGGGAAATATGCAACTCGTCGTAACCAGAAAGCGCGCAAGGTTGGCGGCTAAACGCCAGTTCCTCAAGGCTACCGATCACCAGTTCAAGCGTGGTCCGCACGGTACAGCCGGGCATCATATGACCGCCAAGCATCGTGCCGTGTGGATCGGAAACGCAGAGATGAAGATGCTCACCACTCTGTTCCAGCGTGCCGTTTAGTGAGATCACTTCGAATGTACCGTTCAGGAGCGTGGTGCCTTCTTGCCCGGCATAGCGCAAGGCGACGTCAGTCAGGCTACCGGTACAGCCTGCAATCCAGGCGGCATGAAGTTGATGCTGCTGTGCAAAAGCGTGTAGCTGGGAAAAAACTTCCTGCCCGGGGAGGAGGCGCAGTGCGTAAAAGCGTGCGGAGGAAGAATATGGGTAGGGCAATGTCATCATTGGAGTACTCCGAAACTCGGACGTATTGCGGATAATATCGACGCAGCATCAGTCATATTCTGATATAAGTCAGGGTTTGTGACGGCACAACGAAAAGATTTTGCTACGCTTATTCGTGATTCTGCAAAGTGGAATAAATTCCACAGGGGCGGGGCTGAAAACGTGACGTAAGTCAGATAATTGCTTTCTTTGACTGGACAATCATTCCTTTTATTCCACGTTTCGCTTATCCTAGCTGAAGCGTTTCAGTCGATTAAATGTTCGACAATTAACCAATCAGTCGCAGTTTGCGACAGGTAAGGTTTCCCCGGACGATTTGCTGGATTACTCTGTCTGGCAAATTTGCTCAGGGAAAACCTTGCAGGAGATCTATGACCGTACGCGTAGCGATAAATGGCTTCGGTCGCATCGGGCGTAATGTGGTTCGTGCTTTGTATGAATCCGGACGCCGGGCGGAAATTACCGTGGTGGCAATCAACGAACTGGCGGATGCTGCGGGCATGGCGCATTTGTTGAAATATGACACCAGCCATGGCCGTTTTGCATGGGAAGTACGACAGGAACGCGATCAACTTTTTGTTGGTGATGACGCCATCCGCGTATTGCATGAACGTTCACTGCAATCGCTCCCCTGGCGTGAACTTGGCGTTGATGTAGTCCTCGACTGCACCGGCGTATATGGCTCCCGCGAGCATGGCGAAGCGCATATTGCCGCCGGGGCCAAAAAAGTGCTCTTTTCACATCCTGGCAGTAACGATCTCGACGCGACCGTTGTTTACGGCGTCAATCAGGATCAACTTCGTGCGGAACACCGCATCGTTTCTAACGCTTCCTGTACCACGAATTGCATAATTCCCGTCATCAAATTGTTAGATGATGCGTACGGTATTGAGTCCGGCACAGTGACCACAATTCACTCCGCCATGCACGATCAACAGGTTATTGATGCATACCATCCTGACCTGCGTCGCACCCGGGCAGCCAGCCAGTCGATCATTCCGGTCGATACTAAACTGGCCGCCGGTATCACACGATTTTTTCCGCAATTTAACGATCGCTTTGAAGCGATTGCGGTACGTGTGCCAACCATAAATGTGACGGCAATCGATTTAAGCGTGACGGTGAAGAAACCTGTAAAAGCCAATGAAGTCAACCTGTTGCTGCAAAAAGCAGCACAAGGTGCATTTCATGGTATAGTTGACTATACGGAATTGCCGTTGGTCTCTGTAGATTTTAACCACGATCCGCACAGTGCCATTGTCGATGGCACCCAAACCCGGGTCAGTGGCGCACACCTGATCAAAACGTTGGTCTGGTGCGATAACGAATGGGGCTTTGCTAACCGAATGCTCGACACGACGTTAGCTATGGCTACTGTTGCTTTCAGGTAAGACGCAAGCAGCGTCTGCAAAACTTTTAGAATCAACGAGAGGATTCACCATGTCTGTAATTAAGATGACCGATCTGGATCTTGCTGGGAAACGTGTATTTATCCGTGCGGATCTGAACGTACCAGTAAAAGACGGGAAAGTAACCAGCGACGCGCGTATCCGTGCTTCTCTGCCGACCATCGAACTGGCCCTGAAACAAGGCGCAAAAGTGATGGTAACTTCCCACCTGGGTCGTCCTACCGAAGGCGAGTACAACGAAGAATTCTCTCTGCTGCCGGTTGTTAACTACCTGAAAGACAAACTGTCTAACCCGGTTCGTCTGGTTAAAGATTACCTCGACGGCGTTGACGTTGCTGAAGGTGAACTGGTTGTTCTGGAAAACGTTCGCTTCAACAAAGGCGAGAAGAAAGACGACGAAACCCTGTCCAAAAAATACGCTGCACTGTGTGACGTGTTCGTAATGGACGCATTCGGTACTGCTCACCGCGCGCAGGCTTCTACTCACGGTATCGGTAAATTCGCTGACGTTGCGTGCGCAGGCCCGCTGCTGGCAGCTGAACTGGACGCGCTGGGTAAAGCACTGAAAGAACCTGCTCGCCCGATGGTGGCTATCGTTGGTGGTTCTAAAGTATCTACCAAACTGACCGTTCTGGACTCCCTGTCTAAAATCGCTGACCAGCTGATTGTTGGTGGTGGTATCGCTAACACCTTTATCGCGGCACAAGGCCACGATGTGGGTAAATCCCTGTACGAAGCTGACCTGGTTGACGAAGCTAAACGTCTGCTGACCACCTGCAACATCCCGGTTCCGTCTGATGTTCGCGTAGCAACCGAGTTCTCTGAAACTGCACCGGCTACCCTGAAATCTGTTAACGATGTGAAAGCTGACGAGCAGATCCTGGATATCGGTGATGCTTCCGCTCAGGAACTGGCTGAAATCCTGAAGAATGCGAAAACCATTCTGTGGAACGGTCCGGTTGGCGTGTTCGAATTCCCGAACTTCCGCAAAGGTACTGAAATCGTGGCTAACGCTATCGCAGACAGCGAAGCGTTCTCCATCGCTGGCGGCGGCGACACTCTGGCAGCAATCGACCTGTTCGGCATTGCTGACAAAATCTCCTACATCTCCACTGGCGGCGGCGCATTCCTCGAATTCGTGGAAGGTAAAGTACTGCCTGCAGTAGCGATGCTCGAAGAGCGCGCTAAGAAGTAAAAAATCACAGGGCAGGGAAACCTGCCCTTGTTTCAGCGCGCTTTTAGAGCACGCATTTTTTCATACTCTAAATAATTCGAGTTGCAGGAAGGCGACAAGAGAGTGAATCCCCAGGAGCTTACATAAGTAAGTGACTGGGGTGAACGAATGCAGATGCAGCACATGCAACTTGAAGTATGACGAGCATATTTACTTAGGCTTGCAGCTCCAGCCCGGCCAGCCGCCGCCAGTAGCCGTTACAGTCGCTGTTTGCCGTCAACGGTAGTGGCGCAGCGCCATTTTCATTAGCGCGGAAGGCGTCGAGCATCGCGAAAGTGTCAGTACCCTGCGGTGACAGGCGGACCACATCAACCAGCCCCTGCATGGATGCCAGCTCGTTACCGAGGTTGTAAACGTAGCCGCTCATGGTCTGAATGCCATTGAGTACAAACACTTGTTGGTTTTCCTGCGACAGCACGTTGCGCCCGTTCGGATACTTAATGCAGCAGGTTTCACACTCATCTTTCGGGCGGTCTTCCGAACGCGCGGTAAAGCAGCGGGCGGAGTAGGCCAGCGGTAGATGACCGTAGCTCAGGACTTCCACTTCAAACTGGTTGCGAATGCCCAGCTCATCGCACTGATTAAGCAGATTCACCAGCCAGTCGCGGGAAAGCTCCACCGGCATACACCAGCGCATCATGCCCTGTTTGAGCAATATTTTCAGCGTCACCGCGTTGTAGCAGTTCAGCGCGTGCCCGGCGACGAACGGCAGTTTGCGTTCAGCGCACATATTCACCACGCCGAGATCGCTGGCTTCAATCAGAAACTCACCGTTCTCAACATAGCGTTTCAGTTCGCCCAGTTCAGAGGATGCCTGCACCAGCGCCAGCGTGGAGAGCACAATCTGCTTGCCACTTCCGGCGAGCGATTTTGCCATCTCCAGCCAGTCGCCAACTTTGGTTGCCCGGCGCTTGCTGCATACCGCTTCACCAAGATAAATCACGTCGGCGCTGCTGGTGGCGGCCTGCTGATAAAAATCTTCCAGCGTCTCTTTTGGCCAGTACCACAGCACTGGCCCTAAGGAATATTTCATTGCTCTTCTCACTGCCATTTACGGTGATACGCGCCAAGGGTGGTCTGCGTGCCTTCGGACATCGACCCGAGCGTCTCCATCCACGCGCTTTGCGGTATGAAGTTTTGCGGATCGGCCTTACAACGGTCGATAGCCTGACGCCAGACTTTCGCCACCTGGCTGACATACGCCGGGCTACGCTGGCGGCCTTCAATTTTCACCGAAGCAATATTCGCCGCCATTAACTCCGGCAGCAGTTCCAGGGTATTGAGACTGGTTGGTTCTTCCAGCGCGTGATAGCGCTCGCCGTCCACCAGATAACGCCCTTTACACAGCGTCGGATAACCTGCGTTTTCGCCGTCCTGATAACGGTCGATCAGCACTTCGTTCAGGCGGGATTCCAGCCCCTGCGGCGTTTGTTGCCAGCGCACGAAACGGGCCGGAGAACACGCGCCCACGGTGTTAGGCGACTCACCCGTCAGATACGACGACAGATAGCAACGGCCTTCCGACATAATGCACAGGCTGCCGAAAGCAAACACTTCCAGTGGTACAGGTGTGACCCGTGCCAGCTGTTTCACCTGATGAATCGACAACACGCGCGGCAGCACCACGCGGGCAACGTCAAAATGGCGATGATAAAAGTTAATCGCCTCTTCATTGGTCGCCGAAGCCTGCACCGATACGTGGCGCTCAATATGCGGATAACGCTCGGCGGCGTATTCCAGCATGGCGAGGTCGGCGAGGATCAGCGCGTCGGCACCCAGCTGCGCCGCCATATCCACGGCGCGCTGCCAACGGGCGTAACCGTCCGGATGCGCAAAAGTGTTAATCGCGATGTGAAGTTTGCGGCGATGTTGATGGACAAAACTCACCGCTTCCTGCAATTTTTTCTCGGTAAAGTTAAGGCCGGCGAAGTGACGGGCATTGGTATCATCTTTTAGCCCGATATAAACAGCATCTGCGCCGTTTTCGATGGCCGCCTTAAGCGCCGGGAGATTTCCGGCAGGGCAGAGCAGCTCCATAATTTTTCCTGAAGGTTGCGCTATCAAAACGCAAAAATGTTAACGAACTGGGATTTTAGTTAACCTTGCTGCGACAATTTTTGATTTAAGGCAGTTAAAGTTGTATTGGTGGTAGCAGCAATTTCATATGGAATTGTTGATTTATACCGCTATGTTATTTTTCTGATATGGCAAAATAGGATGATTGTTGAAACAGGGAGTAAAACTCGTGTTGGATAAACTGCGTTCCCGTATTGTGCATTTGGGGCCATCTCTGTTGAGTGTACCGGTAAAACTGACGCCATTTGCGCTAAAACGCCAGGTTCTTGAGCAGGTCTTAAGCTGGCAATTCCGTCAGGCGCTGGATGATGGTGAGCTGGAGTTTCTTGAAGGCCGCTGGTTAAGTATTCATGTGCGTGATATTGACCTGCAATGGTTTACCTCGGTGGTGAATGGCAAACTGGTGGTCAGCCAGAACGCGCAAGCTGATGTGAGTTTTAGTGCCGACGCCAGCGATCTGCTGATGATTGCGGCGCGTAAACAAGATCCGGATACGCTCTTCTTCCAGCGTCGGCTGGTGATTGAAGGCGATACGGAGCTGGGGCTGTATGTGAAAAACCTGATGGACGCCATTGAACTGGAGCAAATGCCGAAAGCCTTACGCATGATGCTGCTGCAACTGGCGGATTTTGTTGAGGCGGGAATGAAAACCGCGCCTGAAACCAAACAGACATCGGTAGGTGAACCATGCTAATTCGAGTAGAAATTCCCATTGATGCGCCGGGTATTGATGCCCTGCTGCGTCGCTCATTCGAAAGTGATGCGGAAGCGAAGCTGGTTCACGATCTGCGTGAAGATGGCTTTCTGACGCTGGGGCTGGTGGCGACAGATGACGAAGGTCAGGTCATTGGCTATGTGGCATTTAGTCCGGTTGATGTGCAGGGCGAAGACCTGCAATGGGTCGGCATGGCACCGTTGGCGGTTGATGAAAAATACCGTGGACAGGGGCTGGCACGCCAACTGGTCTATGAAGGACTCGATTCGCTTAATGAGTTCGGCTATGCCGCAGTGGTGACGCTGGGCGATCCGGCGCTGTACAGTCGTTTCGGCTTTGAACTGGCGGCGCATCACGATCTGCGTTGCCGCTGGCCGGGCACTGAAAGCGCCTTCCAGGTACATCGTTTAGCGGATGACGCGCTGAATGGCGTTACCGGCCTGGTTGAGTATCACGAGCATTTCAATCGCTTTTAATCTTTGGGGTTTGCAGGCTGCTCAACAGCTCTGCAAACCCTGCGCCTTCCGCTACCAGACGCTCTTTTTGCCGTTTGGTCAGTTGCTTAACGCGATATTCTGCCCGTAACGCCAGCGAACGATCGCCCACTGGCGCAGAAAACGCCAGCGTCAGTTCTCCTTTCCCGCGCAGTGCTTTCGCCCCTTTGCCGCTTTGATGTTGCTGATAGCGGCGTTCGACATCCGTGGTGATCCCGGTATAAAGCTTATTGTCGGCGGTACGGATCAAGTAAAGATACCAGGGTGTCATCGTCTGCGTCACATGTTAAGGTCAGGCCAACAGTATAAAAGAGAACAGCAATGGAAACACTCACCGCCATCAGTCGTTGGCTGGCAAAACAACATGTTGTCACCTGGTGTGTGCAGCAGGAAGGGGAACTCTGGTGCGCCAATGCCTTTTATCTTTTTGATGCACAGAAAGTCGCCTTCTACATTTTGACGGAAGAAAAAACACGTCATGCGCAGATGAGTGGGCCGCAGGCGGCAGTTGCCGGAACGGTAAACGGTCAGCCGAAAACAGTAGCGTTAATTCGCGGTGTGCAGTTTAAAGGTGAGATCCGCAGGCTGGAAGGTGAGGAAAGCGACCTCGCACGCAAGGCGTACAACCGTCGCTTTCCGGTTGCCAGAATGCTGTCGGCCCCGGTATGGGAAATCCGGCTCGATGAAATCAAATTCACCGACAACACGCTGGGCTTTGGTAAAAAAATGATTTGGCTACGCGACTCAGGCACCGAGCAGGCGTAACGCCTCGCGGTTAAACGCTGGCAGATCGTCCGGTGTCCGGCTGGTAACCAGCTGATCTTTATCAACCACAACTTCCTGATCGTAAAATTCCGCGCCCGCATTTTTAACATCAATAATGATCGGTTTAACTGCGGTCAGCTTGCGCCCCCGAATCACATCGGCGCTGATCAGCAACTGCGGGCCGTGACAGATGGCAAACACCGGTTTGCCACTATTCACAAAATCACGGGTAAAGGTGACAAAACGGTTGTCCCCACGCAGATAATCCGGTGAATGGCCGCCCGGTAGCAGCAGGGCATCAAACTCCGCAGGCGTCACTTCATCGATGGATTTATCGATGGTCACGCTGGCTTCTCCTTTTTTGCCTTTCACCGTTTTACCCGCTTGTTTTTCAATGGTAATCACTTCGTGTCCGGCTTTACGGAACTCGTCTGCGGGTGAAGTAAATTCTGAATCCTCAAATTCATCAGTGATTAAAACGGCAATTTTCTTACTCATGCTTCCTCCGCGTTGTTGCATTGGATGAGGCGAATTTCCCACAATCGGGGATAATTACCTCATGGTCTATTAAGCCTGGTGCATGAGCCGTGGAGCGCAAGGCAGACAATTCTGTAAAGGAGCGAAGATGAGTCAGGTACTGATTACAGGCGCAACGGGGCTGGTGGGCGGTCACCTGCTGCGGATGTTGATTAACGAACCGAAAGTTAACGCCATTGCTGCGCCGACGCGACGTCCGTTGGGCGATATGCCCGGGGTGTTTAATCCCCATGATCCGCAACTGAGTGACGCGCTGGCGCAGGTCACCGATCCCATCGACATTGTGTTTTGTTGTCTCGGCACCACGCGGCGAGAAGCGGGGAGCAAAGAGGCGTTTATTCATGCCGATTACACGCTGGTAGTGGATACCGCATTAACCGGGCGGCGACTGGGCGCGCAGCATATGCTGGTGGTCAGTGCTATGGGTGCCAATGCCCACTCGCCGTTTTTCTATAACCGCGTCAAAGGGGAGATGGAAGAAGCATTAATCGCCCAGAACTGGCCGAAATTGACCATTGCTCGCCCGTCGATGTTACTGGGCGATCGTAGCAAACAGCGGATGAACGAAACGCTTTTTGCGCCGCTGTTCCGTTTATTACCCGGTAACTGGAAATCCATTGATGCGAGAGACGTGGCGCGGGTCATGCTGGCAGAGGCGATGCGGCCCGGGCATGAAGGTGTGACGATTTTAAGCTCTTCAGAATTACGCAAAAGAGCTGAATAATTATTCCCAAGAATTGATAGTGAGCGTAATATTCACGCGCTCAATTATCATAACTTATTCCTGGGGAATGCTATGACTGGTCAGTCTTCATCTCAGGCGGCAACGCCCATTCAGTGGTGGAAACCCGCGCTTTTCTTTCTCGTTGTCATTGCCGGTCTCTGGTATGTGAAATGGCAACCTTACTACGGCAAAGCGTTTACTGCTGCCGAAACCCACAGTATCGGTAAATCTATCCTTGCGCAGGCGGATGCTAATCCGTGGCAGGCGGCGTTGGATTACGCGATGATCTATTTCCTCGCGGTATGGAAAGCGGCAGTGCTGGGGGTGATCCTCGGTTCGTTGATTCAGGTGCTGATCCCGCGTGACTGGTTGTTGCGTACGCTTGGGCAATCGCGCTTTCGCGGCACGCTGCTGGGAACGCTGTTTTCGCTGCCGGGCATGATGTGTACCTGCTGTGCGGCTCCGGTCGCGGCGGGAATGCGTCGCCAACAGGTGTCGATGGGCGGTGCGCTGGCATTCTGGATGGGCAATCCGGTGTTAAACCCGGCGACGCTGGTGTTTATGGGGTTTGTCCTCGGCTGGGGTTTTGCGGCGATTCGTCTGGTGGCCGGGCTGGTGATGGTGTTGCTGATTGCGACGCTGGTGCAAAAATGGGTGCGTGAAACACCGCAAACGCAGGCACCGGTCGAAATTGACATACCGGAAGCACAGGGCGGTTTTTTTAGCCGCTGGGGCAGGGCGCTATGGACGCTTTTCTGGAGTACGATCCCGGTTTACATCCTTGCAGTACTGGTGTTGGGTGCCGCTCGCGTCTGGTTATTCCCCCATGCCGATGGTGCTGTCGATAACAGCCTGATGTGGGTGATGGCGATGGCGGTAGCAGGATGCTTGTTTGTCATTCCCACGGCAGCAGAAATTCCGATTGTACAAACGATGATGCTGGCAGGTATGGGAACTGCTCCGGCGCTGGCATTGTTGATGACGCTCCCGGCGGTGAGTTTGCCGTCACTGATTATGCTGCGCAAAGCGTTCCCGGCGAAAGCCTTATGGCTGACAGGGGCGATGGTGGCAGTGTCTGGTGTGATTGTCGGCGGGCTGGCGCTGTTGTTCTGATTTGAGGGAAAACATGTCGGATGCGGCGTAAACGCCTTATCCGACCTACGGTTTGCATCGTTGTAGGCCTGATAAGACGCGGCAAGCGTCGCATCAGGCATTACAAGGGGCTGCTATTTAATAAACGTAAACGCTGTGGTTACCCGCTTTACGCCGCTCACCCGGCTGGCAATATCTGCCGCCGCTTTCGCTTCACGTTCAGTCACCAGCCCCATCAGGAACACTTCACCGTTTTCGGTGGTCACTTTCACGTTGGACGATTTCACCAGGTCGCTGGTTAAGAGCTGCGAACGCACTTTGGTGGTGATCCACGTATCGTTAGACGCTTCGCCCAGACCAATCGGCTGGCCCTGACGAATCTCGTTATACACTTCGTTGGCACCGTCTACGCCCATAGCAATCTGTTTGGCGCGAGCCGAAAGTTCAGCGTTTGGTGACTGCCCAACCAGCAGCACTTTGCCCTGATACGCCGTGACATTAATACGGGCTTCTTTCTTAATCTGTTCGTCTTTCGACAATGCGCTGTTCACGCGCACTTCCAGGGTACCATCGTCCACCTGGGTGCCGACACTGCGTGGGTCAGTTGCGGCTTTGGTACCCACAGCAGCGGTACCCACTACGGCAGCGGCAACACAACCTTGCAACAGCAGCGCGGAAATAAGGACTGCGATTGGCGATAATGCCTTCATGTATTCTCCTTAAACATCCTGGTGAGGGAAAAGCGTGTTATCGATCAGATCGCACAGGCAATTTACCGTCAGCATATGCATTTCCTGAATGCGAGCACTACGATGCGAAGGAATGCGGATCTCCACATCTTGTGGCCCTAACAAACCTGCAAGTTCGCCGCCGTCATAGCCGGTCAATGCCACAATAGTCATATCACGCGTAACGGCAGCTTCTACCGCTTTTACAATATCGCGGCTGTTGCCACGGGTGGAAATGGCTAACAATACATCTCCCGCATGACCCAGCGCCCGCACCTGTTTTGCATACACTTCATCATGTAAGCGATCGTTGGCAATCGCCGTTAAGACAACATTATCAGTATTTAGTGCAATGGCAGGTAAGCTGGGCCGCTCCGTTTCGAAACGGTTGATCATGCTGGCAGCAAAATGCTGTGCATTGGCAGCGGAAGTTCCATTACCACAACAGAGGATTTTGTTGCCATTGAGCAGAGACTGAACCAGCGTCATGGCTGCACGGGAGATGGCATCCGGAAGCGCCTCTGCCGCCGCAATTTGAGTTTGAATGCTTTCAGTGAAGCAAGCTTTAATTCTTTCTTGCACGCTAATCCTTAAACCTTAATTATGAGTGGTCATTAAAGGCATCCTTAATCCACTCAACCTCATTCCCGGTGAAGGCTACCACATCGAACCGGCAATCCACAGTATCAAAACTCCCATTATGACGCGCGAGCCACAAGCGGGCAGTCTGTAATAGTTTGTGTTGTTTGCTGCGGGTCACACTGGCTGCCGCGCCGCCATAAAGCGCAGAGCGGCGATAGCGTACCTCGACAAAAACGGTGGTCCGGCCTTCACGCATTATCAGATCGATCTCGCCGCCACGCTCGTTCACGTTAGCGGCGATAAACCGCAGTCCTTTGCCTTCCAGCCAGCGACGCGCTTGTGCTTCCCACACATCGCCGGTCTGTTTAGTGGTTAACTGGCGGGGACTACCTGACCTTGTTGGTACTGTAGCCATGATAACTTCCTGTTAATCACGCAATCCGGGTTAGCCGTCAGGCTTCCGGTATTACCGTTGATTTCAAAACCCTGAACCTGGCGCATTTGTGAGAAATGATTTGCCAGCGACCAGGCATCGACGCCCATCGCATACATGCGAGCCAGTGAATAATCGTTATTCACCGCGCTGAGTGCCTGCTGCATTAACGGTAGATTACCGCCTGCCAGCATCGGGATTTCGCTGTACTGCAAACCTTCCATCTCCAGACGGAAATCCGGGCCTGCGGTGCCTTGTGCGCTGCGGGAGCTGGCGTACAGCATTGCACCGCTCTGGCTACCGTTACGCATGGCGATCATCGGTTTGATAAAAGCGATTTCACCCGGCGTTGCCACAATGTACACCGCATCGACACGACCGCCATTATTGGTGAACTGGTCATCGGTTGGCGTGGTTTGCAGCGTTGGATTGTTGGTCGTCATGCCGGAGTCGGTTGTCGCTCTGGGAGTAATCGGGCTACCCGTTAAAGCAATACCAGAACCGCCGTTAACACCCGCGCGTAATTCGCTGGTGGAACCAAATTTTTGTTGCAGAACGGTGCCGCCGCCTAGTTTCTGCCACTCTTGCGCAAACGCATTGGCTACGCGATCGCCCAATGAACTGCGTGGGATCAGCACCAGCGGCGCTTGTTTACCCTGGTCACGAATATGACGCGCTGCATCGCGCGCTTCGTCTTCCGGTGAAAGCGCGAAGTAACAAATATTGACGCGGTTTTCGATATTCTCCGGCTGGTTCAGTGCCAGCACGTTCAGCGGGGTGTTGCTCTTAAGCAACTCTTCAACGTTATTTTTCAGCAACGGACCAACCACAATACTCGCGCCATCCTGCTGAACCTGGCTTAAGATCTGGCTAAGTGGTTGTGATGAGGTATCGTAGATTTTCAGTTCTGCGGATGGATTCGCTGGCGCGCTTACCGCTGTGGTGGTTGCTGCCGGGGTGCTTACAGGCGCTGGCTGTGCCGCAGGCTGTTCACCGGTCAGATCGCTAACCGAGGCTTGTGCCGGGCTGGCAACGCCATCCGCAGTTTGCGGCTGAGGTTGTTCAGCTACGTCTGCGGCAGGTGCGGCAGCTACCTGAGCCGCCACTGGCTGAGTGCCGATATTTTTCGCCGCTTCAAAGCCTTGCTGAATAGTGCGACCAAATACCGCTGCCTGGCCATTCAGCGGCAACAGCAGGGCGATTTTGTTGGTCGAGGCTGGTTTAAACGCTTTTACGTTAACCAACTGCGTTGGCAGCATTTTCGCGCCCGGATTGTTCGGATAACGTTTTTGCCAGTCGGCGATCCCGGCTTTCATCATGTCGGGATCGTTACGGTTATCAAACCAGACGCGCTGCAGATCCAGCCAGCCTTGCAGAATATTTTCGTCGGCGTTGATCACCAGCGTATTCGCCTGTTCCTGAGTCATGGAGGAGAGCGCCTGCCAGGTGGCATCAATATTCTGCTGTTTTTCTTTCGCGCCGAGCAGCGGTTCCTGAGCAATTAACGCGCGCAGTAAATCAATGGAAGGACGCCCCTGGCTGGCATCGATTTTTGCCTGCCAGTAACGCGCTTGCTGGTTTTGTTCTAAATCGGCAGGTGTGATTTTCGCCAGCAAGTTTTGCGCGCCAGCAAAATCTTTCTGCGCCAGTTTAATCTCTACCGCCAGCAGTGTTTTCTCGCGACGCTGAGAATCGTTCAGTTCTTGCGGTAGTTGGTTAAACAACTCAACCGCCTGCCCGGTTTTACCTTCTTTCACCAGTGCACGAATGGCGAGTAATTGCCAGTTGATCCTGGTATCATCAGAGCTTTGCTGCATCTGCTGAAGATAAAAGGCAGAATCAGCCTGCGCCGTGCCCTGCATATAAGCAGTGGACTGATCGGGAGTATGGGTGCCACAACCGGCGAAAATCAGGGCTGCCAGAACAACAGGCAGACAACGCGCGGCTTTCAAACGAGAAAATGTTGAGGGTACCATAATGTATCCAGTGATATTTTTTTACGCAATGCTCAATATTAAATCGGCAATACGGACGACACAATGAAACAACACCAATCGGCGGATAATTCTCAGGGCCAGCTTTACATTGTACCGACGCCAATCGGCAATCTGGCGGATATCACCCAGCGAGCGTTAGAGGTATTACAGGCCGTTGATCTGATTGCCGCCGAGGATACTCGTCACACCGGTTTATTGCTGCAACATTTTGGGATTAATGCCCGGTTGTTTGCGCTGCACGACCATAACGAACAACAAAAAGCCGAAACGCTGCTGGCGAAGCTGCAAGAGGGGCAAAACATTGCGCTGGTTTCCGATGCCGGAACGCCGCTAATTAACGATCCTGGCTACCATCTGGTGCGTACCTGCCGTGAAGCGGGGATTCGTGTGGTGCCGCTACCCGGGCCGTGTGCTGCTATCACTGCGTTAAGCGCCGCGGGTTTACCCTCTGACCGTTTCTGTTACGAAGGCTTTTTACCTGCCAAATCAAAAGGCCGCCGTGATGCGCTAAAAGCCATTGAAGCGGAGCCGCGCACGCTGATTTTTTATGAATCCACCCACCGTCTGTTAGATAGCCTGGAAGATATCGTTGCGGTATTAGGCGAATCCCGCTACGTGGTTCTGGCGCGTGAGCTGACCAAAACCTGGGAAACCATTCACGGCGCGCCCGTTGGCGAACTGCTGGCGTGGGTAAAGGAAGATGAAAACCGTCGCAAAGGCGAAATGGTGCTGATTGTCGAAGGTCATAAAGCACAGGAAGAAGACTTACCCGCCGATGCCCTGCGCACGCTGGCGCTGCTACAGGCAGAACTGCCGCTGAAAAAAGCGGCGGCGCTGGTCGCAGAAATTCATGGCGTGAAGAAAAATGCGCTGTATAAGTATGCGCTGGAGCAGCAGGGGTAACAGTGCCGAAGCGTTGCGTTAATCAAAACGCAACGTCTTCTTTTACCGCACCATGACGGTAATGGTGGCTGTGCCCTGAAATTTTCCTGTTTCCAGCTCACCACCGACCAGATTAACTGGCCAGGCGCGCATATTGACGGTGCCATGCCCGGAAGGATCAACGGGAAGGATACCGTTCTGAAAAGGAATATTTGCAACTCCGCCGCCGAGATTTTCAATACGAATACCGACATCGGGCACATTGTCTGAACTTCTTCGCCTGGCGACCAGGTTGTACTGGTCTACTACCCCAGTTGTACCGTCGATGCGCATTTGCAACGAGTTTTTAATCTTTGAAGTATCACCACAGTCATAAGTGATATCAAAGTCTACTGGAGTAAAACCGTCTGGCATGGCATTGCGGGTGGTAAACTTCTGACCATTGATGAATCCAAAATTAACCTTAATAACATCGCCCTGATTAATTTTGCACGACTGTGGGGCGGTGAGATTTCCCTGAATCGATAACTTGACTAAATCATGGAAGTCACCTGTAGACGGGCTTCCCATTCCATCGACCCACGCGCCTTTAATGACGGCAATATCCGTTTTCGGAATGGTCATCGAGCCGAGAAATGGCTTGGTGACATACAGGGTAAAGGTGGTATTTGCACCAATATTAACGGGTCCATAACGAGACGTGTCACCCTGGCAAACACCCGTTTGGGTTGCAGCAGAATATACGGTGCTGCTTTTTATCTGTGTGAATCGGGTGTTAACAGAGACAACCTGGTCGGTTGTGAGTCCTGGAATGTCGTTTGCCTGTAATGTGGTTTTAATATCCAGGCTGTCATTGAGTTTGTAATATCCTGTCTGATGTCCAGTGGTGGTAAGTACGGGGCTGACCATATAGACAAGTTTAACTGCCTTACCCGCAGAGCAGGAACAGGCGTATTGCCAGTTAGTGCTACTTAGCGTTGCAGAGGTAAACTCCCGTCCTGTCACGTTATCTGTCTGGTTCACCGTAACATCATCAACCACACTGCTGTAATTTGTCGCACCGCTAGTGCTGTCGGCTCCACACCCTCCTGAGGAGGCATAAGCGCAGGATGTGGATATCAACAAAAGTCCTGTTATAAGAGGCGCTCTTTTCATTTTTTTATCCTTAATGGCACTGCGCCGTGCCTTGTAATACAGAGGTTGTTGGTTCTGAATCCGGTGTACTAAAAGCAAACTGACATTGTTGATCTGCCTGATTTCCCCAGCGTACAGTCCAGCTTTGTGATTTACTCGATATCCCAGAGAGATATAGTATGCCGCCCTCATCGACGATACTTTGTTGCCCCGTCTCATCGTTGCTGGCAAGAGCGCCAAAGGGCAACGGTTTACCGTTGCGATCGCTGACTGTAACAAGTACGCGATAACCGATATTGGCGTTGAAACGCGCCGCTACCATTGCACCTCTGTTGGGCACCACAAACTGTGTTGTTTGCTCAAGATCGACGTTATCGGGCAGCTGCGTAGTATCTACCGAGAGACGGTTTTCCTGGTAAGTCGTGAGATAAGGAACCACTGCATAGCCAAAGGGATCAGTAGCAATCCCCGGATAGTTTTGTATCCTCACGCCAGAAGCCCCATTAGCATCGATAAGCGCAAAAGCGTTGCCCAGATATTGCGAGAGCGTCACGCCATGAGGATGGATAACCACGCCGCCGGTAACGCCGTAATTGTATTGGCTGCTGTCATTACCGTAACTGTATCCGGCACTGAAGGTGCCATAAGGTGAACGGTAACTGGCGTTCAGGCTACTGTTATGGTTGTTATCGTCATCCAGACTTTGTTCCAGGCTATAGCTCAGGCGACCATCATCCAGCAGTGAGCCATCAAGACGCATTTCATGTTGGGTTGGGCGATCTTTCTGGCTGGTCATCTGATAGGAAACCCGGCTACGCGGTAACCAGCGTTCTAACGGAATACTGAGATTCAAAGAGAGTGCGCGGTCATTATTTTGATCCGTGTAGCGACTGTATTGATAATTCAGGCTGTAACCAATTCCCCATTGCTGGCCGGAAACCCCAACTGAGATATTCCTGTTTTTATCGTTATTGCCCCAATAGTCTTGCTGCGAACCGGAGGCATACAGACTTACCCCATCAAATATTGTCTGGCTGATGTTGAATTGAATTTCACTTTTTTGGCGACTGTTATAGTCCCAATTGCGGGTATTGGCTTCATCAAAACTAAAATAGCCATCGTTGGTATAGCGATAGTAGCTAACAGCGATATTGGTGTTGGTTTCCGGGATATCTTTGATGTACTGCGTACGCCATTGATAGCCATGAAAAGAGTGCCGGTTATCGAATTGGGTGTCAGCTCTGTTGATATCCATCGACAACGCGCCCAGTGCGCCAAGTGTGCCGCCGATACCGATCCCCAGCGCATAATAATCTTCAGAACCGAGCAGGCCGCCATACAGCGTAAAAGTATTATTCAAACCATATATTGCCGTGGCTTCAGCAAATTCTGGTTCCTTGCTATCACTGTTTGCATCAGCGCGATAGCGTCCAGCGGTCGCGCTATATTTTAGATGCCCAGGTCGCTGCATCATGGGTAATGAAGAATAAGGCTGGATAAAGCGACGTTGCGTACCGTCACTTTCTTCAATCGTGACTTCTAAATCGCCGCTGTTGGAAGAGGGGTAGAGATCGTTAATTTCAAAGGCACCCGCTGGCACGTTGCTTTGATAGATCACATAACCATTTTGCCTGATAGTCACGATTGCACTACTGTTTGCGATACCGCGTACCGTTGGGGCAAATCCGCGCTGGCTGTTTGGCAACATATTATCGTCGGAAGCGAGTTGCACGCCAGTAAAGGTGTAGCTGGAAAAAATACTGCCGCTGGTGGCGCTTTCTCCCAGAAGCAACTGAGACTTCAACGCCTTGATATCACGTTGTAAATAACTACTGATAGTGTTCCAGCTTGACGCCTGATCGTTGCGTGTCCACGTAGAATAGTTACGTAATCGCCAGGGGCCAAAATTAGCACCATTTTGCATATTCAGGTACTGTCGTTGGCTACGATTGCCCTGGCGGTAACGGTTATCAGAACCTGTAAACGAGTAGTTGGTAAACAGCGTTGGTATACCATCGTCCCAACGAGAAGGGGAGACGTAACCTTTTGCATCACGGTACAGTGCAATTTGGGGAATGCTCAAATTAAGTCGCTGATGATTGAAATCAAATTCAGCAGCTGTACCGGGAATGATTTGTTCAAGCGAGTTGATCACGCTATCGTCATCTTTTTCAGCCAGCGCCGGGATTTCATCCACCTTAATACCCAGCTCACGTAGTTGTTCTACCGTAAACTGTGGCTGCAGAAGTTGCTCTGCATTGGCGGTAAATGTAATTTTTTTCTGTGAAACCTTCTTTTTATTCAGCCAGATATCAACCTGATAAGTTCCTGGTAGTTGTGCGTATTTTTTTGAAAAACGTGACAGATCAGTTGTTTGCATACCACTTTTTGTAGTTTCCAGCATAATGGGGTCGAAATAATACTCTTCGGCGTTAGCGGTAGTGCAAAGCATGCCGCTGCCAGTGAGCACCATCGGCAAACAGCGTTTGATGATGAGCGCCAACTGTTTCGGTGTGCGTTTATGTCCCTGGTGGTGTCGTTGTGGCATTCCCTGATGACCTGTGTTTTTTATATTTGTTATTGCAGTGGACGAGTTTCTGTCCCGGAACTGCCGCCATAATCATTGATTGCAGCCCATTTCACGTTCTTTCCGCCAGATGCAGGAAGTGGTAACTGTTTATGTTCTCCGGGCGCGATATATTCAATTTTGCTTGTGAGATCGGTTTTATCGACTGCCAGTCCGGCAAATACGACGTAATATTCAGTTGGGTTATATATATTGAGTGAATGGTCACTACATTTAAATTCCAGTGATGTCCACGCATCGTTTACCCGTCCCTTCAGGTGTGCGGGGCGATAAAACATTTTGATCCGTGTTTTAAATACCAGCGTCAACTCGTTAGCATTAACATCATCTGATTTTTTCTTTGCTGGAATGGCACGAACATTAATGTAGAACAGCGACTCTTTATTTTCAGGCAGGTTATCAGCTGTTTTAATAATTCGCAGTGATGAGTCATCGCCAGCTTCAAGACGAAATAGCGGTGGGGTTATAATAAATGGGGCACGGCTTGTACCATCTATATTATCTACCCATGATTGCAGTAAATAAGGCGTTTCTGCGCCTTTGTTTGCGACAGGTAACGCAGCCTCTTTGCGGCTGGCATCATAGATCACTCGCGTTCGCTGTAAAACGATACCCCCTGCAAGCGCCTGGCCGATACAGAAGCTACACAACAAGGTTATTATCACCGCGAATGTTCGTTTTGACATAGTTATTTTTCAACCTGATACAACGAGAAAGAGGAAGGAAAAGGGCGTTATCTGAAAGGTCAGATAACGCCGTAACGTATTAACGGTAATCCAGCGTTACGTTAACGACAGCGTCTGCTTCCCCTGGGGTGATTTCTGATGCTTCAACGGTTGATACGTAGTAAGCGATGAGGTCAACATTGACAATACCATTGGAGTCCGCTGGGATCTGATAAACCGTGTTATCATTCCCCATAGCATTCAGTGGCATAAGGTTTCCGCTTTCCGCATCGTCAATACGGATACCCACACCTGTTGCCGCTGTGCCAGCAAAAGAGCCCACTTTTGCCAGATTAGGGAAGTTAGGGACGGTGCCATTATCCCGCGTTTCCAGCCATAAACGGAAAGACGCTTCAACGTTGCCGTTATCGTGCTCCCACCCAGTCACTGGGCAGTTAACTAAAGGAATAGTGAATGGAATTTTTGGGCTACGATCGCCAACAGAACGAAACTGTTCGGCATTATAGTGACCAAGAGCAACTTCAATTTTCTTATCAGAGTCATTGATTTCACAAGCGGATTTTAAAATCTCGCCATCAAAAACTATTTCACCATCGGTTGCAGCGGCATTACCTGCGAAAAGCGCAAGTAAGCCCACAATAGCTGTTTTTGTAACTTTATTCATTTATAACCTTATCCTTGTAACAAGTACATAATCATATTTAATGTGAATATATGTTCAACATCTTTAAAGATTATACAGGTAGAAATATTTCATTGAACATTAAATAGACTAAACTTTAAGATTATATTTATATGCAAATATTCTATGTTTTTATTATATTGATATGAATTTTCTATGTGTTAAAAAGAGTATAAATGCCTGACTTTGCTGCGCCAGGGGCCGAGTCAGAATACGAGGTGATTTATTAATAGAACAAGTTATATGTATATCTAAAATTAAATTGTTGAACATAACTCCTTTTGCTATTGGCGTTATGTTCAACCCAGTCAAATGTTATTTAATATAATGCGTGACTGTTGAATAAGTTAATTTAAAAATTTTGAGCAAATTTTCATCTGGTTAGGTATTAATTAAACAAATAAAGTTACTGTGCAGCCATAAAAACGAAGCCGGGATAGCGGTGGAGACTTTAGCCGTGAGAAAACGTTCTGTCGCATCCTGCTTTCCTTCGCCAGTCACCAATAACAAAACCTCGCGGGCATTGAGAATATCCTTCAGGCCTAAGGTGATCCCACGAGTCACGGGGCGACCCGTGGTTTTTAACATCTCATGTTGCTGTGTTCTGGCATCAAGTTGACTGATATGGCAGGCCGGTTGTAGGCTTTCTCCCGGTTCGTTCAGCCCAAGATGACCGTTTTTCCCCAATCCTAGAACGCATAAATCCAGACCGCCTTTGCGCGCAATCAGGTTCGTTACCCGTTCGCACTCTGTCTCATTTATCTCTTCGGAGCGAAAGCTGATGAGCTGGTCTTCACGCAGCCCCAGCGGCTGCACGATATGCTGTTGTAGGAAAGTTTCGCAGGTGCCAGGCATCGTTAATGGCAGATCCACCCATTCGTCGAGCTTCACGAAGGTGAGCTGGCTGATATCAACCTGCTGCTGGTGGATTTTTTCTACCAGATAATGATACGTCAGTAATGGCGTGGCTCCGGTCGCCAGGCAAATCACGGCATCCGGTTTGCTACGGATCACAGCCAATAAATATTCGCTGGCTCGTTCACTTAACGCCGTATAGTTTTCAACTTGCTGAAGGGTTTGCACAGGATGAAATTCCTTAAGTAAAGAGGCACCGCCAGAAGCAGTGCCTCGTTCCATTTACAAAATGCCGAATGCGGAACAAACAATAGAGAGCACAAAAGTCACGCCGATTAACAGCACCGGATGCGCTTTTTTCACCCGCAGGAAGTAATACATCAGCAGGGTGTAGGCCATCGGTAAAATGTTCGGGAAGACTTTATCGAAGAAATCCTGTTGCAGCGCGACGCTGTGGGTACTGTCGATGGCAAACGATGTCACCACGTTAATATGCACATACGAAGCGATCAGCCCGCCGATTACCGTGATCCCGAGGATGGTTGCCGAGCGAGCAATCATCTGCGAGTTCTCTCGCACTTTATCGATCGCCTTCACGCCGACTGAATAACCGACGTGGGTCCAGCCGACGCGCAGGAAAAAGATAAGCAGGTAAACGGCGAAAAATAGAATCGGCCCCAGCAGGTTTCCCTGGCTGGCAAATGATGAGCAAATTCCCGCCATAATCGGCAACAAAGTAAACCAGAAAATCGCATCGCCAATCCCGGCGATTGGGCCAAACAGTGCCACTTTGAGGCCTTTAATGGTGTCGCGGTTTTCTCCTTTTTCTTCCATCGAAATTAATAACCCCATCAGGAATCCGACCAGATTCGGGTGGGTATTAATAAATTCGAGGTTATCTTTCATCGCCGCGCTTAAGCCCGGTTTGTCGTCCTTATAAATCTTTTTCAGGATCGGCAACATCGCCCAAGTAAAACCGCCCGCCTGCATCCTTTCGTAGTTAAAGCTCGCTTGCAGCAGCGACGAACGAAAGCCCAGACGGGTGATATCTTTTTTACTGATTTCAGATCCCATTGCTGTAGTCCTCTTCTTCATTTTTACTGGCAACGGGCTGCGGTTGCGCTTGCTGCCGGGATTTCGCATTGAAAAACTCATACACCGCAAAGCCTGCGCCCAGTACGGCAACCGGCAACAGGTTGCTGACCTGGATGTAGCAAACAAACAGGAAACCGGCGATCAGGTAAGGGATATATTGCGCTTTGAACATTACGCGCAGCAGCAAGCCAAAACCAACGGCAGGCAGAATACCGCCAGCCACTTCAAAGCCGTGGGTCAACCAGGCGGGCATCGCTTTCACCAGCGCCTGCATCGCCCCTTGTGCCAGGTAAGTACAGAGGAAAGCAATCACCGCATACGCTGAAGCGACGATGAGCATCGTTGTCCAGTTAAGCCGGGAAAACGCTGCCGTATCCGCCTCTTTCGCGCATTTATCGGCTTTGGTCATAAATAATGAGAAAGCGGAATAGAAGAACAGAATGACGTACTGCATTAACAAACTAAACGGCAGGCCAAGACCAATTGCTGTTTTGGCATCAACGCCCGTAGACCATGCAATGACGGTGGTCATCAGACCCGCCATAATCGGGTTGGGCGGCTGAACACCACCTGCAGGGGTTAATCCGGCGAAAGCCAACTCTGTCAGACCACCGGTAATTAAGCCAGTCTGAATATCACCGAGAATAGCGCCAGTTAGGGTACAAACGATTATCGGGCGGAATAAAAATAAGGCTTCCAGCCAAAAATCAATCCCCAGAACGAAAACTAACGCCGCCAGGGATAATCCCTGAAGTAGGGTTATTTCATGCATTTTTATTACCTCAAACCAATATTAAGGCGATTTTAGATTTAGTCAGGGATTTGTTCTTTTTGATCGCCAGGGACGTCCTGAATGAAAACATTCACGCCACGTTGTTTAATAAAACGTAAGTCCGCGAGATCCTGGTCATCGACATAAACTTTACTGCTGATTTGCTTTTTCCCTTCCGAGAAATGCATATTGCCGACGTTGATATCTTTCAGGTCAATGCCACCTTCTACCAATTTACGTACCGTTTGTGGCGTACGGCAAATCAGGAAGATCTTCTGATGCGGTGCAGCTTTGCCGATGACGTTAATGGTTTTTTCGATAGTAAAGAAACGAATGCCAAAGCCGTAGGTTTCTGCGGTAATACCCATTAATTTCTGTTGAATATCATCGTTAGCGACAACATCATCCACGACTACCAGCAGATTCGCACCGATGGTGGATGTCCAGGTCACGCCAACCTGACCGTGAACCAGACGGTTATCAATACGGGTTAAGAGAATATTTGGACTGCTCATTGTGTAATCCTCACCATAAAGTTGAATAATATAATTTTTTTTAATATATTATTGTTGCGATATTGTACTGATGTATTTATTAAGGTTTAGTCATCTCCTTTTCCATTAAGGCACTCCCCGATATTAATCGGGAAGTACATTGGGATAAATCATAAAAAACTAATGATTATGCTGAAATTCGATTCGCTGAACCACAGACATTAATTTTATTTCTGACAACTTCTTTCATCGCATCCATTCCGACGCGCATATAATAACGAGGATCATTACCCTGCGGATTTTCCGCAAACCAGGCTTTAACCGCGCCAGCGAAGGCTATTTTTAATTCTGTGGCAACGTTCACTTTTGTGACGCCAAGTTCAATAGTGCGACGGACAAATTCATCCGGAACATCGCTGGCACCATGTAGCACCAGAGGAACATCCACCACTTCACGAATTTCCGCCAGCCGCTGGAAATCAATCTTCGGCGTTTTGCTGTATAAGCCGTGCGCCGTACCAATCGCTACCGCCAGGCTGTCGACGCCAGTCAGTTCGACAAAGCGTTTAGCTTCTTGTGGATCGGTCAGGAATGCACTTTCGGCGTCAACGCTCATGTCATCTTCAACACCGCCCAGGCGGCCCAGTTCTGCTTCCACGCTGCAATCCTGTGAGTGGCAGAAGTCAACAACCGATTTCACCAGCTTCACGTTCTCGGCAAACGGGAAGTGGCTGCCGTCGATCATTGCACTGCGCACACCTGCGTGGACTTTACGGCGAATATCATCCAGCGATTCGTGGTGGTCGAGATGCAGCGCCAGTGGCATGTTGTAGGTTGTGGAATAGGCGCTGCACAGGGCGTAGATCTCTTCCAGCGCGATATGTTTAAAGGTCCCCGGCGTTCCGGCGAGGATCACCGGCGATCGCATTTCACTGCACACTTCGAGGATCGCCTGGATCGTCTCGGCGTTATGAATGTTAAAAGCAGGCACCGCGTAGCCATTGGCCTGGGCGTCCTGTAACAGATATTTAGTGGAGATAATGCTCATAATGCGATCCTCTTATGCCTGCCACGGATGAATGATTACGCCTTGCACCACGCGGTTAACGGTGCCGCTGGCTGATGGGGTATCCGGCGTATTGCCCATGTGCAGCGACTGCATCAGTGCAAACGTCTGGGCGTACATCAGGAAGCAAAATGCCTGCTCAACGTCGATAAAGTGACGTGACGGCGGCAGGATAATATGTGGACCGGCAGCGACGATGTCGGTGCTTTCCGCGGCGATGGCGATTACGCGCATTGCCTGGTTGTCACGGCGGAGTTCAGCCAGCAGATCAAGATCATACTGACGGGTGTAAGGGTGGCTGGAGACAAATACCACCACCAGTGTTTCGTTATCGACCAGCGATTTTGGTCCATGACGGAATCCGGTTGGAGAATCATAAAAGGCCGCCAGTTTACCCGCCGTCAGTTCCAGCACTTTCAGCGCCGACTCGCGTGCTGCGCCCTGTAAGCCACCGCTGCCGAGATAAACGATCCGTTTCCACGGTGCGTAACCAAACACACCTTCGCTGAAATCGCCCAGTGAGGTCAGGATCGCCTGGCAACGATCCGCCACGTCGCGGAAGGTTTGGCTGTTGATCGTCTCAGGTGCGAAAACCGCGAGGCAGCTGGCCATCATGGTGGTAATGCTGCTGGTCATCGCAAAGCCGCGATCGTGCGTTTCTGCGGGCATCAGCAGGGCAAACGCGTTATCGCTGTTGATCGCGTTTTGGTAAAGAGCGCCCGCTTCGTTGCAGGTGATCGGCAGGTGATAGCATTCTGGTACAAATTGATTTGCCAGTTCCACGGCAGCGACGCTTTCCGGGCTGTTGCCGGATCGACCGAAGGAGATCAACAGCAGCGGATGGGCTGGGTTCAGGTAGTCCATCGGATTGGTGACCAGATCGGTGGTCGGTACGGCGCTGAAGTTTTTACCGGTATGGCTGGCGAGCCACGGCGCGATGATGTCACCGATAAATGCCGACGTTCCGGCTCCGGTCAGGATGATCCGCAGATTCTCTTTGCGCAGTAACGGTTCAAGGAAGTTATTGAGCGCGGAACGTAGCGCGTCGATGTTGGTGAGTGAACGGATCCATGCGCGAGGCTGATGGCGGATCTCTTCTTCAGTCCATGTACCGGTTGCGGCGGCAGCAGGGGTGTAATTTTCTGGCATAACTCAATCCTTAGTCTGATGAACTTGACGTCGGGCGTTGTCGCTTTCACTTGCCTTTCGTTTCATTTCACTTGGTGATGTCTTTCGTTGATTAAAATCTATAGAAAAGAAACTGAAAGTTCAATGAAGAAAAAGGAAATAAAACGAAATCTGTGATCGTTGAAAGAAAAGACAAGGGAAGATTAAAGAATTGCGTAATGACGTCGCTATGTTCACCGATTGCCGGATGCGGCGTACCGTAGGTCGCATAAGACGCGTTAGCGTCGCATCCGACACCGCTGCACAGATCAAAAAGAAAGAAAAAGAAAGGCCTTACGGGGGAAGTGAAGGCCCAATAATGGAGCAAACCATCAAAACGAAGCTAATTGACCCTGAATCCAGATTTGTTGCACATGTAGCCCGCTATCCAGCGCAACGACGCTGGCGCGTTTGCCCGGTTTAAGCGATCCCAGAACACCATCAACACCCAGCATTCGCGCCGGATGCAGCGACGCCATATGGATGGCTTCCGCAGGCGTTACGCCCGTCAACTCGACCATATTGCGCACTGCCGCATCAACAGACAGCGTACTGCCCGCCAGCCCACCAGACGCGGTACGGACAACGCCACCGTGCATCTGCACTTCTTCACCACATAACGTATAGCGACCATCCGGCATCCCAGCTGCCTGCATCGCGTCGGTGATCAGTACGATTCTCTCTTTCGCACAGCAACAACACAGCGACATTGCCGCCGGATGCACATGATGACCATCGGCTATCAGTTCCAGCCAGGCGCGCTTGTCCGTTAATCCCGCGCCAACCATTCCCGGTTCGCGGTGATGTAAACCTGTCATCCCGTTATAGCAATGCACCAGGCCGTCGGCACCAGCATCAAACGCGGCGCGAGTTTGTTGCCAGGTCGCCGCGCTATGCCCCAGCATCACTCGTACATTTTGCTGTTTAAGATGGCGGATGGCCTGCAATGCCCCCTCTTTTTCCGGTGCCAGCGCTACCACGCGTAAGGTGTGCTGAGAAACGGCAATCAATTGATCCAGCTCGGCAATTTCAAGCTCGCGAAACAATTCCGGCGGATGCGCGCCTTTATTCTGCGGCGTGAAGTACGGTCCTTCGAGATAACTCCCCAGCACTTGCGCACCAGGTCCGCCGCGTTGGCAACGTTGAGCAATACGTTTCAGCGCCGCATGAATGGTATTAAGCGGCGCGGTTACGGTGGTCGGTAACCAACTGCCGACACCTTCGCGTGCCTTGTGCATTGCCAGCTTGTCGAGTACATCCGGCGCGTCATCCATTACATCAACGCCCGCACCACCGTGTACATGGGTGTCGATGTAAGCGGGGCAGAGCAGTTCCGCATCGCGTTCAGTCACGCCCACTGGAATCGGTTCGATTGCTGCGATGACACCGTCAGCAATACGCAACTGATGGTCATCGAGCCATCCCTCTTCAGTCAGCAGCCTTCTGGCGCGCAGAACGTGTGTCATATTCCTTCCTCGACCGGACATTCTTCATGGCAGCGGCCTAACTCGTCCACCAGACTGGTCAGCCCTCGGTGTCCACACTCCAGCGCCTGTACACGGAATTCTTCACCGCTTAACCCTTCGCGCTCCAGCACCATCTCCAGTAGCAGTTGCAAATTGGTGCCGGTGATCACTTCACAGCCCGGTTTTTGCATCGCCAGCGTTGAAGCTACGCGAAACGGCGTGCCGCCCAGCAAATCAGTCAGAAAAACAATGCCGTCTTCACAATCCAGTTGGGCGATGGCCTCTTCAAGCTGCGATGTAAGCAGCGCGGTGCTTGAGGTTTCGGGAAAATCGATGGCAATAAACTGCGATTGCTCGCCGAGGATTTGCTTCATTGCTTTTTCCATGCCACTGGCAAACCCGCCATGCCCTGTCAAAATAATACTTAACATCTAATACCTCATTGTATTTAAAGGAAATGGCAGAATTTACCGACGATGCCGAGAACCACGGTAACTGCAATCAGGCGCAGCGGACTCCAGCCGCGGCGTACCAGCCAGAACATGGTCAAGGTGTAGACCAGCGGTAAGAAGGCAGGCATCAGTTTGTCAATAACATCAGTCTGTAACTTAACCACTGCGTCGCCCGCTGTGATTTCCAGCGTGGTGCTTAAACGAACATAGGTTGCCACCAGCGCGCCGATTACCGTCATCCCAACGATAGACGCAGCATGGCCGACTTTTTTGGTATTCGCTTTAATGAGTGGAATCGCCGCCACGCCCATGCGGTAAGCATAATGCGCCAGACCAAAACGCAGCCCCAGGTGTATCACGTTGAACAGCACAATAAATACGACTGCGCCAAGAATAGAGCCTTGTAGCGCAAGGCTTGCGCCTATCCCGCCACAAATCGGCAGTAGCGTTAGCCAGAACATTGCATCGCCAATCCCGCCGAGCGGCGCACCGACGGCAATTTTGGTGCTCTGAATACTGTTAACGTCCTGCTTAGAACGCTCCATCGCAAGGATAATGCCGATAACAAATGTCACCAGAAACGGATGGGTATTGAAGAAACCCATATGCCCCTTCATGGCGCGCGCCAGGTCGCGTTTATTAGTGTGGATCTTTTTCAGAGCAGGCAGCAGACCGTACAACCAGCCAGAAGCCTGCATACGTTCGTAGTTAAAAGACGCTTGTAACAGCATGGAACGCCAGGCGACGCGGTTGATATCTTTTTTCGTCAGCTCCGCGCCAATGCTCTGATCTTCATACACGTTTTCATTGACGCCAGTCAGCAATGTTTCTTCGTTTTCACTGACGTTCGGCAGGGTGGTTTGATTAGATGCCATCTTCAAATTCCTCTTTCTGTGCCGCAGGTTGAGTCGGTTCAGGAGATTTACGCAGCAGGTCGATCAGCGCCATCGCCAGCGCAGCGGCAGCAATAGCCAGCACCGGTAACTTGAGCCAGGCTGCGGCAACAAAGCCCAGGATGAAGTAGGGGATGTAGACGTTTTTCATCATGATTTTCAGCAGCACGGCAAAACCGATTGCTGGCATGATGCCGCCCGCGACGCCGAGGCCGTCGATTAATCGTTGCGGCAGGACATCAATGATGGTTTTTGCATGTTCCGCGCCGAAGTAGATAGGCAGGAAAGCGCAGAGAAAATAGAAAGTGCCGAGTGCCAGCAGTGCCAGATAGTTCACGCGTTCAATGCCGCGAGTATCGGCGTTCTCCGCCATCCGGTCGCAGCGAGACATCACGCCAGACATCACCGAGAACAGGAAGGTAATCCCCATCTGTACTGCGACAGCGAAAGGTACGGCGACACCGACCGCGACATCGGGTTTCACGCCAGTAGTAATGGCAAACGCCGTGCCGACGATAGTACCGATAATCACGTTAGGCGGCTGTGCGCCCGCCAGCGGGGCCAGCCCCATCCACACCAGTTCCAGCGTACCGCCGGTTAAAATTCCGGTATGCAGATCGCCAAGTACCAGCCCGACCAACGGGCCGAGGACCACCGGGCGGTGCATATGTGTTAGGCCGTTAAACATATCCAGGCCAGCGATAAAGGCGATAATGCCCAACGCAAATGCCTGCAACAGGCTGATTTCCATGATGAATCCCTCAAAGTAATTTAAAGAGGTCCACAGCAGGCTCTGTCGGGACGCCCTGAACGAAGCATTCCACCCCAGCGGCTTTCAGGTCGTTAAATGCTGCGATATCGCCCGCATCCACAGAAACCGTTTTGGCGATTTGTTGTTTGCCATTGGCGTAGTGCATATTGCCAACGTTAATGCGATTCACCGGAACGCCACCTTTCACCAGCGTCAGGAAATCGGCGGGTGTTTTACAAACCAGCAGGATTTTCTGTCGATCGGCGGCGCGATGAATGTTGTCGATAACTTTTTGCAGCGTCCAGAAACGTACGGCGATCCCTTCTGCCAGTACCATTTCCATCAGGTTTTGTTGTACCGGATCTTCGGCAACCTCATCGTTGGCTACCAGCACCAGATTTGCCCCCGCAAATCCGACCCACTGAACGCCGACCTGACCGTGAATCAAGCGTTCATCAATCCGGCTTAAAACAATATTTGGCATAGCGTGTTCCTCTTTGTTTTGCTTATTGGCCTTCACAGGCTGTGTAGTACTGCGCCAGGATGTCCTGAATATGGTTGATAATGAGTTCCCGTGGCGTCGGTTGCAGCTCGCCGGAGCGAACTTTCACGTATTGCAGCGGCAGATACTGGCTGATGAGCGGTAGCGGAATTGGTGAATCCGCCAGATTACGAACCAGATGAGCGAAAGCGTCATCAATCTGGCTGTCCGGCCAGTAATAGCGCACGCGATCCGAGTAGCTATAACCACGCGCCAGACGACGCGCGTTGCCGTCACCGTGGTAGTGGCTTTGCCAGTATTCCGGGCGGTCGAGCATCACGTCTTCCAGCACCTGACGCAGACCAGAACAGGCTTTCGCTGGCACCAGTTCTTCTTCAATCGCCGCCAGAGAGAACAGAGCTTCACGCAGGGCGAAGGTCAGCGCCGGGCCAACTTTCAGAATGGCAAAGTGGTCAATCACCAGCTGGCGCAGCGATTGCGGCGTTTGATAATCGGTAGAGTGCGCTTCGAAAATCAGCGTTTCGTAGTTTTCGACCATCTGGCTTAAGGCGCTCGCTTTGGCGGGCTGATAATCAATAACGTTGGTGTGATCGAATTCGACGCCGGGTTGAACCACCAGGGCAATGATGCGTGGCCAGATGGCATTCAAACCTTGCTTTTCAAAGGCGTGACGATGGGCTTCCAGCGTGGCGCGGGCGGCATCCGGCGTGGTGACCGCCAGCTCGCTTAAGGTTTCATGCGCGCCGCCAGGTACCGGCACTTCGGTACCAATGACATACTCCAGATCGGCTTCGCCAAAGTGTTCAAGACAGGTTTCTTCCGCCACTTTCGCCAGACGGGCGGCGCGTTCAGCCACGATGTCATCAGTTAAGGGAATCGGATCGTCCTGACAGGACATGCTGCAATCAAGGTGGATTTTTTTGAATCCTGCCGCAACGTAGCTTTTAATCAAATCATCGGCATTGGCCATTGCCTGAGCGGCCGGCAGGTTTTGCCAGCGGTTTGGCCCCAGATGGTCACCACCCAGAATCAACGCATCCTGCGGGAAATTCAACGAGTCGGCGAGCTGACAAACAAAGCCGCGAAAATCGGCGGGCGTCATTCCGGTATAACCGCCGAACTGGTCTACCTGATTGGAGGTTGCTTCAATCAGTAACGGCGTTTGGTTTGCACTGGCGTAGCGGATTGCAGCCTCCAGCACCAGCGGATGTGCGGAACAAACGGCATAAATTCCATTTGTTTTGCCCGCTTTGTGCTGTCTCACCATTTCTGTCAGATGTTTCACTTTCCTCTCCAGTTCAGATTACTGCGATATTAATCTTTCGTTTTGTTTCAGTTGATACTGCGTCATGGTGAGATAAAAATAAAACGAAAGATAATAGTTTTCTGATCTGATTCACAAAAGAAACATAATGAAAGTCACTGAAACGAGAGTAGCTTGCGTCAATGGGCAAGGTGGGCTTGCATTTGCTTAATAGAAAGGCGTTAATAGGCAAAACGAAATGAAACGAAAGTTTTACGAAAGGACTTACTATGAGTAATACCGACGCTTCAGGTGAGAAGCGAGTGACTGGCACCAGCGAGCGACGAGAACAGATCATTCAGCGTCTGCGACAGCAAGGGAGTGTGCAGGTTAACGATCTGTCGGCATTGTATGGCGTATCTACTGTGACGATCCGCAATGATCTGGCGTTTCTGGAAAAGCAGGGGATCGCTGTGCGTGCCTATGGTGGCGCGTTGATCTGCGATAGCACGACGCCGTCAGTCGAGCCATCAGTGGAAGATAAAAGCGCGCTGAACACCGCGATGAAACGCAGCGTTGCGAAAGCTGCCGTTGAGTTGATTCAGCCTGGTCATCGGGTGATCCTCGATTCCGGGACTACCACTTTTGAGATTGCTCGTCTGATGCGTAAGCACACTGACGTAATTGCGATGACCAACGGTATGAACGTGGCTAATGCGTTGCTGGAAGCGGAAGGCGTTGAGCTGCTGATGACCGGCGGGCATTTGCGCCGTCAGTCGCAATCTTTTTACGGCGATCAGGCTGAGCAATCGCTGCAAAATTACCACTTCGATATGCTGTTTCTTGGTGTAGATGCGATCGATCTGGAGCGCGGCGTCAGCACACATAATGAAGATGAAGCCCGTTTAAACCGTCGGATGTGCGAAGTTGCGGAACGGATCATCGTGGTCACCGATTCCAGTAAATTCAATCGTTCCAGTTTACATAAGATCATTGATACTCAACGTATCGACATGATCATTGTTGATGAAGGCATTCCTGCGGATAGTCTGGAAGGACTGCGAAAGGCTGGGGTTGAAGTGATTCTGGTCGGGGAGTGAGAAAGGGTGCCCGCTGGTCAACACGAATACGTTCGGCGGGCATTGTGAACACCATCAATGGTTTTCTTCTGTCTCTTGGGTGAAGCTTTCCCAGTCGGCAGGAGGATGTCCTCTTTTTAACATTTTGCTGAATACGGTATAGGCATCTGTTTTTTTACCGTAGGTGCGCAGAGTGTTTTCATCGTTCATCCATCCCAGAATGATGACTTTCTCTTTTTCACTATAACGAAAGAAGAGACGATAACGACCAGCACCAAATTTTACCCGTGACCAGTCTTTATTTTTCCCAGAGCCTAACGACTTGCCATGACGGAATGCCGGTGATGATGGATTGACCGTGATATGCTCCTCAATCACTTTATGGACTACCGCCAATAACTTTGTGGCGGCTTTTCTCTGATAATTTTCAGGATCTTTTCCCTTTAATGTCTCGACTTCGGCAACTAAAGCGTCGTAGGTTTCCTGAAAACAGGGATGAGCATATAGCACCCAACCATTAACCCTTTGTGGAAAATCCATTATTCGTCGTCGCCAATCTCATCATCAATGTTGACGTCCATGCCAGCGACAAGTTTCTTTCCTTGTTGAATGTTGAATGGACGAGTTTTTTGCGGGTTGTTCTGGATATCTGCATCCAGAAAACGCAAAAATGCATTCATAGTATGATCCTCCTGTTCATCTCCCAGTCGGCACATAAAGACTTGCCCACCAGGCAGAATTTCGTAATGAATGCTGTCCTGGCCTGGCTTCAGTTTTAAGGCCTCACGCACTGGCGCGGGGATAGTTGTTTGTCCGCGTATCGTGACCTTTGATTCAGTGGTCAGTACAGCGTGAGAGCGAGCATTAGCGGGCATGATTCACTGTCCTTTTACAGCCTGTTTTCTGCTCAAATTATAAGCTTGAACTAAGGTAATGCAAATGCATTATTAATGGACGTGGGGGCTTTAAACAATAAAAACATGGCACTAAGGCCATGTTTTGCGAGGGACGTTCCAAAAGAAATCAGGTCACCGGTGCCGGGTTAAACACTGCCAGCTGGTTATGCAGCCCCCATTGATCCGAGAAGGTTTTCTTCTTCCCGCTGGCGACGTCGAGAATAAAGTGGAACAACTTCCAGCCCACCTCTTCAATGGTTTCTTCGCCGGTGGCGATAGTGCCCGCGTTAATATCCATTAAATCAAACCAGCGGTTCGCCAGCTCGGTGCGGGTCGCCATTTTAATGACGGGTACCGCCATCAGGCCGTACGGCGTACCACGACCGGTCGTAAACACTTGCACGGTGATACCCGAAGCCACCTGTTGCGTGCCACAGACAAAATCGCTGGCTGGCGTCGCGGCGTAAATTAATCCGCGTTTAGTCGGGCGTTGACCGGGCGACAGCACTTCAACAATTGCGCTTTTACCCGATTTAGCAATGGAGCCGAGTGCCTTCTCTACCACGTTTGCCAGACCGCCTTTCTTGTTGCCCGGCGAAGGGTTGGCGCTGCGGTCGGTTTTTCCCATATTGAGATAGTTATCGTACCACTCCATCTCCTCCAGCAGCCGTTTGCCGACCTCTTCGTTCACTGCGCGTGGTGTCAGCAGATGGATCGCGTCACGCACTTCCGTGACTTCTGAGAACATCACCGTTGCGCCGCAGCGCACCAGTAGATCAGACGCATAGCCAACCGCCGGGTTTGCCGTTACGCCAGAAAAGGCATCGCTGCCACCGCACTGCATGCCGACAACCAGTTCTGAAGCCGGACAGGTTTCTCGCTGACGTTGATTCAGTTTTTGTAGATGGCGTTCGGCGACCTGCAAAATATCCTCGACCATGGACTGAAAACCGACATGCTTTTCATCCTGCAAACTGACAATGCTGGCGCTTTCTACTGGAATAGCTTGCACATCATCCGTGCCGACCAGCAGGCGCTCAGGCTGCAACTTTTCACAACCCAGACCAATCACCATTACTTCGCCGCCAAAGTTAGGGTTCAGCGAAATATTGTGGATGGTACGAATAGGCACAACTGCCGCCGGTGCGTTAATCGCCACGCCACAGCCGTACAAATGATTCAGCCCCACCACGCCATCGACGTTCGGGTATTTCGGTAGCAGATCGCGTTCAATGATTTTTACTACATAGTCCACCACGCCTGCCACACAGTGGACGCTGGTGGTGATGCCGAGCAGGTTTTTGGTGCCCACGCTGCCATCGGCATTGCGATAGCCCTCAAAGGTGTATCCTTCCAGCGGCGGTAAGGGGGCCGGGACTTTGGTTGCCAGTGGCAGCGTGTGTAACGGCGGCGCTTCCGGTAGTACAACCATTGATTCGTCGATCCAGCTTCCGCGTGGGATTGCACGCACGGCGTAACCAATCACTTCACCATAACGAATAATTTCACCATTAGCCGGAATGTCCAGCAATGCGACTTTATGCCCCTGGGGAATATGTTCAATTAATTCCAGTCCATCCGGAAAACGCGTTCCTGCTTTCAGGCCATTATCATTAACAATAATTGCCACATTATCTGTGTCGTGAACTTTTATATAAAACGCAGTTGGCGTTTCTTGTCTGATTTCGATGTTGGCCATTGTACTATATTCTCCAGCCAGGGGTTATTAAAATGAGGACCTGGTCTCATTTAAAAATAAATGACTTCATTGGGTGAAATAAGAATGTCAGGAGTTTAAACGCAGAAATGTGATCAATGTCAATCATTTCAGGGATTGCAGTGCCGCCCGGCAAGGTAAAGCGCAAATCTGTGCTTTAGCGCGCAACCTTATGTGCATATGCTCAAAATAATATTTAAATAGCATTAATTAAATTAGCATTTGCACAATGATTATTATTCTCGCGCTGCTTATACTAATTCCCGAGTTCATTGCCGTTACGGCATAAATGAAACTCATAAATAACACCTTCCCCATAATAATAAAAATCAGCATAAGTACCCGAGGTAAATAAAATGATTCTGGACACCGTTGACGAAAAAAAGAAAGGCGTGCATACCCGCTATTTAATATTACTGATTATTTTTATTGTTACCGCCGTTAACTACGCCGATCGTGCAACGCTGTCTATTGCTGGTACCGAAGTGGCAAAAGAGTTGCAGTTAAGTGCGGTTTCGATGGGTTACATCTTTTCTGCTTTTGGCTGGGCCTACTTGCTGATGCAAATCCCCGGCGGCTGGCTGCTTGATAAGTTTGGCTCGAAAAAAGTTTATACCTATAGCCTCTTTTTCTGGTCGCTATTCACTTTCCTGCAAGGCTTTGTTGATATGTTCCCGCTGGCCTGGGCAGGGATCTCCATGTTCTTTATGCGCTTTATGCTCGGCTTCTCGGAAGCGCCATCATTCCCGGCGAACGCCCGTATTGTCGCCGCCTGGTTCCCGACGAAAGAACGTGGTACTGCCTCCGCCATCTTTAACTCGGCGCAATATTTCTCGCTGGCGCTCTTTTCGCCTCTGCTTGGCTGGCTGACTTTCGCCTGGGGCTGGGAGCACGTCTTTACCGTTATGGGGGTGATTGGTTTTGTGCTGACGGCGCTGTGGATCAAATTGATTCATAACCCGACAGATCACCCACGTATGTCTGCGGAAGAGCTGAAGTTTATCTCTGAAAATGGCGCGGTGGTCGATATGGACCACAAAAAGCCGGGCAGCGCGGCAGCAAGCGGTCCCAAACTGCATTACATCAAGCAATTGCTCTCTAACCGCATGATGTTGGGCGTATTTTTCGGACAATATTTTATCAACACCATCACCTGGTTCTTCCTCACCTGGTTCCCGATTTATCTGGTGCAGGAAAAAGGCATGTCGATTCTGAAAGTGGGTCTGGTCGCCTCGATTCCGGCACTGTGTGGTTTTGCGGGCGGCGTGCTGGGAGGTGTCTTCTCGGATTATCTGATCAAACGCGGTTTATCCCTGACCCTGGCACGTAAGCTACCGATTGTGCTGGGAATGTTGCTGGCTTCCACCATCATCTTATGTAACTACACCAACAACACCACGCTGGTGGTCATGCTGATGGCGCTGGCTTTTTTTGGCAAAGGATTTGGTGCTCTGGGCTGGCCGGTGATTTCTGACACCGCGCCGAAAGAGATTGTTGGCCTCTGTGGCGGCGTCTTTAACGTCTTTGGCAATGTTGCCTCCATTGTCACTCCACTGGTGATTGGCTACCTGGTAAGTGAACTGCACTCCTTCAATGCAGCACTGGTTTTCGTGGGATGTTCAGCGCTGATGGCGATGGTCTGCTACCTCTTCGTAGTTGGCGACATTAAACGTATGGAATTGCAGAAATAAGCAAAGGTATAAGCGATGAATAACGATGTTTTCCCGAATAAATTCAAAGCCGCACTGGCTGCGAAACAGGTACAAATTGGTTGCTGGTCAGCACTCTCTAACCCGATTAGCACTGAAGTTCTTGGTTTGGCTGGGTTTGACTGGCTGGTGCTGGATGGCGAACATGCGCCAAACGATATCTCCACGTTTATTCCGCAGTTAATGGCCCTGAAAGGCAGCGCCAGCGCGCCAGTAGTGCGAGTGCCGACCAACGAGCCGGTAATTATTAAGCGTCTTCTGGATATCGGTTTCTATAACTTCCTGATTCCTTTTGTAGAAACAAAAGAGGAAGCAGAGCAGGCGGTGGCATCAACCCGTTACCCACCGGAAGGCATTCGCGGCGTCTCCGTTTCTCACCGCGCCAATATGTTTGGCACCGTGGCGGATTATTTCGCTCAGTCGAACAAGAACATCACCATTCTGGTCCAGATAGAAAGTCAGCAGGGCGTAGATAACGTCGATGCCATTGCCGCTACCGAAGGTGTAGACGGTATCTTCGTCGGCCCCAGCGATCTGGCTGCGGCATTAGGCCATCTCGGCAATGCCTCGCACCCGGATGTACAAAAAGCAATTCAGCACATTTTTAACCGTGCCAGTGCGCACGGCAAACCCAGCGGTATTCTCGCGCCGGTCGAAGCCGATGCGCGTCGTTATCTGGAATGGGGCGCGACGTTTGTGGCTGTCGGCAGCGATCTTGGCGTCTTCCGCTCTGCCACTCAGAAACTGGCTGATACCTTTAAAAAATAACCACCACCGCAACAAGAGAGATGATTGATATGACTATGAAAGTTGGTTTTATTGGCCTGGGGATTATGGGTAAACCAATGAGTAAAAACCTTCTGAAAGCAGGTTACTCGCTGGTGGTTGCTGACCGTAACCCAGAAGCTATTGCTGACGTGATTGCTGCAGGTGCAGAAACAGCGTCTACGGCTAAAGCGATCGCTGAACAGTGCGACGTCATCATAACCATGCTGCCAAACTCCCCTCATGTGAAAGAGGTGGCGCTGGGTGAGAATGGCATCATTGAAGGCGCGAAGCCAGGTACGGTATTGATCGATATGAGTTCTATCGCACCGCTGGCAAGCCGTGAAATCAGCGAAGCGCTGAAAGCGAAAGGCATTGATATGCTGGATGCTCCGGTGAGCGGCGGTGAACCGAAAGCCATCGACGGTACGCTGTCAGTGATGGTGGGCGGCGACAAGGCTATTTTCGACAAATACTATGATTTGATGAAAGCGATGGCGGGTTCCGTGGTGCATACCGGGGAAATCGGTGCAGGTAACGTCACCAAACTGGCAAATCAGGTCATTGTGGCGCTGAATATTGCCGCGATGTCAGAAGCGCTAACGCTGGCAACCAAAGCGGGCGTTAACCCGGACCTGGTGTATCAGGCAATTCGCGGTGGACTGGCGGGCAGTACCGTGCTGGATGCCAAAGCGCCGATGGTGATGGACCGCAACTTCAAGCCGGGCTTCCGTATTGATCTGCATATTAAGGATCTGGCAAATGCGCTGGATACTTCCCACGGCGTCGGCGCGCAACTGCCGCTCACAGCTGCGGTTATGGAGATGATGCAGGCACTGCGAGCAGATGGTTTAGGAACGGCGGATCATAGCGCCCTGGCGTGCTACTACGAAAAACTGGCGAAAGTCGAAGTTACTCGTTAATGACGTCGTGCCCGGATGGCGTATTGCAATCCGGGCCTGGAATCCAGGCCGAATAAGAGAAACGCCCTCCGGCGTCATGTGGTAACAGGCATAGGTATGAAAATCGTAATCGCCCCAGACTCTTATAAAGAAAGTTTATCTGCCAGCGAGGTTGCGCAGGCGATAGAAAAAGGATTTCGGGAAATTTTTCCTGATGCACAGTACGTTTCTATTCCGGTTGCCGACGGTGGCGAAGGAACGGTGGAAGCGATGATTGCAGCCACCCAGGGTTCTGAACGTCACGCCTGGGTTACAGGGCCGCTGGGCGAGAAAGTGAATGCCAGTTGGGGGATCTCCGGCGATGGCAAAACCGCGTTTATTGAAATGGCGGCGGCCAGTGGGCTGGAGCTGGTACCTGCGGAAAAACGCGATCCACTCGTGACCACTTCACGCGGCACAGGCGAGTTAATCCTGCAGGCGCTGGAGAGCGGCGCGACAAACATTATTATCGGCATTGGCGGTAGCGCTACAAATGATGGCGGCGCAGGCATGGTACAGGCGCTGGGGGCGAAATTATGCGACGCCAACGGCAATGAAATTGGTTTTGGCGGCGGTAGTCTTAATACTCTGAATGATATTGATATTTCCGGCCTCGATCCGCGCTTAAAAGATTGCGTCATTCGCGTCGCTTGTGATGTCACCAATCCGCTGGTGGGCGATAACGGCGCATCGCGCATCTTTGGCCCACAAAAGGGAGCCAGTGAAGCGATGATTGTTGAGCTGGACAATAACCTCTCTCACTATGCCGATGTCATTAAAAAAGCGCTGCATGTTGATGTGAAAGATGTCCCCGGCGCAGGAGCTGCGGGCGGTATGGGTGCGGCGCTGATGGCGTTTCTTGGTGCGGAACTGAAAAGTGGTATTGAAATCGTCACTACGGCGCTGAATCTGGAGGAACATATTCACGATTGTACGCTGGTGATCACCGGTGAAGGGCGTATTGACAGCCAGAGTATTCACGGCAAGGTACCGATTGGCGTTGCAAACGTGGCGAAGAAGTACCATAAACCGGTGATTGGCATTGCGGGTAGCCTGACCGATGATGTTGGCGTTGTACATCAGCATGGCATCGATGCGGTCTTCAGCGTATTGACCAGCATAGGTACGTTGGACGAAGCATTCCGCGGGGCTTATGACAATATCTGCCGTGCTTCACGTAATATCGCCGCGACACTGGCGATTGGAATGCGCAACGCGGGGTGACAAGGGCGCGCAAACCCTCTATACTGCGCGCCGAAGCTGACCAGACAGTCGCCGCTTCGTCGTCGTCCTCTTCGGGGGAGACGGGCGGAGGGGAGGAAAGTCCGGGCTCCATAGGGCAGGGTGCCAGGTAACGCCTGGGGGGGAAACCCACGACCAGTGCAACAGAGAGCAAACCGCCGATGGCCCGCGCAAGCGGGATCAGGTAAGGGTGAAAGGGTGCGGTAAGAGCGCACCGCGCGGCTGGTAACAGTCCGTGGCACGGTAAACTCCACCCGGAGCAAGGCCAAATAGGGGTTCATAAGGTACGGCCCGTACTGAACCCGGGTAGGCTGCTTGAGCCAGTGAGCGATTGCTGGCCTAGATGAATGACTGTCCACGACAGAACCCGGCTTATCGGTCAGTTTCACCTTCTTCTAAAACAATACGTTGGTGTGTCCCAGGCGCCCAGAAGTAAAATGGGATACATAATGGGATACACCAACGGTTGCAGCATCCCTTATACACTCCGCCGTAATGGCATTTACTATGTCTACTTTCGCTTTACTGAATGTCGTTTTTTCCGCTGTTCTTTGGGTACTGATAGCCCTCGTCGCTGTAGGTTTATAATTTCTCGCCTTACCCCGTACATATCACTATTCAGACTCGGTAGAATAGGGCGTGCACAATTTCTCACTATCATTAAGACGATGAAAAAACTAACCACGCAGGACATCGATTTATTCGTAGCGGATATGAACGCAGAGGTTTTGCAGTATGTAGAGACTATTCCTGGCGAAGCACGTGTTGAGCGGTTGAATAATAAAGAGCCTACGCCGATAGAGTTTAGAGAGGTGTTTAACTTACTTTTTCAGCAACATTATCAGAATGCACTTTACTGCGGTAAGGAATCACTAGTGGAAAATTACTTCATGCGTGCATTGTCATCTGCATTTGATATTCAGGGGATGGAAGAAGAGATTGCATCAGCCGCTGCAAATTATACGGTGCTTCTGCTTCAGTCTCTAGATGCACACTCTGCATTTTGGCAGAAGGATATTTCCCGATACAGCCAGATTGTAGCGAGTATAAAACAAAATGTTACAGCCTCCAGTGCTGTACAGAGTGCCGTTTCTGAAGGTGGCAATCAGTGTATACTTACCTTAGCTGATGCTTGGAAAAGGTTTGTAAAATACAAGTCAGACTGGACTCTGAAGGTCCGTCAGGAAAATGAAAAGTATTACGAAGTCATTGAAACTATTTTGGGTGCTGATACTATTGTAAATACTATTACCCGTCGTGATATTAAAAACTTACTCGAGATGGTTGCGGGGCTTCCCCAACGGAACAAAAAACCATACAACAGGATGACGATTCAGGAGTGTCTTGACGCGGATGATATACCTGAAGAAGATCTGGTGTCTTCAAGAACAGTTAACGGCTATTTAAAGCTGTGTCAGGGATTATTTGCTTATTTGGTCAAAGAAGAAGATATTCTTGAATCATCTCCCACTAATGGTGTTAAATTTGAGGCGAAAAGCCACAGCTATGGTATTTATCACCTTACTGAGATGCGAAAGCTGGTGAGTCATTTTGCAATGCTTGAAGATTGGAAAAAGTGGGTGTTTTTATTGTTGGCATATACTGGTGCTCGTCGCTCTGAAATCACCGCTTTAAAAGTTTCAGATATCCGTCTGGATGCTGATAGCCAGCGACACTACATTATGATCCAAGACAGTAAAACTGATGCTGGAATACGACAGGTTCCTCTTTCGCTTCGCTTGATAAACATGGATTTCTTAGATTATCTCAAAGGTAAGGATCCAGATGCAAAGCTTTTTCCTCAAGTTACTAATAAAACACAACTGACACGTATTTTTCACAGCATACGTGAAGAGTTGGGTATTCCTTACTTAGATGATTTTAAGCGTCGTCGAATCATCCACAGTTTGCGCCATACATTCATCACTGAAGCAGCGAAAACAAATACTTTACCACTTGTACAACGGACTGTCGGACACGAAATATCTCGCACTGGTCAAACACAAGTATATATACATGAGTTTAACGTTGCAGCTTTACTTCCGGTCATAGACGGTATCGATTGGCTTAAATGAGAAATGCTATCATGTGAGGGCCATTTTTTACACTCTATAATTAATTCATTATAGAGATGTTATTGTGTGCTTTATCTTAACGCTGTCAGCGTTTTCATCACCTTTCTCAGAAGAACGTAAGACGCTGATCAGCACCCTGAAGACCACAAGTTTGTCCTTGCCAATTTCCGGGAGCAGTTTTCTTCATCACCTGACGTAAACTCAGATCCCAGTTACAGCCTTCAGGCCTGCCGCAGCTAATGGATATTCCTTTATCAACGATCTATAGAAACTTGTCTGCATTTGCTGATTTTGGTTGATTTCATCGTTGACCGTTTGGGTGTCTGTCGGTGGTATCTTTTGACCGCTGAACGCACTAACCATTGTCCAACCTGCAACACCGCTAACTGATACACCAAACCATATTAACGCCATCCAAAAATCAAAAAATTGTGGATGCAAACCCGAAAAGCACCAACGGATAAAAAAATCCTTGCATATCGATACACTTGACTATAATATAGATAATGGAATAGTTTAAATTGTAAACTTTGTACGAAAAAATACTGATGCCATTATTTGCCTGCGAACCCTTTATTCATGCACCTTTATAGTCATCATGGTAGCAGCATTTGTCGGTGGTCTGATGGTAATAACTATATGTTATATGGATCAGTATTTAACAGATGAGAGTAAATTTATGTAAAGTAAGAGGAGGTATATTGTTAGAATTAGTACATCCGCAGTCAGTGCAATCACAGATCACACAAACCACGCCTTACACAGTCATAACTCACACTCACGGTAGGTATCCAGTCATTGCTGGTGATACGTTTTACCATAATGGTCGCGCGTACCAAATCAACACTACGGAGAAATCCGGTGTTCGGTTAGATATCCTCAGGCCGATAGTAGAGGAACTTGATGCCATGTTATCTAGTTACAGTCGAGTCTTCTTGAGTCGCTTCGATTTGCGTCTGCCTGATGGTACTGCCGTAGAAGAAAGCAACAAATGGGTACGACAGCTATTTAAGAAATTGCGCGAGCGTCTCAAGTCAAAAACTAAAAGACCAGAAGGTGTAACAAGCCCAATCAATGAATTCGCTTTCAGTTGGGTGCGTGAGAGACATGAGGTAGAAAAAGACCATTACCATTGCTGGATTGCACTACCACATCGGCAAATAAACCGATTGGGAGGGAGATCATACGGAGTGGGAAGCGCAATCATTGATATCTGGTGTCAACTAACTGGTGGTGAGCATACGCTGGTGCATTTAGCGAAGAAGAAGGCCGAATACCCAAACCATTATGTTATTGAGCGCGGTCAACCTGAAACACTGGAGGGACCGATCTACTGGCTATCGTATCTGGCTAAAGTTCGCGGGAAGTATCAAACAGGAAAATACGATCGAGTGCATTCAACCTCGCAACTTCGTAACAGAATAACTCGCTCGCGAAATAATTAATATAGCAGCCTCTAAGGCCGTAAACAAAAAAACATTCTCCTTGCCTATACCAAAAAAACGCGCTGTAGGCCCTTTGTAGCGCGTTTAACAACGCTTTCTCCCCGCTATCTTAGATTAGTTTTTAAATACAGCACATAATTTTCATTATAATCAGAAAATCCTCAATCTTGTCAACCTTCGAACTCAAGTTATTGTTTACAACTTTCCCAAATCAATTACCTATAAAAAAACAATACTCTACTCTTGAAAACTCACCCAAAACCACAATAATAGTATGGCAATTTGTACATTTTAAAATGGAGTTGTTATGACACATCCGATTGGTAAGCACATTTCAAAAGAGCAAGATCATGAATTGGACTACTGGTTAAAAAAACATGATTTCAAAGAAAGTAAAGATAACAGAAAATCTCTCTGTAGCTTGATTGATACCGCTAAATCTGAGTTAGATATGGATAGCAGCAAACACTTGGAGCATACTGAATTAAACAACTACTACGAAGAGAACAAAGAGCAGTGGGAAGATAAGTTTGAAAAGAAATGACGCCGGTTATTTCTGAAGTTTTATCAAATGCCCCAGCCATCAGAGGGCGTTTGCACTTAGATCTATTAGCTCAGATTTGATCTGACACAGCTATCGCACAGATCTAAACCTAATCTGACAGGCAGCTCCGTGCCAAAAACGGACATTGGGTATCCCTTGATGTCTTAGTTTAGAGATAATCAAAGTAAATATTACTATCCTTGTTGGTAGGTCTCACATAACATCGTGATGTTTTTTTGATAAGTTTTCCTCATGGAGTGAAAGTATAATGTCTAAAAAATTCGAAAACCCTGGTTTCGACTCAACAATCTATGTTTCTCCCCAGCACATTGCAGATACAGCAAAGGCATTTAGCGAGGTTGCAATCAGCCTTGCTAAAGAGCCACTGGACGCGCATGACGTTAAGCGGAATGTCATTTTCACCAACGCAACTTTTGCAATTGAGCTTTATTTTAAAGCTTTCTTTGTCAAAAGGGTCTCAGCACCGTTTGATTTCATCGTTAAAAATGGCCAAGTCGAACAAACTGATTATAAGGAAGAAAATCGTGTTACTATGTGGCACTCACGATTAGAGGTTCCAAAAGAATATCAGAAACACGATTTACACTTTCTTTTTAACGCTCTTAGCGATGAGTTAAAAGAGCGTGTAATGCAAGAGGTTTTGCTAGAAAGCCACTCAATAAAAACGCCAACTGATTTGCAGAAATTCTTTAAAGACATTAATTGCTTCTTTGTTGACAAACGTTATGAGTTTCAATATTTTATTTATGGGGTTCCGAATGATTCTCATGTCATTCATGTACTGATTCCGGTCTTGAAAGCCATTGGTAAAGCTCTAGCTAACCCGCCAGATGTGTCTTTTTCTGAATTCACCGAAGACTAGAAAAGGATATTTTATAGATACTATAAAATGCTTCCGTAAGTTAATAATATCATCTTATTTTAGATGACCACTAAGTAAGATTTAACATTTTTAATTCATAAATTTATAACGGATGTCAGGGGGTATCAGGAAGCGATTAATATACTAAAAAAAACACAAACTATTGCTACACATATTAAGGATCTCGGCATGATAAGGGTTTATTCAGGCAAAACACCCCGAATGGCAGGTGCTTGCTTTGTAGCATGGCTGGATTCCTCCATCCGGTTCCTGATCACGAAGCCGCACTAGCGGCTTTTTATCTGTCTAACAAAACTCCCGTCCGGTATTAGTTTCTCCTGCTATAAAAATGTCTGCTTTTCGCTCATAGCAGACTGTCAGATTTGATAGTGTGCTACCAGTGAAAACCGTCAGATCAAGTCTGAGCTAATACACTTAAGAATCTGCCATATATTTCAATTTACAGAGATTTACTTAATTCCTTCTTGATTCGAAAAAATGTAGCTCGCCCACATCCAACTAACTTATAAATCTCTTCGTTGGTATATGTTCCCTTAGCCAAATATTCAGCGACCTTCTTGCGGATTTCATCATCTTTTTGTCGCCCTTTGAACACTCCCTTCGCCTTTGCAATCTTGATACCCTCTGCCTGTCTTTGACGAATGAAAGAACGCTCCAGTTCACCAACGGCTCCTAACATGGTGGTTATGAACTTGCTGGTGGGGGAATCATCAAAAGTCATGTGATTATCTATAAACTCAACTCTCACGCCCTTTGTAGTCAGTTCATCCAGTATATCCAGAAGGTCACGGGTATTACGTGCCAGACGGTCAACGCTTTTAACTCGAACTGTGTCGCCAGAGCGAACTTTACTCATTAACTCTTTTAACGCTGGCCTGTCTGCATTCTTACCGCTGGCCTTATCAATCAAAATCTCATCAACCAGTGTTTCTAACGCTTCAATCTGACGTGATTCATTCTGATCTTTGCTGCTTACTCGTACATACCCGAAAGTTCCCATAGTCCCCCCAAAAAGTCTCATATCAATGACATCAACGATACGGTATCAAATAAGTTAAAATAAAGCAATTTTGATACTCAGTTCCAACATCAACGACACGTATCAATTACGTCTAGTCTATTGATACACACCAGAAGGCCTTAAAGTTAATAGCAATCTTCAAAATCTGAAACTACCCTTTGCTCATGCCTTTTAAATCCAGTACCTGCTCCAAGACAAGAAAGTGAGATAACAAGATCACCATCATAGGTAGTAATATCACGCACAAAACCAAAAACGGTCAGAACACGACGCCCAGTCATACCACTATGCTTCGCACTACAACTGGTGCAATACCAAGGCTGGAATGTGAATTCTACTTTTAGACCATAACCTTGGCAGTAAGCCGTTTTTACGTCACTTAAGTCAGATTTACCGTCAGTGGTATTTGAAAAATAAAAGGGGGCTTGGATAGAAATGAAGCTCCCCATATCCACCAGTGCCTTGATTTCACGTCTTTTATTACGGATAGGTGTAATGTCGATCACAGACAGCTCATCTATTACGGCCTCAAGAACTTCATTAAGATAATTGCCTATAGAGAACCCGTAACCAAAATCAAGAAAATAATCACGCTTATTTTTGTCTAGTTTCCATTGTGAATCATCTGTTAAGAACCCTCTCTCATCTAAAAAACCCTTTTCTTTTAAATTGTTAAATTTGCTCGCCACAGAGATTTTACACCCTAACTCATCAACCAACTCGAAAAGACGGCGGCAATTTATCCAATCCCAACGGGCAGAATAGTTGGATAGTTTGAGCTTCAAAAGTGTCTGTTTTCTCTGTTTTCTAACGATATTTTCCCAATTTGCCTTGTGCTGTTTCACTTCTTCTGCCGTTAAATTCAGACTTATCTGCTTTTTTGAATGTGCTAAATCGTGGCACTCCAAACAAAGTACAGCTAAATTTTCTTCTGAATGATCACGAGAAACAGCCCACTCCTTGATATGATGCACAACAATTGGCTTATTATGCTCCCAGCATACACAACAGGTTCTACGACTTTTGTTTAGAACATTGAACAATATTTTCTCAGGTATCGGAGGTCGTTTACCAGCATGAATATTGCTTATGTCATGTTCAGACAATCCCATTTGAAGAAGAACATCTGCATCAGTTTGTTGCAGTTTTTTTAGAGTGAATCCCTTTGCTGAGAGTCTTTCAGCAATATCGCAGGCTAATCCTCTTGATAACAGAGCATTTATTGTTCTTTGGTTCATTTCTATCCTTCTCTTTTCCGTGACCCTAAAGTTAACATTAAAGAAACATTAATGTTTTTCAAGAGAAAATAATACATTGATGATTCATAATTGGTTAGTACAGGAGTGTTTTATCTGCGTGGGCAGTGTCGATATTTCAAGCAAATGGTAAGCATTTACCTGTATAAAAAACATTTATCTAGCTGATCAGACATCACTCCACTGATATTTCTTTTTTGTAGATTATTTCAGAAGGGGATAGTGTTGAACTCTTCGCAGGGGGGGATTGGGGGAGCTCGTAAGCTGCCCCATAAATGACCTATCAAAAATCTTTCATTGAAAATCTGTAAGTTATGTCATCATAACCAGCATGTAATTCTGTAATCGTTAGTGTTGAATTCTTTACTGCATATACCACATTGTATTCAACATTACCGACTCCATTCCACCGATCAGAACTTTGCCCAGATTCTCGCCAGATGACATTATCATCAGAGAGTTTACAGTCGAATGAAAATTTCTGATTATCCGATGGGCGACGATACGAAATAGTGTAAACCCCTTTTGTCCCAGTCTTAGCTGCTTTCATACTGCTAATATCTCGTCCAAACATTCCCGCAATCGCGGCTTTACACACCTGGATTGCTGTGAATGGCGTGGTACTGGCTGGTGGCAAATTGACAGGCGATGCTCTTTTTAATTTAGCAACGTCCGGTGAAATGAAAGGCTGGCTTGTTGGTGCATTACTGCTGGCAACATCGTCTGAATAATAGGAATTACTGGCTACATCGTTTGAGTGATAGGAATTACTTGCGCTACTTCCGTCATCGCTGCATCCTTTATAGATGGCGATAATAACGATAGCAATGAAAATTAACCCTCTAACTGGGGATTGATACGGCTCTTTTACGCCACAATTAGGACATACTTTGGCTTCAGAGGAAACCTTATGACCGCACTCCCTACAAGTCTTCAGCGCCATAATTGCTCATCCTTAGTCATCAATTTCGACAATTTTCTGTTTTTCTTTGTCTTTGATTGTGTACAAATAAACATCATCACTGAACAATTAATTAAATGTACAGTTACTACCTGACGGGGCACGAACGAATAACTGCATCTTTTCGCAAGTAACAACTATCTTCTGCCCTTTCTTCAGTTTTGAGGCTTTTGACTTCTCTGAATCTTCCATGCTTAACATTACAGGTAAAAAACGGTTGCCACTTTCCAGCCGAACGATTACATCATTTGTAAAATTCTTAGCTATTTCCTGAACTGTACCTGTGATTTCTACTTTACGCCCACCAATTTTATCATCGGCGGCAACTTCATTGGCGTCATACAACTCAGCCAGGGCTTTTGCCGTTGTGCGATAAATATGCTCATTAGAAACGGCTTTCTTTGATTCACCATCGGCAGCTTGCAATTGTTCTGGATTTACCAGTGGAGCAATCGCTATTTTCATAAAATCTTTTTTCGTCGTGACATAAGTCGTTCCTCCACCGCAACTATCAATCACAGTTTTATCTTCGGTGATAGTCTTACCCTTTTTGAGGTTTTTACCCATTAGAGAACCGAAAACAATGGCATTATGTATCGTAGCGTAACTCTCCGTATCCTTCTGCATCCCCTGTGTTGCTTGCTTTATCAATACATCCTCAGATTTCGAATCACCTTTCAGTGTTTGCTCACAACTTACAGTAATAAGCGTTTTGAGATAATTCGCCACGTATTCAGGATATGGCTGTATGCCTGAAGTAGCTCCCCCATCAGCGAAAGACATGAACGGAAAGAGCATGAAAGGTAACACCAAGAACTTTCTCAAAATTAGCCTCCATGAATATGTGTAACACATTGATATCAATACAAAATAATAATACAGATCATTTTGATCGATCAATATTATAAAATCGATCGGTAAAACTGATCAATTAAGTCGTTGAAAATCCTCTAAGAGAAAACGGAGAGAAGTAGCCAATCATTAGGAGATAACGAACAATCAGAGAGGGGGAAAGTTAATGTTTTGTGGTTTGTTGTTGCCGTTCAACGGCAATGCAGGATGTATAACTATGAGCAATTTGGAGTAGGCAACCATGATTAACGGGTAAACCTTGTATGTCTACCCCAACAGCATCTATGCCGTTGCCTAAGCAATCAAATCTAAGCTCTATCCTGTTGGTAAATGAATGAAGTTTTGGGGCTTTTATTGAGTTACAAAATGAGATACAGTCTGTGACACACGATAACCTCAGCGCCGCTGATGCCTAACGTATTGTTGAACGAAGCCGCCTTATCGGTCAGTTTCACCTGATTTACGTAAAAACCCGCTTCGGCGGGTTTTTGCTTTTGGAGGAGCGGAAAGATGAATGACTGTCCACGACGCTATACCCAAAAGAAAGCGGCTTATCGGTCAGTTTCACCTGGTTTACGTAAAAAACCGCTTCGGCGGGTTTTTGCTTTTGGAGGGGCAGAAAGATGAATGACTGTCCACGACGCTATACCCAAAAGAAAGCGGCTTATCGGTC
>ENA-OZQU01000066-OZQU01000066.1-human-gut-metagenome-genome-assembly--contig:-NODE-66-length-47804-cov-41.825588_pt1 | contig 47804 bp, 51 predicted proteins | sample MGYA00243780_ERZ653930 | MGnify/ENA primary metagenome ERZ653930 (study PRJEB26926, sample SAMN06164700) | human gut metagenome | biome: ENVO:00009003; feature: ENVO:2100002; material: ENVO:00002003...
CACAGGCAGCGTTCCTGCCGCGCCGCGTCAGCCGGCGCAGTAAAAAGAGGAGCACGGCGACATCCTTTGCCGGAAAAGAAAAAAGGACGCAACAGCGTCCTTTAACAGAGTTCAGTTCTTATTCATCATCCGGAAACAAGTTCTTAATGTTGTTTCTTGTTTCCAGGAGATTCTGATCGACTGGAGCGGATATTTCTTGCGTAGCAGAATCAACCGCAGGCAGGATCGCTTTTGCATTATTACCGGCAGACTGCAGAAATGCCTCCAGCAAACGAACGACTTCACCATTTTCCTGTTGGGGTAGCGTACTACTGATAATTCGCTGAATATCCTGCATAGACGTGCTGTCTGTCAGGAATTCAGCTATCAGGAACGGCAATCGTTCATCCTGCTTCATCAATGCAGCGCCACACAACATCATGGCCCGCATTGCCCGACCACGTTCTTTCTGAGGCAATTTTTCAAGAAACCTGTCGGCCACCCGATCAGCTGCATTTCGTTCCGGATAAATATAAAAAGAGCACTTACGATTATCAGCCATACTCATCCCTTCATTGCCATCATTCCCAACACCAGATCGAACTGAGGATTGTCACTGACAAAGAAACGGTTATCACCCACTCCTGTCGCTTTTTTTACTGCCCCAGCAACAAGGCTGGCACCACCGCCAACAACCATAACATGAGTAAAACCAGCAAAGCGTCCTACTGAATCCGCCACACGATGCTGCAGTTTTTTTTCCCGGTCACGTAATACTGTCAGGATCCGCTCACGCTGTTCTGCATTCGGGATATAACGGGTCAGGAATTCATTGTCATTCCGGCCCTGGATTAGACGATCTGCAAAATAAGAACTGGTTCGTGTACTCACATTCACATCCATCGCATGCTTAACTGCTTCAGTAATGATGGAGACGCCAGTCTTGGGGTCACAATAGGTTTTTGTGAAACCTGACATTTTGCTGCGGACATGTGCAATATCAAGGGTCGTTCCACCGATATCAACAATCAACAGCGACTCCAGATCATTCAGATCTTTCAGCACGTCAAAACCGGCAGGCACGGACTCAGGCAAGACACTGACTTTACGAATGGTAAAGTTTTCACGCCCCTGAACTGTTACAGTTCGCCGGACATTATTTTTCTTACGTTCGATATTAGCCAGATTTGGCTGATCGTTCTCATCCAGATACTCACCTAAAGGTAAAGTCACAACAATATCAACAGGTTGTGGAGCAATACCTGACTGCATCAACGCATGATGAATAGCAACCACATTAACGTCGCTGTACTGATAACGCGTTTCTGTGGTGCGCACTGCATCCGGACTCAATTGATCAAAGCTGTATTTCTCTCCATCAATCTCATAGTTTGCGGAAGCGGGTACAGTGGCATCAGTCAGTCCCTGCAGCGTCATAGACCATTCCGGCTTAAAACTATTCGGACTAATTAACGTTTTCACTGCACCGTCTTCAACCCAGGCCAGTTTGATGTTGGTAGAACCGTCATCTACAAAGATACGCATCTAGAACCTCACATAAATAAAATGGATTTTTTTAGAAAAATACGGGATCAAAAACGATTATCACCTAAAAGCACGCATCAGTAAAGACCTAATATCGGCTACAAATAGAAAAATAAAGAAAAATAAAGACAAATACCAACTCAAACAGCACATCAGAGAATAAACTAGAACTACCAAAGACAAATGTAGTTAAAATTCAGAAAAAAACTCAAGGCTTACATACAGCAATATCTGCAATTCATCCCCTGACTCCACCAGTACCTCCAGCCAAAATGGGCGGGTAATATATCCGGAGCTTTATAGTCAGAAGGCTTCAACAGGAAAGCTGATGAGGAAGAAAAATGCGAACGATCACCACACGTGAACAGTTATTAGTGGACGGAAAAGTCAGGGAACGGATTGCCACACATATCATGACAGGCGCTCACGGGTATGAAACGCTTTGCACAAGTGGTTATAACTTACAGTACAACAAGGAACGGGTACTGATTGAAAACTGCGAAAAGGTGGCTGATGGAGAACTGCCTGTCACCTGCCACACCTGTTTCTCTGTATGGCAGGATGTACATCGGTTCAAACCTGGTGACTTTGACACACAATCAGGAAAGGGAAATTTTACTGATACGGAGCTCACGGAAATCACAATTGGACAAAGAAGAACGCCGAATGCGTGTTGATGTCCTTTAAGGGCTGCGATAAGAGAAAAGCAATAACTTAAAGGCAATAGCAGATCACTAAAGATATTGGCGAGTTTTTTGAAACGTTAAAGGGCAGGAAGCGGTTCACTTCCTGCCCTTAGTTACGTTTCCGCTGTCATCAGTCGATGAACTGGCGAATCAGTTCCAGAATTGCAATCAGCGCGTTTGCAACGGCGACCACAGCCCTGAGAACGATGATTAACAGATTAATCATCCGTTTACTCCATTAATGGAGTAGAGACACCGTTGCTTACCCATACACTGCCTGTCACAACGGCTCTCGGTATCTGTTGGATATTGAGAGTCCCACTCCTGCCAGAGCACTGAATACAGCACCACCTGTTTATTCAGCCAGGACTTTAGATTCATTCATGCCGCAGCCAGCGGAGCAGAAGCAGAAATCCCAAACAGCACCTAACAAACAACCGGAGTATAACCAAATAAACTGGCTTTTTGAACCGTCCCGAGTGTCCTAAAGATCTCAGGGAGTTTTTCCGGGGCGGTTCATTTGACATAGTCGTCTATCTGACGTTACTATATAAACGTTGGATATTGAGAGTCACCCTCCGGCCAGAGCAACCAACTCAGAACCGGAAAGCAAAAAGCCCGATTACCAGTCGGGCTTTTTTGTGTCTATCTTTTTATCTGTAAAAAGAACTCTATTTTCTTTCTGATAGCTTTCAGAATATCAATACAGAGGCATCCGGGAGTAATTCCGTTGGGGCAATATAAGTAATTTTTACTTTGGGTCGCGAAACAGCATCTGCGTGCCTTTGGGTGACGTGTCGAAAAGGTAAAAACCTCTGCGTTTAAGCATGTCGGCCATTTGTGAGGATTTGACGTAACACTTCGCCATCATCGGCTGGCTAGAGTTTAATGTGAGCATGTCGGACACCAGCATTGACCCATAGCCTTTCCCGCCACCCGTACAATATTGTAAGTTTCCCAAACGCAACCCAATAAAATGAATGCCCGTATATTTATGGACAAAAGACAGTTACAGACTCCCACAAACGACCAAAAATCCCGCCCACCATCAGGGGTGTTCAGCCACAACGCTGGCGATCGCATCCACTGCTTGTTTAACCGAAAAGGATACTCCATCCGTATCTTTCGGTGAGAAATGTACCCAATAGCACAAATACGTACCGTAGTTCTGGTCGGTATGACGAGTTTCATAATTCACGCTGAATGCGTAAATCTCCCGGTTGCCCAAGGAATGTTCTGTGATTTCACAGTAACGCAGATAAAGGTCGCGCAATTCATCAAATAACTCTCCCTTTTTCAAGGGCCCCGCAATTTTGACTGCCTCACGCTGATCCATGAAATACTCCACGGCTGCTTTTTTGGATTTAAACTTCGTCTGACCAATCGTCACCGATACAGAACGTCCCATCCTAATCTCCTTTCTGGTTTGTAGGTTAATAATCGCCAAGAGAAATTATGATGTACAGCATCATTTACTATCACTTAGGTAATTCTCACCACATTAACTTTAACTGAATAAAAATCAAGCGTATGTTTATCACGCGAACAGAACCACGGCAGCCTGACGGCTGCAAATTGAAAACCGGCCCTGTTGTTGCCGCACGCTCCGCAGAATATGTATGCTCTGAGGACCTGTTTTATTAAGGGGGCCACCTGGAAAACGGAATTTTTCCCACGCTAAGAGAATTGAGTTGAACAAGTAGTTACATCCAGGCCAGCTAACTCACTGAACGTAAAGGCTGTACGAAATGTTCTGACCGTCCGATAACCATTTAGCTTACTTCCGTGCATTCCCTTGCGTAGATATACAGAATCGTACGATTTCGACACCAAAACCGACCGCTGTTGTCCCGCCATTCTGGCGATCCCTGAAAGTCATTTGGCTAAAAAATAGTCTTAACGTGGTTTGTTTTCCGAATTCTAGGCGGCCCCCTTAGCGTACGACTTTTTCCGTTTCGTAAGCAGTCCCCATATATGTTTTTGCGTTTCTTGGCCCGAAGCCACGATGATGCAGGTGACTGATATCTTCTCCCGGCTTTATTCCGGCGTTCCTAATCCATTGGTATTATTTTATAGTTTTTATCCTTAATGTTATTAATCAACATTTTAGAACTAGGTTTGTTATTAATAACGAAAGATTCACTGGATAGTTTAACAGCATAATATCCTATATTGTGCAAAGATACCAATGCACCCAGGATTCCATCAAAACAATTGACAATAATAAAATGACTATCAGGGAATAATTTATCAAACATTCCCCTCCCCCAGCTATTTACTCCTATAAACACATAATCTAATGCATCTGAATAAGATGCTTTTCTTAGCACATCGGCTATAGCTATAGCTTTCTCATCATCTACATATCCATTTATATTGGATGCTGCAAACTCATAAGCCATTTTCAATATAGAAATAAAACTATCAGAATTAGTTATCTCCCTGTTTATTGATAGCTTTATATTAGTGTTAACTTTTTCAAAGCAATGATCAATATCATAAATTTCCACCCCTCTCCTTTTCATTTCCTTTGATATTATTTGCTTACTTTTTTTAAGCATTTCATCTTCAGACAAAGAATTATCGAATGCTATCTGAATGCTATATATCTCTTCTTCAACCTTTTTTATTGATGGTTGCTTATAAATAAGTACCGGTCGTATATTTCCATTTTCGTCGTGTTCTAGTCTATATTTTTCTTTTTTGTCAAACTCATTCTCAAAAGTACCAGGAAACATAATTGGTAGTAAACCACTTTTACCTCGAATATCTTTCTCATGCCTGAGACAAACCGGTAAAAATTCATTTATTATTTTTATATCAACTTTTTGCCCAAGGTTTGAATTACAAGAATTACAAACATTATTTATAATATAATTACCACCAATAGTCTCTGGAATAACATGTTCCTCACCAAATGATGTTGCTTCTTTTTCCTCCAGACAAATAATACATTTTTTCATATTAAATCCTCATAATAAAGAATATATTCATATACAACAATAACCAATTATTTCATTATAATGAACCGTACGACTATTGGGAAAAATTCCCACTGAGAACAAAGAACAACCAATCTTAATTGCCCAGGAAATCAAGGAAACCAGTATGAAAAAATCAATCGGTAATCTAAAATTAATGGCTAGCTGGGTTGTTGCTCTGCCGGTATTCGTTGGAGCTGGAGCTCACAGTGTATCTGTGCTCGCCCCAATATTTCTTCGTCATAATTCACAACTGACTCCATACAGCCCCTTTATGGCCACTCTGGTGTTATTCCCCCTTCATTCAATAAAGGGCAATTACAGGTTTTTTGATACCACACGCATGGGCATAGCGAGTCAGTGTATCGATGCTGGCTTTAGTGATGTTGTTTTCCAGGCGGGAAATAACCGGAGGTGTAACCCCCATGCGTTCAGCAACCTGCGCTTTTGTCAGGTTGTCATGCTTACGCCATTCTGCAAGCAACGCCCTGAGCTTCTCCTTGCGTTCTTCTTCCTGCCATGCAGCACGATATTCCTCGTCCTTCATCCACTCGTTATGCAGTTCTTTATGGCTTACCAGTTTCATTAAGTACCTCCGCTAACCGCTTTCTGGCGAGATTGATTTCTTTTGCTGGCGTTTTCTGAGACTTCTTGATGAAAACCCGGAGCATGATGATGGTATTGCCTTTGTGATATACCCAGATGCCTCTGGCTATGTCTGTCCCCATCGTGCGGATCTCAAAAAGTCCATCACCCAAGGGCTTTGTGTCCGGTTCCCGCAGTAATCGGGCATCATACTCCAGTTTGCCGATGAGACGGTCAAACTTTACCCTGATTTTTACGGGTAATGCTGTGGCTTCTTCTCTGGCTTCCGGGTGATAAACGACGCTAAACATGCGACCTCCCATTCCAATTAATATTAACCCACAGGTTAATTACAGCCAAGATAAAATTAATCTGTAAGCTAAGATGGCTGGTAGTTGTCGCGGCTACCAGGTTACTACCCTTTCAGCATGTTTTTTTTGTTTCACTGAGGAACAGAGATTTATGCCGCGTCAGCGGCATGGAAGGCGGCACTCCGTTGTTACATATGATACCGGAGTAAAACCGCCGAAGCCCGGCGTAAGCCGGTACTGATTGATAGATTTCACCTTACCCATTCCCAGCCCTGCTAAGCCATACCCGCTTTTAGCCATGAGAGAGCTTTTGTGCGCGGTCGGAGTGGTCCCGACGAGGGTTTACCCGAAGTCGGGGCGTATCTCCGCGTTAGCGGGCCGTGAGGGCCGCTTACGAGCGTGTACTCAATACGTCCCGCCAGAAGACTGACAGCGATGATGATGCTTAGTTACAACATCCATCATTAAAAGCGATGTTGTTCCCGCCCTTTGGGCGGGGGCGGCGGCGCTTTTCAGTGGTGGACGGGCACGGTGTATCAGAACTGTGTCTGTCGGGGGCCCGCCGCTTGCGGTGGGAGGTGCTTTTAAATTCTGAGCGGCGCGGCTTTGGCCGCTGCAAGCGAAGGCCTTTTTGTATCTGTTCACAGGTGTTTCAGAGATAAAGACTTTCCCTGCGGTGGAACAACGCAGGGGATTAGATAAGGGAGGTTAAGACTATATTGCAGGTTTCTTGTTTCTTGTTTGCAGCTTCTTAAAGTTTTTTGTTTGCGGATTTATGTGGATAACTGAAACGACGTGGCCACGTTCTGACGACCGGTGAGAGATTTTATGGCCGTGTATGGGCAGATGTGGGGATTTCAGGTGGTTACGGGGGATTTCTGGCCGGACAGAACCTGCGCCAAAAGCCCCGGAGGGGCTGGCGATGATTCAGTGCTGAAGGAATGGTGCTGTCTAATGCGGTGGCGGTGCAGCCAGCGTCAGTTCAAGCTGGTACAGCTCCCTGATGGCCAGTTGCTGCAGGCGTTCCGGCGTGCACCAGTAGGCTTCATCCGGCGGCATACGCTTCAGGATGTGCTGTGACATCTCATAAATCTGCTGGTCGGCAGGTAATTTCTTCAGGCGGTTAGCACGCTTGCGTGCTGCAGCTTTTGCCCGACGGTGTTTCAGCGCATCCTGGCTGCGCTGCAGATACCAGCGTTTTCTGGCTGCATGTACGGAAATATCTTCGTCCTCACGCAGTACACCTTCCCGGATGAGTTGCTGGCGGATTTCACTTTCACGCAGCCGCTTCTGCTGCTGTTCGTGAAGTTTAACCATGTCCACACCCAGCATCTGCCACCCTGCCGGTGTTATCCAGACATAGCGTGGCAGACGCTGGCGGGTTTCACGGTCCCACATCGTTTCTTCTGACACACCCAGCACACCAAAACGCACCTGTTCGGCCAGCAGACGGGAAAGCCGGGAGACCGTCACCTCGAGTTCGGGGATAACCTTTCCTTTGCTGTCTTTCGGGCTGATTTCTCTGGCCAGACGGGAAACGCTCATGCCCACGGTATGTGTACCCGCATCACTGAAGCTGACCAGAACCGGCCAGATGGCATCGAGGAGGCGTTGTTTTTCCGGGCGGAAAGCATATTTGCGACCGACGAACGTCCGTTTCTGCACGTAAAAAGGATGCCGCGACATACGCATACGCAGGCTCTGCTCGCCGGTCACCGGGTCCTTTTTCACCAGACGGTGATAGGCGTGCCCGAGCTGCCCGCTCAGCGCCTTATAGCGCGCAGGACGATACCAGGACGGATTTTCACATTTGGGTCTGGTGGAGTGCTCACCGCGACGGCGCTTCGTGCGCTTCCTTTCCGGTTCAACCAGGAAAGAGTTCGCCCTTCCCGCCTCATATTCTTCCCAGAAACGGATCTGGTCTTCGGGGGACAGCTGACTCCAGTGTACGGCGTTATATGATGTATTCTTCAGACCTGCCACAAGCTGTCGCTTATGGCGGAGCGATTGTGCCGTGTATTTATACACTGCACGGGGTTGAATCTCTGGTACGGTTTCATTATACTTTTCCCGTATTCTGTGAGGCCCCCATAATCTTCTAACGTTCCGCCAAGTTCGATGAGAAGATTATGGGGGTTTTCCTTTTATGGCTTCCGGCACATCTTCAGTCTTCCGACTTACTCTCCGTACTTGCCATCTCTCCTGAATGCCTTATGGCGCATTCTGCCTTACGATCCCAATGGATCCTTACCACAACGCCCGAAAATATACCCGCTTTCTTTCTTTTTTGGAAGTAACCCCCTCTCTGAACATCAGTTTTTTCGATCCCCGTCAGCAACCCCTCCTGAAATCCATTGACACAAATCAATTTTCCCATCTGGTCACAAAAAGAACATTAGTCTGCCATCTACCCCATTTTTAGTAGAAAAGATCGGCTATCACCCGAAACACGATCGAATGATCTAAAAACGAGATCGCGATCAGAATATTATTCTGGTTATTTGGATTTAAACGATCGTTTCATCTGGATAAATCGGCATTTCCAGATTTAACGATCGTGTTGACTTCGTTTTTTAGTTTATTAAACTTTTGGGGTCATCTGTTCACCGCCAGAACAGACGGCATTACCACAGAGATGAAGCGTTATGTGTAAGCATCTGTTTTATCGTGCTTTTCATAACATCCCGAACGACAGAGTTCATCCACCTGGATGAATTCCGCGCGAAGCGTTGATTTTTGATGGCAACAGAACAAATTTCAGACTATCCAGGCTATCGCTGGTATCTGGCAAGACACATTACCGCAGGGAAAAAACGGGAAGCCCTTTTCGGGTGGCTGAGTGACCGGGACATGTATCCCTGGACACCGCTGCATCTCAGAGTGGTCAGACGTACCGATGCCGTGTGTTCATTTCGCCGGCAGGTGGCTCCGGTGTTTCCGGGATATTTCTTTCTGAAGGCGGACTTTAATATCCATTCAGTTTCTGCCATCCGACAGCACACAGCCTTTATTGACTTTGTGCGTTTCGGAAACCGTATTCCTGAAGTCCACAACAGCATTGTTGACGGGCTGATGACGATTTACCCGGATCCCGCGCCAGATTCGGGAGTCTGTGAAGCGTTGGACACGGCTTCAGACAGGCTGACCCCGGCGCAGTACCAGTATCTTCTCCACCTGGAAGACCTTCCGCGTCCGGTGTCGAGAATTTCCATGCTCCTGGAACTGGTACAGAAAGGCCTTCCGGAGCAATGATATCCAGAGCATTTTCCCGGCCTTCATGGCCGGGCTTTTTTTTGCCTGAATGTCACGTCTCCGCGCTGCTGTTTTCCCGTAATGTAAGGATCTCCCGATGACAACAGAATCAGAACATCCTGTCAGAAACCTGCTCTCCCGCATGCTGGCGGCGCTGAATGCAGCAGAACATCTGACAACAGATGCAGAACGACGTCGCTTCCTGAACGAGTGGCTGAATACCGTCTGCCGGGATTCCGGTCTGCATGATGAAATCGCCTCCCTGCGACAGCTGTTACGCAAAAACCACACCATGCCCATTGGTAACCTGTTGAATGCCCTGCTGGTCAGTGCCGGGCGGGCCGAAAACTGTGACATTTTCCGCTTCCGGGCAGCCCTCAGTCAGCTGATGCAACAGGGCTGGCGTCAGGGCATCTGCCGTTTTCCGGATGACATTCTCCATGAAGCCCTGCTGCGTTCCCGCTCATCCGGCAAAAGAAATCACATTCTTCAGCTTTCAGCGACGGAGAACTGCTTCAGCAGCACCGGCGACATGGTGGCCCCGGTGGCGTTCCACCTGATTCAGCAGAAACAGCGGGACAGATTCGCGGCAGAACAGGCTTTTTACGCCGAAAACTTTCAGGTCATGTCGGGAAAAGAAAATCTGCTGGAGAAGGACATTTCTGTCAGGACGATTTACATCGGGCAGCACAATCTGCCGTCATCCCGATGGGGAGTACGGCACTGTGATTTATGGCACCCACAGGCAACAGCAGGAGGCCGGTATGTTCAGTGATTTCTCACTTTCAGATACCCATCCATCAGAAACCACCATTGGTACAACGCTGACCTTCTCCGGTAACAAAAATTACCTCCCGGTGTACCTGTCAGAAATTAAAAAATCCCGCGAAGCCCGGATGGCGCTGAGAAAAAGCCTCTCATTCTCCACAGGAAGAAATAAACAACGTGAGGAATTTACATCATGAAAAAATTTACCCCGGATACCCTGAATAAAACGACAGAAAAATATCGGGATGTGCAGTCGCAGAGTCCTTCAGACAGGTGCAGTTCCGATGCGGTGGGGAAATCAGCCGCTGAGAGCGGAGAAACCGATGATCGTGAAACAGATATTTTAGCGTTATATCTTTCGGTTTTGATGCTATCCGCATGGATGCCTCTTCTCCTGATACTGACGCTGGCAAGCCTGCGTTTCTGAAAATACAGGAGTAAAGAAAAATATGCGAAATAAAAGAGAAAGGAGTGAGTCGTTATGAGGAGCCCGGTGTACTGCTATACCGTTGAACAGAAACAGGAAGAGACACTGACGCGGATTGCCGTGGCAGCAACCACCAGGCTGGAACAGCCCGTCAGAAAATCAGAAGTCCTGCGCGCCGTTGTCGACACGGTGATTAATGCCTCACCGGACATCCATGAGGAATTCATGGAGCACCTGACAAAACGGGTGAAGCGCAGAAATAAATCCGGCCGCCGCACCGGAAAAACAACATCATGAGGAGGCTTCATGCATTATCGCTGCCTGTTACTGCCCCTGCTCGTCGTTCTGTCAGGCTGCAGTACCACCCCCCGGACGCCTGACACACCGGCAGCATCCTTTGTCAGCACGCTCATCACGGTGCATGCAGAAAAAATCCGCGCACTGCAGAAAGACCCGCTTTCACAAGCGACACCGTCACCACGCCCCGCGTCATCATCAGCCCGCACAGCACAGCAGCACCTTCCCGGTGTGACCCTTGTCGGGAAACGGCCGGTCCTGCTGCCCCTGACGCAACAGCGTGGCCGGCAGGTTCCCCTGACAACGGCGCTGAAGCGTATCCTGCCGCCGGGCTGGCAGCCACACCTGATGCCCGGAGTGGCTTCCCGCCTGCCGGTATCATGGGCAGGTAACGACCAGTGGCCATATGTCCTGCAAAAAATCGCCCGTGAGCATCAACTGAAGATGACGATCGACTTCGATCGCCATACGGTCACGGTTTCACCTGCCGGTGCGGACTTTTTGTGATGTGGCGCGTTCTGCTGCTTGTCTCCGGACTGCTCTGGCTCCCCCCTGCCGGGGCATGGTGTTTCCGACAGGCCGGAGAGAGATATCAGATTGATCCCCTTCTGCTGCAGGCCATCGCCATTAAAGAAAGCCGTCTGAACACCCGTGCCATCGGTTATAACCGGAACAAAGCCGGGCAGATAACCAGCCGGGACTATGGCCTGATGCAAATTAATGAGCGCCATATTCCGGTTCTGCGTCGTTATGGCGTGCTCACCGCCGGTAACGACCTGCTGACCGATGCCTGTCTGAACGTTCAGGCCGGTGCCTGGGTGCTGGCGCGACACCTGCAGAAATGTGGTCCGACATGGGACTGCATTGGCTCCTACAACGCCGGTTTTGCTCCCGGCAATGCCGGGCTGCGCCAGCGTTATGCCCGGGATATCCGCACCATCTGGCTGTATCTTCGGCGCCAGGAAAAAACCGGTTAACACTCTGTCATCTCCGAGGTTTCCCCATGAAATTACGTCATCCATTCTGGCTGGCAGCGCCACTGTTGCTGCTTGCCGGCTGTCATTCCACCGGAAAAGCCCCGGTCACCAGCCCCCGCCCGGTGACCGCCATCAGTATTCCCCTGAATAACCTGACACCTGAAGGCTGGCAGTTCCCCGGACGTATCACCGCCAACTCACAGCGCCTTTCAGTGGACTGGGATGGTGATGCTGCCGAACTGCTGAGTCAGCTGGCTCACCGGCGTGGCCTGACATTGCGCATGACCGGTGTTCGTCTCCCTCTTCCGGTCACCATCCACGAACAGAACATCACGTTTGAGACACTCCTGCGTCTGATTCAGGTTCAGATCAACTGGCGGGCAACGCTGATCCAGACAGCCTCGTCTCTGGAGGTCACCTTCCTGCCGCCCCTGAAAGGAGTCTCATCATGAAATATGCACCGTGGTGTCTGATGGCCTTCTTATTCATGGCCGGCATCGTCCGTGCTGAAGAGGAAGCCCCGCCGGACATACAGCGTTATATTGATGTCGCGAAAAAACTGCCTGACGGGGTGAATGAAACCGTCTGGCAGATGCTGACGGAGGCCGGCAGAACCGAAGGCTTCCGGGGCGGAAAAGCGCAGCGTGCCTGGGAACTGCGTCAGGCGCTGACCGCCCGGGGAACAGAGCTTGATCAGTTGTATCAGTTTGCGCCTCTCATCAGCCGTCAGGGATGGCTGCCACCGGTCATTGCCAGCGCAGGCTCTCTGGCCACCATTACCGACAAACAGATGCGCACGGCACAGCAGACTTACAGACTCCTGCGCCCTGAACGTTTTGTCAGTAATCCTCCCGGCTGGCGACAGTATCTGTTTGCCGGGCTGACCACCACCGCCCGTCCTGACGACAGCGTGGTTCCCCGTAACAGTGCTGAACGGGAAGTCTGGACGAAAGCCGTGCGGCAGGGATGGGAGGAGGGGCGCAAAAGCGCGGATGAAACGCTGACCGCAAACTTTAACCGGCTGACCCGTGATTACACCGGGATGATGCGATACACGCAGCTGGCCCGGCAGAACATGATCACGCCTCCTGTCGTTACCGAACAGCATCAGAGCGTCACCGGCACCCGCAGCCAGTTAATGCTGGGCGATCGCGTCCGTGACCTGAAACAGCCCGCCGGCTTTGAACTGGATAAGAAACGCTGGGTTCCACAAATCACGGTCGGGGAGTAAGCACCGTGGATACCCTTCTGCCTCTTGATCAATTCAGTTTTGCCGGTGGTGTCACCCCGGACAGACTGCGTGACTTCCTCGTGCACTGCTACCGTCACGGTGTGTCCGATATCCACCTTCAGAGCGGCGGTCCGCTGATTGTTGGCCACCACGGACGGATGATCCGCTGCAGCCCGTTCACGCTGGACCATCCCACGCTGTTATATCTGACTGACCGGATCTTCAGTCCTGACATTAAGGCTCTGATACAGCGGGGAACAGGCGCTGACCGTTCCCTGCAACTGGAAGGCAACAGTGACGGCCGTTTTGGCCTGAAGCGGGGAGAACGGCTGCGTTTCCGGGCCAATTTTACCCAGGCCACCATCAGGGGACTCAGTACGGCTGCGGCAGTCACCCTGCGTATCATCAATAACCATATTCCCGACCTGTCTGATATGGGACTGCCGGAAGATTTATTCCGGACACTGGCCGCCCTTCCCCATGAAGGCATCGGCCTGATTTGCGGGCCGACCGGCTCCGGCAAATCCACCCTGCTGACGGCCACCTATCAGCACCACGGCAGAACATCGCCTCACTGTAAAATCGTCACCTATGAAGATCCCGTGGAGGCGCTGCTGGGTGGCAACGACTGGGTACTGCAGCCCCAGCAGTGCGAGGTGGGTAAGGACGTTCCCTCTTTTGCCGCCGGTCTGCGCCTCTCAATGCGTCAGGCCCCCACCATTATCGGCATTGGCGAAATCAGGGACGGCGAAACCGTTGAAGGCATGGTGAACTGCGCCCTCTCCGGTCACCTCTGTCTGGGAACCGAACATGCCTTTTCCCCCGGACACGCCTTCTCCCGCAGCGTGCGAATGCTGCCGTCAGACAACCGTGAGCCGCTGGCCTGGGACATGCTTGAACTGTTGCAGTTCATTATCGTCCAGCGCCTGATCCCCACCACGGACGGACGCCGGCAGGCGGTACGGGAATACATTCTGTTTGATGAGTCTGTCCGCAGTCAGTTACGTCAGCATGCCTGGAACCAGTGGCCGTCCGTGCTTAACGACATGCTGACCCGGAACGGAGCCCGCATTGCGGATGCCGCATGGTCACTGTATCAGGAAGGCCGGATCACCGAAGCCACCGCGACGGAATACATCGGCTTTCAGGAATTCACCCGGAGGAAAAAACATGGCTGATTACTCCATGTCCCGGGATGCCTCACCACCTGTCCGGCTGTTCAGCGTTCCCCCTCTTGCCTGGCTGACACTGCTGCTGTGGTTCAGGTGGCCATCCCTGTTCATGTTTATGTTCTGCATCGCCCTTATTGCTTTCTTTGCCATTCTGACCCGCATGGGGATCACCGCCGCTGTGCTGGGCCAGAAACTTGTTCATCGCCTGCGCGGCACCCGCATCAGCGGACGCCCCTGGTGGTATCGTAACTTCTTCTGACAGGGAGGCACACATTTATGACCCCTTCCAGAACCTATCTGGCAATCCCCCACGACCAGCATCAGGACGTTAAAAAACTGGCCGGAAAACTTGAAGACGGTCGTCAGGCCGTGCTTTTCGATCGTGAAAAAAAATGCTGGTATGCCCGGGCTGGCGCAGACCTGGAAAAACTGAAGCCCTGGCTGCCGGATAAACACCATTCCGGTGTTTCCTCCACCGATGCCAGAACGCAGTTTGAGGATTTTCTCCGGGCAAACGGTGCCATTCTGGATGCCAGAAATCCCGTTGTGATGGATGGTAAGAAGCACCGGATCCGTCTGCAGGGTGATACCGGTGGTAAAAAATCCGGCTCATACGTCGGGCATCTCGACGGCCATCCCAATGGCTGGTTTAACGATTTCCGGGATGGCGGCAGTGAAATTAACGCCACCTGGTCTTACAGCGGTGAAAAACCGGATCCGGTGGCCGCCCTGCATATCAAAGCCATCAGTGCCCAGGAGGCATGGAACCGGGCAGAACAGACCCGCCTCCTGCATGACCAGAAAGCCCGGACATCGTCACAGCGATATAAGCGCATGGCACAGGCCGGGCATGATCACCCTTACCTGCAAAAAAAGGGCGTTCAGGCCGCGCGGGGCGTACATATTGACAACCGTCAGGGGCTGGTTATTCCGCTGTACAACACGGACGGGCAGATCCGTTCGATTCAGACGATTGACCCGGAAGGTAACAAGCGGCTGGCAAAAGATGCGGAAAAAGCCGGTAACTTCTTTGTCGTCGGCGGTTCGCTGAAGGATAACCACCCCATTGTGCTGGCCGAAGGTTACGCCACGGCGGCCAGCTGCGCGATGGCACTGCGTCACCCTGTTGTGATGACGGTTGACTCCGGGAATCTGGTAAAAGTCGCGGAAAATCTCCACGCCCGTTACCCGGGCAGCCCGATGTTATTTCTGGGCGATGATGATCTCCCCAAACCCGGGCGTCCGGGGAATCCGGGGAAAGAAGCCGCCGAAAAAGCCGCCCGCCTCACCAGAGGAACCGCATTTGTCCCACAGTTCACCCGTGAAGAGCGGGAGCAGGGGCTGACCGATTTCAACGATCTGCATCAGGCCAGAGGACTGGCAGCCCTGACAGAACAACTGACGCCCGTCTGGCAGCAGGTGCTTGCCCGGTGTCCGGCGAAGGAGAACATCATGAAGGAGACACCGGATAATCAGGCAACACCGGTCGCAACGAATGCTGCCGACATGCCGGAAATGAAGGTGGCAGATAACACCACAGCAGAACCTGCCCCTGCGGCTGAAAGCGCCGCAACGGACGCCGCTGACAACCCGGCCCCTGCCGGTGCACCGGAAATGAATGTGGCAGATAACGCCGCAGCAGGGCCTGCCCCTGCGTCTGAAACCGCCACAACGGACGTCGCTGACAGCCCGGCCCCTGCCGGTGCGCCGGAGACGAACGCGGCAGATAACACCGCTGCGGAGCCTGCCCCTGCGGCTGAAACCGCCACAACGGACGTCGCTGACACCCCGGCTCCTGCCGGTGAGCCGGAGACGAATGCGGCAGATAACACCGCTGCGGAGCCTGCCCCTGCGGCTGAAACCGCCGCAACGGACGCCGCTGACAACCCGGCCCCTGCCGGTGAACCGGAGATGAATGCGGCAAAAGCGCCGGCTGACACTGACGATATCAATGCCAGACTGGCTGCAGCTATGGAATATGAGGACGACGAGGCTTACGGTTACTATGACATACCGTCCTCCCCGGCCCCCCGGACTTCAGAAGCGGAAACACAGGCCCCCGTACAGGAAGATGCGCCCCTGCCGTTTCAGCCACCAAAGAAAAAACAGGCGTCTCCTGACACCACAGAGCCGGACGGGATCCGGATAGAAAAACCCCCGGTGGAAAATGCCATCCCTTCTCCGCTTCATGATCTGAACGCCATCATGAAAGGCCTCAGTCACCCGTATAAAGGGATGGATCCGAAAGACATCAAATATCCGCTGGAAATGTTTCTGGACGGAAAGCATGTCTTTACGGACTTTGTCACGCACCTGACGATGGCCAGCCAGGAAGCCAGCCGGGATGATCGTGCTGTGCTGGCCGCCTTACTGACGGCACAGAGCCACTGCCAGCTTAAGGGTGAAATTGAACTGACCGGCAGCGACGAATTCAAACAGCGCGCCATCACGCTCATTGCCACCTACGACCTGAAACTGAAGCTGAAAAACCCGGAACAGGTTGAAATGCTGAACCAGGCACGGGCCAGACTGCAGTCTGAGCCGGTGCCGGGAGCCGAAGCAGAGCCCCTGTCGCCTGATGCGAATCACATTCTGTGGCAGGAGCGTTCCGCAAACGCCGCGTCCGCCCCGCAACAATCGGCACTGCCACTGGATATCCTGCCCACCCGGATGGAAACAGCACTGCCCCGGAACGCCAGCCACAAGGAGGCATCCGCTGGCATTACCGGTCAGTTACTGGCATTCGGCCCGGCGCACTATAACTTCGACAAACAAAAAGACCGGAGTTATTACGCTCACCTGAGAACCCGACATGGTGAGCGTCTTGTGTGGGGGATTGGACTCCAGGAGGCCATACGGAACAGTGGGCTGAAAACCGGCGACATGGCCACACTGACCATGCTGGGGAAAAAACCGGTGACCGTTCAGGTGAAAAAGCTGGGTGATGACGGTAAGCCTCTGCAGAACGAACATGGCGGCTGGATTTACGAAGAGAAGGAGGTCACCCGCAACCAGTGGGAAGCCCGCCCTGCGGTGGATCCCTATGTGGTTGCCCGCCATACCGGGCAACTGGCTCAACCGGGTGAGCTGCGCCCCTATCATCTGGGCGATTACCGGGCACTGCAGGCAGCCGTGGACGACATGGCCCGTAAAGCCGGCACCACACCCCCGACGCTGCCTGCACTGCCGGAAGTCCTGTGGGTACAACACAACGGACAGGGCGTGACGACACCCCGACAGACACCGGCATCACCGGAACTGCCCGCCCCTCACCCGGAGGCCGGAAAACTGCTGATGCAGCTTCAGGATGAAGCCACACAACAGCTAAAGCTCCTTCTGGTGAAAGCCCGGGGGGATTTTGTTCAGGGGCTGGTTCTGCATGAAGGCCGGCACAAACCGGTGCTGGGACGTTTTGTCGGTCAGAACGGCGAGCGCCACCTGATACTGAATGAGGTGACACCACAGGGACTCCGGCCCATCGGGAAAGGCAATGCCATCAACAACGAAACCGGCAACTACAACAGTTTCGTCTTCACACTGAAGGGTGAGCGGGAACGCATTCTGACGCAGGTCATCGCCCCGGAAAAGCGTCCGGCGGCACTGCAACAGGAACTCGGCTTCAGTCGCCCGCCGGTGCCGCCTGAACAGGTGACTGAAATGCGCAATAAGCCACAGAACGCTCCCCGCAGAAATCACAACGCACCACGCCCCGGCGTATAACACAGAGTCAGACCATGAAAACACTCATTGCCGCCATCATCATCAGCGGTTCATTTTGTGCTGCCGCCAGTGCGGCCAGCTGTCGGGCATCGACAGCGGCGCTTGCCGGTGCTCAGGCCGGTTACGCACAGGCACAGAAAGCCGCAGAATCCTGGGCACAGCGGGAAAAACAGGCCTCGAACGGCTTTCAGCAGTGCCTGGGGGAGATCAGTACCTCCGTCACCGTACCGGTTTTTCCTGATATCAGCGATTTACTCGACAAAATAAAGGATCAGATCTGCAGTGCCGCACGGGACAAAATTCATGACTACCTGCCCGGCACCATCGACCCGTGGGGAGACCTGGGCGTTAATCTTCCGACCACGTCTGTCCCGGTGAAATCCCGGGCCGTCAGCCGGAGTTCAGTTCGTCAGTCCTCTCCGGCACCGCAATCCACGTCTGTTCCACGCGCTTCTTCATCCGGGGCCTCCCCGGATTACCCCTTTTCACTCTGAGCATCAGTGAGGACGCATTATGAAAAAAACCCCCGTGTCGCCTTCACCGAAGGAGACACCGTATTCTGCCGCCATCGCACAGCACCAGGAGGCCCGGCTTAACGTCGCCTTCACCCGGCGTCTGCTGGGCTGTAACGGCTGGCTGGGCATCGCCCTGACGGGCGCCATCGTCATCAACGGGTATCTGGCCTGGAAGGTGGCAAACCCGCCTCTGGCTGTCGTGGCCAGCGATAACGGTCGCATTATCCCGCTGCCGGCCATGAACAAGGCCACCTACAGTGATGCCGACATCATTGACTACGGCGCACGGGCAACCCGGGCAAACTTCACGCTGGATTTTGTGCATTACCGGGAACAAATCAACGCCCGTCAGGACAGCTTCTCTGACGAAGGTTTCGTCAGCTATTACAACGCCCTGGTGTCATCCGGCATTCTGGAAAAGGTGAAGGAAAAGCGGATGAACCTCTCCGTCCTGACGTCATCGGGCATCATCCAGAGTAAAGGCGTGCTCGATAACGGTCACTATGCCTGGCGGGTGCAGTATCCCATCACGCTGCGCCTGAACGGTCAGAGTACGTCACTGCCGCCCCAGAATTTCATTCTGACCATGATGATTGAGACCGCCGATCCCCGGCTGAAAAAGGACGGTCTGAACATCACCCAGGTGATCACACAGGAGCCCCGTTCATGACCCGATATCCGTCCGTCATTCTTGCGTCCTGTCTCCTGTATGGTCATGCCGTTCTGGCTGACACAGCCGCACCGGGCAACACCGCAACCGGACAACAATGGCAGCCGGCCGTCAGCCTGAATAATACGGCAACCCCCGCATCAGGCACCCCGGCCCCGGTGGATGTGCCGGCACGCCCTGTGGAGGGTGATGTTCCGCCCCCGCAGTCAGGAAACTCACAGGCATCACAGGCATCACAGGCATCACAGGCAGAAAGTGCCACGGATATCGCCCGGGCCGTCACCCTTCCCCTGCCACCGGAAGACATCACGCAGCTCAGGAAAGAGTACGACGATCTGCAGCGACACAGTGCCTTTAACCCGTTAACCGTGGTGCCCCGTATCCGTTCCCTGACCGTGAAACTGACGCCGGGGGCGTCACTGCCCATGATGCAGGTTCTGCCCAATTATCCCGGTGTCATCAACTTCACCGATCAGAACGGTGCCCCCTGGCCGGTGGCCGCTCCGCCCATTAACGGGAATGAAAAGGGATTCCGGGTGGTGTATCTGCCGGACTCCCCCTCCATCGTGGTTCAGGCCAGCCGTGTGTATGACACCGGCAGCGTGACGGTGTACCTGAAGGGACTGGCCGTACCGGTCACCATCAGTCTGGCCAGCGGTTCGCCCTCGGACAAAGCGGCATCACAGTTCAGTGACAGCCGTCTGGATCTGCGCATTCCGCAGACTCAGCCGGGCAAATCCCGGCCTGTACGCCAGGCAAAAGAGAAAGTCGGGCTGTATGACGACACCCTGCAGGCATTTCTGGACGGTGTTCCCCCCAAAGAAGCCCGCGCCCTGCGCGTGAAGGGTGATGTACCGGCCACACAGGCCTGGCAGATGGGAGACGACCTGTACCTGCGTTCCGGCGCGATCCTTCGTGATGAATTTGAACAGACGCTGACGGCGGCTGACGGTACACACGTCTGGAAACTGCCGGTCACCCCTTACGTCATGTTTTCCGTTCAGGGCAATAACGTTCCCCTGACCATCGACCTGGAGTAATCATGGCCATAGAACAGGATGCCGCCCGCGACGGCAAAAAAACAATCGCGATTATCGGTGCGGCGGCGGTCTGCGTGCTGGGCGGAGCCTATCTGGGCTGGGGATACCTTTCCCGCAGCGAAGAGCCCGAATCACAGTACAACCTGAGACGGGTTGCCAGCAGCACGCCCGTCACCACTCAGGAGTCACAGCAGTACCGTCAGTTGTTATCACAGGCAAACCGGATGGGTGCCCGCCAGGCAGAACAGGAAGGTGACAGCTTTCTCGCCACCCTGAGTACCGGAAATCCGGAGCCGGAAACCCCGCCACCTCCGCAACAGGATGTTCAGCTGCAGACGACCCCGCCTGCCGGCACCGGTAACGAACAGCGCACCGGCGGCACATCCGACGGGAAACGGCAGCAAATCCAGGCCTTTCTGGCAACGCTGAATCAGCGATGGGCACCGGGTGAAATGACGCTGGCTGCCACATTCGACGGGAATGCACAGGGCAACAGCGGTGAACACTTCAGTCAGTGGGCCGCCAGCGTACCCGGTCTGCAGACGGTATCACAGACCACCGCCGCACAGCGCACAGCCGGAAAGCCGGACAGCACGCCGGTCACGGCGTCATTTTCCATTCCGGGCCTGAGCCGTTATCCGGGCACGATGGAAACGTCCGTGGATTCGGATAATGCCGGATCCGTGGTACTGGCCAGCATCCCGGCCGGAAAACTGCGCGGTGCCGTACTGTCTGCCCGGGGCGTCCAGCTGGCCGGTGACGGCGTTGTGATCCACTTCACCACCATGCAGTACGCCGGCCAGACCTGCACCATCGATGCTTATGCGCTGGATGATGAAACGCAGCGTTCTTCCGTGGCCAGCAACATCAACCACCGTTATTTCAGCCGGATCATATTACCGGCACTGGCGAACGGGATCGGCAAGGTGGGGCAGCTGTACGAAGACACCAACACCCAAATCCTGACCACCAACAGCGGCACCGTGACGGGCCGTACCGGCATGCCGGATGGCGAGGCCGTTGCCGGTGTTATCGCCGGCGGCATCGGTCAGCAGACTGCCCAGGTGATGACACAGGATGCCGCCCGGCTGCCACCGACACAGGCTGTTGTGGATCGTAAACAGGTCGTCTCCATCCTGTTTATGAAACCCGTTTCTGACAAAGACTGTCTCCCTTCATCAACAGGAAATTCATAAATGAAATCTTCACCGCATTTTGATCCCGATGCACCGGCACCGGAGGCGCTCTCACAGGATGAGCAGATAACGTATACCCCGGAGGAGGAAACACCACCTTCCACACCCTTCTGGAAAAAACTCCCGTTCCAGCTGGGCGCTGCCGCCGTCGTGTGCGTGTTATTTGTCAGTTGTCGTATCAGCGGCAATACACCATCGTCCGGTGAAAAGGCGCAGTTTGTCAGCCAGGAAGAGATCACACAGACCGGAGAGGCGGCGCCACCGGAACCGGTTCGTCCGCTCCCGGCAGAACAGCCCCTGCCGGACGACGAAACGGATGCCCTGAATGACACCCTTGCGGCCCTGCGGATCCACAGCGAGAAAACCCGTGAAGGTCTGACAGCACTGGCCAGACGGCTGGATACGCTTGAAAGCCGTATCAGCGAGCTTCAGAAACATACCGTTCCGGCTCCGGCCGCCACCGCGCCTTCCCCTCAGCCAACCACCCCGACCAGAAAGGCCCCACGTGCTGGCCGGAATGCCAGCCCGCTCTCCGGTGTGAAAATCGACAGCCTCTATCCGGGACTGGCCTGGGTGACCTGGCAGGGCAGCAGCTGGGCGCTGCGCCCCGGTGACCAGTTCGCCGGCACCACCATTCTGAGCATTGATGAGCAGAAACGGGAAATCGTGACCAGCGCCGGTGTGATCCGTCAGGGAGGCTGAACCTGTGGATATGGTCCAGATGCTGGCAAATGCCGTTAACGAACTCGCCGGACTGGGTACACAGCTTGTTCTGGCCATCGCCAGTGTGGGCGGGATCGCCATGGTCATTCTGTATTTATCGGGCGTCGCCGGTCGCAGCCGGCGGGGCCAGTACACGGATTCAGGCGGCACATTCCTTGCTGTCCTGTTGCTGGCCTGCTGCGTGATTGCGCTGGAAAGCGTGGTGAACGCCGGCGGTAACCAGCTGGGGTTCGGCAGCGTTTCCTTTGATGAAATCGCTTACGTCCCCGAAGCCCGCTACGGCCCCGCTGCCGTGGCGGTCAATGCGGGCTTAACGGCCCTGCGGACCCTCGGATGGTGTTTTGTGTTAAACGGTTTGCTGCAATACCGTCGCTCACAGAAAGACGGCCACACCGGACTGTCCCGGGGAGACGACATCTCGTCCGGGACCAAAAAAGTCTTCAGTGGCCTGATGCTTATCTTCGGTCCGCAGGTCATTAACGCCCTTCAGAACACACTCCAGCTTCACTGGTAATTATCTTCACTTTAATCTCACAAGGATTTTTATGAACAACATAAAAAATATGCCCCTCCGTGTTTCCGTGCGTCTGTACATGCTGATGCTGAAACTGCACGAACTGAAACGCAAAGCCCTGCTGGTCACCCTGACCTTCCTCACCGGTGGGCTGTTTTCACAGCCTGCACTGGCCGCCGGTGACGATCTGGCAGATATATTCAAGGGCATTGCCAACTTCTTCACGGACCTGAAGGAGCCGGCAAAAGCCGTCGCCCTGCCTCTCGGGCTGTTTTTTGTCATTGCAGGCTTCGTCATGATGGCATCGAAAAAGAACAACCCACACATTACCAGTGGCAGAATTGCCCTCATCTTTTTTATCGGTCTCTGCCTGATTGGCCTGGATCAGCTCATCAGCCGTGGTCAGAAGCAGATGAACCTGAACCCGGTCGGTGTGTAATTTCCTCCCTTACGCCCCTGCCTGCCGGCAGGGGATTTTCAGTCACGAGATCACCATGAACATACTGTCTCCACGGTGTGGCCTGGTTGCCCGCGTCAGCGGCAGACGCCTTCATGACGCCATCGATGCCCTGATCCATCAGGAGCAGCAACAGGCCGCACTGGCCGCCAGCGAAGGGCGTTACATGCATGCGGCCGCCCTTTACAAATCGCTGGCAAATCTGCAGACCCTGAAAGAGCAGATTGACCCGGAACATCCTCACGCACTGACAGACCTGACGGAGTATTCCGCATCCCCTGAGAACAAGGAGCATCAGCCATGCTGACGTTTTCACTGACACGTCCGGTAGCCGGCCATACCCCCTCTGCAACAGAAGAACAGCAACTGAATGACCGCGCCCGCCAGGCCGGCACGCACTGTGAATACTGCGGATATGAATCGCCCCGGAACACGGCACTGTGGCGGGATAACAATCCCCTGCATGACAGCGATGACAATCTGACCGTGGCCGACCCGTTCTGCCGTGCATGGCGGGAGCTGGACACCATTAACGCGGATCGGGGCGTGATGGCCATTCTGCCGGGCCTGAGCGCCGAAGACTGTAATCACCTGCAACGGACGCTGCATCTGGCCCTGCACTGCGGTGACGAGGAGAAACAGCAGGATGCGAAAGCCCTTCTGAACTGGCTGACAGAACACCAGACCATTGCACAGATGCAAATCGGTTCGGCACACCCACAGGCCTGTGCACAGGCCCTGCAGCGAACGCCGGAAGAGGCTGTCCCTGCCGTTCTGGATGCCTGGTGCAACCTGAGGCTGATCCTGAATCTGCACAGACTGCCGGCACCGTCCCCCGACACCCTGACCCGACTGGAGGCCACCCCTGCCTGGTGGCCCCTTCTGTATCAGCATTATCTTTCCGGAGGCTGACACATGCTGATTGACAAAATTGAAGATGCCCTGATGCATCTTTCCCGTTACACCCTCGGAAAAACGTTTCCGGATTACTGCGACCTGCGCACGGTTATCGGCCTGACGGCGGATGATAAGGTGCGGCACCCTTCGCTGGCTGCACCCTATATTCAGGTCACCCGGAATAACGATTATGTCACCTGCTTTGAAATCAAGGGGGCTTTCCGCGAATTCAGTTTTCACGAGGTGCCGGAAGACACTGAACCGGAACCGGGCACCTTTCAGTTCTTTATCCGGCGACTGAGTGAATCCCTGAGCGGCGACTTCCGGCAGACGGGCCACAAACTCAGCGTCATTTTTGAATCCGATCCCCTGCGGGGTGCGGAAGAGACAGAACGACTGCTGACCCCCAAAAAACAGGCCTGTCAGCGCCTGCATCTGGATCTTGACGACCTGATTGACGAGGAAATGCAGAAAATTGCGCCTTACGTGACCCGGGAGCGGGTTCTGCTGGTTGTCTATACCGCAATAGCCTCACTGCCCCCGGAAGAGCGCCGGGCAGAGATCAAGCGTCAGAATGAGACAACGCAGCTCCCGGAAGCGCGTTTTGGCCAGCTGCCACTGTACGCCATGTTTGAAGGACTCAAAATGCGCCACGATGCCTTCATTGATAAACTGGCGGCTGACATTGCGGACAATAATGACGGCGTACTGCTCCGTATGATGGATGCCCATGAAACCGGGCAGGTGATCCGCGACGAAATTGAACGTAACAGCACCTCAACGGCGTGGCAGCCCCTGCTCCCCGGCGATCGCGTCCTGCCTCACGGACGTCTGCGGGAGAACGATATCAGCGCCTGCCTGGCACCGCATCTGAACTTCCAGTACTGCAACAGTAACGTGGAGACGGACGGTGAGGCCGTCAGGGTTGACGATATCTGGCACGGGCAACTGGCCATGACGCTGGCACCGCAACGCCCGCAGACTTTTCCGGAACTGTTCCGGACGCTGCCCCGTCAGCTTCCCTGGCGACTCCGCATCGATCTGATGCCCGGTGGCCGCCATCAGCTGGGCAGAAAAGAGTCGTTGCTGATGTTTCTGGCCATATTTCCCTCCCTGCGCCCGCAGTATGAATCCGTGAAATGGCTGCTGGACAGGGACCGTATTGATCCGGTCGTGGTCATGAGCATCACGGCCAGCACCTGGCACAGGGATAAATCCCGGATGCAGCGCAACCTGACGCTGCTGAAAAAATCCCTGCAGGGCTGGGGCATTACAGACGTGACCGGCATCTTCGGTGACCCCATCCGTGCCTGGGTTTCCACCCTGCCGGCGGTATCCAGTTACAGTGGCCCGAATCTGCTGTTTGCCCCGCTGACCGAAGCCCTGCGTTATCTTCCCCTGCAGCGTCCCTGCAGCCCGTGGGAAAAGGGCAATTTTGTGGTCATCACACCGGACGGCAAGCCCTTTGTGATACAACTGGCCAGCTCACTGCAGGAAAAACACACGGAAATGATTTTTGGCTCCCCCGGCACCGGGAAATCCGTGCTGGCCAACAGTATTCAGCTGGCCATGCTGGCAAACAGCAACACCGATTTGCCCTTTATGGCCTTTATCGATAAAGGCTTTACCGCCCAGGGGGTTTATGAACTCATCCGGGACGCCCTGCCACCGGAACAGCGTCACAAAGTACTGAGTATCGTCCTGCAGAATGACGACCGTCACTGTCGTAACCCGATGGATATCCAGCTGGGCCTGAAAGCCCCGCTCAGTACCGAACGGGAGTATATTCTCAACCTGCTGAAAAGCCTGTGTGCCGATCCCCTCACCGGCCTGCCGCCGGATGCCTCCACCTGTGCAGATATTCTGGGCCGGGCGGTGGACATGGCCTATCAGGAAAAAGCGGAACGCCCCACACGGTATGGTCCGGGTCTGGTGCCGGACGTGGATGCCGCCCTTCAGGAAGCCGACATCTTCAGTCGCCACCCGCCGGAATGGTGGGAAACGGCCACCTGGTACGAAATCCGTGACCTGCTGTTTGACAGCGGTTTTGTCAAAGAGGCGGCACAGGCGCAGGCACAGGCCGTTCCGCTGCTGAATGACCTGCAGAACGAGCTCAACAACCCGGTTCTGCGGAATGAATTTGAAAAAGTCACCCGTCCCGGCAGCCATGATCTTCTGCTGGACTACATCTCCCGGTGTCTGACCCGTGCCCTGACCGATTACCCGATGCTCTCCGGACGCACCCAACTGGTGGTCAACCCGGAAACCCGCATCATTGTGGTTGACGTCAATAACGTTGCCGGCAACAGCAAAACCCCGGAAGGGAAACTGCGCACCGGCATCATGTATCAGTTTGCCCGTCAGCTGGCCGGCGGTAACGACTTTTATCTTCCGCAGATCCAGAGCGAACTGTATGCCAGTCTGGATCCCCGCTACATCCCGTTACACCGCCGGCGCATCGAGCAGCTGGACCAGGAAACCAAAACCATCTTTATGGATGAAATGCACAACATCAAAGGGATCCAGATCCTGTGGGAAGCCCTGCAGACAGAGGACAGGGAGCAGCGTAAGTTCGGCGTCCGGACGGTTTTCGCCTCACAGTATCCGGATGACGTCCCGGAAGACATGCTGAGATCGGCAAACTCCGTTTACCTGATGCGCGTCAGGCCCCGGGATTTTGAACTGCTGGAGAAAAACTTCTCCGTGCCCCGCGTCACCCTGAACAGAATGCTGAAAACGCCCGCAGGCCCTGCCCCGGACGGTTCCGGCACCACATTCCTGGGCATCTTCAGGACGCAACGCGGGAACGTGGCGCAGATACTTCGCTTACCGGTCGGTCCCCTGAAACTGTGGGCACTGAACAGCACACCGGAGAACAGGGCACTGCGTAATCTGCTGACGCAGAAGCTGGGTTCCGCGCCCGCCCGCAGACTGCTGGCCACGCATTTTCCGCAGGGCAGCGCCAGCGCCCATATCGACAACCTCAAATCACAGAGCCGTGATGATGACCACACCAGCGCCGTCAACAAACTGGCCGCTGAGCTTATCGCCCGCCACGGTTATCTGCAGGGCTGAGTCCTGCTACCGGAGACATCTTCATGAATAAGAATGTTTTTCAGACAGGCATACGCCTGTCACTGTGTGCCGCCATCCCGGGCTGCCTGTTATGGCCACTGTCAGGGCTGGCGCTGACGGTTAACGTCAACTCCAGTGCCCCGATAACACAGCAGGTCGCCCCGGAGCTGAGGAAAGCTAACCAGACACTCAGTGCCATCAGCGAGACGCAGAATCAGATTGGCGCGGCCATTAACGCCAACGGCGACAAACTGGCGGCCATGATTGAACAGTCCACACAGGCCATCCAGACACAGGAGACCTTTGCGCGTCAGACAGAACGACTGGAAACCGCCCGACGCAACTTTGCCGTTCCGGAAACCCTCTGTACCGAATCCGCATCCGGCAGCGCCGTACAGGTCAGCCAGCAGGCAAGAGCCACGCAGGGTGCCCTGAAAAGCGGTTCAGGTATCAGTGGCAAACTGGCACAGGCATACAGCACCCCCACTCCACCCCCGGATCAGATCCAGTTCCGGAGTGCCACACTGCACAGCCAGTGGTGTGATGCCACGGATTACGCCGCCTACGGCGGAACCGACCTGTGCCCGTCAGTCTCGGACTACCCCGGCGGTGACAAACAGCTCAGTTCACTGCTTGACGGTGCCGGTAAACCGGGCAAAACGCCCACCCTGACGTTTGAGCAGAAGCAGACGGACGCCGCCATGACGTATGCACTGAACAGCACGCCTCCCGGTGCAGGCCGGCAGCTCAGCAAGGGCGAAGTCAAAACCACGTCCGGAAAACAGTACATCGGACTGCTGACACAGTATCAGGCCATTCTCGATGCGGCCCGGGAGCCCCAGCTGGCCATGATTGCCGCCAGTCAGCCTGACGCCACCACCCGTGACGTTCTGAAAGAAGTGCTGCAGGTGCCTTCTGCGAAAAAGTTCTTTAACGACACGGCGTCAGACCAGGCAAAAAAACGCGGTGAAATGTCAGCCCGTGAGTTTGAAGCCTTCGAAGTGGGCCGACGCTACGCCAGCACAGACTGGCTGAGTGACCTTCAGCAGATGGACGGTGACAACCTGATCCGGGAACTCATTCGCGTCCAGTCGCTGGGTAACTGGTTACTGCTGGGGCTGAAACAGGAGCAGCAGAAAGCCAACATTCTCGCCGGTCAGCAACTGGCCATACAGGCGACCGAACACTTCCGTCCTCTGCTGGCCGGGAAAATGGAGCAGGTTAAGGCAGGTACAGTGCGATGAAAGGTAACAGACTGAAAAAAACGGCCTGGTATACGGCCAATATCTTTATTCCCCTGTCAGAAACCCGTCTGACCATGAACACCATCATCCCGTCATGGAAAAAGCAGTTTCAGCGTATCCGTGTGGCCAGAAAACTGATGGGACGCCGCCAGCGGAATCAGACGGCTTACACATGGGCTGAGGCCGTGGCCCTCACCGGGATGACGCCGGCACAGCTGGAACAACGTTTTCTGCGCCGGAAACGGCTGTACCTGGTGTTAAGCGCCCTGCCGGCACTGCTGGCAACGGGACTGCTGCTGGCCCTGCTGGTCAGCGGTATTTACGCCCCGATGGCGTTTATGCGGGTCGTGATAATGGTTCTGATCCTGCTGGGACTGGCCAGCATTCCGGGACTGCAGGTGGTGATCTGCAGCTGGCGACTGTGGCAGCTGCGCGAACAGCGGGTCAGCGTTGAGGAACAGGGCACGTTCCGTGACTTTACGCATGGCAGACCGTGGATACGTGAATCGCTGTTGTCGTGGTACTGATAAATTGTCCGCTCCTCTGCGGAGCGGATGCCATGACTGAACAGATTGTTTTTTGATGCCAGAATACAGTGCTACAAACCTGCCCATTGCAAACTGTATTGATAATGATGTTTGGTAATAAAGAATCATGAGATGGAAATGCACATGTGTACAGATAATACATTTAAAAGCAGCTCTGAAATTCCCTGCAAACCATCAGCACGTTTGCAGGAATCCATGCGCCAGACTGAAGAACTGATGGCTCAGGAACGTCCCTGTTTCGAAAATGCTGATGAACTGCTGTCAGAATAACCGAACTCCGATAGATATCTTCGCAAAAGGAAAGGGCAATGCAGTCACTACCCATCACCATGACCGGATAATTGTGTATTTATATTACATTCTGACTATAATAGACATTCAAGCCATTTTAGACAGAAGGTGATTTATGCAAATCATTCCCGCGCAAGTTGCAAAAAACCAGTTTGGTGATTTACTCATGAAAGTTCAGCGTGAACCTGTAGAAATTAGTAAACATGGTAAGCGCGTAGCCGTGGTCATTTCTCCTGAAGAATATGATCAGTTTGCACAACTTAAGTTACAGAATCTGAAGTCAATTCTGGCTGAATCCATTGCACAAGCTGATCGTGGTGAGCTGCATGACATAGAGGATGTCTTTTCACCTTTAACAGATGAAGAACCCGGGAGTCATACCAGGTAATGAGTGTTAAATTCACCACAAAGGCCAAAGAGCATATTCGCAACATCAGGCGTTATTCCATACTACATTGGGGTGTTAATGTTGGTGAGGCTTACTCTGCAACATTACGTGAAACTATGACGAAAATTCTGGATCGCAAACCATCTCCGGGAAGGGATCGCAGCAACGATCTTGCAGCAGGAGTGCGGAGTTTTCCCGTTGAAAGTCATATAATTTACTACCGTGAGGTTCCTGCGGGTATTGAAATACTGGCGGTATTACACCAGGCACAAGACCCACATAATCATCTGTAAAAAAAGGGGACCTTTACCCCCTTTTTTCGTACTACGCATTCTCCATTCAGCACAGCAATGGCCACCGGAAACTAAAATTTAAGAGTTTTTGAGTTACAGACGTTAAAAGAATGAAAAAACAATTATAAAAGAGGGCGCTTGCCCTCTTTTTATTATGGAGTTCTGAATGAAACTTAGTAAAAACAATATCACTTATCTGGAAAAACATATATTCCCGATATATTTCAGAGATGAATCAGGCTACACGCTGTCTTTTATCTGCAAAAAAAGAATCCGCCGGGCTGACGCTCTTTGTCGAACAGCGCTTTATTTTTCACAGGAACGGCAGGATGCCGTTTCACCGGAAAAAAGAATGCAATATCTGTCTCCTGATGACAGCCTTGCGACATTTCTGTTTGTTATTGCATCCCCGATAACACCTGAGCTCAGGCATCAGTTAAACGAATATCTTGATACCCTTCCCTGTCAGTTCATCAGGAAGATAAAACCGACCTTATGGCTTGCAGTAGTATCGCCGTGGCATAAAAAAACAGCACGACTTGTTCTGCCGAAAGTCAGCGCCATACTGGCATTTTACAGCACTCACCCCGACGAACTGGCACAGCAGACAGCCGAATTTATGGCACGCCACGAAAGACATAACGCAAACAAGCCCGGGGACCATTAATATGAGCATGTTTTATAAACGCGGTCATTACCCCCTGCTCAATAAACAGGATTTCCGGAAATTAATGTCGGACAAGGAAATACCGGACAGATATATTTCTGATGTTATGGAGATTATTTATGGCTCCCGGTTTATTGATGATGACATAACACCACCTTATGTCATCTGCAAAAATCATTTTCATACTGATGAAGATGCCACCTTTATCCAGCGTCTGAACCGGCTCTGGATTATTCCGTTATATCTCGTTTTTATGCCCTTTCAGTGGCTGTTCTGCGGCAATACCGGTTTTAACCATAACTCCCGTCTGGCGGTTTTTCTTTCCCGGCTGACCGGAATTAAATAAAGCCGTATTCACTTCCCGCCGGCCACTATATCTCCACCCGGTTTATTACCTGATAAAAGCACCTTCTCTTACAGGAAATGTAATGAACACATCTCACCCCATTAAGTCAGGTGCTCTGTGATGGATGAAGGGAAATACAGGAAAGTGTGGAGCCTCGCAGATTTCCGGCATCATAGTGCCCAATACGGGATGCATAAAGCTCCTTCAGACTGGAGACTCCACAAATGAAATATACACCGGTTGGCGTTGATATCGCAAAACATCTGATTCAGGTTCACTTCATCGACGAGAACACTGGTGAAGTGATTGATAAGCAACTGCGTCGTCAGGATTTTCTGGCATATTTCAGCAACCGCGAACCCTGCCTGATTGGCATGGAAGCCTGTGGAGGCTCTCAGTACTGGGCACGGGAACTGACAAAGCTGGGGCATAAAGTCCGGTTGTTACAGGCCCGCTTCGTTAAGGCATTCGTCATGGGCAATAAGAACGACGTGATGGATGCCCGGGCTATCTGGATGGCAGTTCAGCAGCCCGGTAAAGAAATCGCCGTTAAAACAGAAGAACAGCAGTCAGTTCTTGTGTTGCACCGAACCCGCAGGCAACTGGTGAAGTTCCGCACCATGCAGATTAATTCTCTGCACGGCACGCTCCTGGAATTTGGTGAAACCATTCACAAAGGTCGGGCCGCGATGGAGCGGGAGTTCCCTGAAGCACTGGAGCGGATGAAAGAGAGACTGCCACCGTATCTCATTACGGTGCTGGAAAACCAGTACAACCGGCTGAATGAGCTGGACTCACTGATAGAGGATATTGAAAAACAGCTTACCAGCGTGGCGAAACAGAATGAAACCTGTAAGCGGTTGCTGGATATTCCCGGCGTTGGGCCACTTATTGCGACGGCAGCGGTGGCCACCATGGGGGAAGCATCAGCGTTTAAATCAGGGCGAGAGTTCGCGGCTTATGTTGGTCTGGTGCCAAGACAGACTGGCTCAGGAGGGAAAATCCGCCTGCTGGGGATAAGCAAACGAGGAGACACTTACTTGCGAACCTTGTTTATTCATGGTGCACGGGCAGCAGCACTGCTGACAAAAGAGCCTGGACCGTGGGTAACCGAACTGAAAAAGCGACGTCCGGCCAGCGTGGCAATCGTCGCCATGGCAAACAAGCTGGCACGAACAGTATGGGCGATAACAGCTCATGGACGTAAATACGACAAAAATCATGTCAGTATCAGACCATATTAATTGCTGATACCGATAAATATTAACGTTTAATGAAAGGATGAATACTGAAAGGTTGCTCTGGCGACCAGTGTGATGACAACGACAGGTAAGACCGTGACTCACTAAACCTGAATAAATTTTTGAGCTTAAAGCCCGCACAGGAAATGAGGCGTGAGTCAGCGTATTACATAGGGGCTCGCAGCTTTATGGCTGCAAAAAGCCGGATATAAAGCTGCAACCTACCGTCAATGTCATAACAATGGATGCCTTGCAAACGGGATGTGTTCATATAAATAATTTATGACATACCTGCGTAAACTCTTTGCCGGCATCATGATAAGTATGCTGTGGATCCCCCTGGCTTTCGCAGACTCTTCCGTGAATTTTGACACGATAGAAGCGGCAGCCAAAAGAAGCTCTGACCTTTCACGCCAGTTACTGGTAATGATTTTTGGCGACGTGGTGACAGATCCGTTCTCCACGAACACCACCATGATTGGCGAACTGTTCTATATCTTCAACGGTGTGGCTTTTGTTCTGGCCGTTATCTGGTTTCTGATGATTGGCCTGAAACACATTGCCCGCGCAGGACATCTGGGAAAGGTCTTCAGCGGTGGTGACACATCAGCATCCGTGGTAACGACCGTTGCCGGCTTCATCACGCTGGCCCCTACAGTATCCGGCTGGTCTCTGGCTCAGCTGATGTTCCTGTGGGCGGTTTCAGTTATGGGGATTGGCAGTGCCAATCTGATGACGGACAAAATAGCCGATCTGCTGGCATCCGGTTTTTCGCTGACTCACCAGCCCGTCGCGCCCCAGACGGTCAGCGCCGCCCGTTCAATTTATGAAATGAACCTGTGCATGTATGGCGTCAATAACGAACTCAGCAGCATGTACAGCCGCTATGGTCAGGGCGGAACGCCGCTGATGACCATCCGGAAGCTGTCTGACGGTTTCGAAATCTCAAACGGCAATGCCCGCTGTGGTTCTGTCCGTCTGCCTGCTGCATCCGGCAGCAAGAACAGCTTCTGGGGGCTGTTCGGCGCTTCTGTCGATACCAGCAACATCACCAGTGCCCAGCAAAACGGGCTTAACCAGATGCAGAACGATCTGAATCAGGCTGCCTCCCGTTTTGTGGCCGCGCTGATAAACAGACAACAGACGGGTAGCGGTGAACTGCCGGATGCTGAAACGGACATACAGAATGCGGCGCGGGCATTTGAAGACCGCGTCAATCAGGCGGTACAGGCTCAGGACAACGGAAATAAACTGACCAGTGCCATGACGGAACAGCTGAAGAAATACGGCTGGTTATCGCTGGGCAGCTGGTATCAGACTTTCGCCACAGCCAACCAGAAGGTGAATGATGCCGCAGCACTGAAACCCGTTGTGTCCGGAATATCCGGCATTGGTGAGATTGGGGCAGGCGACACACTTAGCGGTGTCATGACAGCCTACCAGGCGCAGCTGCAGAACACATCGTACACACCACCGCTGGGGACTCCAAATATAAAAAATACTCAGATGGCAGATTCAGACGTTCCATCAGCTATGCTAACAAATATCTTTGAATCTCCCGGACAATATTTGGCAAATTATTTTGCAACATCTTTTTCTGGAAATGATATTAATGAGCAAACTAATCCATTATTAAAGATGAAAGATATTGGGGATCGAACTCTTGTTACCACAGAAACCGCATTAATATCATTTACTCTAATGCGTTCTGCTGTGGAAACCTATACTAAAGGCGTTAGTGGATTCTTTTTAGAAATTCTATCATTCAAAGGCAGTGAGTTAGCAAAAAACATAATAGTGACAATCTCACCAATTGTGTTTTTCGTTTTAATTATTCTTTTTGGAATTGGATTTAGCCTATCTATATATTTACCTTTTATTCCTTTTATTTATTGGCTATCTGGGAGTGCTAATTGGGTTGTAAGCGTTCTCGTTGGTTCTACCGGTGGTTCACTATGGGCCGCAACACATATAGGTACAGAAAAAGATAAAGGAAGCAGAGCTGCATATGGGTATATCTTTCTTATTGATGGAATGATTCGCCCCATGCTTATGGTTTTAGGATTTGCCTTTTCCAGTTTAACACTCATAGCTATCGGAACATTGTTGAATATATTATACGCTTCGGCAATTGCTAATGTTCAATCTAATTCTATAACCGGGCTAGTATCGCTTATAGGCATCTTGATGATTTACGCTCGCTTATGTACTACAACAGTCTCAAGAGTCTTTGCATTGCAAGTTACAATGCCAGATTACATCATATCCTGGCTTGGAGGGCGCGAAGCTGCCAGCATTCTTGGAAATGCCGTTGATTCTACTAAAGAGATCTTTGCTGGCTTCAGTCATGGACTTCAACGAACCCCTGGTGTAAAATTAGGAAACGCGAATAATAGTTCTAAAGGAAATATGGACAGTATCAAATGAAAAGAGTTAAATTTAAATTAATGGATATATCTAATACTCTGCTTATTGTTTGCGGTATTTTTTTTATAAGCATATCTATATTTCTATTCTGCTTTACAGGAACAGTTTTCATTTTATTTATTGCATCAATTATTGGTTGTGGTGCATTCTTCACTGCACACACAATAAAAGTTAATGCAATTAAGGCAATAGAAAAACAAAAAAATATTCATACAGACATTAACTTTAAATCTGATACGGATTTAGAAGCCATAAACTGGCGGTTAGGGAAATATATAGGCATTGATTTGAACAACAAATCAATAGTCTTATTAGATTTAAACAGTTCTCCCAATGTGACAAAAACATTTTCTTTTGATACTCTGGTTGGGTATTATTGTGAAGGAAGCGTAATTAGATACAATTTCCGCGATATATCATTACCAACTTTCATAATGAACTATAAAAACGAACACAATGCCTATCAGGCGTGTTGCAAGTTAGATTTGATTCTCTCCAATAATTACTCACTAAAAAGTAACCTAGCCACCGCATAAGAAAAAAGGTCCGCATTTCTGCGGACCTCTGGCTTACCCTGTCTGCCTTCCCTGGTATGTTTTACCGTTACAGAAAACGACCAGTTCAGGCGTCAACAGTATAATTTTCTTCCAACACCACTGTCAAAAGGTATAAATCATGTCTGGACAACATTTCCCTGTCGCTACTGCATGGGGTATTTCTTTATTATCCCTGGTGGCTGGCATTGCGTTTCTGCCTGAACAGACAACGCTTTTCCGCCTCTCTTCGGAATCTTTTTTCTTCTTCGCATGCACACTTTTTATATGGAGTTATATATGGCTGTATTTTGAATCTCAGAAGAGAAAAACAGAAAAAATCCTTAATATGGTTAGATTTGGTGAAAATACTGTCTCTCATATAAATTTCATAAGCAGAAAAAGCATTCACTTTAATCCGGACACCGGGGATATCCTGACAATTGATATGAATGATGAGTGTATTAACGGATATTCTTTCCATGACTGGACAGGTTGTGATAAGGATGACCATATCATTACCCTGAAATTCTGTGATGTTAATGCTCCTGCATTCACGTTATCCAGAAACAGAAAGTCCGCCGACTTTTGCCACAAACTTGAACGCTTCGAAAACTATAAATACGCCACTGAAAGGAACTTCAGGGAACAGGTACAGCAGACATTCCATTCTTGTTAAGGTCCTGCCTGTTATTTTATATTCCGGTTCTCATATCGTTCTGAAGAGAAGGAAGACTGAGCGTGAACAAACAGGAGTACTTATACAAATTGCGACGTTGTAAAAACATCACCACACTGGACAAAGTCATCGAGCGAAACAGATATCTCATGTCAGACAAGGAATTTATTGAATTCCTTTCCGCCGCTGATCACCGCTATGCAGAAATAAAAATGGGTAAACTTTACGACAGGATCCCCAAATCGGTCTGGTCTCTGGTTTAACGCCCCGCCACATCTGCGCACATGAAGAAACAGGGAACCGGATGCGTTCTTTCATTCCGGTTCCCTGTGGACAGATGAAATACATCCGTCATGGATAAGGAGAAAGCGTTATGACTGATAACGCCTTTCTCTTATACCACTGCTTTACACTGAAAAAGTCTGATTTTTTTACTTCTGCATGACAACAGGCGCCCTCTCCGGATGATTTAAGTTAATCTGTGCCCATTTACAGTAACAAGGAGTTTCTTTATCCATGAAAAGCATATTTCCTGCCTGTATTCTTGGTCTCAGTGTTCTGCTTTCCGGATGCGGTCAGACGGAGCCTACAGAAGCAGAAATAAACAACACACTTAAGACCTCTTTTGAAGAAGCAAATGCGCAAATATCAAAATCAGCAGGGGCAGCTGGCGCAAAACTACTGGATTCAATGAAAGTCAAATTCATCTCGGCCCGCAAAATATCATGTGAAGCATCAGGAACAAAAAATAAATATAACTGTACTGTAGAAATTGAGAGCGAAGCACCGATGGTTGGCCCTCAGAAAGTCACTACTTCACTACCCTTTATAAAAGATGGTGACAAATGGATTGTTGTTATGCCTGCACAATAACGTTCAGACCGGGCCGATTACTCGTATACAGGTGCTACTGTGGCAAGAATAGATATTAATGTTCCTTTCCATGAAAAGGATGAAGCCAAAAGACTTGGCGCTCGCTGGGATGCGACCAGAAAAACCTGGTATATACCCGATGGCGTGCCCACAAGTGACTTTACCCGATGGTTGCCATCCGGAAATGTGCTGTCACCTTACTGGTTCATAGCCCAGACACCAGACCGGTGCTGGAAATGCGGCAGGGAAACAGTAATGACGTCTTTTCTGTTACCTGCTGGCCACAAAACGCTTGAGCAGGATGAAGATGGGCAGCTTTACTGGCAAATGCAGGAGTTTCCCGCCTTCATCTTTTACGTGGATGATATCCCCGAGCAAAATCTGAAAAAACTGGAGCAGATACGCCATTATCTGGCAAAAGACTACAGTAAAACAGTGAATGCCCGTTACTGGATGAATCATTGCCAGCACTGCCATATGAAGCAGGGAGACTTCCAGTTACACTGCGAAGTTGACAGCGTATTCTCTCCGGATTCGCGTGAGGCAGCATCTCGTATAGTCCTTTACAGGGTAGAGCAGGAATTCAGTGCCTCGTGTAGCGGAACTTCTCTGTCCCATCTTCACTTTCGTTGTGGCGCTGAAGAAAGTTTTGCCACAGCCGGTGAATGGCTTCCTTTCATGAAAATCATCTGACAATAAGCCCCGACATTCATCGGGGTCTACCGCAACAGGTGTCCCCTGTCGGACATCCGTTTTCTGGCACTGATATATCTGCCAGATATCGACCTGTATTGATTGTTTTTATTCTTTCTCATTTATCCGGTGCGCCGTAAAACCCCGTCCTTCAGGGCGTGGAGGATGTCAACAGATTGAAACAAAGAAAAAAAACAGGCTAGAATTCGTGCGGGTGCCTTTCGGCTAATGGTCGGAGGTAATACCCGAAGGCCAGATGTAGAAAGGCCCCGATTAAACTTTACGTTCAACTCGGGGCACTAACCACATAACCTTGACACGTGACAGGTTAGCGCCTCTCCAATAAAGGAGCAAGCGCTATGTCGCAAAAATCGCTTACAGTCATCACGTTCTGCGTGACGGCAATCCTCATCATCTGGATGCTGCACGGTTCGCTGTGTGAAATACGGATGAACTTCTGGGGAGCGGAGTTTGCGGCGTACTTACACTGTAAGTAGTAAGGAAACCGCGACGGGGGAGTAATCCCCCGTCAATCGGTAACAAGGTTGGCCGAAGTGGCACCCTACCTCACAGGTGAACAAGCAGTAAAAGCAAAGCCTCCGCTGCGTAAAAACTGCGAAAACTCATTCCTTATTTTCTATCCCGGCAACAAATGGCTGCTTTACTCCGGCCATTGTAGCCATCACGACTTCAGATAAACGCCATCATACGTTTTCTTTCGTCATGCAGAACGCATTCAGCGTGCTGTATCTGTTTGTTATTCCCTTAATGTGAGAAACCACTATGTCCCAATATCATCCCCCTCAGCAGGGTAACGATTCCGGCATGATGATCCTCATCTGCATTGCTCTGGTCTGCGTTGTCGTCTGGGCAATACATCCTTCCCTGTTCTACGGGTATTGCGTGCTGCTCTATTATTTGTGGGGCATCGTTGATTTTCCGGCCATACACGTCACTGTCGCCGGGAAAATGAATCTCCTGGTGTGGGGCAGTCAGCGCAGCGAAACCCTCTCTGCCGGGCAGATGATTGAACTCATGAATCAGACTGCCGGCATTCTCTTTCTCTTTTTCGTTCCGGTGGCCATCGGCGGCATCATCATCAGCCGGAACCATCCGGCAAACCGGACGCGCAGGCCCATTAATATTCATACCCTGCCGCGCATCATGTCCGCGTTTTCACCGGCTGTTATCCCCCTGCTGCAGTATGGCGAACCCGGAACCCAGCTGCTGAACACCGATCCCCCGGAACACCGGAGTGCCATGTCGCCGGACGAGTTTGCCACAAAACATAAACTGGTGATCGGACAACGCCTTGACCGGGAACGGGCAAGGCAGGTCTTCGAAGCGCAGGCAGGTACACCCCTGCAGGGGCCGGAAAGTTTCAGTCCGGCAGAGCGCGCACTGGTCGCGGCGTTTGGTCTGCAGGAGTTCTGTAACGATCGCGCCGCTGCCATTGAGCTGCTGGATACCCTGAACCGTTCATGTGGTCAGCCACAGAAAGAACATGGCGGTAAACGTGGTTATCCCCGTCTCAGCCTGGCTGACAAGGCATTCCGTCGCGTCATGGCCACACCGGCAGCCAGAGCATGGCTGCGGCAGCACAGCACCACACGGACAGCCCTGTCCGCACTGCATGCCCGTGATATCCGTCTTCCCTGTATCCAGTTCCGCTGGCTGAAGGGACTGGACAGGACGCTGTTCTACGTTCTGGCTTCATCCGATCGCCCGAAGGTCTTCGTCGAGGGGGCCGGCGTGATAGCCACCGCGCAGTGGGAAACCCTGATTGCCGGTATGTCAGCCCGCCTGCAGGTGGCCATTCCACCGGTGGATGACCCGACCGCAAAGGCGGTTGACGGACTGGAAGCAGACCTTATCAGCACCGGTATGGTGGTGGAGATGCACCGGGCCGATCCGGAAAACCTGAAATCCCCGGACGCCGGAGAACGTGACGACCTGTTCTTCTTTGCCCCCAATGAGGCACTGCAGCAGGAAGAGCCTGCCCCGTCACCGCCCGTCGCCCCGGAGCCGGACAGGCCGGCAGACAGCGCCATTTCTGAAGAACGCGCCCCTGTGGTCTCACAGCCACAACACCCCGCATCATCCGACAGCCCGGAGCAGAAACAGCAGATGCGTTTCCGCCCGGGCAGGAAAAACTGAGGAGTCCAGATGAACACCTACACCATTCGTATGGAGTACGGATGCCTGAGCGCATTCGCCGGCAACAACCATCCCGTGTTTATGTGTTTCCCCGGCAAAAACCCCCGCTTCTTCCTGCAGGGTAACTGCCTGATGCACGACAGTGACCATCACGCCACGCGGATGATTTACAAAGCCCCTTCTGTTGAGGATGCACAGGCCCTGCTGCTGGCGATACAGAAACACCGCCGGCAGCGCCAGAATCGGTCAGCTGTGGCCGCAATTATCACGGGTATCCTGTTCGTGACTGCCCTGCTGTGGCTGGTTATCTCATGGCCGGCCACCATCACGCTGACCTTTGATGAACCGGTTTCTGCACCGCAGCAGGTCCATACCGTGCCCGCCAGTGCAGCTCCACAGTCACAGGAGCCAGAAAAAACACCGTCTCCACAGGCAGTCCGGGCTGAAAGTCTGAAGAAAGCAGCCGCCAGCGGGCGTTACACTGTCACGCTTTCAACCGGACATCCACGGACAATCTACGTGTTTTCAGACCCGCTCTGTCCGCACTGCCGGACACTGGAGCCTGTTCTGGATGTTCTCGCACAGGACTACAACGTGGAAATATTTCCGGTCAGCGTCATTGGCAGCACCGACTCACAGAAACTGCTGTCCCCTCTGCTCTGCCTGCCCGCTGAGGAACGACCGGCACACTGGAAATCCCTGTTTGCCGCTGATGCCGGTATGGCACCGGGCAGTAAAAGCGATGCTCCTGCTGCAGAGTGCGAAGACGGCCTGCACGCCCTGAACACCAACAACCGGGCCTTTAACTACTATCAGCTACCGGGCACGCCGCAGTTACTGGCCGATGACGGCCGGGAAATCCCGCTCTCCGTCCTGACCAGTGACAAACGCCTGGCGGATTTTCTGCAGGAGAAAACCGATGGCTATTGATTCCCGACCGGTGGACAAACAACGGGTACAACATGTCATCAAATCCACCTGGCTGATGGACATCCTGCAGTCCCCTTTTTCCCTGCAGGCCGGCATGCTCGGCGGGCTGCTGGTATGCCTCATTGCCCCGTGGTTGTTGCTGCCCTGTCTGATCTGTGCCGTTATCTGGCTGCTGGTCTTTACGGATCAGCGTTTCCGTCTGCCGCTGAGGATGCCCACGGACATTGGGGGTTTTGATTATTCAACGGAACGGGAGGAGACGAACGAATTCACACTCCCCGGTGGCTTCTTCCGTTTTATCAGACGCAAACTCACTGTCGAAAAAGCCGGCGGCATCATGTGCCTCGGCTATGCCAGGAAACGCTTTCTGGGGCGGGAATTATGGCTGACCCGTGATGACTGTCTGCGTCATATGCAGTTGCTGGCCACAACCGGTTCCGGGAAAACCGAAGCCCTGCTCTCCCTGCAACTGAACGCCATCTGTCTGGGACGGGGATACTGTTACTCTGACGGTAAGGCGGAAACCGCCCTGGCATTTTCCTCATGGAGTCTGCTGCGGCGCTTCGGGCTGGAAGATAACTTCTATGTCCTGAACTTCCTGAATGGCGGGCGCGACAGGTTTGATGAACTGCTCAGCAATGATCGTACCCGGCCACAGTCCAACACCATCAATCTGAGCAATAACGCCACCGCGTCTTACATTATTCAGCTGATGGAGTCCATGCTCCCGAAAGTGGACGGCAGCTCTGCTGACTGGCAGGACAAAGCCAAACCCATGCTTTACGGACTGGTGTACAGCCTGCACTACAAGTGCAAACGGGAAAACCTGCGCTTTTCACTCGCCATGCTGCACAAGCATCTGCCGCTGAAGGAAATGGCGGCCCTCTACATCGAGGGCAAACAGAACGGCTGGCACCAGGAAGGGATTAACGCGCTGGAAAACTACCTGTCGACGCTGGCCGGCTTTCAGATGGATCTGGTCAGCCGTCCGGGCGAATGGGATCAGGGGGTCTTTGACCAGCACGGCTTCCTTATCCAGCAGTTCTCCAAAATGCTGGCCATGTTTAACGACGTGTATGGCCACATTTTTGCAAACGACGCCGGCGACATTGATTTACGCGACGTCCTGCACAATGACCGGGCACTGGTCGTTCTCATTCCGGCACTGGAGCTCTCCAAATCAGAGTCCGCCAGTCTGGGTAAGCTCTATATTTCGGCCAAACGTATGGTCATAGCCCGCGACCTCGGTTATCACCTGGAAGGGAAACGCGAAGAGGTTCTGACGGCTAAAAAATACCGGAACCGCTTCCCTTTTCCGGACATTCACGACGAGCTGGGCAGCTATTTTGCGCCAGGCATGGACGATCTTGCCGCCCAGATGCGCAGCCTCGGCTACATGCTGATTATCTCAGCCCAGGACATTCAACGCTTCATTGCACAGTTCAGGGGGGAATATCAGACCGTAAACGCCAACCTGCTCGTGAAATGGTTCATGGCTCTGCAGGATGAAAAAGACACCTATGAACTGGCCCGCTCCACTGCCGGGAAGGATTATTTTGCCGAACTGGGCGAAGTGAAACGCTCCCCGGGACTGTTCGGTAATCAGTTCGAGGATGCCACCACCACGCATATCCGGGAAAAAGACCGCATCAGCCTGGATGAACTGAAAAACCTGAATCCGGGAGAAGGATTTATCTCGTTCAAAAGTGCACTGGTTCCCTGCAATGCGGTTTACATTCCGGATGACGAAAAACTGTCGTCAAAACTGCAGATGCGCATCAACCGCTTCATTGACATCGGGCGTCCGTCAGAATCCGAACTGGTGAAAAAGAATCCGTCGCTGGCCCGTCTGCTTCCGCCTGACTCACAGGAAGTCAGTCTGGTGCTGCAGCGCACGGACGAAATCATGGCCGGAATGGCTCCCCGCAATCCGCCTCCGGTCGTGGATCCCATTCTGGCCCGGCTGGCGGAAATCACCCTTAACCTCGATAACCGGTGTGATATCAGCTACACCCCGGAACAACGGGGGATCCTGCTGTTTGAAGCCGCACGGGAGGCCATGAAACGCAGCAGAGGCCGCTGGTTCCTGGCGCAGACCCGGCACCGGCCGATCAGCGTTTCCGATCAGGTCGCCCATAAGCTGGCCACTGACAGCACGGCATTCCCTTCTCCTGTAAATACCGATAAAGGAACAGACCCACAGTGAAACTCAGACACCGTCTGGCCATCACTACCATGATGGCCGCACTCCTTATTCAGCCGGCCTGTGCAACACCGGATATTCAGGCGGGCTTTTCGCCGGAAGGCTCCGCGCAGCAGTTGATCATGCGCACCATCAGTGACGCCGGACAGGAAATTCGCCTGATGGGCTACACATTCACCTCACCGGACATTGCCCGTGCGCTGGTCGACGCCAGAAAGCGGGGCGTGGATGTCCGGGTTGTTCTTGATGCCGAAAGTAACAACAACAAATACAGCCGGGCGGCCATCAACACACTGGTGCTTGCCGGCATTCCGGTCAGAACGGTGAGCAGTTACAAAATACTGCATGACAAAGTCATCATCACTGACCGGACAAATGTGGAAACCGGCAGCTTCAACTTCAGCCGTGCCGCCAGTCGCGTAAATTCAGAGAACGCTATCGTGATCAGGAACGCGCCTGATATTGCGAAAGCGTATCTGAAACACTGGCAGTCCCGCTGGGAACAGGGGCAGGCCTGGACACTGCCCTACTGACAGAGGCCGGGCAGCCGTTCATGCAGTCTGTCCGCTTTCTGACACTTACCTCTCTCCTTTCTGTTAATCCATTCATCTTCTGTTGATATCAAACGGAGACTAAAACCTATGAGGAAAACTATTGGCTACTCAATGGTGGCCGTGCAGTTCTTTGCGCAAATTTCTCCGGCATTTGCCGGTGTCTTTCAGGCTGATGAGCAGTCTGTGGCACAGACGGCGATGGAGGCCGGACGTGTGCTGCAGGGCAGCAACAGCGGTGATGCAGCCCGCCAGCTGCTGACCAGCCAGGCTTCCGGGCAGGCAGCAGATGCGGTCACGCAGTGGCTGAACCAGTTCGGTACGGCGAAAACGCAGCTGAGCGTGGACAGTGATTTCTCCCTGAAAGGCTCGTCGCTCGATGTGCTGCTGCCGTTTTACAACACCCCGAAGAACGTGCTGTTCACCCAGCTCGGGATGCGGGATAACGACGGGCGATTCACCACCAATGCCGGACTGGGCCACCGTTACTTCACGGATAACGGCTGGATGCTGGGATACAACGTGTTTTATGACGTGGACTGGCGCAACACCAACCGCCGCTACGGAATTGGCGTGGAAGCCTGGCGTGATTACCTGAAGCTGTCCGCCAACGGGTACAAGCGCCTGTCTGACTGGCGGCAGTCCCCGACCGTTACCGATTATGACGAACGTCCGGCTGACGGCTGGGATATCCGTGCCGAAGGCTGGCTGCCTGCGTACCCGCAGCTGGGCGGTAAGCTGGTTTACGAGCAGTATTACGGGAATGAAGTGGCGCTGTTCGGTGAGTCTGAACGCCAGAAAAATCCTCACGCCATCACTGCCGGCGTCACCTGGACGCCGTTCCCGCTGCTGACCGCCGGTGTCGATTACCGCCGGGGCAAAAACGGGGCTGACGACACCCGCCTGAACCTCGGTCTGACATACCGTATCGGTGAACCGCTGGCGCATCAGCTGGACAGCAGCCGGGTAGGCGCGCAACGCTCACTGGCCGCTAACCGCCTGGAACTGGTGAACCGTAACAATGATGTGGTGCTTGAATACCGCAAACAGACGCTGATTACCCTGCAACTGCCACCAGACGTATATGGCGCAGAGCTGACGACCGTCACCCTGACGCCACAGGTAAACGCAAAATACGGGCTGTCCCGTATCGAGCTTGACGACGCAGAACTGCGTCAGGCTGGCGGGAAGATTATCAGCAACACCGGCAACCGGATTACGCTGCAGTTACCCGTCTGGTCTGCCGAAAATCAGAGTGTCACGCTCTCCGGCAGGGCGCGGGATACCCGTGGCAACCTCTCTGATATTGCCCGTACCCGTATTCTGGTGTCCCCGGCAGCACAACAGCAACTGGCTGTCAGCACGGATAAAACCACGGCCACTGCAGACGGTGCGGACAGTGTGCGCTACACCCTGACCGTCACGGGCAGTGACGGAAAACCGGTCAGCGGACAGGCTGTACGCTGGGAACACAACGGCGGCACGCTGAATGGTGAGAACACCACGAACGCTGACGGTGTGGCCACAGCCACCCTGACCAGTCAGACTGCCGGTATTATCGGGGTTACGGCCACCACCCGTAACCAGACGGCAAAAGCGGCTGATGTGACCTTCGTTGCCGCCATGCAGGGAGAACTGCTGGCTGACCGTACTCAGGCGCTGGCCGATGGTCAGGAGGCGGTCAGCTACACCCTGACGCTCAGAACCACTGACGGTAAGCCCCTTTCCGGGAAAAACGTCACATTCACCACCACGGCCGGGCAACTGAGCCGGACGCAGGGCACCACCGACCAGAACGGCCAGTTGTCTGTGCAACTGACCAGCACCCGTGCCGGACAGGCGGTGGTGAATGCCTCTGTGGACGGCACCACCATCAGTGCCGCCCCGGTGACGTTTGAAAACCGCCTGGATTCCGCCATTGTGGTGAACAAAACCTCCGCCGTTGCTGACGGGCAGGACAGCATCATTCTGACCGCTGTCATCCGGGATGCCGCCGGCAATCCGGTCGCCGGGCAGGCTGTCACCTGGCACACAGACAACGGACAGTTCACACAGCAGGATGCAGTGACAAATGCTGCCGGTGCCGCTTCTGCCACCCTGACCAGTACACAGGCCGGTACTGCACAGGTATCGCTTTCCCTGAACGGTACAACCACCACAGTAAGTGCGCCCCGCGTCAGCTTCACGCAGCAGTTGTATCTCACCCTGCAGGCCGGCAGAACCACTGCTGTGGCAGACGGAAATGACGCCATCACGTACACCCTGAACGTGCGTGACGCGGCAGGTCAGCCCGTGAAGGACAAGGCCGTGCAGTGGAGCACCGACCTGGGCACACTTTCAGCCCAACAGGGTACAACCAGTGCACAGGGAGAAGCCACGGTAACGCTGACCAGCACGCAGGCCGGACAGGCCGTGGTTAATGCCACCGTTGACGGTAAACAAATCAGCGCACAGTCTGTCACCTTCACCCGTACCGTCCGTGGTGTCATCACGGTTGAAAAAGAACGTGTTTATCCGGGAAGCAAACAGACGGTCACCCTGACGCTGACGGATGCCGCAGGCAACCCTGTCAGTGGCGAACGCGTGGACTGGCATACTGACAGTGGCAGGCTCTGGCAGACACAGGGCACAACGGATGCACAGGGCCGTGCCACCACGACGTGGGAAAGTACCACGCCCGGAACAGCCACCATTACCGCTGACGCGTATGGTCAGCAGTACACAGCTCCCGTCATCACGGTCATGCCTGCCCTGACGGTCAGCAGCATCACCGGCATTGATGCCACCGGCGCAGACGGCAAAAACTTTGGCAAGCGTGTTCCCAATAGCACCTGGCCGGGCGCGAAATTCCGCATTGATACGGAAAATGCTGCCGGCACAGTCACCTGGACCGCATCCTCACCGGCAGTGAGCATTAACGGCAATGTCATGACCGTGAAAAGCAATCCGGCAGGCGTCACCCTGACCGGTACGGATGCAGACGGACAGACCGTGACCCTGAATATGGGCAGCAACTGGTTTGCGCAGAGTGCAACGGAAAGTGGTTTTCTCAACATCGATGTTCCGGGTTCGGCTATCAATACCTGTAAAGCACTGAATGCAGGCGTTGCAACCGAAAGTCAGTTGAGCGGAATCATCAGTGAATGGGGTGAACTCCAGAAATATCCGGGCTGGACATCGCTGGCCAGCAACTGGCTGTACAGCAGCACTACAGTAATACTGAGCAACGGCAGAAAATACTACCGGGCATTTTATCTGCCACAGGGCGTGGTCAGCGAACTGTCCGGGCCGAGTGGTTATTACGCCTGCCGTTAATCAGCCACAGACATAAGCCATAGTTAATCATCTTACAGGACGAATCTGCTCTGACGGATTCGTCCTGTCCTGGATAAGGATGATATGCCAGAATGAAAGCATGATAAAAAACAACAAGCTTTACCTGAAAAATTCCTAAAGCTTATATGCAGAGATTGATGTTTTCTGTAATTTGTAGAAAATGCGCTGCGTGATTAATCCGGGAACTTTTTAAATATTATGAAAAAACTCCTGAAAATAACCACTATCGCTACAGCTCTGGCATTGTTGTCCGGGTGCTCGGGTAGCGTCTATAACAAAGAGAAAAATTGCGAGTATGATTATCTGCTTCATCCCGCAATTTCTGTTTCGAAGATTATTGGTGGATGTGGCGACGCAGCCAAATAATCATTTGACCAGCATGAATCTCAAAAACTGCCTCTTCAGGCAGTTTTTTATTCTTCGGGCTTCATCCTCTCACCCGCCCCATCAAATCAACTCCGTTCTCCTTTTACATTTCACCGGACAAAACTCGCTTTTTACTTCTTTGTTGTTTATTATAACGTTCAATATACCGTTTCATTTGCAGTGTCGCTTTCTTACCGGGAACCCGGGCCATCATAAATATTATCAACCACAAGACAAACAAGTTTATCAGCGCAGGAAACACGCCCCGTTCAATTTCCGGGTAAAACCATTGATAATACATAGCAAAGACAAGAAATGCAGCCAACACCCCCACAAAAACACCAATTACACAATTAATAAAGAAAACCTTCTTATAGTTCTTTTTATCAAAAAGAATTTGTCCGTTTCTCTCCTCTAACCACACACGCCAGTCTGACAGATAACGTGCACGAAGATTATTTTCAGTTGTCAGGATAACTGCTGCTTCAGCGATTCCTGGCTTTAACATTCCTGTCAACCACATATTGTTAAGCTGGCTCAGCTCCAGTTTAACCCGTGCTCGTCCCTCTCTGGAGAGACACTCCCCTTTAAGAAGACTCCTGAGTTTGTTTTTTCGAGTTCCTCCAGACAGAAAGCGGAAAATCGCCCTTGTATTATCTGGTTTCATCCACAGTGCAGATAAAACAGCAATGATAATCGCAACAGATATGCCAAACTCTCTATATATATCATGAATATTTAAAGAAGCCATACTCCCTCTCCACAATTAAAGCCTCTCTAATTACCCAGCAATATAACACTTCCCCCCCACGCGGGTAAAACACCAAACACTACCGAAAGCCATCAAATACATGCCCCCACCTGCAAAACACTAACAAATATCTCCACCCGTTCTGATTATTGCCACACCCCAACATATATTCTGTTATGAAATATTCAATCTGCAATATATTCAGTAATAATGATGTAGCCAGTCAGTACCAAACCATACAATAAACCAGAGTCCCATCATCACGACAA
>ENA-OZQU01000086-OZQU01000086.1-human-gut-metagenome-genome-assembly--contig:-NODE-86-length-36062-cov-18.929319_pt1 | contig 36062 bp, 49 predicted proteins | sample MGYA00243780_ERZ653930 | MGnify/ENA primary metagenome ERZ653930 (study PRJEB26926, sample SAMN06164700) | human gut metagenome | biome: ENVO:00009003; feature: ENVO:2100002; material: ENVO:00002003...
TTTGAAACGGAAAGGAAAAAGTCGAGAAAATTTACTTTGAAACGGAAAGGAAAAAATCGAGTAAGTGTAAGGAAAATATCGGTGTTTTCCCTTGGGAAGAAAATATCGACAAAATACCGACTTTTTCCCGAGGGAAGAAAAAGTATATTATTACATAATATATATTTTCGGGCATAAGCCGCCCGAAAATCTATTCTGAAATAATAAGGCGGCTAGCACACCGACCGCATGAGAGGAGCAGACAACAATGACTGAATTTTTTATGGCAATGATACCGCCAACGGCTACGGCTCAGGAACACAAGGTGGCAGTGAGAAATGGCAAGCCAATATTTTATGACCCACCCGATGTCAAGGCGGCAAAAGAAAAACTCACGGCAAACCTAGCAAGACACAGACCGCCTGAGAAATACATCTGTGGGATAAGGCTGGTAACAAAATGGCTGTTTCCTAATGACGGCAAGCACAAGGACGGAGAGTACAAGACCAGCAAGCCTGACACGGATAACTTGCAGAAGATGTTCAAGGACTGCATGACAAAGCTTGACTTCTGGACAGACGACCAGCTTGTGGCGAGTGAGATATGCGAGAAGTTCTGGGCGGACATACCTGGCATTTATGTGAGGATAGAGGAGCTATGACGATACACGAGGTAAAGAAAAGTCTTGGACGCAGGGTGAGCTACAACGGCTCTGACTGCTACGAGCTGACAGGGTGCATTATCCGCAAGAGCAGTAAGACAGGTCAGTTCTTCTATCAGGCAGAGATCGCTGACAAGACTTGTGGCAATACGTTGGTGTATTGTAGGCTGGAAGAGTTGAGGTGTGAGGAGGCAAAATAATGAAAACACATGATCTGAAACTTAGCATAGAATTTTGTGACGCCGTTCTGAGCGGTGAGAAAACTTTCGAGGTCAGAAAGAATGACAGAGGTTTTCAGACAGGAGATCTGATAAGATTTATACCGACTGACGGAACGTCTTATCGTAGCTCAGACGGCACAGTAAGAGAACACGCAAAACATGAGATATCAGGACATACATACAAGATAACATATATCATCAACGGCTGGGGAATAAAGAACGGGTATGTTGTGTTGGGAATTAAGGAGATAAAATGCAATAACTGCGTATTTTATCATACTTGTTACAAACGGAATGTAGTTTGTGATGATTACAGACCTAGACAAACTGAGGAGGATTAACATGAACAAGAAAGAAATTAACGAGATCAAGAGAATATTCAGCGACGACTGTGGACTTTTCACAGTAAATCACGTTGTTACGGCATTTGTGGACGCTGAAAAGAATATAAAGTGCAAGACCAATCAGCTTTACAACACCATTCCGCAGGACGAGGCGGAGCTGATAATGATAAACCTGAAAAAGGTACTCAGCGGTTCTATCGGCAAAAATCTGCTGGAATATTCGTTTCCGAAGGACGCATATCTTGAGGGTGGCGCACAGCATTTCATGTATGAAACATTGCAAAGCAAGCTTCTTGATGAAGAAAAGATTGATAACTTTCTGAACGCTATAGTTGAAAAGGTTGAGTATGTGTCAACATTTACTATTTTTGCAGCACACTGTACATATTCGGTGCTGAGGAAGAACAAAATGGACGAGTTCGAGGAAGAAGCTGACACAGATTACAACTTCATAGTGACGGCGCTTTGCCCTGTAAATCTGCGTATTGACGGGCTTGTGTATGACGAGCAGGACAACTCTATCGCTAAGAAAGAGTCATGCGATAGAATTGTTGAGCTTCCAAGCGATGGCTTTTTGTTTCCTCTTTTCAATGACCGTGCACCAGATATCAACGGAGTGCTTTACTACACGAAAAACGCAAAAAAGCCGAACACATCTGTTGTTGAGGAGCTTCTTGGTTGTGAGTTCTCAATGACCTGTCAGAACGAAAAGGAAACTTTCAAGGATATCCTCACAAGCGTTGTGGGTGATGAGCTTGACTATGACCTTATCACCGCAGTGAACGATAAGATTTCCACGTTCGTTGACCAGAACGCACATGAAACTGAGATTCCGACTATAGACGAGCATAAGTTTTCATCTATCTTGTGGGAGGCAGGCGTAAGTCAGGATAAGCTGGAAAAGTTGCATGGTGTGTATGAAAATGCTATGCACGGCAAGGTTTTCAGGGCTGTCAATCTGGTGGAGGATAAGGTAACGATATCAGGAATGGGATTCAAGATGACCGTAGATAACTACCATAAAGGCGACGTGTCCACTGCCATAGGCAAGGTTATATTCGGTGTTGCTGATACGGCTGTTGACGTGAATGGTATCGGTATTAAAATGGACGGTGTTGCTAATGGCTGACCCTATGACCATGTCACGCCTGAAAGCCTACCGCAGGAACGCCTCAGCCATTGAGGACATCAAGGCAGAGCTTTCAGGCAAGTACGTTGCCGACAGTATCAGCGTATGCACTCCGCCGTCCTACACACCACACAGCACACGCATAGACGGCTTTCTGCCAAGCGGCGATACACTTTCATTGCTGTGCGAACAGGCACGGCTAGAGCGTGAGCAGAGAGCTGTGGAGGAGTTTATCAAGGGGATAGAGGACTATCAGACACGGCGAATGTTCGTGCTGAAATTCATCAAGGGTAAGACGTACTTGCAGATAGCTATGCAGGTTAGTGGTGGAAGAATGTCAGAGAGCGGAGTGCGAATGAAAATCCAAAGATATTTGCAAGAAAAGTGAAAATTGTGCGGTTTGTGCGTTTTAGGTGTGTTATAATTTAAACTGAGGAAAGTGTAGATGTACCTCAGACTTGTACTTTCATTGAAGTCACCTCCAATTTTCTAAGCCCCGTAAGGGGCTTATGCAGGGAAAGCGAGCCACCGCTAAGACCTGCTCCACCATTTTACAAAACTCCTTATAATATTTTCACAAGAGGCACTCCTATGGGGTGTCTTTTGCGTTGTGTCGTAAAAAGTTCATAAATGTCGAAAACTTGAAGTATTGCATAAAAAAGGCAAAATGATTTTGTGCAGTAGGGAGAATTTTTGTTTATAACCTTGATATTTTATGCTTTATATGCTAATATATAGAAAATGAACAAAAGGAGGTTCTAAAATGGAACTTAGCAAAAAAGACAGAATAATACTTTTCAATCAGTATGAGATACTTAAACGCCTTGATACTGATAACGCTGAACAATATGAGATATATCAAGATATTCTTGCACAGGGATTTGAGTATAATTATGAAGAGATCGGTCCAGCGTTATGTGAAGTCCCGTATTCAGTTTCAGAAAAAGTATATGAGATATTAGAGATGTTAAGGTGCATGACCTTTTCTTTTGACAATCTTGAAGATGTGACAGGTCTAGATCGTGAAGACTATATATTTAGAGGCTTTGACGGAAATGATAATGAAGAAGCAAAGTATTATGAATATGCAGAATGGCTTATAAAATCTAATTGCAAGTATCAGGAATTTAAAGATTGTGAATTTAACAGCCACAGTAAAATCCTGCCAGAGTATAAAGGAATGCTTGAGAGATTTGGTAAACTTGCTAAGACCAGAACAAATGGTATTCATTCAGCGGATTTGTCTGCTGATGAATTAAATTATATCATTGACAAAAAATAATCTTACGAACTGCTACAACAATGTGGCAGTTCTTTTTTTATTTCAAAATCTCAGAAAGGACGGTGTCCCTCATGACGGCACGGCAAAAGAAATTTGCAGAATACTATGCTCAGAGTGGCAACACCGTTCAGAGTGCTATAAAGGCAGGATACAGTGAGAAGTATGCGAAAGCTGACGCCTGCAAAATCCTAGATAATCCTAGTGTTGCGGAGTATATCCGTGTGCTGTCTGAGAAAGCTCAGGACGAGCGTATAATGACCGCTAAGGAGAGGCAGGCACTCTTGTCTGATATCGCTAAGGACGGCAAGAATGACCCTGCTGACCGTATCAGAGCCGTCGATACCCTCAATAAAATGACAGGAGAGTATGTGGCTAAGATACAGGCGGAGGTCAAGACCTCTGAAAAGCTTTCAGACGTTTTCGCTCAGATAGGCGGTGAGGGGCTTGACGAGTAAGTTTCCCCTGTCGCAGAAGTATATGGACTTCATCAACAGCGTTCGGGGCGTGTCTGCGGACTTCCTTGAGGGGACTACCGCAAGCGGCAAAACAACTGTGGGTGCAGGCATAAAGTTCATGCGTATGGTGTCGGCAAGCAGGAAAAAGCTTCACGTCATTGCCGCTAAGACTACGGGAAAGGCTGAGGAAACTATCATTCAGCAGGATAACGGCATTCTTGACCTGCACACCAATGCTCGGTACTTCGGCAACGGTGATAAGGACTACAAACTGCCGCATATCAAGTTTGAGGGCAAGATAATCTATGTTCTGGGATATGACAACAAGGATAAGTGGGAAATGGTGCTGGGCGCTCAGTTCGGCTGTGTGTATATCGACGAGATAAATACCGCCGATATCGAGTTTGTCCGTGAGATGTCAACCCGTAACGATTACCTTATGGCGACCCTCAACCCTGACGACCCCTCACTACCTGTGTACAAAGAATTTGTAAACCGCTCACGTCCGTATAGTAAGTACGCCTGTGACGTGCCTGCGGAGATAATGAAAGAGCTTACAGAAGAACCTGTACCCAATTGGCGGTACTGGTTCTTTACTTTTCGTGATAATCTTTCACTTACTGATGATGATATCAAACGGAAAATGGCTGCCGCTCCAAAAGGCACAAAGCTGTATAAGAACAAGATACTCGGTCTGAGAGGACGTGCAACAGGGCTTGTGTTTGACCTGCAAAAGCGAAATATCTTGACAGCAGAGCAGGCGAAAGCTTTCAATTATGTGTACTTCTCAGCCGGGCTTGACACCGCTTACTCGCAATCCTCACCTGATACCATAGCGTTCACCTTTGTGGGCATAACGGCTGACAGAAAGTGCGTTACCCTTGATGAGGAAGTGTATAACAATCGTGACAGGCAAGTACCGCTCACGCCCTCCGACATACCGAAAATATTCACGGCGTTCTTGGAGAAAAACCGTAGGACGTGGGGCTTTGCACGAGATGTATATATTGACAGTGCAGATCAGGCGACCATACTTGAATGTCAGAAGTTCGGACGGCTCACAGGCAGCATATATAACTTTATCCCAGCATTCAAGAAAACGAAAATAATCGACCGAATACACTTGCAGTCAGCTTGGCTGGCGGCAGGTGATTTTTATATCCTTGAGCATTGCAAGGAGTACGCAGGCGAGCTTAACATATACAGTTGGAAAGAGGATAAGTCTGAGCCGGAGGACGGCAACGACCACCTTATCAATTCCTGTCAGTATGCTTGGCTGCCGTATCGTGACAAGATAGGAAGTGTGAAGATTGACTAAATTCAGTATAGGAAGCAAGGTGAAAAATATGATAAGAAACTGGCTTGATATCCAGCCTGCACCCGAATACAGTATAACTATCACAGAGAAAACAGGTTTTATGACCGATGTGATAAGGTCACAGCTTTGGTATCGTGGTGACGCCGCAGAGCTTTCACAGTTCTTTCGTCAGCTTAACTTAGGCACAAATTCATTCTGGAGCAGCGTCCCTGAGAAAGAAAAGATACGCAAGATACATAGCGGTCTGCCTGCAATAATCGCCGATACGCTTTCATACATTGTCTATTCTGATATGGACGATATCAAGGTCACAGGGGACAAAGCAAAGGCTGACTTTGATAATATTTCCGAGCATATAGACTTCACAGAGCTGACAGGCAAGGCGGTAGTTACCGCACTTGTTGACGGCGACGGAGCTTTCAAGATATCGGTGGATACTGAGCTTTCTGATACGCCAATAGTCGAGTTTATCGGCGCTGACAAAGTGGAGTATAACTTTGTACGAGGTCTGCTGAACGAGGTCGTTTTTCATTCTGTGCATTATGCAGGCTCAAAGAGATTTCACCTTGAAGAGCATTACGGCAAGGGATACATAGAAAGCCGTCTGTATGACGATAACGGTCACGAGGTCGGCTTGGACAACGTGCCTTGCCTTGCACAGATACCGCCCCGAACTGAGTTTGAGGGCGAGTATATAATGGCTGTGCCGCTGAAATTCTTTTCATCACGGAAATATCCAAACAGGGGCAAGAGCATTTTTGACGGCGGTAAGTCTGATTGCTTTGACGCTTTAGACGAGGTGATCTCACAATGGTGGGACGCTATCAGAGCAGGCAGAGTAAAGCAGTATATCCCCGAAAGCATGATACCTAGAGATCCTGCAAGCGGTAAGCTTAAAGCGCCTAACCAGTTCGGCAACAGTTACATAAGCATTGATCCACCGCTTTCGGCAGAGGGTGCAGCGCCTAAGATAGAAGTAGTTCAGCCTGATATCAAGTATGAAGCGTTTGTGGCAAGCTATACAAATTGCCTGCTTATGTGTCTGCAAGGGCTTGTATCTCCTGCCACGCTGGGCATAGATGTGGGCAAGATGTCAAGTGCGGACGCTCAGCGAGAGAAGAAAGACGTCACAGGCAACACCCGAAACACTATCACAACGGCTCTTGAAAAGGCTCTGCCACAGCTTGTTTCTGCGGTGCTTATGACCTATGACAATATGCAGGGCAAAGCCCCTGAGACTTATGAGGTGACAGTTGACTTTGGCGAGTATGGTGCGCCTGACTTTGACAGCAGAGTTGAAACTGTGGGCAAAGCAAGCACGTATGGTATTATGTCAGTTGAAACGCAGGTGGAGGAGCTGTGGGGCAGTTCTAAAGAGGACGATTGGAAAGCCGCAGAGGTCAAGCGGATAATGCAGGAAAAGGGGCTTACAGAGGGTGAGCCTACTGCGGTAGGTGATGAGTACGGTCCTCGCCCGGACGGGGCATTATAGTTTCCGTACATTTGAATTTGTTTAACCCCTGTTGCTATCAACTACTTGGAGGTGGTCAGTATTCTCAGCTTCAAAGACATCGCAAAGATATTTGAGGAGATAGAGCTAAGGCTCATATCTTCACTGAAACGCAATCTCAAAAGGCACAAGGCTGAGGAGCAGCGTTACGGCTTTGAATGGTCTGCTTGGCAGGCTGAGAAACTGAAAAATATGGAGAACTTCCGCCGTGAAAACCTTGACATTATGAACGAGTACGTTGACGTTATCGACGATCAGACAAGACAGCTTATGACGGAGCAGTTTCAAGAGGGTCAGCAGCAGGCACAAAGGAGCGCCCAGGAGCTTTCTGACGAGCCTATAACACCTATCCCCGACAAGCATTTCTTTGGCGTGAACGAAAAGAAAATGGCAAAGCTTATGGAAGACGTCACCACCCTTGAAAAGACCGCTGAAACAGCCGCTCTGCGAATGACGGACGATATTTACAGGCAGACTTTGAATAGGGTACAGCTTGCAATGGGAACAGGCTCTATGACGCTTAACGAGGCTATTGACCTTGCCACAAGGGACTTCCTCGACAAGGGCATAAACTGTATCGTGTACGCTGACGGCAAGCGAGTGAACATTGCAGACTATGTGCGAATGGCTCTGCGGACAACTTCCACAAGGGCAGCGTTGCAGGGGGCGGCGAAACGCTTTTCAGAGCTTGGCTATGATACTGTGCTTGTGTCGCAGTATGGCGGCTGTTCAAAGACCTGTGAGCCTTGGCAAGGTCAAGTATACATTGATGATGTGTTCACAGTATGGGAGGGGGAAAAGGACGAGTTTCAAGGCAAGTCAAATTACTGCGGTGAGAGGTTTTGGCTGCTGTCATACGCCGTAAAGAACGGGCTATTTCACCCGAATTGCCGTCACACTATGACGCAGTATATACACGGCAGAACGCAGATACCTGAGCCGATACCGGCGGAGAAGATAAAAGAGCAGCGAGAGCTTGAGCAGAAACAGCGTGCAATGGAGCGGAAAGTCCGCAAGCTAAAACGCTTTGCGGCAGGCACTCTCGACCCCGACACAGCAAAAGCCTACCGCAAGAAAGTAAGGCAGGCACAGCAGGAATTGAAAGCCTTTATAAACGCTAACAGCGAAGTTCTGCGGAGGGATTATTCTAGGGAGAAAGTGTATGGCGGCTTGACAGAAAAGGAAAAAGATGATAAAATTGAATTAACAACATCTAACGGAATTGGTGTAACGAAATTTTCAAAACATATGGAAGAGCGAGCTTCCGAAAGAAAGGTTTCTGTAAATGATATAAAAGATGCACTTATAAACCCGCTGTATATTGATGAAATTAAAATTGATAGTTTGGGCAGACCAAGCCAACGATTTATTGGTGAGAAAGCAACTGTTAATGTAAATCCCCAAACTGGAACTATCGCAACTATATGGAAAACAGGCAAGAACAAAATCAACAAGTACAAAAGGAAGTGATTATAATGTCAGAAAAACAAAAAGAGTTTCTTGTTTCTATTGGTATTGACCCAAATGATGAACTTGATGTCATAGAAGATAAAGTTGGTGATTACCTGACTTTGAACTGTTTGGATGAAAATTATAATCCAAATGAAGAAGGCTTGATGTGCGAAAGTATTTTGGATTATATCGGTCAGTTATAAATCTAACCGCTCCGCTACGGCGAGGCGGTATTTTTATACCCAAAATCAGAAAGGACGGATAAATATGAATTTCGGACAGGCGATTGAAGAAGCAAAGAGAGGTAAGAAAATAGCAAGAAAAGGCTGGAACGGCAAAGGACAGTATGTTGAGCTTGCCACTAATGTTAGTTATAAATCCCCCAATGGTACTGTGACAAATGTAAACCATAAGGATATGGGCAATAAAGCATTAGCGTTTGTGGGAACTTCTGGCGTACAACTTGGCTGGCTTGCAAGTCAAGCAGATATGTTGTCGGAAGATTGGCAGACAATAGACTAATCAAACATCGGAACTAAGCACCTTAACGGGTGCTTTTTTCATACACAAATTTAAGAAAGCGAGGTCAGAAAATGGACGAGAAAAAGAAACTCACTGATGAGGAGAAGAAGAAAACTCCCGACACTCACGAGGAGAAAAAGGACGAGCCAAAGGCTGAGGAAAAGCCTGCGGACAAGGCAGATGAGAACTCTGCCGACAAGGAACAGCCTGCGTCGGACGATAGTCAGGCTGACGAGAACGGTGAGGGTGCTGATAAGCCTGCGGAAGATAAGCAGGAACAGCCAAACGAGGATAAGTCCGACAAGCAGGACAATGCTGAGAACGCACCTGACGAAAAAGACCAGGAGATACTCAGGCTCAAAACTCAGATAGCCGCTATGCAGCTTGGTATCAAACCCGACTGTATCGAGGACGCCGTTGCGGTGGCTGAAAGCTATGTGAGAAACGGCAGTCAGCAGGATATCAACGCCGCCCTTTCTGCGGTGGTGAAGAAGTATCCAGATATGAAAGGCGAGGGCGGCAAAAAATCCGACGGCAAAAAGCAGGGAGGTTTCAAGGTCGGTGCAGGATCTTCGGATACTGATGAAAAGAAGCCTCAGAGCAAACCAACAGCGCAGAAACGCTGGAACAAATTCAAGTAAAAAACAGGAGGAATGAATCATGCCAAATCTTAATTACGCAGAAGTATGGAACCCCGAACTCTTGGAGATAAGGATCCAGGAAACACTGTCAAGCCCGTTCATCACACAGAACGTTAGGTGGCTTGACGCAAAGACTTTCCACTTCACACAGATGTCAACATCAGGCTACAAGAGCCACAACAGAAACGACGGCTGGAACACAGGTAAGTATGTTCAGACGGACGTGCCTTTCACACTCACACACGACCGTGATGTTGAGTTTCTTGTGGATAAGGCTGACGTTGACGAAACGAACTCATCAGCGTCTATCAAGAATATCTCAGAGGTATTCGAGAAAACACAGTCTGCTCCCGAAACGGACGCTCTGTTCTTCTCAAAGACAGCTCAGAGAGCGGCAGGACTTGAGGGCTATCACTCATCAACAGCCGCTTCATCATACACAAAGGCGAATGTGTTCGATAAGCTCAAAGGCTTTCTTTCAGCAGGCAAGCTGAGAAGATACAAGTCTAACGGCTCTCTTATCATGTATGTGACTTCCACAATTATGGACCTGCTTGAGCAGTCTGACAAGTTTACGAGAAAAATCGAAATGACACAGATCGCAGAGGGAGGTCTTGGCCTTAGAACAAGAGTGACCGACATTGACGGTGTGCCTATTATGGAGGTCATTGATGATGAGCGTTTCTATGACCGCTTCAACTTTGACCCTGAGGACGGCGGCTTTGAGCCTTGCGCCGCAAGCTATGTAAAGACCGCTGATACCGATATCGTGAGCGGCAAGGAGTATTACACCGAATCAAGCGGCTCTTACACTAAGGTATCAGGCACACCTAGCAAGTCTGCACTTGATACCTACTATGAAAAGGTCGCAGGCTCACATAAGATCAACGTGCTTATCGCAACACCTGAGACCACAAAGATAGTGCCTAAGATCAACAGCATTTACAGCTTTGCTCCGGGCGGACACACAGAGGGTGACGGCTGGCTCTATCAGAACAGAGCGTTCTCAGATGTTTTCACTTTCCCGAACGGCAAGGACGGAAAGATAGACAGCATTTACGCTGACGTTGACACAGCAGAGTACAGCGAGTAAGGGGTGAGGGATATGTACCTCACCTCTACTGAGTTTTGCAATATCTGTCCTGAGTGTGATATCTCCGAAGAACAGTTCTCAGCAATTCGGCAAAGAGCAGAAAGCGATATCGACACGCTGACTTTCAACCGCATAACAGCAGAGGGCATTGACAGCTTTACAGACTTTCAGAGAGAGCGTATAAAGCGTTCCACAGCCTTGCAGATGAAATTCATCTATGACAATTCGGAGCTGTTAGAAAGCCCTCTGAGCGCTTACAGCATAAGCGGAGTTTCAATGTCATTCGATAAGTCAAAGGTGGTATCTCTTGACGGCGTTATCACAACACGTCAGGTCTACAATGTGCTTATGCAGACAGGACTATGTTACAGGGGGCTGATGTGATGAAGTTTCCTCAGCTTGTACCTGAAAGGGTATGCAAAACGCCCTGTAAGGTCTATCGAACGGACGGACTTAATCGTGACGGCTCAAAGAAGCAGACGGTCATATTTGAGGGCAAATGCTTTCACTCTGAGAAGTCAAGGCAGAAATTATCCGCAGAGAAACAGCTTATAACCTTGTCAGGCGAGGCTCTTTTCTGCGGAGATATAGCCCCTGATAACGCTGTTATAGAGGGCTATGCGGTCATAGGCGGCAGGACGTACAAGATATATGGCTCTGAGAAAGCCAAAGACCCTGACGGCAGGGTGAATTACACAAGATTGGAGCTGATATAGTGGGCATTGAAATAAAGCTTGATGTGCAGGCGATAAAGGCTATCGAGGACGCCGCTGTGAAGTCTGCTGAGGTGGCTATGGAGCAGGTGAGGACAGACCTTGTAAGTGCTCAGACAATGCCGTTCGATACAGGCGATATGCAGAATAACCAGACCTTTGTCCACGCTGACGAAAGCGGTGCAAGTCTTGTGACAGGCTCTCCGCAGGCAAGACGTTTGTACTATCACCCTGAGTATCATTTTCAGAAAGGCAATAACCCTAACGCAGGTGCGGCTTGGCTTGAACCATATATCACAGGCAGTAAAAAGGACCTTGCCAAGAACGAGTTTGTGGCAGAGTTCAAAAAGAGGACAGGCGTATGACTTTACTTAACATAGCGGATATGCTGAGCGATATCCTTGACTTGCAGGACGTGTATGCAGGCACTATTGACGGCAACCTTGATAAGTGTATAGGCGTGTACAACGCAAAGACCTCAAAGCCGCAGCGTATCTGCATAGGCGGAAAAGCCTGCACAAAAACACTTGAAAAACATATCTCGGTGCTTATTCATTGGACTGATACTCCCACGCAGGCAGAGATAAAGGCTCAGAGCGTTCTTGATATCCTATCCGATATACGTCAGCATAAGGCTGACGACTTTATGGTAAAGTATCTCGAATGCAAAGAGCCTGTTTCTGTTGGCAGAGACGAGCGAGGCGTGTGTGAATATGTTATCGAGGCAACAGTATATTACGAAAGGAATGAATGAGTATGGCAAACACAACAGGAGTTTATCCCGTTTATGAAAACCAGTTCAAGATAGACAAGACAGGCGGCGACGGCTCGACAGAGAGCAATCTTGTGACTATTGCCGATATGGAGAGCTTTTCAGTATCCATTGACGGCAATATCGAGGAGTGGAAGCCTTTTGATCAGCAGGGGTGGACAAGACGTTTGCTCACTGGTAAGTCTATCACTATCAGTATCTCAGGCAAGAGAAACGTCGGTGACGCAGGCAATGACTACATCGAGAGCCTTGCACTCAAAACAGGAGCTGCGGCGACCACAACCCTTGTGTGGAACTTCCCAAGCGGAGCCAAGCTTGTTATCAAGGGCGTTGTCAGCGTAACAGAATGGGGCGGCGGAGATTCGACAGCAGTTGCGCCGCTTGCGTTCGACTTTGCTTCCGACGGCAAGCCTGAGTTTACAGAGGCGGCAGCGTAAGAACACAGACAAAACAGGGGAGCGTTCAAAGCGCTCTCCTAATTTTATATATCAGAAAGGATAATAACTATGGCAAAGATGTATACACTCGACAGCAAGCTTCTTACAGGTACACCTGAGATAAGAGTAGACGACAAGGTCTACCCTGTGGACGACAGGCAGAAAACTGTCAAGAAGATACTTGACATCTGCGACAAGAACGCTGAAAAGAAAGACCTTGATATGATAGACGAGGTTTTCAAGCTTGCGTTCGCATCAAAGGACTACAAGGAAATAGAGGCAATGAATATGCCTTGGGCGGCATATCAGCAGCTTTTCACTCTTGTTATCTCAGCGGTAACAGGCGAGGACGCAGAAAAGACAGAGGCTCGATTTCCGCAGGAAAACGCAGAGTAAGTTTGAAGAAAGCTGGTACGATCTTGACTATGACCGAGAGCTTATCATACAATCCATTGCAAAGCAGTACAATATCCTGCCCTCAGAGCAGGAAAATCTGCATTACAGCGATTGGTACAGGCTCGTTGCAGGGCTTATGCACGATACACCACTGGGTCAGATCGTTCGTATCAGGAGCGAGGACAACAAGGATATCATAAAGAATTTCGACAGGTTTGAAAAGCAGATACGCTCAGAATGGACGGCGTTCAGAAGTCAGAAAGCAAGAGAAACGTTCACAGAGCAAGACAAGCTTGAAACTGCGAGATACTTTGAAAGGCTGTTCAAGGGAATGTTCGGAAAGGCAGGTGATAAGTAATGGCAGACGGAGCAAGCGTTGGTGTTATATCTCTTGACCTTGTGATAAAAAACAAGGTGCAGGAGCAGCTTGACAAGATATCTGCAAGCATACAGAACGGCTTTTCAAAGCCAGTAGAGCAGGCAGAGAAAGCTGTTGAGAACGCTATGGATAAGACCACTAAAGCCGTAGACGAGGGCTTTGGCAGTGCGTCGGAGATCGCTCAGAAGAGTATGCAGGAGGCTACCGCAAAGGTGGTGTCTGAAATTGATAAAGCCAATGAGCATATAAAAAACACCACCGACCAAATCGAAAATATCAAGCCTAAAGTTGTGCAGATACATTACAATCCTGAGTATGACCCTGATAAGATAGAGGCTGAGGTTGATGATATCGCTCAGCAAATTACGGCAAAGGCTGACGAGGCGGCTAAAACAGCGACAGAGAGCTTTGGTGATTTTGAAATACCTGAAAGTGAATTTGAAAGGCTTAATCTCCAACTCGAAAATGCAACAGAAAAAATGAGCCTGTTGCAGGCTAAGTATAAAGAGCTACAAGCTGCTCTTGTAAACGCTAGTTCAGACGAAGAAGCTGCAAAGATAGTTTCAGAACTTAATGGCGTTGAAAGTAAGCTTATAAGTCAGCAGGGAGTTATAGATAAAACTCAAACAAAACTTAGCGAATATGAGGAAACATTTAGCAACTGCGGAAAAACAGGGACAACTGCTATTGAGAAACTAAAAAAAGTCGCTTCATTTGCAGGCAAAACCATAAAGACTACACTTGTGGGAGCTTTCAAGACAATGCGTTCGGCAGGCTCGAAGGCTGTTGATGCAGTTAAATCCAAATTCAGCAGGCTTAAAACAACTATCGACAGCACTTCAAAACCGCTGAGCAAGTTTACACATTCGCTCAAATCTGCGGCAAAAAGAGTGTTCTTAATGGCAGGCGTGCTTGTTTTGCTGAAAGGAATACGTTCCGCTGTTGCAAACGCCGTTTCAGGCAACGAAGAATTTGCCAAGTCCTTAAACGAGATAAAAGCCAACCTCACCATAGCTTTCACGCCGATAATGAACACAGTAATGCCGTATCTCAATACGCTTATGACGGGCGTAGCGGTGGCGACAAAAACTGTGGCGGCATTTATCTCTGAGCTTTTCGGTACCACCTATCAGAAGTCCTTGCAGGCGACAAAGCAGGCACAGAAGTCAGCGGAGAAGATAAAGAAAACTCAGGACACTTACCTTGCAGACTTTGACGTTGTAAGAGTTGCACCGGATCAGAGCAAGTCCGATACAGACAGTTCAGAGAGCGGCATTGATTACTCAGCCATAAACGGCGACAACGTTCAGCTTCCTGATTGGGCGGAGCGTATGAAAGACGCCATTAAGTCGGGCGATTGGGCAGGAGTTGGCTCTCTTGTGGCTGAAAAGGTCAACGGAGCTTTCGCATACATCAACTGGGACGGTATTCAGAAAAAGCTGAATGGCTTTGTGGATAAGCTTACAGACGGTCTGAACAGCTTTATTAACGGCGTTGATTGGACAGGTCTTGGGGACAGCTTCGGCGGAGGCATAAACACAATTTTTGGTGCAGGATACCGCTTTATGAAGAAGTTCGATTGGGCAGGCTTCGGCAAGGGTACGGCTAATTTTCTTAACGGCGGTATAAAGAAAACGAATTGGTCGCTTATCGGAAAGACACTTGCTTCAAAATGGCAAGCTATCATCGACTATCTTTATTCGTTCGTTACCACCTTTGATTGGTCGGGCTTTGGCTCGTCCATAGGCACTTCTGTGAACAGCTGGTTTGATGAGATTGATTGGGGCAAGGCAGGAACGACTATCTCTGAGGGCGTGAAAGGTCTGCTTGATACGGCAATAAACTTCCTGCAAACTGTAAACTGGCAGGGCATAGGTGAAAAGCTGTGGACGTTCATTTCTACAATAGATTGGAGCGGCATTGCCACAAAGCTTTTCAAGGCGATAGGCTCAGCTATAGGCGGTGCGGTATCAGTGCTGTGGGGCTTTATCAAGGACGCTGTTTTCAGTATCCGTGACTACTTTACAGAGAAGATACAGGACTGTGGCGGTAATATCGTTGAGGGGCTTTTCACAGGTATCGTTGACGCTTTCAAGGGCATAGGCACTTGGCTTTATGACCATGTTCTTACACCATTTATTGAGGGCTTTAAGAACTGTTTTGGTATTCACAGCCCTAGTAAGGTCATGGCTGAAATGGGCGGATATATCATACAAGGTCTGTACAATGCCGTATCTGAGGGTATTGCAAAGATAAAGGAGATCTTCACAAAGCTTCTTAACGCTGTCAAGGGCGTTTTCAAAGGCATAGGCAAGTGGTTCAAAAAGACCTTTTCAGACGCTTTCGGAGGCGTAAAGACCATTCTCAACGGCATTATAATGTTCGTAAAAGGCATTTTCACAGGTAGCTGGAAGAAGGCTTGGCAGGGTGTAAAGAAGATCTTCAAAGGCGTGTGGGACACGCTTTACAGCGTTGTGAAAGCACCTATAAACCTAATTATCGGTGCAGTAAACAAAATGACCAGTGCTATTGAAAGTGCGGTCAACTGGATAATCGACGGCATTAACAGCCTGAGTTTTGATGTACCTGATTGGGTGCCTGGCATAGGCGGAGAAACCTTCGGCTTTGACCTTGACACAATAAGCATACCTGAGATACCAAAGCTTGCCACAGGCGGACTTGCGACAGCACCGACCCTTGCAATGGTGGGCGATAACAGGAACGCAAAGGCAGACCCGGAGGTGATCTCACCGCTGAGCAAACTGCAAGGTATGCTTGATAACGGCAAGCTTGACGAGGTGTTAAGGGTGCTGAACGCTATACTTGATTGGCTGAAAGCTTATGACCCTGTGTTCTTCGGAACAGTTGACAGCAAGGTGCTTTTCAAGTGTATGCAGGACAGCAACAATCAGTATAAACGTAAGACGGGAGTGAGTGCATTTTGACAGGAACATTGCTAAAGATAAACGGCGTGTGGGTGACAGACCCTGACCCTGATAGCTGGAGCCCTGTAAACTGTTATGAGTGGACGGCAGGCTCAGGACGAGTGAATACAACAGGTCTGTTTGTGGGTGCAAGAAAGTTCTGCAAATACAAACTGCCTTGCAAGTGGACAATGCTTCCTGTCGCAGATTCAGCCAAGATACAATCCCTTATCGAGGACGGACCCGACTTTGCAGAACTGGAGTTTTGGCACAACGGCAAGTATTATTCTATATCCGCCAACGCAAGCGACTATGTACCGCAGGGGCTTGTCAGACTTGACGGTGGTGAGTATTACAAGAGCTGTACTGTCACATTTGCAGAGCGTTAGGAGGGCATATGTACACCATAGCAAGCGATGAGATAACAAGCAGGATAGAGAGTTACAAAGCCTTGTGGGGTATGTGGATAGAGGACGCTCAGAGCGGAGAACCTGTGGCATATGATGGCATTCAGAACGTTCAGACGGACATTCAAGCAACCTCTCTGAGTGATGATATAGAGCTTGGAGCTGTCTGCTCTCAGAGTGTGACGGCGGAGCTGGTTGACGACGGAACTAAGTATCTTGGGAATGAGTATGTTTTCAGTTTGTATACAAAGGACGCAACTTCATCTGATACAAATGACGAAAAGATACCAATGGGACGTTTCACCTGCGTTAAGTCAAAAAAGTCGGGCGGCAGTGTTCAGTTGACAATGGCGGACAGGCTGTACTTTTCGGACAAGCCATATGTGCCGCATATTCCTATGCCAAACTGGAATAAAGCCTTTGAAGACGACATATGCAGACAATTAGGCTTGCAGAACGGTAATGACTATACAGAGGTGCGACTACTGCGTGACAAGAACGGCAGAAGGCTGATAGATAAGAACGGCAAGGTGCTGTACTCAAAGTATTTCTATTTCAAGGTCAGCTCAGTGCCAAAGGACGTGACCATGCGGCAAATGCTGTCTTACCTTGCCTCAGCTCAGGGGCAGTTCGGGTATGTTGACAGGTACGGAAAATACGTCCGAAAGTGGTACGGCAAGAGCGTAAAAACATTGGATAACAACACAATAGACCTGCCTACTCTTAGCGAACGACAAAACGCTATCGTGGGCATTATCTGCAAAGTGAGTGATGATGTAACGTTGTCGCTTGGTGTGACAGATACCACGCAAGGACGTGTGTTGGAATTTGAAAACCCATACATGACAGAGTCACTTTTGCAATCTCTGTGGCGCAGGATAGGTGGATTTTCGTGGTACACTACCGAATTGTACCACAGACTTGGTGACCCACGTTTCGACATAGGTGACGTGGTGACATACACCAACGGCACAGACAGCTATGATATACCGATAACAAATCTTGGTTTTAACTTTGACGGCGGACTGAGTGCTGATATTTCGGCGGTAGGTTTGTCGGTAGAAGAACAGCTTTAAGGGGGGCGAGATAATGGCTGATGAAAATTTGACATTGGCGCAAGATATCAACGACTATCCTATGCAACACGCAGGCGAGGAAATCGATGAGATACTGAGCCGAGCCGGCAAGATACACTATGGCACTGTGGAATACAAGATGACGAAAGCGAATCCATTGATGCAGATACCGCTTGGACTGACCTTTGCGCCTAAACAGGTAATAGCAACGCTACGGCAGACAGACACACCAACACCATATCAGAACTACTGCACCCACGTTTATGGGTCAGGAACGTCATACTATATGAGTGTCTGCATGGGAGCTAATAACGGGCCAACATTGGAAACCGTTCCAACAGGAACATACTATGTTGATTATATTGCAATAGAGTAAAGAGGGGTGATTAAATGACGATAACATTAAATGCAGATTATGACGTAACACTGAACACAGCCCTGCTGGGCTACGTCGGCGAAACGAACGCTAGACCCGTGTCGGTCGAAGGGCTGACAGTAGACGGCGCAGACCGCTATGTGCTTACGATAGACTATGGTGACGGCGTTCAGTATGAGGTCGATATCACAGGCGGACAGTGGACGCCAACGGCAGATATACTGCGGTCAGCGCAGACAGTCAGCTGTCAGCTATGTGCAAAAAAACTTTCAGGGCAGGAGTACATACTGCTGAAAAAATCACGCATTTTCCGTCTGAGAATAGGTGCAGCTATCGGTGATAATGCCGTGCCGTCACCAAGTGTGGCAGCTGACGCACTAGACCGCATAGATGCCATAGGCAGACAGGCACACGCAGATATGCAGACAGCCGTCACCGCCGCAGAAACAGCGACAACAATGGCAAATAACGCCGCTAAATCTGCCACAGCCGCAGAGAAATCAGCTGATACGGCAACACAGGCGGCAAGCCGTGCAGAGGCAGCACAGGCATCTGCAGAAACGTCCGCAACACAGGCAGGCACTGCAAGGCAGGGCGCAGAAACCGCACGTGCTGAGGCGGTTACATCACAGAACGCCGCTAAGATATCCGCTGCGCAGGCATCAACGGCAGCACAGCAAACCACAGCCGACAAGACCATAACGGCAGGCTACGCAAAGACCGCCAAGACCTGTGCTGACAGCACTGCGGCAGACAGACAGGCGGTGCAGGAAATGGCAGAACAGGTGACAGCCGACAAAACTACAGTGGCAGACAATGCCGCTAAGGTTGCAGAGGACAGAGCAGCTGCTGAAACAGCTGCACAGACGGCGCAGGCGGTGGCTGACAGTCTGCCTGATGATTATGTAACGGCTGTCGGAAAAATCGCTGAAAATACGGCTGAAATAGCTAACGTGAAGCTAACCGACAAGGAACTGCAAAGGCGTGTGGACGCACTGTATTCCATAGGTCAGGGTATCACGCACCAGTTTGAAACAGATACAGATACAGCATATCAGAAAGCAGTGCCGACTGGTGCGAAGCTGATGAGCGTGAAGTCAATAGGCGGTCATTCTGAGGTCATTGACGGGGAAATTGTTAGTGCTGGGGTGACAGAGGTTGTTGAGCAGGGACGAAATTTGTTTGATGTTGAAAAATGTGCAGCATTAGGTCTGTATTACGGTTTTGAAATTGACACAAATAAAACACTACAAATAGCCCTGAAAGACGGAAAAACGTGTCCGACAAATGTGTCGTTTGGAATTGCGTATATTCGTGGCAACACGATGGCAAACTGGCTGATAACATCGCAGGGTTTAGTAGAGACTAAAACAGATTCTAGTAAAATGACCGATTCAACACAAATTATGGTGGTTTGTTATCCAGGCAACAAAGAAACCATGCAATCAATAGCTGACGCATTTGATATAATGCTTGTGGACGGTATATACAAACCAGATACCATGCCAGCCTATGCCCCCTTCCACCGCAACGAGTATCCAATTCCAGAAGCCATTAGGGCACTGCCTGGCTACGGTTGGTCGGCAGGAACGGCACGAAACTATGTGGACTATGAAAATAAACGATACGTTCAGTGCGTGGGTAGTGTCGATTTGGGAACGCTAAGTTGGCGTGTCGGTGATAGTGTGTCGTTTGAGACGTTTCAACTAACAGGGCAGAAATTGACCAAAAATTATGATATTGCACCAAACATCCTCTGTTCAAAATATCCGACAAAAACGCAAAACGAACTGTGGGGCAAAACCAATGTAACAGGCATAACGACTAATGCAAACGTTGACGGATGTGTACATCTGAATGACACCACCTACACCGATGCAGCTGCATTCCAGCAGGCAATGCAGGGCGTAATGCTGTATTACGAACTAGCGAACCCTATAATCACCGATATTTCAAACCTGATTGATGATGATTTCCTGCGAAATATGGAGGTCGAAGCAGGCGGTTCAGTGACGTTCAAAAACAGCAATGGTGACGATTATAGGATACCCGTACCGAGTGAGGAAGAGTATGTTGTGAAACTGAGTGAAGTGGGAGGTACAACATGACGGAATTGCAAGAAGAAATGCTGAAAGCCGCAGGGCTATCCACCGAAGATTTTAAAAAACCTACAGTGACCGAGCAGGACAAAATAATGGCACAAGTGCTATACACAGCTGCTATGACAGGCACGCTGATAGGCGAGGAGGGCGAGTGATGTATTACAGCATTATTAAACGTTTCTATGATCTGGGCGTGTATTCGCTGGCAAAGGTCAAAGATTTTGTCAAGGCAGGCGTTATTAGTCCAGAGTAGTTCAAAGAAATCACAAAGGAGGTATACCATGAAGCAGAAGTTAGCGAAGCTCATTGACGTAAAGTCGATAGTAACGATACTGCTTACAGCGGTGTTCTGCGTGTTGGCACTTCGCCGCACGATATCAGCAGAGCAGTTCATCACAGTGTTTACTGTGGTGATATCGTTCTACTTTGGCACGCAGTCAGCCAAAAGAAAGTCAGGTGATGACGAGTGACGGAAGCGATAATAGTTGCACTGATAACAGCTGCTTCAGCGGTAGTGTGTCAGCTTGTCATAGCATCTAACAGCCGTAAGACTATGCAACAGGCACAGTACGACAGCCAAAAGCTTATCGAGTACAAGATAGACAAGCTGTCTGAGCGTGTGGATAAGCACAATTCCGTTATCGCACGGACTTACAAGCTGGAGCAGGACTATGCTTTGATCGACGAGAAAATCAAGGTGGCTAATCATAGAATTGATGATTTAGAAAGGAAGTAATTTTATGGCAAAGACATTCAAGGGTATTGACGTTTCACAGTATCAGCAGAACATTGACTTCAAGAAGGTCAAGGCTTCGGGGGTCGATTTCGTTATCATTCGTGCAGGCTTTGGCAAGTACGCTAATCAGAAAGACCCATATTTTGAGAAAAATTACAAGGCTGCTAAAGCGGCAGGGCTGAAAGTTGGTGCTTACTGGTACAGCTATGCGGCAACTGTTGTGGAAGCAAAGGCAGAGGCTCAGACCTGTATCAACGCTATCAAGGGCAAAACGTTTGAGTATCCGATATACTTCGACCTCGAGGAGCGTTCACAGTTCGCAAAGGGCAGAGCATTTTGCAACAGCCTTGTCAAGACTTTCTGCAATGCGCTCGAACACGCAGGCTACTGGACAGGACTGTATATCAGCCGTTCGCCTTTACAGCAGTACATATCTGCCTACGTCGCTAAGAGATATGCTCTTTGGGTCGCTGAGTACGGCTCACGCTGCAACTACGGCAGAACATATGGTATGTGGCAGTACAGCTCCACTGGAAGAGTCAGCGGTATCAGCGGCAATGTTGATATGGACATCTGCTATGTGGACTATCCTGCGAAGATCAAGGCGGCAGGGCTGAACGGCTTCAAGAAGACCATCAGTTCGACCACAAAGCCGTCTGCAAGTTCCACTAAGAAGACAGTAACGTACACTGTGAAACGTGGTGATACGCTCTCAGGCATCGCACGGCGCTACAAGACTACTGTTGCGAAGCTTGTCAAGGACAATGGTATCAAGAATCCGAACATCATTTACGCAGGGCAGAAAATTAAGATTAAGTAGGTAGTAAGACAGCCGACAAGGAATAATCCCTGTCGGCTGTCTTTGTTATGAAGCACCAAAGCACTATGTTCTATTTCTGATAACTGCTGATTAAAACAACATCAACAGTTTAGGAAAACTTTTTTGAAAAATCACTTGACAAAGTTAAATTGATGTGTTATAATAGTATCATCGAAGGGAGGGCGTAAAAGATGTTGACAGAAATCGGCAAATTTCTCAGAAGATATCGTATTGACAATGGTCTCCTACTTAAGGATATGGCTGGTAAAGTTGGAGTTACATCAGCCTACTTGTCTGCTGTTGAAAATGGCAAGAAACGGCCAACCGAAGATTTAGTGGGTAAGATCATAAACGCTTATGATTTGGATTCGGAAAAGGCAATAGAGCTTAAGGAAGCTTATTTCCGGAGCGTAAACGAAATCTCAATTAGCACAGCAGGGTATTCGACCGAGCAAACAAATTTGGGACTTATCTTTGCACGGAAGATTGACTCGCTTACAAGTGATGAGATTAACAGTTTAATTAAAATTCTTGATAGTAAGAGGTGATCAGTATTGAGTCAATTCATCGCAAAACCGATGAGCACAGATGACATTTTACATTTGACCAACAGACTTCGCAGAAAACTCAACTTATACGATCGTACATATTTTCCGATTGTTGAGTTCATAGAAACTGTGTTGCCTGAAATAGACCCAAAATTTTCGTATTTATATGTTGCTAAAAATGAGATGCCCGATACATACGCATATTTTGATAACGTGGCAAACAGTATTGTCGTCCGTGAAGATGTTTATGATAGAGCGTTAAATGGTAGTGGACGTGACAGGTTTACGTTGGCACACGAGCTAGGGCATTATGTTCTTCATAGTTCAGGTGTGCAGTTGTGTAGGAGTGACGGCGGACGTGTTGTTACATATTGTGATCCAGAATGGCAGGCTAACACATTTGCAAGCAAATTGCTTATGCCGGATCATCTGATATACACGCTGACACCGTCAGAAATTTCAAAAGAATTTGGCACGTCTTATCAGGCAGCAGAAATTGCTCTATATAAAGCAAAAAAAGCCAAGCTTGCAACTTGACTTTTCATACCACTTGCTATCGAAACTGTGTTTGTCAGCAATGTATTCTCAACAATTACATTATATCATAGTTCTTTCGAGTTTGCAAGGGGTTTTATAAACTTTTTTGCAAAGGGGGAATGTCTATGTACATTTTCACGGCGTATATTACGTCGAAAGATGGACGCAGACTCTATGCTAAACAGTATGGCATGAAGGCGTTCCGTATCTGGATTGATGACGACATGGTAAAAAATTAATATAGACAGTATGTGAGCTGACAGCATACTTCTACAATAGTTTAAACAGCCGTCTCGGAGTGATCTGAGGCGGCTGTTTTTGCGTACACGAATTATACACGATAAAGCTGAATTGTAAATATATGCTTGTGAAATGCGGAACAAATGAAACGGCTTAAATGACGTAAATGCGTGGTTTACAAGCAATTTTATAAAGCAATAAAAAAGTGGTGTGAAGTGGTATATTTAATCTCTCCATCTCCGCCAAACGAACAAAAACCACCGTAAATACGGTGGTTTTCTTTTGTATACACGATTTTTACACGATTGTGTTCAATATCTTCACCGCACGTTCTTCCTCTCGTGGGTAGAGGTGCGAGTAGGTGTTCCATGTCATTGATATGTTGGAGTGACCTAAACGCCGTGCTATCTCCTGAATGTTTATGCCCTCATTGGCGAGCAGGGAAGCGTGGCTGTGACGGAAGTCATGAATACGGATACGTTTGACACCTGCCAAGTCTGCAAACTTCTTGTTGGTCTTTTCAAGGGACGTGTCACGGATGGGACGTTCGCCGCCGCAGATGTACATATCATCACTGAACTTTGGCACTGCTTTCTTACAGCGTTCGTAATGTTCTGACAGCACTGCTCTTAACGGCTCTGGTATCTGTATCGTCCGTATGCTTGGCTTGTTCTTTGGCGGCGTGATACGATCACCGCCTTTGAGCTTCTGAGCAATGCTCTTGGTGATGGATATGTAGCCGTCTTTTATATCCGTCCATTGCAGGGCGTATATCTCGCCTTTTCGCATACCCATGTAAAATGCTATGTTGAAAAATACATAGTAGTTCCATTCGTACATTGAACCGCCGTCCTCTGCTTCCTGAGCGTAATTCTTAGCTGCCGATATGTATTTCTTGAACTCGTCAGGCGTGTAGAAAAGCATTTCTTTCTTGGCTTCAAGGGGCGCTTTGAAGTTGCCTGCGGTGATAACAGGATTTTTCGGAATGTATTCCATTTTCACAGCATAGTTCATCATTGCACGAAATTCGCCATAAATGTTCTTTCGTGTGACGATAGCCAATCCCTGTTCTGACAGCTCCTGTTTCCATTTCTGCACCATTGGCACGTTCAGATTATCTATCCTAACGCTTTCAAAGGTGGGCAGGACGTTCTTTCTCAGTATTCTTAGGGACTTGTCCAGTGATGTTTCACGGACCTCTGAACGCTTGGCGGTGATGTACTCCGTGAATAGCTGTCCGATAGTCATTTTTGGAGCTATCTCTTTAGCATTGAGCTTTTGTGTAAGCTGGATTTCAAGCTGCTTAGCCGTCTCTGCACCGAACGCCACACGGTCTATCTGATGAGGCTTTCCGAAACTGTCCGTATAATTGACACGCACACGATATTTTTGCAGACCGTCTTTTCTGATGTTCTTTCCGTTCTTGTCCGTCATTTTGTAGATCGGCATAAATATTCCTCCTATTCTTGACACTTCCTTGAAAGTGTGCTACAATAAAAGGGCAAAATTCGCCCTTTCGTGGTTGAAGTGGGTGTGAATTTGGATCGAGCTGATATTGGTAGTATCCGCTCTGCTCGCCTCTGAGTGTTGGTAGCACTTGGGGGCGAGATTTTTATTTTATTTTTCTCTATACAATCCTATCGTAGAACAATTATGTCCACAAAAGGGTGGATAATTTGTACCTATTTGAGCTTCTGAAAAACTATAGATTTTACCGTTTAATTTTTGACATATGGGGCAAGCTGAACTATTATTTATGATAAAGTATTTATCTAAACCTAATTGCTGATACCGAGCAATATCCTTATGTGATTCTAATATTGAGCAAGCAGTTATGTATAATTGAGTTGCAAATGTTGTGTCAATTTTAAATTTTATTCTTAAAAAGCGTGCAGCCTTTTTATAATTAAATTTAATTAGCATAAGCCTTGCAATATCATATACAATATCACTATCTATGTCTTTTCTAAATGCTCTGGATAACAAATAATTATTTTGAAAGAACCAAGCAAAATCTTCGGCGTTTTGCTCGGTTTTATCCATTACATTATCTTGATTATCCAATAGCTTTTCAGTTTCTACTAAAAAGAGTTTATCTTTTTCAGCTTTGCTTTGTTTTTTTAGTGTGTAATCTGGTCGTTCACATTTTGCTTTTTCAAGTAAGCATAAAGTTTCTTCCGAGAATCTTTCTTCATATAGTTTTAAACTATCGAAGAAGGATTTTATTTTTTTACTTTTACCGTTCACAGTTTTTAATTTAGTAGCTTCAGAAACAGTTTTAATCCAATAACGTGCAAGAAAATTTCTGATAATTTCTTGCTCTTTTTTGCATAGATCTGAAAGTTCTTTTTCAGGAGTAGGAACATTATAGTTGTAATCTATTAAAGTCAGCTCTTTTAAAGCAGACTTCAATAAATCTAAATTATTGAAAAATTTATCAGCACTTACGCTTTCTTTTATCCAATGACGATAGTTTCCAATGTCACAATAAATTAAATAAACTCTATTATCTGCATCTAAATTTTCATACATGCAAGTTACCTCTATTTATCTTTGATTTTAGCACATTGTTTTTTCTTATATTGTCAAATACCCTATGTTATATAGCAAATAAGTATTCATATGTACTATCATACGATTTATTTTGCTGTTTGAAATACTCCTTAATGTATGGTTTGAACTTTGATAATAATAGCTTATCGTTTCTGCTAGAGTTCCAAAAATTTTTACGACTAAAAGTGGCTATCCTCTTATTTGCGGCATCAAAAGAAACATTAAACATATCCATTAAATTTGTATAATCCAATTTGTTGTTAAGATAGTGATACATAACGTAATATATCACTATTTCTGGCATTAAAACTTGTGCAGCAAAAAAATTAGCTTCAATTTCTTGTATTTGACCATCTGATGAATGGCCACAGTATATATGTCCCAATTCATGGACGATACCAAAAGTTCTATGTTCTTCAGATACAGTGCTGTTTTCACGATATAAAATAATTGAATAATCTTGTGATTTTATGACATAGCAATCATCAATATTGCGCCCTATGAAACAAGTAATCGGCTGATTAGTTAGTTTCGCATAATTTTCAATGGTATCAATAATTATGCCTTCAGAAACAAGATTCAAATCTTTGGGATTAAATGCTAAACTTTTGATATTATGACTTAATAAAAAATTGGTTGCCGAATTTTGTGCCATTTCGAAATTGGGTTTACTCAATTTATTGCCTCCTATAAGCTATTTATTTTTTTAATCCTTTTGCTGATAAGTATATATCTATTGTTTGTTCAAAATTTTTAACAAGCTGTTCTCGATCTTCTTCAGGAATTTGTTCCAAATGTCTGGCAATTAATTTGATTCTTTCATTTTCATCATCGGATAATCCTAATAAGTAATCAGTAGAAACTTCAAAATAAGATGCCATTTTAATAAGTGTTGCATTATCTGGTTGTCTAGATCCATTTTCCCAATTACAAACAGTGTTTTGTGCAGCACCAACTATTTCGCCTAATTTTGATTGACTTATTCCTTTTTTCTTACGTAATTCTGCTATTCTGTTCATTGCAATCCTCCTATGAGATAACCAATGTAATTTGTATCTCTTAAACAAATAATATCACTCTATGAGATTAGAGTCAAGCTATTTTTACAAATATCTCAAAAAGGGATTGACATTAATCGCTATATGTGATATTATCCTTATATGAGATATTTAATCATGCTGAAATCTCAAAATAATCATAGTTTGGAGGTGAAATCAATTGAAGAAATTAAAACTTATTCGAAGGAAAAAGGGCTTTTCACAAGCTGAGTTTGCTAATCAAATGGGAGTATCTCAAAATACGATATCTCAATGGGAAAATGGTGCAAGAATACCTAATGTTATAAGTCTTAAGAAAATGGCACAAATTCTTGATTGCTCGACGGATATGCTTTTGGAAGATATCGAAACAAACGAAAGGACAGATGACTAATGAATGAACTAATCAAAATCAGTTATGAAAATGCTGAACGCCCAACAGTATCGGGCAGGGAACTACACGAGGCACTTGAAGTCAAGACCGCTTATAAAGACTGGTTTCCGAGAATGTGTGAATACGGATTTACGGAGGGTGAGGATTTCAACCCGCTCAAAAATGAGCAGGTTCGTACTGAGGGAAACAGGCAGGTAAGTCGTGAACTTACCGACCACCAACTTACAATCCCAATGGCAAAGGAGATCTGTATGTTGCAGAGAAGTGAAAAAGGAAAGCAGTTCCGTCAGTACTTCATAAGAGTTGAAGAAGCGTGGAACAGTCCTGAGATGATTATGAAAAGGGCTTTGGAAATTGCCAATGAAAAGGTAAAAGCTCTGCAAGTAAGTGTTTCACAGCTTACTGTTGATAAACAGATTATGCAACCGAAAGCTGATTACTTTGATGAACTCGTGGACAGAAATCTGTTGACGGGAATAAGAGAAACAGCTAAGGAACTTAAAGTCAAGCAAAATACTTTTGTGAATTTCCTGCTTGATAAAAAGTATCTTTACAGAGATAAAAAGGGCAAGCTTATGCCATATGCAAAGCCCATGGAGAACGGCTTGTTTGAAGTCAAGGAGTTTTCTAATGAGAAAACAGGTTTTTCAAGCACGCAGGTGTTTATTACGCCTAAAGGAAAAGAAACGTTCAGACTGTTATTGCTTTAATATAATAAATGATTTAGAGGAGGCACAAAAAATGAAAATTTACAAAGTCACAACGATAGACCAGTTTCACGATAAAAGGGTGTTCACAGTAGCTGCAAAGAGTCAGTACGAGGCTCTGACAAAGGCAAGTGTTAGCCCTCGTGAAACTGTCTTGACAATCGAGGAGGTGGACTAAATGAGGTCACCTGACATTGAAATGGCAGTGCGGCTGTACTATGAAAAGCCCGAAATAACCAATGCGGATATCAAGGAACTGTTCAGCACAGGTGAAACGCAGACTATCAAGATCAAGAAAGCTGTTAAGGAAGAAATGGCAAAGCGTGGTGTGAAGTCATGGCTGCCGCACTCGGTCAATACCGAAATAGCCTACGAGGTGTGGGGCATTGATATCGACAACTTCGAGAAAAGGCTTAAAAAACTCCGCACGCTTTACGGAAAGGACGTGAGAAAATGATAGCCGTGTTAGAGATAATCAGATGTGCCGCAGCGGTAGCGCTCGTTGTGGTGCTTGCAATGTATGTAGCGTACAGGTGGTATGTAGGCGTAAAAGAAACTGCCTACGAGGAAGCAGAGGAGAGCATAAAGCGTGCGGTGAGAGAAGCAGGCAGACCCGTGGTCAAGGTCGAAGTTGAAATGAAAGGAAAGTGGTAAAATGTTGTTCATAGTGGGTATCATAGCGGCGGCTATAGTGGTGCTGTCGGCACTGTATGGCGTCGTAGCGTTGATGATAGAATACAGACACTGGGAAAAGGAATTTGAGGAGGACGAAAGCGATGATAGTGATGAGAGAGGTATTTAAGAGGGACAAGCCCCTTGACAATGGCAGCGGGGCGGTAAGCCTTTGCGTGTTCCATTCAAATGTCAAGTCTGACGAATGCGGTGCACTGACAGTAACGCCAACGAAGGACTACTGCCGTAGATGTACATTCTACAAGACCCGTGAGACTTCGACAGAGGTCTTGTCGATGCCGCAAGGTCGCTGAGGGATAAGGGACTTGAACCTGTGAAGAAAATGGACTATGACGGCAAGCAGTATATGAGCGTACAGCCGATAAGGGAGGAATAAAGATGAATAAGGAATTTACAAACGAAGATATCATAAATGCGGCGAAACATTGTGCGACAAATGCTGACTGCGATAACTGCCCATTTTTCGCAACTTTGGAAATTGAGGGTTGCATTGAAACTTTCACACGATACATAGTGAACAACACAAAAAACGAGCCTGCACTGTCTGCCAACAGCACAAGCTCGGAGGTATCAAAAGATACCGATAACATACAACTTGATGATAGCACAAAAGAGCAGATTTGTCAAGCATATGATACCGTAGACGAAGCCTGTACAGATATAATCGATATCTACGAAGGAATGCCGGCATGTGAGCGTAGAGCTTTTGATATCGGAGAAGTGTACGGAAAAATATGCAGCACAAGGGATAAGCTTGAAAATATGAGAGGAGCGAACTAAAATGTCAGTAAAAATAAACTCACTTGAATTTGAGAACGTAAAGAAGATAAAAGCCGTACAGCTTGAGCCTGCAAAGAATGGGCTTACTGTTATCGGCGGTAAGAACAGGCAGGGCAAGACCTCTGTGCTTGATGCTATCGCTTGGGCGCTTGGGGGAGATAAGTACAAGCCGTCCTCTCCTCAGCGTGAGGGGTCTGTTGTCGAACCGCACTTGAAGATCACCCTCGACAACGGTATAGTAGTGGAGCGTTCGGGTAAGAACAGCTCTCTCAAAGTCACCGACAGCACAGGTAAAAAAGGCGGTCAGCAGCTTTTGAATAGCTTCGTTGAGCAGTTTGCACTTGACCTGCCTAAGTTCATAAATCAGTCAAGCAAGGAAAAAGCTTCAACTCTGCTGAAAATAATCGGTGTGGGTGATACGCTCTATCAGTTGGAACATAAGGAACATTCCCTCTATGACCAGCGTACTGCTATCGGCAGGATAGCTGACCAGAAGTCTAAGTTCGCAAAGGAAATGCCTGTGTATGCAAATGTCCCTGCCGAGCCTGTTTCAGCCTCAGAGCTTATCAGACAGCAGCAGGATATACTTGCTCGCAACGGCGAAAATCAGCGTAAGCGTGACCAGAAAGAATACTACGAAAAGCAGTTGGAGATTGCTAAGTCTGCCTATGAGCGTGCAAAAGCAAGCTATGAAGCGGCAATGAACAACTTCAAGCTTGCAAGCCTTGACGCTCAAGACCTTGTGGACGAAAGCACAGCGGAGCTTGAAAAGAACATCTCAGATATTGAGGAGCTGAACAAGAAGATAAGAGCAAATCTCGACAGGGAGAAAGCTGAGATAGACGCTGAGGATTACCGTTCACAGTATACATATCTCACTGAGCAGATAGAGGACGTAAGACAGGCTAAAACTGACCTGCTCAAAAATGCCGACCTGCCTCTTGAGGGGCTTTCAGTTGAGGACGGAGAGCTGCTGTATAACGGGCATAAGTGGGATAGTATAAGCGGTGCTGAACAGCTTATCGTCGCTACCTCTATCGTGAGAAAGCTCAACCCTGACTGCGGCTTTGTCCTGCTGGACAAGCTTGAACAAATGGATACCGACACCCTTGAAGACTTCGGCAAGTGGCTCGAAGCACAGGGCTTGCAGGCGATAGCCACAAGAGTTTCTACAGGTGACGAGTGCAGTATCATCATCGAGGACGGCAGGTCAATGGACAATGATAAGGACGAAAAATCAGAAACGAAAACTTGGAAAGCAGGTGCATTTTAATGTATGAGATAACATCAGGAGTTGTAAGCTCCGCACAGAAAGTCGTGATATATGGTCCTGAGGGCATAGGCAAATCCACCTTTGCGGCTCAGTTCCCCGACCCTGTATTTATTGATACTGAGGGCAGTACAAAGAAGCTGAACATCAGACGTTTCCCTAAGCCAACAAGCTGGGAAATGCTCAAAAACGAGGTAAAGGAAGCTATGAACGGCAGGCTCTGCAAGACCCTTGTCATTGATACATTTGATTGGGCTGAACAGCTTTGCATTGAAACTATCTGCTCGGCACATCAGAAAAAAGGCATTGAAGATTTCGGCTACGGCAACGGCTATGTTTACGAGAAAGAGGAGATAGGCAAGTTTCTTAATCTCTTGCAGGAGGTAGTTGACAGCGGCATACACGTTGTGCTGACCGCTCACGCACAGATGAGAAAGTTTGAACAGCCTGACGAGCTGGGTGCTTATGACCGTTGGGAGTTAAAGCTCGGCAAGAAAACTTCTTCTCAGATATCGCCTCTTGTGAAAGAATGGGCAGATATGGTGCTGTTTGCAAACTACAAAACATATGCAGTAGCTGTGGATAAGGACGGCAAGAAGTTCAAGGCTCAGGGCGGTGACCGTGTTATGTACACCACACATCACCCTTGCTGGGACGCTAAAAATCGTGACGGACTTCCGTCTGAAATGCCTTTTGAGTATAGTGGTATAGCTCACCTGTTTGCGTATACACAGCCTGCTGAAATGCCTAAGCCTGTGCCGATGCCAAGACGTGTGCAAGAGCAGCTTGCACAGCCGAAAGCAGCACCGCAGCCACCTCATAAGACATCAAACGCAGTGACATTGCAGCAGGCTCAGCCGACAGCTGCACCAAAGGCAGAAGAACCTCTTACTGATCTCAGCGGCTTTGAGGACGTTGCACCACCTATCGTTATCCCTGATGGCATACCGAAAGCGCTTGCAGACCTTATGAGAGCCAACAACGTAAGCGAATCGGATATACGTCTTGTGGTATCTCAGAGAAACTATTTCCCTTATGATACTCCTATCACAAACTATCCTGACGACTTCGTGCAGGGCTGTCTGATAGGCGCTTGGGAGCAAATGCTGCCACTTATCAGAGAAAATCAGAAAGTACCATTTTAAAAGGAGGACAACACTATGGATAATTTTATGGAATACGGCTGGGAAGATGAGATAGTCAACGAGGGTGGGGACTTTGTCCTGCTCCCTGAGGGGGACTATGACTTCACCGTTGCAAAGTACGAACGTGCAAGACACGAGGGGTCGGCAAAAGTGCCGCCCTGCAATATGGCAAAGGTCACATTCACCATTTGGGGTGCAGAGGACAGCGTGGAGATAACAGAGAACTTCTTCCTTTGCAACAAGTTTGAGTGGAAGCTCTCAGCACTTTTCCTGGCTCTCGGCTTAAAAAAGCATGGCGAGCCGCTGAAAATGAACTGGAACGCTATCACAGGCAAAAAGGGCAAGTGTCACGTCTACGTTGACAACTACAAGAACAAGGACGGTGAGGACAGGCAGTCCAACAAGATTAAAAAGCTCTATGCCTATGACGAGAATGTGACTACCGTTCAGCCTGCTCAGACGCAGACGCCACAGTATAGCCAGCCTGCTCAGACAGGTGGCTGGAAAGCCGGTGCGTTCTGATGATGAATTTAAGACCATATCAAAACGAGGCTAAGCTTGCTATACTTGAACAATGGTCTGAGGGAATAAACAAAGTCCTTGCAGTTCTGCCGACAGGAACGGGAAAGACAATACTTTTTTCGGCTGTTACGGAAGAATGTGTGCGGCAGGGTAAGCGTGTGCTTATCCTTGCCCACAGGGGCGAGCTGCTCGACCAGGCAGCGGACAAGCTTATGAAGTCAACAGGGCTTGGCTGTGCCACCGAAAAAGCAGAGCAAAGCTGTTTAGGCTCTTGGTATCGTGTGGTAGTAGGCTCAGTTCAGACCCTTATGCGTGAGAAAAGGCTCAAAGGCTTTTCGGAAAATTACTTCGATACCATAATAATTGACGAGGCTCATCACGCTATCTCAGACGGCTATCAGAGAGTGCTTGACCATTTTCCAAAGGCTCAGGTACTTGGTGTGACGGCTACACCTGACAGGGGCGATATGAAGAACTTAGGCTCGGTGTTCGACAGCCTTGCATATGAATACACCCTGCCGCAGGCTATCAAAGAGGGCTATCTTTCACCTATCAAGGCTATCACCATACCGCTGAAACTTGACCTTTCAGGAGTATCAACTCAGGCAGGAGATTTCAAGGCAAGTGATATCGACACGGCACTTGACCCTTATCTTTATCAGATAGCTGATGAAATGCTCAAATACTGTAAGAAGCGCAAGACAGTTGTGTTTCTGCCGCTTGTTAAGACCTCTCAGAAGTTTCGTGATATCCTTATCAGCAAAGGGTTCAACGCCGCTGAGGTCAACGGAGAGAGCACAGACAGAGCGGAGATACTTGAAGCTTTCGACAAGGGCGAATACAACGTGCTGTGCAACTCAATGCTCCTCACAGAGGGCTGGGACTGTCCGTCAGTTGACTGCGTTATCGTGCTAAGACCAACAAAGGTGCGTGGTCTTTACTGTCAAATGGTAGGCAGAGGCACAAGACTTTGTGAGGGAAAGACAGAGCTTTTACTGCTTGACTTTCTGTGGCATACAGAACGCCACGAGCTTTGCAGGCCTGCACATCTTATCTGTCAGAATGAAGAGGTCGCTGAGAAAATGACCGAAAACCTTGCCAATGAGGCAGGTTGTGCAGTAGACATCGAAGAGGCAGAAAAACAGGCAAGCGAGGACGTTGTGGCACAGCGTGAAGAGTCTTTGGCAAAACAGCTCAAAGAAATGAAAACACGCAAGCGAAAGCTCGTTGACCCTTTGCAGTATGAAATGTCCATACAGGCTGAGGACTTGTCCTCATATGTTCCTGCTTTTGGCTGGGAGTGTGCTCCTGCTACTGACAAGCAGAAAGCAAAGCTTGAAAAGCTGGGCATTTTCCCTGACGATATAGACAACGCAGGCAAGGCAAAGCTTATCCTTGACCGACTTGAAAAGCACCGCAATGCAGGACTTACCACACCTAAGCAGATAAGGCTGCTTGAAAGCAAGGGTTTTGAACACGTCGGCTCGTGGAACTTTGACAGCGCAAGCAGGATGATAGCCCGTATCTCTGCCAATGGTTGGAGAGTGCCAAGAGATATCGACCCGAAAACATACACACCTGAGAACTAAGGAGAAGTGAATGGATAACACAAATTTGCTTAAAATGCTTGAATACATAGACCCTGCAAGCTGTGATTATCAGGAATGGGTCAATGTGGGAATGGCTCTCAAACACGAGGGCTATTCCGTGAACGATTGGGACAGTTGGTCGAGGTCAGACAGCCGTTATCACAGCGGTGAGTGTGAACACAAGTGGCAAGGCTTTAACGGCAATGCTCAGCCCGTGACCGCAGGAACTATCGTGCAAATGGCAAAGGAAAGAGGATACAGCCCCCATGAGTTTAAGGCATACGATTGGGACGGCGAGATAGTTGCAGAAGAAAGCAGTCCCCTTGTAAACGGCGGTGAGGGCATACCGATCACCGAGCCTGCCCAATGGGATCCTGTCAAGGAGATAGTCACATATCTTGAAACACTCTTTGAGGCAGGAGAGAACGTGGGCTATGTTACGCAAACGTGGGAAACAGAAAAGGACGGCAAGACCAGGTATCTGCCCACAAAGGGCTGCTGTGACAGGACGGCAGGGGAGCTTATCAAGAGGCTTGGCGAATGTAACGGCGACATTGGTGCGGTGTTTGGCGACTACAAGGAAGAAGCCGGAGCGTGGATCCGCTTCAATCCTCTTGACGGCAAGGGCGTAAAGAACGAGAATGTAACAGACTACCGCTATGCTCTTGTTGAAAGCGACAGTATGCCTATAGAACAGCAGAATGCTGTGATGAGAGAGCTTGAACTTCCTATCGCTGTGCTTGTATACAGCGGTGGAAAGAGCGTTCACGCTATCGTCAAGATAGACGCTCCAAACTATGATGAATACCGCAGGCGTGTTGATTTTCTTTACAAGGTCTGCAAGGAAAGCGGTCTTGACATAGATAAACAAAACCGCAATCCCTCACGACTTAGCCGTATGCCAGGCGTAATGAGAAACGGCAAGAAACAGTTCATCATTGACAAGAACATAGGCAAAGAAAGCTTTTCAGAATGGAAAGATTACATAGAAAGTATCAATGATGATCTCCCCGACCCTGAGAGCCTGAGTGCTGAGTGGGATAACCTGCCTGAGCTTGCTCCGCCACTTATTGACGGTGTTCTCAGACAGGGTCACAAAATGCTCATTGCAGGTCCGTCAAAGGCAGGCAAGTCTTATGCACTTATCGAGATGTGCGTGGCGATAGCTAAGGGAGTTAAGTGGTTTGGCTGGCAATGCACCAAAGGAAAGATACTATACGTCAACCTGGAGCTTGACAGAGCATCTTGTCTGCACCGTTTCAAGGACGTGTACACCGCAATGCACCTAGAGCCTGAAAACCTCAACAGCATAGACATATGGAACTTGCGAGGTCACAGCGTACCAATGGACAAGCTTGCACCAAAGCTTATACGCCGAGCAAGCAAGAAGAATTACATTGCCGTGATAATAGACCCTATCTACAAGGTCATAACAGGTGACGAGAACTCAGCAGACCAAATGGCGCACTTTTGCAACCAGTTTGACAAGGTATGCACAGAGCTTGGCTGTGCGGTCATATACTGCCACCACCACTCAAAGGGAGCGCAGGGCGGTAAGCGTTCAATGGATAGAGCCAGCGGTTCAGGAGTATTCGCCCGTGACCCTGACGCACTTCTTGACCTTTCAGAGCTTGACATCTCAGACAGCCTTTACAAGCAGCAGGAGGACGAAACGGTTTGCCGTATCTGCGAGAACTGGATGAGGAGATTTTACAGAAATACTGATGACCTTTGTTCGCAGGACGATCTTGTTACGCCGTCAAAAATGCTTGAGATAACACACAAGTACCTGCACCCGAACTCGTACAAGCTTATGATGGCCGACATAGACAAGGCTAAGCTTGCGGTAAGAAACCGCACTGCATGGCGTATAGAGGGTACTCTGAGAGAGTTCCCGAAATTTGCTCCCCTCAATATGTGGTTTGATTATCCTGTTCACAGAGAGGATACTGTGGGCGTGCTTAAAGACTGCGAGGTAGAGGACATCACACCGAACTGGAAAAAGAATTTCAGCAAGAAGAAGACCAATGAAGACCGCAGCAAGGAGCGCAAGGAGAGCATTGAAACAGCTTTCAGCGGTGTGCAGGAGAACGGCAAGTGCCGCATTTCTGAGCTGGCGGAGTACATAGGAAAGAGTGAAAAGACCGTTGGAAGATACCTCAAAGAGCATGGTGGCTTTTGGATAGAAGAGGGAGAATGCGGCTTAAAGAAGTGAAGGAAAGAAAGGAAAAAGTCGAGAAAATTTACTTTGAAACGGAAAGGAAAAAGTCGAGAAAATTTACTTTGAAACGGAAAGGAAAAA
>ENA-OZQU01000104-OZQU01000104.1-human-gut-metagenome-genome-assembly--contig:-NODE-104-length-31727-cov-7.877557_pt1 | contig 31727 bp, 20 predicted proteins | sample MGYA00243780_ERZ653930 | MGnify/ENA primary metagenome ERZ653930 (study PRJEB26926, sample SAMN06164700) | human gut metagenome | biome: ENVO:00009003; feature: ENVO:2100002; material: ENVO:00002003...
TCGTGGGCTCGGAGATGTGTATAATAGACAGATATAAGAGAAACATCAGTCAGACGTCTGGATGTTTCAGCTATACTTTCACTGACAGAAGGATTCAGCTCACGCAACATCGGAAGAATATTCAGACGGATTTTATTACGCATATATTCATCTTGCAGATTGGTACTGTCTGTAACATAACCTTGACGCAAACAACGCAAATAATCCAAAATATCCTGACGGCTCACCTCCAACAAAGGCCGTACAATGCAGCCGTTATGCGGACTGATACCTTTCAAGCCATTGATTCCCGCGCCACGTATCAAATTCAATAAAAAAGTTTCCACACTATCGTCCCGATGATGGGCTACGGCAATAACAGCCATCCCCCTCTCCTTACGCAGTTGTTCGAACCAATCATAGCGCATTTCGCGAGCTGCCATCTCAATAGAAACATGATGCCTTGAAGCATAAGCGACTGTATCAAAATGAGTAACATGCAAAGTCACTCCCAGCCCTTTACACAACTCATTGACAAACCTTTCATCTCTATCGGACTCCTCACCACGAAGATGGAAGTTACAATGGGCAGCCTCACAATGATACCCTAAAACAAGCAAGACACGCAACAAAGCTACCGAATCCGCTCCGCCACTCAATGCCACTAACACCTTATCATGCAAAGTGAAAAGTTGTTTTTCCTCTATATACTTCTGAATATTCCAATGAAACATGACACAAAGATAAGGGTTCTGCAAGACAAAAACAAAGTGCCTGTTCTTTATTTAAAAACAATCTAAATAGTTTGCATACTTCTAAGTAATAACTTATCTTTGCGAAAAATTTAAAACAAGATGCGTTTATCCGAATTAAGAACAGGAGAAAAAGGCGTAATAGTCAAGGTGTTAGGTCACGGTGGTTTCCGCAAGCGAATCGTTGAAATGGGTTTTATTAAAGGAAAAACCGTAGAGGTAATCTTGAACGCCCCTTTGAAAGACCCTATAAAATACAGACTACTAGGTTACGAGATCTCTCTCCGAAGACAAGAGGCAGATATGATTGAGGTGGTAAGCGAGCAGGAAGCACGCACGATGCAGAACCCTTACCATGGTTCCATAACAGAAGATGTACCCGTGTCCGAATCAGAACTGGTGGCACTGGCAAAAGGCAAACGCCGTACAATCAATGTAGCCTTAGTAGGTAATCCTAATTGTGGAAAGACTTCGCTATTCAATATTGCATCCGGCGCCCATGAACATGTAGGAAACTACAGTGGTGTGACAGTAGATGCCAAAGAAGGTTTTTTCGACTTCCAAGGTTATCATTTCCGTATTGTAGATTTACCCGGAACCTATTCTCTTTCAGCCTATACTCCGGAAGAACTTTATGTACGCAAACATATCATTGAAGAAACTCCGGATGTAATCATCAATGTGGCAGACTCTTCCAACCTGGAACGTAATTTCTATCTTACCACCCAATTGATTGACATGAATGTGCGTATGGTCATCGCACTGAATATGTATGACGAACTGGAAAGCAGCGGCAACAAACTGGATTACATCAAGTTAAGCCAATTGATCGGAGTGCCTATGATACCTACTGTCTGCCGGCGGGGTGAAGGCATAGACCAACTGTTTCATGTTATCATCGGTATTTACGAAGGCGGGGATTTCCTGTCACAAAAGGGCGAAATACGTTCTGAAATTCTGGAAGATCTGAGAGACTGGCACAAAACCTATGTACCCGACCACGAATTCGGAAGCCACAAAGAAGAGGAAGATGCCCGCCCACGCGGATATATGCGCCATATTCACATTAACCACGGTCCTGAACTGGAGCGCAGTATCGAAGAAGTAAAAAAAGCAATCAGTCAAAACGAAGACATACGCCATAAATACTCCACCCGCTTCCTATCTATCAAATTACTGGAAAACGATAAGGAAATAGAAAATTTCATCTCTACACTGCCTAATGGCAAAGAAATTATAGCGATACGCAACAAGGAAACCTTACGTATCCGTAAAGTGATGAACGAAGACAGCGAGCAAGCTATTACGGATGCTAAATATGGTTTTATTACCGGAGCTTTGAAGGAAACATTCACCGACAATCATTTGGAAAAAGAACAAACAACCCGCGTGATAGACAGTATTGTGACACATCGCATTTGGGGATATCCTATTTTTTTCCTGTTCCTTTACATCATGTTTGAGGGAACCTTTGTTTTGGGTGACTACCCTATGCAAGGTATTGAATGGCTAGTAGACCAGTTGGGCAACCTGATACGGAACAATATGGCTGAAGGTCCTTTGAAAGACTTACTGATAGATGGTATTATCGGTGGAGTGGGCGGTGTTATCGTTTTCCTGCCGAATATCCTCATATTATACTTTTTTATTTCTATATTGGAAGATTCGGGGTATATGGCACGCGCTGCATTTATCATGGATAAAATAATGCATCGGATGGGACTGCATGGCAAGTCCTTTATTCCACTGATTATGGGATTCGGCTGTAATGTACCTGCCATAATGGCAACACGTACTATAGAAGACCGAAAGTCCAGACTAATCACCATGTTGGTGAATCCTTTAATGTCCTGTAGTGCTCGTCTTCCCATATATTTAGTTATGATAGGTGCTTTTTTCCCTAACTGCGCCAGCTTTATGCTACTTTGCATCTACACAGCAGGCATTTTATTGGCAGTAATAATGGCCCGTATTTTCAGTAAATTTCTGGTGAAAGGAGAAGATTCTCCATTTGTGATGGAACTCCCCCCCTATCGTATGCCTACCTCTAAAAGTATCATGCGCCATACATGGGAAAAAGGAGCACAATATCTGAAAAAGATGGGAGGCATTATCATGATTGCCTCAATTATTATCTGGTTTCTAGGGTATTATCCACAACATGATGCTTACGAAAGCGTGGCTGAGCAACAAAAAAATTCATATATCGGACAAATAGGCAAAGCCATAGAGCCTGTTATCAAACCGCTAGGATTTGACTGGAAGTTAGGAATCGGACTTATTTCAGGTGTGGGGGCTAAAGAACTGGTAGTAAGCACACTAGGAGTATTATACACAAATGAAGGAGATGTGGAAAATGTGAATCTTTCTAACCGCATCCCCATTACTCCACTGGTTGCATTAGCTTACATGCTGTTTGTATTGATTTACTTCCCCTGTATTGCCACTTTCGCAGCAATCAAGCAAGAATCCGGCAGTTGGAAATGGGCCATATTCACAGCAGGATACACCACTGGATTGGCTTGGCTTATTGCATTTACTGTATTTCAAATAGGAAGTCTTATCGTTTAATAAACCTAAAATTATTTGTTTATCAAGCATGGAGTTACAACAAATTATAGTTATTGCAATTGTATGCCTCTGCACCATATGGATAAGCATACGTATCTTTCAGTATTTCAAGCGCATAAAGAACAATAGCAATCCGTGTGAATGCTGTAGTTCGGACTGCGCCATGAAGTCTATGCAGAACAAGCCAAAGTACGGTTGCGAAAAAAATGCAGAAAAAGTGAGAAAAAAATAGCAGAATATTTGCAGATTAAAAAAAATGTCGTACCTTTGCAACCGCAATCGAGAAACAAAGATTGCTAACGACAAGGTTCCTTGGATGAGTGGCTTAGTCAGCGGTCTGCAAAACCGTGTACGGCGGTTCGAATCCGCCAGGAACCTCCAAAAGCGAAAATGGATTAGAATGAAAATTTCTAATCCATTTTCGCTTTTCAGCTACTTACGTCCTCTATGGTAGAAGTAGAGAAGGGTGGGCTTCCACCCCCGCGACTCCACTGGAGATGTTGAGGCTTTATAACTCCCTCTATAAATTATATTACAGACATCCATCTGCATGCGAAATCAAACAACAAACCGTTTTCACCCCGTATGACGAATGTGAATATTTTATGGACGGGTGCGATATAATGTTAGATCAACTTTATTCTTATCCCCTGGGATTAAAATGCATTATATGCCATGAGCAAAGGAATTATAGTTGTAGAAGGTGCAGAAGAGGAACATTACAACTTATTAGGCAAAGACAGACTTCATCCTATCATCAACGTATACCCTGAAGAAAATGACATTTATAATAAACTAGATAGTTTATTAGCTAACCCAAATTTCTCAATTATCCGCCGACAGCATTGAATATATCAAAAAATACCATTGCCCAATAAGGTGGCTAAAGAATGTTTGGATTTTTGGGAGAAAAATTAATTCCATCCATTAGCACTTCACTATCAGCATCTTATTACTTCCATCAAAAAAAATATATCTAAAAAAAGAGCAAAATGTTTGCATAATTCAATTTATCCCCTTATCTTTGCACCGCGTTTGAGAGATAACGCTTCTGAAAAGAAGGAAGTTTGGGTGAGTGGCTGAAACCACCAGTTTGCTAAACTGACGTACGGGTAACCGTACCGGGGGTTCGAATCCCCCAGCTTCCGCAAGCGGGTCATAAAAGTAGTTTATGACCCGCTTTTATTTTTCAACGATTTGAGATCAAGGCTTTCGGAAGCCCTAAAAAGACGGCTCAAAATACTTCATTAAAACTTCAGGGAAGATAACCAGTAGTAACTTATGTAGATTGCGATCAGAATCGCATTGGGTTGTTTTTTTAATCCAACCGCACTGATAGCTTACTTTCGCGTATTAACATAACATACCCACAGTTTTTTCGGACTGACCATTAAATTCCTATTTTATAGTAACAGCACAAAAAAAATCATTTTTTATTCTGCAGATTAAAAACAAACTTTTAACTTTGCAGCGTATTAGAAAAAGAGTTAAGAGCAACTGATGGCGGTATCGTCTAGTGGCCTAGGACGCGGCCCTCTCACGGCTGAAACTCGGGTTCGATTCCCGGTTCCGCTACCTTTAGAAGCTAATTGGTTTATTGTCACCAATTAGCTTTATTTTTTTATAAAACTAAAATAAAAAGAGTACTTATCATTTTTTCATTTATTGACTACTTTATACTTAAAAATGCACAAGTATTCGCATTATACCGGGTCAACGTAACAATCTGAGGGATTTTATGGGTCAACGTAACAATCTGAGGGATTTTATATTTAAGCATATAATTTAGCAAGTCTATATAAGAAAAAAGCTCTATCTCTTACTCCTCTGAACTGTGCTCTAAATGCTTTGATTTTAGCATTGAATGACTCAGCTTCGGCATTGGTTGCCCTCCTTTCAAAAAAATTGATTATATCCAGATAATGTGTTTGTATAGAACGTGCGACCCTTCCAAAGGTGAGGAACCCTGATTTATCTACTTCATCATACCACCTTGCCAGCCTTGTCAAAGCAATATCCTTAAACTTACACTGATGATAGATTAAGCCTAACCGCATAGACAGATAATATCCTTTCTTTATATCGGGATATTCCTTGAAAAGAATTTCAGCCCGTATTCTTTGAGACTGAGTCCATAAGGATTCCTTCTTGTAAAGCAGATAAATACTTCTCGCTAACAACTGCTTTCTTGTATCTCCATTAGCGAAAACAGGTGCATGATACATCTTTCCACAGGCCTTTGCATAAGCAATCTGAGTGGACTCTTCATCCAAAGCCTCCCAGCGAGCTTTTACACGCATCTCCTGCACAGCTTCATAAGCTAACTTCTGTACGTGAAAGCGATCGGTAACACGTTTGGCCGCAGGAAAGCAGATGCGTGCAATCTGCTCCATGTTAGGAGCCATATCCAAAGTAATCTCGCGCACTTGGTAACGGCGGCGACGGGATAGCTTAAGCAGGACAGAAGTGACCGTATGAACGTCCGTACCTTTAATGATAGCAATCATACTACCTTTACCACCGTGAGCTTCTTTATTGGTCAGTACAGTATAGAGTTCCCCACGCGAGAGGGCTACCTCATCAATACAGATATAAGCACCGATATTCTTTTCGAATAGTAGCCAATCCTCTGCATGAACAAGTTGGTCCCAATGGAGATAACCACTTAGATGGTTACGGTATTGACGCTCCAATAAATCCCCGTCAACTCCAGATAAAACACCTAAGAGCTTGCAACTGATCGGATAGCTATCAATATAGTTCTTTTAAAAAAGACGCAAAATCCTGCGTCATACGAGTACCTTCAGCCACCATACGCCAGTTACGAGAGATATACTCATTATGCTTCTTTAAGAGCCAGCGACGACGACGAATATTAAGGAAGACCTTCTTGCCACGGAGAGGAAAATCCTGAACAATAACAGGATCATAAAAGCCTTTACTCTCAGTATCCTGATCTGTATACTTCTCAGGAACGATATTTTTCTCCTCAAGATAGATCACAACTTCATTTACGCTTTCCTTCACATCAACAAGATCAAAGTAATCTAAAGTGCCTTCAGGAAGAAGAAGGCGATAACCGTTTAACTCCATAAGCTATGAATTTGGAAACAAAGATAACAATTTATAAATTTACCCCTCAGCTTTTTACATTGACCCCTTGGAATCAGTTGTAAGTTTTAGATGGAGAAGTATGAGAAAGTGATGGCAGCATCCTTTTTCAACACATAAAACAAGGAGCTGCCACCACCCCTAAATCTTTTTATCCATCAGTGTTTCCGATAAAAGGTGGTAGCAGTGGCAGCAGATTTTAAAAACTCTATTGTGGAACTTTCCGGCAAATACAGTCTGTCAGATGATCGTTGATAAAACCTGAAGCTTGCAAATGGGCGTAGCAAATTGTAGTTCCGAAGAACTTGAAACCTCGTTTTTTCATATCTTTACTCATGGCATCGGATTCGGGGGAGGATACCGGAATCTCGCTCAATGACCGGAATGTGTTGATAATCGGCTTTTTGTCGGGAAAGAATGACAGGGTATAATTATAAAAACTGCCGAATTCCTTTTGTACGGCAAGGAATAGTTTCGCATTCGTGATTGTCGATTTGATTTTCAGACGGTTTTTTACAATTCCTTCAAATTGCATTAGCCGCTCAACGTCTTCATCGGTCATTTGTGCTACCAGCTCGGCATCAAAATTATAGAAAGCTTTACGATACCCCTCTCTTTTTCTAAGAATCGTTATCCAGCTTAGTCCTGCTTGGGCACTTTCCAATACAAGAAACTCAAACAGCGTCTTGTCATCGGTAACTAACTTTCCCCACTCTTGGTCATGGTATTTCACATACAATTCGTCTGTTCCGCACCAACCGCAACGTCCGTTTGTTATATCTTGCATAATTCTAATATTTGTGATATAGAACAAATGTAGTGGATTCATGGCATTATGCCAAATTTAAAAGGACTATTTTGTGGCATAAATACCTATAAAAAGTTATTGCATAGTATATATATTCCGTAAAATGGGGGAAAAGATTACCTATATCAGGTGATTGTTTCCTCTTTTCTTTTTACGGACCTTTGCATTCTCAAAAATTAAGAATTTAGAATTATAGGTATTCATGGTAAAAAGACAGTTACAAAGGATCAGTTTAGGCTCTCTTTTTTTTATAATCGGAGCGATATCTATTTTTGCACAACCTAAGACAATGGTATCCGGTAAAGTGATATCCAAAGAAAAACAGGAAGTCGTAGATTTTGCAACCGTATATTTGAAGGGTACAACTTATGGCTGTACAACGAATGAAGAAGGTATCTATCATCTTCATGCACCGGCAGGGAAATACACGCTGGTTGTTTCGGCTATAGGATATAAGACTATAGAAAAGCCTGTAACTTTAGTTCATGGTGAAAGAATTAAGATGAATGTAATGATTGACCCGTCAGTGACTGAGTTGGGTGAAGTGGTAGTGGTGTCTAACGGGGTTTCCCGTGTGAAACGTTCCGCATTCAATGCGATAGCTGTAGATACAAAAGAATTCCAGAATTCTACCAAGAATCTGAGTGATGCTTTGGCTAAAGCTCCGGGAATGAAACTCCGTGAGTCGGGTGGGGTAGGTTCGGATATGCAATTGATGTTGGATGGTTTCAGTGGCAAACATGTGAAGATATTTATTGACGGTGTACCTCAGGAGGGAGTAGGGAGCTCTTTTGGCTTGAATAATATTCCTGTGAATTTTGCAGATAGGATTGAAGTGTATAAAGGGGTGGTTCCTGTAGGATTTGGCACGGATGCTATAGGTGGTGTTATCAATATTGTAACCAATAAGAAGAAACGTAATTGGTTTTTGGATGGCTCCTATTCATACGGGTCGTTCAATACGCATAAATCGTATGTGAATTTCGGACAAACTTTCAAAAACGGCTTTACTTATGAAATAAATGCTTTTCAAAACTATTCGGATAATGATTATCAGGTGGACGCACCGGTAGAGGACTTTGAAACCGGAAGAATTGATAAAGATAAAAGGGTACGTGTGAAGCGCTTTAATGATACCTATCATAATGAGGCGGTTATAGGTAAGATGGGTATTGTGGATAAGAAATGGGCAGACAGATTGATGTTGGGCTTTACTTATTCACACATGTATAAGGAGATACAGACCGGAGTACGTCAGGAAATAGTCTATGGGGAAAAGCATCGTAAAGGACATTCGTTGATGCCGTCATTGGAATATAGTAAGCGTGGCTTATTCATCAAAGGTCTGGATGTGGCATTGACTGCCAATTATAATAAAAATGCAACGACAAATATAGATACAGCTTCCTATAAGTACAATTGGTTGGGTGATAGAAAATTAATGAACTCACCCGGTGAACAATCCAATCAATATTCACGGGCGGATAATAACAATTGGAATGGAACATTAACCGTTAATTACCGTCTGGCGAAAATACACATGCTGACCTTTAATCATGTGTTGAATACTTTCCGCCGTTCTAACACTTCTTTATTGGCTAAGATGGAATCGGAGGATGCCATAGCTAAAGAAACCCATAAGAATATCTCCGGATTGTCCTATCGGTTGATGCCGTCTGATAATTGGAATCTCTCAGTATTTGGAAAATATTATAGTTTGTATGTGGCAGGTCCTATGGCTACGACTACGAATCAAGATGATTATGTCCGTACTACCCGAAACATGAATTCCATAGGATATGGAGCTGCGGGAACTTATTTCATTCTACCCGGTTTGCAGGCGAAATTGTCATATGAAAAAGCATATCGTCTGCCTACTATTGAAGAAATGTTTGGAGATGAGGATTTGGAAATGGGAGATATCAGTATAAAACCGGAGAGTAGTGACAATTTGAATTTTAATTTGAGCTATAACAGAACATTTGGCAGGCATTCTGTATATATGGAAAGTGGAGTGATTTATCGGAATACAAAAGATTATATTCAGCGTAATATTGCGGATTTGAGTGGTGGTAAATATGCTGCGAAATATATTAATTACGGTAAAGTATTGACGAAAGGATATACTGTTTCTGCTCGTTACGGTTTTGGTAATTGGGTGAGTATAGGAGGTAATTTTACCAAAATGGATGTACGCGACAATATGAAAACATCTATTTCCAGCAGTGCGGAAAATCTGGCTTATAAAGAACGGATGCCGAATCTGCCCTATATGTTTGCTGATTCGGATGTTACTTTTTATTGGCGGGATTTAGGAAGGAAAGGCAATATGTTGACCGTGTCTTATGATAATCAATATCTGCATAGCTTTACTTATTATTCTTCCCGAATAGGCTCAAATAAAGGGGACTATGTGGTACCTGATCAATTCTCACACAATATATCCTTTTCTTATAGTTTGCAAAAAGGACGATATAACGTATCATTGGAATGTCGTAACTTCACAGATGAGAAGTTATATGATAATTTTAGTCTTCAGAAGGCCGGTAGGGCTTTTTATGGTAAACTGCGTGTTTGTTTCGGTAATTAAAGAATTGGAAAAAGGAGTTTATAATTAATTGGATTTAAAATTAAATAGAAGAATAAAATGAAGAAAGATTTCTTTTTGAACGGATTTGCTGCTATTGCCATAGTAGGAATGGCGTTGAGTGCATGTACGGATAATGAGCCGGATTACGGTTCGGGTACCGAGGCTAAAGGTGAGTATGTTATTGCATCGTCGGTCACAGCGTCTGGAAATACAACGAATGTGCTGCTTACTTCTGAAACGTTGGATAAAGGTACTGTTTCTACAGTGAATAATGGTCTTGTGAATGATGGTGCAACTCAATGGGTGTTTTACAAGAATCAATATCTTTATGCGCTGACTTATAATCAAGGGAATGCAGGTACGACCCGTTCTTATAACATGGATTCAAATAATGAAGTAAAGGCTCGTTCGGGGGAGTTTGCCGTAAAGAGATTTACTACTTACGGTATTTATGATAAATATATCATGACCTCGTCTACCGGTGACGGACCCACAGCGTATGCTGATGAGAATGGATATTTACCAAAGATGTTTTTGCTTTCTTATTTGGACGTATCTGCTGAAACATTTACAACGAATGATACTCAAAATAAGGCTTATATGTCCGAAAACTTCTTGGGAAATGGAGAATATGTAACATTGGCCGGCATATTGGAACGAAATAATAAACTGTATAGCGCTGCTATTCCAATGGGGTTAAGTCAATATGGTTCGGCTACTGACGGGGGAAAGTGGATACTTCCCGGCAATGAGGATTTGGTAAAGACAGAAGATGGTGGTTCCAACAGCAGCAGTTATAAAAAAGGTGAATTGCAATGGACGCAATATCCCAATAAATGCTGGGTGGCTATTTTTGATGATGAAACGCTGACAAATAAAAAAATCATAGAAACAGATAAGATCAGTTATGCTTGCGGGCGTTTTAAATCACAGTATTATCAAACGATTTGGGCGGCAGATAATGGTGATATTTATGTATTTTCTCCTAGTTATGCCAAAACAATGGCTGATAAACGGCAACAGACTACCTTGGATGCCGGAGTAGTACGTATAAAGGCTGGAACAGAAGAGTTTGATCCTGATTATTATTATAGTATCGAAGCGCAGACCGGAGGTAAATCTTTCATTCGTTGTTGGCATATTACGGGAGATTATTTCTTGTTGTTGATGTATGATCGTTCCTTGACTGAAACTGGTTTCACAGCTAATCAGTTAGCGATATATAAAGGAGAAACCGGAAAACTGACTTATGTAACTGGTTTGCCTTCTGCCGATTTGATCTCCGGCTTTGGCAATACTCCGTATGTGGAGAATGGATATGCCTATATGGCTGTAACTACAACAGAAGGATATCCGTCTATTTATAAAATAGATCCGGTTGGTGCGGTAGCGACAAAGGGTGTTTCTATAGAAGCGACACAAATCAGTGGCGTCGGTAAACTGCAACCTCAGAACTGAGTATTGTAATAATATAATGGGAGTCTGCGGGCAGTATGTGCTTATGCAGACTCTTTTTATGAATCGTATCGAAGATTTTATGAAGAAAATATTTCGCCAAATACATCTTTGGCTTTCTGTTCCTTTCGGGTTAATCATTTCCTTGATTTGCTTCTCGGGAGCCATGTTGGTTTTTGAAAATGAAGTGATGGAACTGGTCAGGCATGAACTTTATTATGTAAAAAAGGTAGAAACAGTTTCACTTCCTGTTGATCGATTATTGGAAGAGGTAGAACTCACGTTGCCCGACAGTGTGTCTGTCACAGGAATCAATGTTTTCTCTGACCCGGAACGTGCTTGGCAGGTGAATTTGTCCAAGCCTCGTCGTGCTTCCGTGTATGTGGATCAATATACTGGTGAGATTAAAGGTAAATATGAACGTCCTGCATTTTTTGTGACTATGTTCAGGCTGCATCGCTGGCTGTTGGACAGTATGAAAGCGGATGGCGGAGCCTTCTGGGGAAAAATGATTGTAGGTGTCAGCACCCTGTTGTTTGTCGTGGTTTTGATATCGGGTATCGTTATCTGGTGGCCTCGTACACGAAAAGCCTTGAAAAATAGTTTAAGAATATCTGTCGGCAGGGGCTTTAGAAGATTTTGGTATGACCTGCATGTTGCAGGTGGTATGTATGCGCTGTTTTTTTTGTTGGCTATGGCCCTTACCGGGCTAACATGGTCTTTTGGATGGTATCGGACAGGTTTCTATAAAGTGTTTGGCGTGGAAGTACAGCAGGGAGGTGCTCATGGTGGGGTGACCCGGCGTGGGGGGAAAGGCGGCGACCAATCCGGAAAGAATGTTTCTCATTCTTCGTCCTATGTTTGTTGGCAACAAGTTTATGAACAATTAGCCCTGAATAATCCCGGCTACAAGCAGATAACCTTATCAGATGGGGCAGCAAATGTCTCTTTCAATACCTTCGGTAATCAACGTGCTTCCGATCGTTATAAATTCAATCCTCATAGTGGTAAGATTGATAAGGTAGTTTTATATAAAGATGCTGAGAAGGCTGGAAAGATTCGCGGATGGATCTATTCTGTACATGTTGGTAGTTGGGGCGGTATGCTTACCCGTTTACTGACGTTTATAGCAGCTTTGATAGGAGCCACCTTGCCATTGACAGGATACTATTTATGGATAAAACGTATTTGGAGAAAGAAAGTAAGAGTAAGTTGAATATCTTTGTTATAAGATTAGGGGGCGAAAAGAATTTTATCATATGACCTGTTGTCGTGAATGACAGGTCATATGATATTGTTACAGGATTTTTTAGAACCACTTTATCTTTCTGAAAACAACAAAAGCCAACGCAGATAATGTGATGGACGCCAAAATAATAAAACTAAAAGCATGTGGTAATGCATCTACATGTACATCTACATTCATTCCATAGAAACTAGCTATTAATGTGGGTACCATCAGAATGATGGAAATACTGGTCATGCGTTTCATGATGGTGTTCACATTGTTGGATATGATGGAAGCAAATGCGTCCATGGTTCCGGTTAAGATATCACTGTAGATATTAACCGTGTTATATGCTTGTTTTAATTCAATAACTACATCTTCTACCAAATCGCGGTTTTGATAATCTTTTTCCTGGAAGATACTTTGCAATTTACCTACCATCACCTCATTTCCACGAATGGACGTATTGAAATAAACCAATGTTTTTTGTAGTTTCATCAATCTGAGCAGGTCCTCATTACGTATGCTCCTTTCCAATTCTTTTTCTGCGGCAGCTACATCATTGTTTATTTGTTTCAGATATTTCAAGAACCATACGGCAGATGAGTAAATTAACCGTAAAATCAATTCAAATTTATTAGGCACAATGATTCCTTTACGTCGGGTGTGGTCAATAAAATCAGGAATCATTTCAGTGGAGTGATAACACACGGTAACAATGATTTCATTGTTTGTAATGATACCGATGGGGATAGTGATATAAGGGATGCTTCCCTGTTGTTGCAGGGGGATTCGGATAATGGTCAGTAGCCAGTTGTCTTCCGTATCCGTTCGCGGACGTTCATCCATATCGGCGATGTCCTCTAAAAAAGCTTCGGGAACTTTTAATTCTTTAGTCAGAAACTCAAAATCACTTTGGTCGGGGCATTCTACATTCACCCAGCAGTTTGGCATCCATTGTGGCTTTTCTACAAAGCCATTCTCACAATAAAGATATTTTCTCATCTTATTGCCTCCTTTCGTTCGTTTATATCCGTTCAGAGGCATTCAGAGTAGTGATTGCCCTGTCGGATCAGTTAATACTATTGCACGTTCGTGGTATTGAATCGTCCATTTTTATTGATTGTTTTTTGTTTAAAGCGGTACAAAAGTACATAAAACCTTTAAAGGACAGATAGAAGTCAGGAGGCTTTTATATTTTTTTTAAGAATATCACCGGAAAGCAATCAGTGCCGGAGCAATGATGGTTTTGTCGCCATAGCTCAGTTCTAACGTACTGTGTTTACCGATTAAGTTCCCTAGCGGAAACTATTGTTGTTAAAACATTTAGCATCCTTTTAATTACATGCAAAATTCACTTAAAAAATCGTTTGTCCAATACCTATTTATGATGAATCTTGTTCTATATAATCCTAATAATTAGGTATTGTGGAAGGTGCTGAAGTCGGCTACCTTTGCAAATGTAATAATTACAATTTAAAAATCAGTTTTAATTTAAAAATAAAAAGAGTATGGAACCAATTATTAATTCACAAGTTCCTGAATTTAAAGTTCAGGCATTCCATAATGGAGAGTTTAAAACCGTAACTAATAAAGATATTGAAGGTAAATGGGCTATTTTCTTCTTCTATCCTGCTGACTTTACGTTTGTATGCCCTACCGAACTTGTAGATATTGCTGAAAAGTATAATCAGTTCAAAGAAATGGGAGTGGAAGTATATTCTGTAAGCACCGATTCACATTTCGTTCATAAAGCATGGCATGATGCGTCTGAAAGTATCCGCAAAATCACTTATCCGATGTTGGCAGATCCTACAGGTGCTTTGTCGCGTGCATTTGGTGTGATGATTGAAGAAGACGGTATGGCTTATCGTGGTACTTTTGTAGTGAATCCCGAAGGCAAGATCAAATTAGCTGAAATTCAGGACAACAGCATCGGGCGTAATGCTGATGAACTTCTTCGTAAGGTAGAAGCTGCCCAGTTTGTAGCCACTCATGATGGTGAGGTTTGTCCTGCTAAATGGAAGAAAGGTGCTGAGACCTTGAAACCGAGTATTGATTTGGTAGGTAAAATTTAAAATATAGAACTCATGTTAGATAGTGCGATAAAAGATCAGTTAAAAGGTCTTTTTGCCCAATTGGAAGCGCACTATACTTTTGACATCTTTGTCCACCCTCAGCACGAAAGTCGTGCCGAGTTGGTGGACTCGTTGGAAGAAGTGGCTTCCTGTTCGGATAAACTTTCCTGTCGGTTGCAGGATAGTGAAGGGCTGAAGTTTATCCTTTTAAAAGAAGGAAAGGATACGGGAATCACATTTCGTGCCGTACTTGGTGGTCATGAATTTACTTCTTTGTTGATGGCTGTTCTGAATGCTGACGGCAAAGGAAAGAATTTTCCGGACGAGTTTATTACCAGACGTATCAAGGCATTACAGGGGCCGATTAGTTTGACCACCTATTTGTCTCTCACCTGTACCAATTGTCCCGATGTGGTTCAAGCTTTGAATATGATGGTACTTCTGAATGGTCAGATACGCCATGAGGCAGTAGATGGATCTATAAATGAAGAAGAAGTAGAACGGATGAAAGTACAGGCCGTTCCTACTGTATTTGCTGATGGTGAACAGATTCATGTGGGGCGTAGCAGTATGGGGGATCTGTTGGAGAAGCTGGAAGCCCGTTACGGTTCGGTGGAATTGGAAGCTGTTGAGACAAAAGAATATGATGTACTGGTAGCCGGTGCTGGTCCTGCCGGTGCGACAGCTGCTATCTACTCGGCTCGTAAAGGGTTGAAAGTAGCAATAATAGCCGAGCGTATTGGTGGACAAGTCAATGAAACGATGGGGATTGAGAACTTGATATCTGTGCCTCAGACTACCGGTAAACAGTTGGCCCAGGATCTGAAAAAACATTTGGCGGAATATCATATTGATATTTTAGAAAATCGCCGGATAGAGAAAGTGGAAGTGGCAGAGGGCATGAAAGTGTTGTCTGTGAAAGGTGGAGAAACGTATAAGGCTCCCGTATTGATCATTGCTACCGGGGCGAATTGGAGAAAATTGAATGTTCCCGGTGAAGAAAAATACATCGGTCATGGAGTTGCTTTCTGTCCTCATTGTGACGGACCATTTTATAAAGATAAGGAAGTAGCAGTCATAGGTGGTGGAAACTCCGGGGTTGAGGCTGCTATTGATTTGGCGGGAGTCTGTTCCAAAGTGACTGTATTCGAATTCATGGATACTTTGAAAGCGGATACTGTTTTGCAGGAGAAAGCTAAAAGCCTGCCCAATGTGGATATTATTACTAATACTCAAACGGTAGAGGTGTTAGGAAACGGTGATAAAGTGGTGGGGCTTATAAAGAAAGACCGTTCATCCGAAAAAGAAGAGATCTTTGCCTTGGATGGTATTTTTGTCCAAATAGGTTTGACTGCCAATAGCACTTTGTTTAAAGAATTGCTGGAAACGAACCGCATGGGTGAAATTCTGACTGATAAAAATGGCCGGACCTCTGTAAAAGGTATCTATGCTGCCGGAGATGTAACGGATGTTTCCTATAAACAGATAGTTATAGCAATGGGGGAAGGCGCCAAGGCTGCTTTAGCTGCATTCGAAGACCGGATGCGCGGAACGATTTATTAGTGATAAGTGGTTGGTGGTGAATAGTGGGTGCATATCGCAGTATTTACCACTAATCTTATCACTAAAAAATGCACTCTTTGTATGTATATTGGTGAGAATATGCTTTCTTTGTAGGTGAATCACCGTTTACAGCATTGATATGGCAGAATCGAGACGTACTTCATTGAAAGATTTGGCACAGATATTAGGTGTATCCATACCTACAGTATCCCGTGCCTTGAAAAATAGTCCCGAAATCAGTCGGGAACTTTGTATTAAAGCTCAAAAATTGGCAAAAGAGATGAATTATCACCCCAATCCTTTTGCTATGAGTCTCCGGAAAAATACTCCCCGTACCATTGGAGTAATTGTACCTGATATTGTTACTCATTTCTTTGCGTCTATTTTAAGTGGTATAGAAGATACCGCTATAGCAAACGGCTATTTTGTTATCATCACGACTTCCCATGAGTCATACGACCATGAGAAAAGAAATATTGAGAATTTGGTCAATATGCATGTGGAAGGTATTATAGGTTGTTTATCTCAAGAAACAACAGATTATGCCCATTGGTTGAGTTTGGATGATATGAATATGCCGCTTGTTCTATTTGATCGTGTTTGCATGCCTGACCGTTTTTCTACGGTAGTGGCTGATGGAGTATATTCTGCTCAGATGGCGACACAGCACTTGTTGGATCATGGAAGCAAACGGATTGCTTTTATCGGTGGTGCAAACCATCTGGATATAGTAAGAAAGAGAAAACATGGTTACCTTGAAGCGTTAAGGGAAAATAAGATACCTATTGAGAAAGATTTGGTTGTGTGTCGGAAAATTGATTTTGAAGAAGGGAAAATAGCTACAGAAATTTTATTATCGCTTCCGGAGCCTCCCGATGCAATTCTTGCCATGAATGATACATTGGCATTTGCCGCTATGGAAGTGATTAGAAATCATAATCTTCGTATTCCTCAGGATATAGCGCTTATTGGGTATACAGATGAGCAACATGCCAATTATGTAGTGCCTCGCCTTTCGGCCGTCTCGCATCAGACTTATAAGATGGGGGAAGCCGCATGTCAGATGTTGATTGATAAGATTAAGGGAGATAAAAAAATCAGGCAAATCATTATTCCTACTTGTTTGCAGGTGAGGGAAAGCAGTATAAAAAGGAAGGATTGAGAACCGAAATGTATTTTAAGAAGAGAATAAGGCTGAACTCTTCACAAAGAGCCAACCTTATTTCTTTATATATTGGAGTATTATTGAGTGACCAACGTAATAATGGAACGTGCCGGGATCACAACTTTTTCATGGTTTTTGATGCTTCCTACCGGTAGAAGATTCTCTCCATCTTTATCCGAAGTACGATAGATTGTCCAGTTTTTTATAATTCCGTTACGCTGATAGAAAGTAAACTCTTTATCTTCCGCTGCATAATTAATCATAACGAAAACCTCCTTTCCGTCTGTATTTTGGTATGCTGAACACATTAGTCCGGTTACATCCGTATCGCCTTCAGGAATGATTTTCCCTTGGTTGTCTTTGGCTATAATTGCTTTCCGAACAGCTCCCGGGCGTATAAATCTACTGTAGTTTCCCAAAGCCCACATTAATTTGGAGTCTTTCACCTCACCATTCAGAAAAGTCGGATCACTATACTCACGGATTAATCCGTCTTTATAATCTCCACCGATAGATCGCCACCATTGCCAACTGCGAGCACCTGCATATACAATGTCATGATGAATGATCCGTGCTACATATAATGCTGTCTTCATGGTGAAGTCATATCCTCCGCCTCCGCCGATTTCTTCGTCATTGCCCATGATACAGGTTTCTGTCTGCCAGAAATCCACCTTATACTTGTCTAAAGTATCTTTTAATTGACAACGGATATCGTGTAAATTATTCAGAGGAGTATTAGTCCAATAACTATGCCCTACCATCAGCCGGGGAACATTGGGAGTATCACCCAGATAGGTGGCTGTACTGTCCGGATTAAAGAAAGACTGGATTTGATACCCCCGTTCCCAATTAGTCATGTGAGTATCGAACATACAACGATAGTCAGAGGACTCATTGACTAGAATCTGTGTGTCAATTTGGTTATTTACGAACTCTTTACTGATGAGGCGTATGGCACGGGCTATTTCGCGGTTGGTAGCCGGTGTACCTTCTTGTTTGGGGCCAATCCAGTTCCAATGCCCATCGGGTTCATTGAATGGACAGAGGTAATTGAACTTGATTCCATCGTGTTTCTCCACCCCTTTTATGACATTGGCAAGAAAACGGGCAAAATTCTTATAATGCTCTTCCTTTAAGTTTAAGGTTCCTCCACGGCCTGTGTTGGTGGCAAGACCGTTTTGTGTGAAATATACGGGAGGTGAATTAAGAAATGCCAAAAATTTGTTTACACCCCGTTCTTTTGCCAGACGCAGGAAGTTGCGCTGCCCTTGTTGTTTATTCCAATTATAGTTACCATCTGCCTGAAGGAAACATTCGGTGCGCATCCAGGGAGAGGCTATCTGGCTGGCTTCTCCTTGTTCCGCACTTCCGGCTCCTACATTGAAACGCCATAAAGACAAGCCGATTCCTTTAGGTTGTCCGTTTTCATGGTTTTCCGTACTGAACAGCCAGTCGGCTACTTGGTTTTGTTTTTCTTGCGGCCATAAGCCGATAAATTGCATGCTCCAACAGTCTGATGCTCCGAAATAGTCCATGGTTTGACAGGGTTGGTCTGTTTCTATTTCAAAGTGAATGGCAGGATGTTGAGCAAACAGGTTTGCTGTTGCAAATAAAGAGAATAATAATGCTTTGTATTTCATAAAGTTGAGGGATTATTTCAGATTATAAATGACAGTTGTAACACTTTCCGAAGGCACAATTACTTGTTGGTCTGCCGTGACGTGTACCTCTTGCAAATTTTTGTTATTTGTTGTTGTATAAGTAGTGATGGAGCTTATTTCACTTACCCATTCTTTATGAATTTCGTTTAGCCGGACTCCTTTTTCTGATAGATTGGTATAAACAGCAACAATTTTATCTTTTTTCGGTGAAATCCATGCTGACCCGAAGAAACTGGATGATTCATTCATGTTAAGCATGATACGGCGATAACCCGGTCGGATGAATAGGCTGTAGTTACCTAATACCCAAAGTGTGGGAGTAGCTTTATAAGTGCCTTCTTTCTCTATATCCCCATAAACTCCATCGGAGGGTTCCAGTGAAATCAGTAAGAAGCGGTTTTTGTGTCCCCAGCGGGGGATATCCATTGAGGTCCAGTAACTCCAGGAGGAAACTCCTGCTATAGTTAGGTCATTGTGTATTACTTTTGACATATAAAGTGCAATGTCCATTTCGGTTGCTTGGTCATAGCCTATAAACTCGGAAGAGCTGTATCCGTCGCCTAACATACTCCACTCACTTTGCCATATTTCTACATCATATTGTTGGGCTGCTTGGGCCAGTTGTTTCCGGACATTACGCATACCATCCCATGTGCCATCTGTCCAGTAGCTGTGGCCGCAGATAAGTTTCTTTACATGAGTCAGGTTGCCTATATAGGTGGAAGTTCCAGGTGTGAAAAATGCTGAAAGTACGTTACTATGGGCGGCATCATTCTTAAATTTGTAGAGATATTCATAATCTCCAGATTCCCCTGGAAGAATATCAATAGAAAGACCGGCAGAAGTGATGGCGGTATCCAATTCACGTATAAGTCTGGCTACTTCATCATTAGTCCATCCGCTGCCTTCCTGGCCGCTGTCCCAATTATATTGGGGTTCGTTAACTGGTGAGATATGTGTCACTGGATATCCTTCGTTTACATAGTATTTTGCTACATCTGACATGTATCTGGCAAAGTCCGTATAACATTCATCCTTCAAATTAGAAACTCCTCCGCTATTGGAGAATCCTTTTCCGTTGGAGGTATATTGTACAGGAGGGGTATTGCTGAAAAGTACTATACTCTGACAACCAAACTCTTTGGCGCGCTGCAAGAAGTAGCGCTGCCCTTTACAGCGTGTCCAGTCTAATGTTAAGTCATCAGTCAGATAAGATTCTGCTCTGCGTGATTTGTCTTCTATTCCACTTGCTTCACCTTGTTCTGCACTGCCACCACCTAGATTCACACGCCACATGGAGAGTCCTATACCTTTAGGTTGTCCTGATTGTATTTCAGAAGAGAATAGCAGTTCACTGATTTTGTCACGATTCGTTATCCAGCTTTTTCCTACGAAGGCAGGTGCCCAACAATCTGATGCGCCAAATCCTGTCAGAGTCTGAAAAGATTGTCCGGCATCTATGGTTACTGTTTTTTCTACGTTTATGCTGCTGTCCGGTTGCCCCGATGTATCCGGTGTTTGGGGAGAATCGTCACTGCAGGCTACAGTAGAAAAGAACAGTGGAAGAGTAAAAATATATTTTAGTTTCATTGTTTTAGATGGATTAAAAAATAGTCGCGGATAATCCTAGCAAACTATCCGCGACAGAATATAAAGACCTATTGAATGTTTAATTCCTGTAACAATCTGTTCTTTTTGGAAAATGATTAATTCCAGCCCGGATTTTGGGTGATAGAACCATTAGACATTGTAATCTCATATAAAGGTATCGGGAATACCATATCCCGGTTTTCGTTGAAGCTGATTCCTTTATCACTTGCCTCACCTTGATTTTCCCATTCGTAAATGTCGCGGGTAGCGGGATCTGTATTGTATTTTACAAATGTACCGTTTGCTCCCATCAGGTTACAAATCATTTTCTTGCCATTGTCATCTGTCCAACGGCGGATATCATAGATTCTGTTTTGTTCCCATGCCAGTTCCAAACGACGTTCTAGCCGGATAGCTTTGCGAAGCTCGTTTCCACTGGATGTGACAGCAGGTAATTTTACACGATTCCGTACCTCATTAAGATAGGTACGTGCTGTACCATCTTCGCTCAATTCGTTGCAGGCTTCAGCATACATCAACAATACATCTGCATAGCGTAAGATACGATGATCTAATGGAATTTTGTCGATATTGTATACTTCCGGACGTTTTTCAATAGGTACAAAATACTTCCGGACAATACGTGCTGATTTATGTTGTGACGGATCTATAATATAACATTCGGGATCCCAACCGTACTTTTCGATATAATCTTTATAATTGGCGATTTTTGTGTTGTTTTCAACGAACTTGTCGAAGTTATTCTCTCCGGCAATTTCTGTACAACCGGTTTTAATGATAGTCCAACGTAAACGTTCTGTATCTCCTGCATCGATGTAGGCTTGTTCAAGGTTAGCGGTTGGCTGTCCCCAAGACCATCCGTCGCCGGGACCACTACGGGCACCGGTAATAACAGTCAAAGAACCACCCAATGCATAAGTTCCATCATACATATATTGTACTTCAAACAGACTTTCTTCGCTATTGTTATGGTCAACATCCCATACATCACCGAAGTTGTCGAGTAATTTATATTCACCTTCGTCGATGACTGTTTTCAATACATCATGTGCCTCTTGCCATTTGCTTTGGTAGAGGTAAACCTTTCCCAATAGGCCTAATGCAGCTCCACGGGTAGCGCGTCCCATATCTGTAGCAGCATATTGACTACGTTGTGGCAACACATCAGCAGCGGCTTTTAAATCATCTTCAATGAACTTATATACATCTTCGGCCGAAGCGCGGGTAATACCTTGTATTTCTTCGGGCAACAGGAAGCCTGTAATGAGAGGCACACCACCAAAATTCTTCACAAGTTCAAAATAGAAGTATCCACGGAGAAAACGTGCTTCGGCTACAAGCCGGTTCTTCATTTCTTCATCTGAGAAATCAGCTTGTGAAATGCGTTCCACTGCGATATTGCAACGTAGAATGCCTTTGTATCGATACTGCCAAAAGTTGGAGATGGCACCATTGCTTTGTCCGGTACCTTGATAGTGGGCCAAAGAAATATAGTCACTTTGACTTTGGCTGGTATTGCCCATCCAACCGTCATCACTACACATCTCGGAAAGCAACCATACTGTGTTGATATTCCACCATCCGCCAAAAGTAATGGCCTGGTAACAACCAGTAATAAATGCTTCGGCTTCTTCTGCACTTTGGAAATAAGTATCCAAATTTTGTTGCCCGCGCACTTCCTCTGTTAGGAAATCCTCACAAGAAGTGAATGTCAGCGAGGCAATCATTGTTAATATTGTTAATATCTTTTTCATGGTTTATACCTTGAGGGTTAAAATTTTAAATCAATTCCAAATAAGAAAGTACGTGGGTTAGGATAAGCGATGCCGTCAATACCGGTTTCAATTACACTGCCATCTTTACCAATCTGTGGACGTTCAGGATCCATACCTGAGTAGCTGGTGATAGTGAAAGGATTTTGAGCCGACAATGAGAGACGCAATTCGGTTCCGTTCAACCACTTCTTGGGGAGTGTGTAACCCACTTGTAATAGTTTGCAACGCATATAAGAGCCGTCTTCTACAAAGAAACTTGAAACGCGTGTGTAATTCTGATTCAAATCATTGTAGGACAGACGAGGAATATCGTTGCTGGTTCCTTCGCCATGCCATGCTTTCTGCAATGTACCTGCCCAAACGTTTTGCCCACTTACGCCGGAGTATAAACCTTTGGTCTTATTGAAAATATCATTACCGAATCTACCATAGAAGTTGGCTGTGAAATCGATGTTTTTATAGCTGAAACCCAAGTTCAAACCTACCATCAAATCGGGATATGGGTTACCGATCCATGTTTTATCATTTTCATCTAGAACTCCGTCATGATTCAAATCCTTAAAGCGAATGTCACCGGGTTGGGCATTGGATTGTACCAGCTTGCCATTTTCGTTGGTGTGAGCATAAACTTCATCCCAATTTTGGAAAATACCATCGGCTACGTAGCCGTAGAAGCGTGAAATCAAGCCACCGTCTTCATTACGGATAATTTGGTCGCTGTTGAAACCTCCAGTTTGGATAGGACCGTCACCGGAGAATTTAACAGCTTTATTTTTCACTGCGGAAAGGTTCAATCCCACATTATATCGGAAGTCTGCTACTTTGTCGTGCCAGTTCAGACTTAATTCCCAGCCGCTAGCTTTCATACTACCTATATTCATCCATACTGTACTGTTCCAGTCGGGGTATCCGATGGCGAAGATATTTTGTTTCTGATAGAGCATATCAGAAGATTTCTTTTGGAAATACTCAAAGGTCATGTCTAGACGGGAGTCAAGGAAGGACATATCCACACCTACGTTCCAGTCTTCTACTGTTTCCCATTTTAGCAAATTATTGCCAACGCCTGATACCATAGTACCTGAAACACGTCCTGGAGCTGTACCGAATACATAATCAGATTGTCCTAACAAAGTCAGCGTAGCATCATTATCTATGTTTTGATTACCTACACGTCCCCAACCTCCGCGTAATTTCAAGTTACTGAAAATCTTCTGGTCTTGCATGAAACTTTCACTGATGATACGCCATGAAGCAGAAACAGAAGGGAAGATGGCATATTTGTTTCCTTTGGGGAAACGAGAAGAACCATCTGCACGAATAGAAGCTGTTAGATAGTAACGATTGTCATAGTTATACATCACGCGTCCTAAATAAGATACTAATGTGCTGTAAGCAGTTTTACCTTCTGACTTTTGGTTTTGTGTACCGGCATTTACTTCCTGCATTTGATCCATATTATTAGGAACATCGTCACGTGAGGCTTTTGATTGGAATTCAGCAAAGCGTTCAGCTGTAAAGCCACCCATTACATTAATATTATGCTTTTCTGCAAAAGTCGTGATGTAAGTAGCAGTATTAGTCCAGTTCCAATCAAGCCATTCCTGCATTTCACGGGAAACATTACTTAATGTAGATTGTTCCAAAGCATCAATATAGAATTCAGGAGTGAATTTGTCTGTACGGCGGAAGTGTGCATTAGCGCCGAACTGCGTGCGCAGGGTCAGTTTTTGAATAGGGTTTATCTGTAAATAAGTATTTACAATTGTACCCATTTCACGGGAGTGGGAATTTTGGCGAGCCAATGAACCGGCAGGGTTCCACTCCTGGTTGTTGTAAGAACGCTGATAGTTATTGAATTCGTTATCCACCCATTGATCTTCCGGCTTGAATATAGGAGTTGTGGGGTCCATAGACATGGCAGCTGAAAAAAGATCGGGGGTATCATCCCATGATTCTACACGTGGGGCAATGTCGAAACCCATTTTTACATATTTATTAAATGTATATTCTGTATTAAGGCGTGCGTTGATTTTGTCCCAATAACCATAGTCATATTGTGAATTGTTACGGTAGTAACCCATACTCAGGTTATAAACCAGTTTGTCTGAACCACCGGAGATATTGAGTGAGTAATTTTGCACTAAAGCAGTTTTGTTGATTACTTCGTCCCACCAGTCTGTTCCTCCGGGATTGGTAGTAGCGCCTGTATCATTCCAAATAGAAGTTCCTCCGTCATTTGTGTATCGGGTATTGAATACTTCTTTATATTCGGCGGCATTAGCCATTTTGGGTTTTGACAATGTTTGGAAACCTGCAGATGCATTAAAACTGATATTTGTTTTTCCTGCCATTCCTTTTTTGGTTGTGATTAGAATGACACCGTTAGAAGCACGTGTTCCGTAAATGGCAGCAGCCGAAGCGTCTTTTAAAACTTCCATAGATTCAATGTCATTACTGTTTAGGAAGTTGATGTTTGTACCTACCGGCATGCCATCTACTACATACAAAGGATCGGTTCCGTTTACTGTTGTTACACCACGGATTAGAACTTTTGGTTGTGCGCCCGGACCACCACCACTGGTTACTTGAACACCGTTGATTTTACCTTGCAAGGCGTCCATTGCATTACCGGTTACAGTTTCGGTAATTTCTTTTCCTTTTACGGTAGATATAGAACTGGTCAGGTCACTTTTTTTCACGGCTCCATAACCAATAACCACTACTTCGTCCAGTAATTCACTGGCATCTTTCAGCACTACATTGATAACGGTTTGTCCGTTTACCTTTATTTCTTGAGTCTCATATCCTATGCTGGAGAACACAAGTACGGCATCCTTGGCAACATCGTTTAGTGAATAATCACCATCAATACTTGTAATAGTACCTGTACCTGTACCTTTAACTTGCACTGTTGCACCAATCATCGGTTCTTTATCTGAAGCCGAGGTTACTACACCTTTTACAGTGATGGTCTGCGCATAGCTACATAGACTTGTCAGCGCAAGACACAATAATAATATTTGCTTTTTCATATCTTAAATCTAATGTTACTTGTTAATTGGCCGGAATGAGTTTAGCTCTTTCCAAATGAGCGTCGAATATAAGTTTATAATTCCCTGTGACGTTCACTGTTGGTTTTGCCCAATTGTCACCTACATGATCGGGTTTGGTCCATGCCGGATTGGTATATTTGGCTTCTTTACCATAATATCCGAAGATCTCCGGTTCGTCTGAGTTGTCTACACGCCACGTGCAATAATTCCACCATCCGTCAGAGTGCCAGTTATGAATAACGAAATTCATTTTAGTACCTGCCTCCAGGAATAGGGGGGTATCCAAATAGAATAGGTGAGGATTGGTCTTATCTTGAGTGAAACGCAGGACTTCAGTTGGGCTACTGGTCATATATCCGAAATAGAATTCCTGTAACCACGAACCACCGTCACCCCATGTGTCAAGGCTGATAGAACCGTATGTGTGAGGTATGGGGTCTACAGCATCGGCAATTGAGTAAGTTTTCAGATTGTATGTACTGTTCTTCACATCAATATTAATTTCATAATAAACATTGGCTTGGTCAAGTACGATTGGCATTGCTGTTTCGGGATCGTCTGTCAGTTTGGTGTTATCCTCTGGATCAAGCCCGAAACAAATAGGAGTGAAGTCACTCTTTTGTGGTAAGAAGAATATTTTAGTTCCGGCTTTTTGACAGTAATAATTTGCTTTATACTGATATTCACCTGTATGTTCAATTACCATCGGTACCCCGAATATATCACTATTCAGTTCTTCGGCAGTTGCCACATCTGCCAGATACATTTTGGGAAAATCCGGCATTTCTGAGATATTCAATACACTGGTGGTAGTGGTTGAGTTTTCTTTCTTGTCAAAAGCGGTAATTGTCACATTATAACTTTTCGGTTCATTGGGGAATACTATTATTTCGGCAAAGTTCAATGAACTTTTTCCATCAGCATCTACACGGCGGTTGTCAAACCCGTCTATACCTGGAATATTAATTGTGACATAATCCAATGCACGATCATCTGTAGCCGTGAACCGAAGATTGAATTTCGTTTCATTTTTCATTAATACTGTAACAGTGGCATCCGGGGCAGCTGAAAATACCGGAGCTGCAAAATCTCCGTCCATTGTGATTAATACATCTTGAGATATACTGCGTCCTCCTACATCGGTTACAGTAACTTTGACTGTGAAGCGTTCGCCGATTTCATTTCGGTTTATGTCAAAGTAATAACTTAAATCATAACTCTCTTGCGGAGCACCATAGATTTCGATTAAATCAATTGTCTTGTTCAAATGCAGGTCGGCACATTGTAGGCTGATAGAAGCAATACCGTCTTTGTCTTCTAATGTCCCTTCAATAGTAAATCGATGTCCCGCTCCGGACTCGATGTGGTCTGTTGCTAATGTCATTGTTGGATTTTGCCCGTCTACATCGGGGTAGTCGTTATCATCACTACATCCCGTACATAGGTTTGCAGTTACAAGAAAAGCCCATAACATGGCACCATACAAATGTTTCTTTTTCATATTTTATTAGTATTTGAAGATTAAACATCTACTCTAATAGAGGACGAATTAAATTCGTCAGTGGTGCAAATGTACGTGAAGAAGAATTAAAATCCTGATATAAATCTTGCAGAAAAGGGAGGTAAATCTTGCAATGCATGATTTATGTATCTAAAATACAGACTTTATTTGTATTTTTGAACCATATTATTTAACAATGTGTACACTGATGCTATGAGAAAGATATTCGTACTTTGGCTCTTGCTGCTGTCGGTTGTTTCATTGGCACAACCTTATTCTGTTAAGCAGCTTGGTATAGAGAAGGGATTATCCAATAATTATGTGGTGAGCATTGCTCAAGACAAACAGGGCTTTCTGTGGTTTGCCACGGAGGAAGGGTTGAACAAATTCGATGGTACCCGTTTCATTACTTATTTGAAGAATGAAGATTTGACAAGGCAGGGTATAACAGGCAATGAACTGAATTGTTTGTTGGATGATCCTCAGGATTCTATCCTTTGGATAGGCACGCAAAGGGCCGGTCTGAATGCGTATGACTATGTAAATAACACTTTTCTTTGCTATAGGCATGATGGCGAGAACCCCGAAAGTCTGATAACGGATGATGTTACTAAGATTGTGGCAGCTACAGATGGTAATCTTTGGATTACGACATATTGGCGGGGAGTAGATTATTTCGATAAAAAGGCTGGAAAATTCATTCATTACAATACTCAAACAGTTCCGGGATTGGCTAGCGATAATATTTGGTCGGTTGTTGATGGAGGAGATGGAAAGTTGTATATGGGGCATGTGCATCATGGATTCAGTGTGTTGTCTCTTAAAGATAAAAAAGTAAAGAACTTTATGCATGACCCTGAAGATCCGGTCAGTTTGCCAGGTAATGGGGTAACTTGCATTTATAAGGACTTAAGCGGTAATATTTGGCTGGGAACAGACCGGGGGCTGGCACTGTTCAATCCGGAAGCCGAAAATTTTATCCATTTTCATCATAGTGAGGACGGGGTTCCTCATACCGTATTTGATATCAGACAATTTGATGGGAATAAACTTTGGATTGCCATGGAATTTGGAGGAATAGCCATTTTGGATTTAACGCAACGTATGTTTCTTTCTCCTGACCAAGTGCGTTTTCAATATATAAAGGAAGGGGATGATGAATACAGTCTCTCTAATTCTACTGTACGTTGTTTGTTTCAGGACTCCTTTAAAAATGTATGGGCTGGTATGTGGGGAGGTGGAATTAATTTTCTTAGCCATGAATCTTCCTATTTTAATGTTTATAGTTATTCTCCTATCCAGCATTCGGGTAGTAGCCTGAATAATAAGACAGCAAGTAGTGTATGCGTAGCAAGGGATGGAAAGTTATGGATCGGAACCGATGGGGGAGGCATCAATGTATTTGATAAAGGCAAGCGGGTGGCGGTTTATAAAGAAGAAACCGGTGATTTGACTGATAATTCCATACAGGCTGCACTTTGTGATTCGGAAGGAAACCTTTGGTTTGGATCGTTTATGGGAGGAGTGGATTTTTATGATGTGAAAAAGAAAAGTTTTCACCAGATTTTTCCTAAAGATAAAACAGGGGAAGATGTGCGTGCACTGTATGAAGATGCAGAATATGTATGGATAGGAACTAGTAATGGCATCTATAAGGTACGCTTGCATGATAAAGGCATTGCAGATCATTATACAGTAGAGAATAATCTGGTGAGATGTATCTCGAAAGATAATCTTAATCGTTTATGGATTGGTACTTTCGGAGGAGGATTAGGGGTTTTTGATGAACATTTTCAGTGCGTTAAACTTTTTAACGTGACTTCTCTTTTTCCCTCTAATACTATCAATACTGTTTATATGGATAGTCAGAACAGAATGTGGATAGGAACGGGAGAAGGTCTGGTTTGTTTTCCATCCTCTCAGAGTTGGGACTATAAAGTATATCGCAGTGAGGAGGGTTTGTCCAATGTCCATATACGTGCCATTACGGAAGATAATCATGGAAATATATGGGTGAGCACCAATAAAGGTATCAGCTGCTTGTTGAAAGACAAGGAGGTTTTCTATAATTACGATCATTGGGATAATGTGCCTATGGGCAATTTCATGAGTGGAAGTGTGGCAGAAGCTAAGGATGGAACACTGTATTTTGGCTCAATCAATGGCTTATGCCGTTTTAATCCAGATCAGGTATTGGAAAAACGAGAGTCACCTGCTGCAATTATTACGGAGATGCGTATATTCGGCCCGTTGCGTGATACGGACAGTAATGAAAAGGTGATGGCGCTTGAAGGCCAGTCGGAAGTACGTTTAAGCTATATGCAAAATAACTTCAGCGTCACCTTCAATATACAGAATTATGCCTTGGCCGATCAAGTGGAATATGCTTATATGTTGAAAGGGTTGGAAAATTCATGGTATACAGTAACCGATCCTAATAATGTGACTTTCCGTAATATACCTCCGGGAAATTATTGTTTTCAGGTAAAGACAAGAATACGGAATCAGGAATGGGCGGATGAGATAGCTTCTCTGGATATCCGTATTGATCCGCCTGTATGGCTTACGTGGTGGGCCAAGTTATTTTATATTCTTTCGGGTGTTTCTGTCCTGTATTTTATTCTTCATGCCTATAAAAAGAAACTGGATATGGAGTCTCTCTATGAGTTGGAGAAGAAAAATCATGAGCAGGAACAGGAGCTGAATAATGAGCGTTTACGTTTCTATACCAATATCACACATGAGTTGCGTACTCCTTTGACGTTGATTCTGGGACCGTTGGAAGATATGCAGAAAAGTAATTCTTTATCAGGGAAAGATTCACAGAAAATATCGGTTATCCATCAAAGCGCCATCCGGTTGTTGAACCTGATTAATCAGATACTGGAGTTCAGAAAAACGGAAACCCAAAACAAGAAATTATGTGTAAGTCGTGACAATCTGGCAGCCCTTGTACACGAGATCGGACTGAAGTATAAGGAATTGAACCGGAAACCTGAGATTGATTTCTGTCTTGAGATTGAGCAGGAAGATATGTCTTTGTTTTTTGATAAGGAGGTAGTAACGATTATACTGGATAATTTGATCTCCAATGCTATAAAATATACAGAGAAAGGAACTATAACTTTAGGATTACATCAGGTGGTCCGGAATAATATACACCATACGGAAATCAGTGTGAGTGACACCGGTTTCGGTATTGCTCCCGATGCATTGCCTCATATTTTTGACCGTTATTATCAAGAGGGAAGCGAACATCAGGCTTCAGGAACAGGTATTGGTCTGGCTCTGGTAAAGAACCTGGTAGTTTTGCATGAGGGGGAGATCAGGGTTGAAAGTTCTTTGAATGTGGGAAGTACTTTTTATGTCAGTCTGCTGACGGATAACACGTATCCTCATGTGCTGCATGCTGACTCGACGGAGAAAACTTCCGATGAAAAGGACGAAAAAGAAGAAAATATAGAACCTGTGCATAGTGGTAAGCGTATTCTGCTGATAGTGGAAGATAATAGGGACATCTGTGATTATATTGTAGAATCTTTCTCGGACGATTTTGAAGTGAGGACTGCCGCCAATGGTGAACAAGGTTTGGAACAAGCGTTGGGCTGCATTCCTGATATTATAGTCAGTGATATCATGATGCCGGTGATGAACGGCATTGTGATGTGCCGGAAATTGAAAGAAGACTTGCGTACCAGCCATATTCCCATTATTTTGCTGACGGCAAAGGATTCTTTGCAAGATAAGGAAGAAGGGTATCAAGTAGGTGCTGACTCTTATCTGACAAAGCCTTTCAGTGCTACTTTGTTGCATAGCCGTATCCATAATTTGCTTGAATCCCGCAAGTTGTTGGCAGAGCGTTTTAATACGAATTCCATACTCATTGACAAACGTGCGGCAGTAACCGAGTCTATGAATAAATTGGATAATGAGTTCCTTGAGAAGATTAACAAGCTGATTGAAGATCGTCTTTCTTCTGAGAAAATTGATATCGGTTATTTGTCGGACGCCATGTGTATGAGTAATTCTACCCTATATCGGAAGATGAAGGCATTGACCGGACTTTCCACCAATGAATATATCCGCAAAATAAAGATGCAATATGCGGAACGTCTGTTATTAGAAGGGAAATACAATATTTCAGAGGTTGCATTCAAGGTGGGAATTAACAGTACGGTCTATTTCCGTCAGTGTTTTAAAGATGAATTCGGTATGGCTCCTTCTGATTATCTGAAAAAGATAAAACCGGAATAGAGTGGTTGTGTAAGCCGTTTCTTCCATATAGTTAAGCTTTTTTTTACAGTCATCTGCTACAGACTCCGCCAGTGGACTGTAAGGTCTGCTTGGGTGGACTATACAGTCTGCTGCAATGGACTCTACGGTCCATTGAGGGAGTCTGTAGTAGGTAACCGTAAGAAAAGGCTTAATTGTAGGCAAGAAAAGCCTTAGTTAATAGGGAGATTGGACTTTGAAGGAAAGTTGCTGTTTCTCAATTTGTATGTTTATAAATGATTGTAGAATGCTTTCACCGTTTCCCATTTATAATAAGGAGCAATAGGGCTGTCAATGGGTAATTTGACTTCATTTTCATTATGTAGCAATTTTACAATAACTTCTCCTTGCTTATTCTTGAAAAAGATTAATTGAAGGTTGGCTCCCATAGGTGAAACACGGAAATCTTGCCAGGCCAGGTAATATCGGTCGGGATCTGTTTCTTGATTGGAGCATCCTTCTACTTGCATGAGTGCCAACAGACGGATCAGGTTGCTGTCTCTTATACACATCTCCGAGCCCACGAGACCGTACTAGATCTCGTATGC
>ENA-OZQU01000179-OZQU01000179.1-human-gut-metagenome-genome-assembly--contig:-NODE-179-length-18890-cov-10.501619_pt1 | contig 18890 bp, 17 predicted proteins | sample MGYA00243780_ERZ653930 | MGnify/ENA primary metagenome ERZ653930 (study PRJEB26926, sample SAMN06164700) | human gut metagenome | biome: ENVO:00009003; feature: ENVO:2100002; material: ENVO:00002003...
CCCTGGATCTGATTTCAGGCGTTGGGTGTGGATCACTATTGCACCGTTCGTGACACATACACAAAAACATTCTGATAAATCTGGCGTCATTCAGAGCAAAAAAACATGTTTTCCAGATTATTTGTAAAAAAACATACTCCAGCTATGGTGGCAGGTGGCCTGGTATTTCTGTTCATTATTCTGCTGACATTTTTCTGGAAAAAAGCAGAGCTGGTGAATGACAGCCAGATCAGAGCTAATTTCGCACTTGGCTATATAGAAAACATTCTCAATCAGAACAACAGCATCAGCCCGGAAGCAGAACATTTGCTTCTGAATAACTGTAACGCAGATACTCAGCGTGAATTAAGCAATCTGCTGCTGAAACGCCCACAACTTCGTGCACTGAGCCTGGCAAAACAAGAGGCTGTATTTTGCAGCACCCACCCCGGTTTGCCTGCCGGTCCGGTTGCTGAAAAGGAACGATGGCGGCACGATATGCTGATTCGTTTTCCTGAAGATACAGGTACTCTGCCCTGGCTCCTGTTAAAAACACCTTACAAAAACGGTACGGTCATTACCGCCACGGATTATTATTTTATTCAGGACATCATCTCTGTGGTTCATGCGGTTCCTGCAATACAATTCCGTTTGGGAAACACGGTCCTGTCAGCCAGCGGAAAAAATGTCACTCTGCTCCCGAACGACAGCAGCATACAAAAAGAAAGTCATTCAAAAAAATATCCGTTCTCCCTGATTTATACCATCCCGGTAAAAATGCAACTTATCTACGCCTGGAGACAGGCCTGGTATATGTTCCCTGTTGCCATCTTCGGTGGAATACTTACAGCCTTTCTGCTGTCCCGCCGTCGTCCATCCACCCCGATCGATATGCTGAAAAATGCACTTGCTTACAGAGAGTTCAGACCTTATTTTCAACCCATCATTTCAGCTAAAAATCACCAACTGACCGGCTGCGAAGTACTGATTCTCTGGCATCACCCCGTCAGCGGGATTATCCCACCAGATCAGTTTATCCCGCTGGCAGAGTCCACCGGATTAATTGCCCCGATAACGCAACAGTTAATGTCTCAGGTCGCACATAGCCTTAATTCTGTTGAACATTTTTTACCAGATCAATTTCATATTGGGATCAATATTTCACCAGCGCATTTTCTGTCCCCGGGACTGGAAGATAGCTGTATGAAATTTCTATCCACCTTCCCGAAAGGGAAAGTGAAACTGGTTCTGGAACTGACCGAACGAAACCAGCTATCCGTCACTACAGAGTCAAAAGCGTTATTTGCGAAATTACATCAACAAGGAGTATTGTTCGCACTGGATGATTTTGGCACGGGTTATGCGACTCACAGCTACCTGCAGTCGTTTCCTGTCGATTACATCAAACTCGATAAAGGGTTTGTACAAATGGTCGGAGTGGATGAAATCTCCGGGCATATAGTAGAAAATGTTATTGAGCTGGCTCGTCGGTTATGTATTGATATCATTGCCGAAGGCATTGAAACCGAATCACAGGAGTTGTTCATGACAGAGAAAGGAAGCAGCTATCTGCAGGGATACCGCTATGCACCTCCACTACCCGCTGAACAGTTTATTGCTGAGTGGGTATACAACAGCAGAAATCAGGGATAACACATACTGAAATGGACCAGGATATGCGTCCCCTCTTTCACCTCATCTCCTAACTCCCGGGTTTGATTCCTTTTTCGCAGCAAAAGGGACTGAGGGTACAAAAGAGGGTACATTTCTCACCAAACCAAACAAATCAGTTTTATATCAACATGATAGAAGTAATCTTCGATTCCGAGTCCGGCACCACCGCATCAAAGCACGTTGGTTAAGGGATGAGATCCTTAACGGGCGTTTAATACAGGATTCGGTCATTACGGAATCTCCATCAGCGTAGTACTGGTACACTGGTTGAATTCAGAATCGTATCCTCAAACAGGGTGCCTGTTCCAGCAGACACCCTGTTCTCGTTGCCGCATATTCTTACAACCTGAAATATCCCTGTCAAGCTGTGTTAATTTTCCGTCTCTTCTTCCCTGCTCTCTCCCTCTTTACAAACCTCCCTGACCGTTCGCGTATCGGTATACAGACCCAACGCCGTCTCCAGTGTTCCGGCTGCGGATGCTGCACTGACATCCACATACTCCATGGTCGTCGCAATACTCTGATGCCCCAGCATGGATTTAACCAGATGCATGTTTCGCTCCGGTGACTCCATCAGAATCGTCGCCAGCGTGTGCCTGAAACGGTGGGCAGAAACCAGAAAACCACACTCCCGTGACAAACGTCTGAAAAATCCCTTAACCGCCTGATGGGCCCGCGCCGGGCAATACTCATAATCATCAGGTTCAATGCAGTCTGTAAACCGGCAGACATCAAACAAAAAATCATCAGGACCGGCACCCAGACGTCGGGCCCGTGACAGGAGGAGTTCCAGGGGCGCTTTCAGTGGTGCCACGATCGGTACACACCACTCACGGTGTGTTTTACTCCCCTCCAGTTGCAGTTCAATCACCCCTTCTCCGGGACGAACATCCTTCAGCCTGATATGCTGCAGCTGATTAAAGCGCATCCCGGTATAACGCAACACATCCAGAACCGTCAGCCAGTATCTTGCCGGATACAGGGCATTACGTCGCCGGTCGCAGGGTACCCTCTGCTGTGTTTCATATTCAGCAAACTTCTGAACAACCAGATAAACCTGGATCATCTGATCTTTGTTCAGCGTCTTCTTCTTTTTCGCCTCCTTTGCCACTGATGCCTCACATAACGGGTTTTCTGTCTGAGGCAACAGCCCTTTTTTGATCCCGAACCCAAAAATCGCCCGGAGATGCGCCACCTTGTTATTCCACGTGTATGTTGAAAGTGACTGCGTTTTCAGAACCTGACGTCGCCAGCGCTGAATATCACGCTGGGTCACATCCGCCGGAAATACCCCCTCGCCCATAAAATCAACAAATCCCCGGACAACCTTGCGGTAACTCCATTCCGTATCCGGACGCAGGTTTCTCGAGAAAAAATACTCATCAAGCAGTTCATCCCAGGTCAGTTTCCCGGCCTTCTTTGATCCCATAAAAGCTCCATAACAAATCATTCCTTCCCCGCAGCATGCCGTCACGGAAATGTGATAAACGGACTGTCTCCGGGGCTCCCATTCCCGCTGAACAGACTGCGGCTTTTCACCAGGTAACCGCTGACAGGTTGATAGCGCCCTGTTCGTCCTGCCGAATCATACAGTCTGGCCTGAACAAAACGCTCTCCGGAGCGAACCCGGTGAAGCCCCGCACGCTCAAATACGGACTGAACATAACGGCGATCGTGGTTACTCCCCGTCTGTTTCAGATACAGGTAAAACACATCCGGTACTCGCAGAAAAGCATATCCGGCAATCAGATGAACTCTGGCATCAGGCTGATTCACCGGGATCTCTCCCGAATCCAGTCCATGTCTGAGCCATTCAATAAATTCACCACCATTGCCCGGAGCCCTGACATTTTCCGTACTGTTCCGGTCCTGTGAGTGCTCTGGTGATTTTTTTATCTCCTGAGCCTGCTCACTGATACATAAAACAGAGCCAAAAATCCCCGTGTCTTGCGCAGGATCACTTTCCGCGCCAGCCTGTTCACTGTTTGCACAACCTGATTCATCAGAAACTGTCTCTTTATTTTCAACAGGTTCTGCCACATCAACCTCCGGGAGCTCTGTGTCATCACTGACTGCTGAAAACAGGCTCAGCAGCATATCGGTATCATCATGGAGGCTCTGCTCCTCAGGTGCCTTTTCCTCAGTGTCTGTTGCAGACTGCAACGTATCCGGGGCTACCGCTTCTGCCTCACCGGTTCCTGAAACAGATGGCTGCAGCGTAAATTCGCCCACCTCCGTGACGACCGCCGGCATTTCCGGTGCAATGGCCTCTGTTGATGTTTCTGGCTGGCTCTCAGATGGCACATTGCCTTCAGACTGCACAGTGGTTTCTGAAGGCAAAGGTGCCGTTACGGGTTCCGTTACTGGCGACGCAAGAAGCGGACTCTCCACCTCTTCTGCCGCTGTTTTCAGAACTGAACGAATCAATGCCATCTCCGGATGCTGATGCCAGACCGCTCCCGCCAGATTCTGTAATGCCCCCGGCACAGTGGCCAGCCAGGCTGTCGCCCCCTCCGGCAACAACTGCCCGGCCATCACCGCTGCCAGTTGCTGAGCCTCTGTGCCCTGCAGATGTTGCTGTCTGTAGCGAAAACGAAATGCTTCATCCGGTGATGACATCCCCGGCTGCCATAACTTTCCGCTGACCAGTTCCCCCTCCAGGTGTGCAAGAAGTGGCAGGTGATAAAACAGTGCCGACCAGAACACCACGGCATTCCATACACCAGACTGTGCGGCCTGCTCTTCCGGTGTGGCACCGGGCGGAAACATATATCCTCTGGCCAGACGAACGGCACAGGTAGTGAACTGCAGCGTCAGGTCGCCAAAACCGTTGGCATCTGCCCACCGGGAGTCTCTAGCAGCGGGAACGTTCTGCGCTGCCATCAGGAGTTTTTGTACCGGCGCCAGACAGAACTGCTGATACACGTCGGATGGCATACTGCTGTTTTCCCATAACTGCTTCAGACACTGTTTCCTGCGTGGTGTGGACGTCAGCTCCTCTGCAGTCCGGGGTATATAAAAACCTTCCGGCAGATGTTCCGGCTGGCGTGCGGTTTCCGGGGTGGTTGTCTCAGTACCGCTGGTATTGCTGTTACCGGGAAGCAGTTTTTTCAGGCGATTAAGCATTTTCATCCTCCTGCCCGTATACGGCATCGTTTTCCCCGTCTTCTGACGGGGATGCCTCTGCTGCTTTCTGGTTTTGTTCATCTCTGCCAGCTTCTTCTGCCAGCTGGCGCATCAGACTGTTCAGCACCAGGGTTTTACGGGCACGGGTGACCGCAACGTACAACAGGTTAGTTTCGTCCCTCCGTTCATCTTCCGGCATCAGCGGGTCGGTGATATCCGCAAAATCCTCATCCAGTATCACCACCGGCCATTCCAGTCCCTTACTGCGGTGGGCCGTTGACACGGTAATATCCGCATCCTTCTCACACGTGACGGTATGCTCCCGCAGAAGCTTCAGTTTCACCGGCAACGGGAAACAGATATCCAGCAGGCGAATGGCCTGATTCATCTCCACATCCCGGGTGGATTTGGCTATCCGGCAGTATTCATCAAAATCGCGGTAATCCCGCCGCAGAACATCAGACTGCATTTTTTCCGGCATATCGGCAGAAAACCAGTACAGGTCCTCCAGTGCCTCTGTCCGGTAACCTTCAATACCGCCCACCCAGTACACCTTCCTGCCGCTCAGACTGGCCATCAGCGCCGTGCATATCACACCTGCCACCGTCCGGCTCAGTACCGTCTGGTGCCCTTCCGGTTTATCCGCGCCGGTACGGCTCATCAGTACTTCATCTTCCCCACCACTGCCGGTCACCTGCCGTGTCTCACCAGCACGCTGCAAAAGCAGATTCGCCATCCGGGCCACTGACGGGCCAAAACGGAAGCTCTGCGTCAGCCACAGACGGTCTGCATCGTTCAGAACAGGATGAGAAAGCGCATTATCTGCACCACGAAAACGGTAAATCTGCTGGTAACGGTCGCCCACCAGAATCACCCCGCAGGGCTGACTGAGCACCAGTGCAGACGTCACCGGATTGGCGTCCTGTGCCTCATCAAACAGAATGGTGTCCCATCTGCGGGACAGGTCCGGGGATGACAACTGGAACAGCTTCAGGTAGGTATCATGCGTGACAGGGAATGTGCCATCAGGCCGGCTCATCTCATGCCAGAGCACCTGTACTGCCTGCAGGATGGCTGAGACATCTGTACCGGCCCGGGCGTCCTCATCCGGCAAATGCTGCAGCCCCGGCTCTTTGTCAGCACTGCACAGAAACTGATTCAGACTGCTGAGTGCAAGACGAACCAGCAGCCAGTGACGGGTGTTCAGCTTTCTGGCCACATCCGTGATACGCAGACTGGCAACCAGACGATTCCGGTAATGTCTGCCGAAGCGCGACCAGGCCAGTTGGTGAGAAGTTTTGCACTCCACATTAAACGGAAATTTACGCTCAGCCTCATCACGTACGGCTCGGTTGTAAGCCAGATACAGCATTCTGCTGTCGGGGTTTGCCAGTGCATACTGAACCAGGGTACTGGTCTTTCCTGTACCGGCAAAGGCGTTCACAACCAGTTTCTGCCCCTGCCAGTGGATAATGGCAGACTGTTCATCGGTGGGTGTCAGTGACATACAGGCCCCTGTAAAGAAAAATGGTGCACACACTCTGCATCACTGCAGAACGTGCACACCATCCTTAACTCTTTACCGGTGTCGGGAAATTATTCGGTCCGGTACGTATCATCTGTCTGACTAATCAGCGACAGGCATAATAACCACGGATACCGGAAAACTGACCTTTCTTACCGCCGGGGAAGTAATACACAATGGTGCTTTTCACGCCGTTACCACTGACAACTGTTGTACTGGAATACAACCAGTCGTTTTTCAGCTTTATCCATCCATCGTAGATTTCCAGTTCACTCCATTCACTGATAATACTCTGAAGGGCATCGGATGAAGCCACCTGTGCGTCCAGCTAGCGACAGGTGTAAATCGCTGTTCCATCGTATGCACGACATGTTAAATATATCTCACCGAAACATTTCCACATCCTGCCACTTTTTGTTCCGAACAATTATTTCATAAATAGCGATTCTGAATACATCCCTAATGACTTTGTGCTGACAAGCATCAGAACTTTCTGTGCATCAAGCCTTTAAATTCAAAAAAATAAAGCGTAGCATGTTAATTTTGCGGTTGTTTTTTTATTTCTAACATTATGATTCCTGTCCGGAGGCATAACTGAAATGCACAAGAATGTTTTAACCGCAATTTTATTACTAATTTCAGAACCAGTTCTGTCGGCTACATATATGTATAATTTTCTGTGGGTACCGGTAAATCCATTAAATCATGCAGAAGGCTCCCCCGTAGTTGTGGATGATTACAGTGAATCATCTTATTCTACCGTTACCATCAATCCTGTTGGAGGTCAGAACAGACTGGTACTGAGCGAGTGCTGGGGAAAAGAAGGGCCCATATGGGGGGCATCTGGCCAGGTCACAGCCTGGATTGTCGTACCAGAGGGATGGAAAAAAACAACTGAAGGTGTGGAATATAATATACAATTTGATGATTCCCGCTGGGTACCACCTTATAATGGAAGCCATGTACCGGGTTATACCACCCGTATATCCCAGAAAAACCATAAATGGCCAGATACAAATTTTGCAAAATGTATGCCTACCGGCACTTTATTTCAATGGAATGATTATGAAGCTGCGGCTAAATCAGCAAGAATGAAAGTCTACTTTCGCAGAGGAAGCATGTATCCGGGTAAATACAATGTAGCTATCCCCTGGTACTGGTCATATGAAGAAAACAAAAACGACGGCAGAGAAGGTAAAGATGTGGCCGCACAGGCAGCCAGATTGACTCTGAATCATGGCATTCCAGGCACGATATCCATCCCCGTAACCATCACCAGTAAATGTGATTTCTCTGCAGCACCGCTCAACTTAACTCACGGAACAATGTCCGGAAGACAAGCAAACGGGCATCAGACAAAACCTTATAATCTGAATATAAAATGTGACACAGGAACATCAGTTTCCGTAAAACTAAAAGGGGCACATCCTGTATCAGGTAAAACAGCTAATTTTACACAATGCGGAAATGGGGGGCTGTGCGAACTGACATTCAACGGAAACAAGTATAATGAAACAATGACAGTAACTGGAAACAATCTTGCCTTATCCATAACATCCACGTACCACCTTAAAAATCCATCATCTCCTGTCGCCGAATCCTTTGAAGGAAGCGGCATTCTGGAAATACAGGTTTTGTAATTCCGGCGGCCGACAATAATTGCCTGGTAGTATAATTGCTACCAGGGTATAATATGAAGTAATAACTAAACAGCACACATCTCTTCACGTTTCACTTTAAAGACACACCATTTACATTACCATATATACTGAAAAAATTAACATACAGACAGATATATGAAAAGAGATATCAACTTCACACTAAAAAACAAAGAAATAACCAGACAACGATATGAATCTTTATACCTTCCCCACATCGCACCTCTGACCAGATGGGTACAGAGTTATAAAAAAAATGGTACAGACATGCCATGGTTTGATCCCGCTGATGGTGGAATTAACGCCCGAATACTAATATTATTACAATCTCCTGCAAAAAGTGAACTTTCTCCTCGTTTTGTGTCACAAGATAACCCTGGCCCATCGCAGCAGAATCTCAACCGCTTTCTTAAACAGGCTAAAATAAAAAGACAAAACATCATTATCTGGAATACTATTCCATGGCTGATGCCGACCAACACAAAGATTATTCCGACCAGAGAAAATATAAACAAAGGTCTTAATATAATAAAATCTCTGATGCCTTTACTGAAAAACGTAAGAGTGATACTCCTGGCTGGCTCAGTCGCATCAAAAACCAGAATATTTTTTGAAAAAGAATATCCTCATATAGTATTGCTGAACATGCCTCACCCAAGTCCGTTATCACTCTGCCGCTCTCCTGACATTTCTACAAAAATAAAAGACACATTACAGCAGGCATATTTATTAACAGCATCATGACGCATATATACCTTCTCCCGCATATTAAAAGAATACACAAAAGCAAAGGTATTCAGACTTCATATACCATGGAACCAGTCTGTACTGGCTCCACGATTATTTAATTTTAACGCTGACAAAAACTTCATTTCCTGGTTGAATGATAATAACCACAACGAAGATTTTTATGTGTTTCACACACTCTGTCAGCAAAACTATTCTCTTTCTTTATTATAATGTCTGAATCGGACTGTCTTATCCCAGCGAACCTCTCTTTCCAGAAGTTTATCCAGAATCAGGTTAACAGCTCCCCGGCTTATTGTCACGGCACTCACCAGATATCCCGCAAGACTCAGAGGCAGAAGCCTCAAACGTTGCCCATGCCCGTCAAGCCGCACGGCCACAGCCATCTGAAAAAATGCCGCCAGATTGCCAAACCCACCAAACATAACCAGCGTCATGGCTGTTATTGATAACTGCAAAATCCATGCTGGCTGGATATACCATGTAAAAAGAACAATCCCCCACCCGACAAGCGTTAGCGGAGCAATTGCATAACATCCAAGCAACATTAAAGCATCCATTTTTTGCATAATATTCAGATGCCTGTTATATAAACTACTAAATAAATAGCGAACCATAACCTGGTTATGTCCCTTTGCCCACCGCTGAAGCTGTCGGACACGCACTTCCCAGGTTTCCGGTACCTCCTCATAGCACTCAGCAGTATTCACATACTGCACCCTCCATCCCTTCTCCAACATTCTGAAAGTCAGATCAGTATCTTCAGCCAGCACATCCTCACGAAACCCGCCCACAGCTTCCAGAGCATGAACTTTAATTGCTCCTACAGTTCCACCAAACTGGGGCAGTAAACCTGTATTTTGTCTTGCCTGCTGATCACCCTGATATCCCGCCGAACGTTCCATATCCAGCAAACGGGTCAGAAGGTTTCTCCCCGTATTTTGAGGCACAACTCTGCCCATGGTCACGCCAATCTGAGGGTCAAATAACGGCGCAACTATTTGTTTCAGCAATCCCGGTGCGGGCAAATAATCCGCATCAAAAATAACATAAACTTCGCTTTCAGGAGCCTGTCGGACAGCATCCATAAGAGCGGCTGGCTTTCCTGCCCGCCCATCACGACGATGGAAAGGTTTTATAAGATGGGGATAACGCGCAGCCCAGTCATCACAGACAATGCGTGTTCCATCGGTTGAGCGATCATTTACCGGGATAATACATAACCTGTCATGTGGATAATTCGTTTTCAACAGAGATTCAATACAATGACCGACAACGGCTTCTTCATTATGAGCTGCAATAAAAACAGTGAGCGCCGGCCATGGTGCATCCTGTATGCCTTCAAAGCCTGTTTTTTGCCGACTAAAAAGCCGGTTCATACCAAATATAAAATGACGGATACTATATAAAAACATTATCAGAGAGATAACAAGCAGGAATCCTCCTGTTACTTCAACCATTCTCTTTCCCTCCATTTTGCGTCATAAGACGGTAATGGATAATCTGGGCACTGGTTTCTTCCAGAATATTCCAGTGTTCTCCTTTTTGACGCCAGTGTTGATTGTCTTCAAACCAACGAATAGCACGTTCATTCATTCCGGCATCCATAAGAGCCAGCGCCATTAATCCCCATGGATAATTAGTTCTGGCCATTTCTTTCCAGTCATTTTCATATTTGTCAAGCCAGCGGATGGCATCAGCACGGGTTGGGCGAGGACCATATCCCTCCATCCATGCAAAAGGAACAGCCACTGCATGAGGATAAAAACGCGGTTTGTCATAATTTGCATTCAGAGCCAGTTTTTTTAAGGCAAAGATATCCTGTCCGAACGCCTTTTCCATTGCTTTCCGCAGATCGCTGACATCCTGTTCAAAACGCCGGGCCTGTATTTCATCACCAGTCCGCCGAAAGTAATTAGCCAGATTCTCCAGAGCATTAAGAACTTCAACATTATCTTTAAACAATGCATAACCAGCATATCCGCGCGTGTCATGAGGAAAAACGCTGTAGATACCATTATCCATGCGTAATGACATTAATGCCTTCAGTGCACGATCAAAACTTGATTGCCAGACAGATGGCAGAGGCTTATTATCACTCATATTTACAAGCAACTGTAACCACCTGGCCAGTGTTGCATCATCAGAATCAGCTCTCCCACAGTATTTCCAGCTCCCCTCCAGCTTACAATAACGCCCAAAGCGACCATCGCTTCGCTGATTCAGAATCCCCCATCGAATAAATTCGAGAGATGTCTTCCGGATATCCATTCCCGCTCGTCGTGCCAGCTCCAGAGAATATAAACCAAAATAAGGATCAGCTACATCACCATTTTTGAATGTAATTAACAACCCATCTCTGGTCTGATATTTTCTCAGATCCAGCGTACTTGAGCCAGACTCATTCTTAACTGAAGAAATAAGATTATCCTCTGCGAAAGCTACGTTTCCGGACAAAAAAAACAAAACAAAAGGGATAAAAAAAACAAACAACCGAAAAAACATTAAATAACTCAGCATATATTATTCTCTCACTGTAGACGCCATCACTGCAGAATGTTTTTTATTAAAACGACATTCGATATGCCGCCATGTCCAGTCAGAAATCAATAGTAACAAAAATAAATACAACACCAATATTAACGTTCCGCTCACCCGGGTATTAAACGGCGACAGACCCAGAAGTTCACTGCACCGTTGAACTTCAGCCCCCAGGAATAACAATAAAGCCTGATTCATAAAAACAGAGTAAGCACGCTCAGACAACCATCTGAATACAGGTAATTTCAGCGCCCTAGTGTAATCGCCCCCATCATAACTGAAGACAAATAAAAATAACGTCAACATTGGTAATAACAAAAATGTCTGCCTGGTATCAGCCTTCACAACTGTCATAAAAGCCAGTACGACCATCAGCATTAATGTCTGTAACAAAGGTAACCAGCGCAAAACCTTCGACGAAAGAACACGGTAATGGCAACGAATCTCTGCTGCAAGCGCACCAAGGAAGAAACAGGACAGTGCCCTGAAAATGCCATAATCCTGACTGCTGGTCATATAATGAGGTGCATATTTAATCAATATATATACAGATACAGAACAAATCAGTATAAATAATATAATCCTGAGTCTTCTGGCAAAAACAAGAATCCCCCCCATCAGTAACGAACAATAAAGGATAGCCCCCAGCGACCATGCCGGGAAATTATAGACCAGGTTTGGTAACAGTCCTCCCCCCTGCAGCAAGAAAAGATGAACAAGAAAAGCATAACCATCCCATGGTAGTGCTGGCATACCTCCCGGCGTCTCTCCCAGAATAAATCGGGTCGTCAGGCACTGCAGCCACCATGAAACAACTGGCACAATCATAATAAGAAGCGTTGTTACCAGATGCACTGGCAATAATCGCTTTATTCTTTTCCCACAAAAAAGTAAATAATGACGAAACGTTGTCAGTCGTTCACGATATACTGATAATAAAATAAACCCACTTAGGCCAAAAAAAAGATTCGTGAATACAAAAGCATGACGGAACAATACCCATTGATCGCCAAGAAAAGGAGCCGGAAAATGTGAACAGGCAATCAGTAATGCACAAATTCCCCGCATTCCATCCAGTGTATCAAATCGGTGAGTCTCTTTCACAAAACCTCCACAGAAGCGGCCATTCCGTAAAATGCTATCAGATAGCAGGAGAGCAAAAAGACAGTACCCAGGCTTCCAGTTACAGGAAGTATCAGTGGCCCTGCCCATAACAGAATTAACCAGTGCCACAAAGCAATCACAGGTACGATCAATATAAGATAAAGTTCTGCCAGTAACACCCACCCCAGACGCAATACCAGATTCCCGGGGAGGGTAAATGCCATGATTGCAAAAAATAATGGACCAAGAACAACGAACCAGTATCCGGCATGAAAAATTGTGGCCAGATATGCATTCATATCAGGATATTCAGGTTCTCTCATTAACTGATACCCTCCAAGAGACAAAAAAAGAAGAACACCAGATATTCTCAGAAAATATCTGAAAGGAAGGTAACGGGAAGGCACAAAAAAAGATAATCCAGATAATATCAGGGCACCTGTAAAAATCCGTAACATGCTTTCCGCAGGAGTAACTGACAGCAAAGGAGAGCTAACAGAGACATTCAGGGCATTATCCCTGGATATCACCACATCCAGAACACTTCCGGTCCATTCTCCAAGCCCACTAAATATCAGATGCCAGCTATAGAATATCCAGATATCCTGCCACTGGAGCCAGGCACATAATCCAGCCATTAAAATAATGCCACTGAGTACAACCGGAAGGTTACGTGCGTCATAATGACGCAGTCCTCTCAAAGAGGAATAATTATCATCAACCATGGAAAAATATCAGTTATCAACATAACGTTAAAAATCAACAAATATTCCGAGCTCTGCTTCATTACGTGTATAATGGCGATTCGAAACTCCAGAATAACGGGCACTTACCCCCCAGTCATTTCCAAGCCAGTAACGACCAGATGTAAAATATGATGTGCTCCGGTAATCAGCCACCGTTCCCGGTTGTTTCACTAACTCGTAATGAACTCTTCCGTAATTTCCTCCAGCAGCAACAGTCCAACGGCGTTCAAATCCATACTGAACACTGACACCGACATTTCCCCCTGTCCGGTTATTCATATCACTGCGCACAAATGATGTATTAAGTTGTAGTGCGACGGGATAATCCTTCAGATACTTGACAACCATGGAACGAACAGCACTGGCACCTCCTCCACTACGCATGGTATAGCGATCAAATCCGCCAGCAAGTATCAGTCCCTTATCCGGAAATCCCCTGTTTATCATGGCATTCCCACGGGCCTTTGCTGTAATGGAATTTTTATCTGACGCACTGAAGTTACTGTCAATCCAGATATCTGGTGTCAGATAAGACACATAGCGTACATTAAAATAATTGGTTGACTCTCCCCAGGCATCAAGAGCCAGATAGCTGAAACCAAGCTTATTTTTTCCCTCAAGATTAAGTAATAAAGATGATTTGAATGATTTACCACCTTCATATGGTCCTGTCACATGCGCACCGGCTATACTACTTTCGAAACGCCCTGACTCTGCAGCCTGAACCGACAGATTTACACCGACCAGTAATAATGTCAGCATGCTGAATTTATATTTATTCATTTTACCCTCTGCCACTCTGAATATTGTCATAAAATACCCCCGTCAGATGACTGACAATATTTTTTGCAGCCTCCCCGCTCCCAAATGGGTTTTTTATATTTTTCATTCCACGCCATATATCAGCATTTTTGTACAAATTACTCACCGTTTCATATATTACAGAAGTGTCCGTTCCAACCAGAACACCTCCCCCGGCGTTAACAAGTTCAGGCCGTTCCGTTGCATCCCGCAATATTAATACCGGAGTTCCCAGCGCAGCAGATTCCTCCTGAATGCCTCCGGAATCAGTCAGTACGACCCATGCATGATTCTGTAACCATATAAGAGAAGGGTAATCCAGAGGTGGGCACAAAATTAAAGAACTGTTATTTCCTGAATAGTGAGATAACGCTTCTTTAATGCAACAGGATACATCAGGATTTGCATGCAGGGGCCAGATAACAAAAACATCATCATACTGAGACAAGAGTTGATCAACCGCCTGTGCAATACGCTGCAATCCGTTCCCCCAGTTTTCTCTCCTGTGTGCAGTGACCAGTATCAGCCGTCGACCAACCAGACGCTTATCAAGACGATGTTGTCTCACAACCGAAGGTAAATTTTCTGATACCGTTATTAATTCCGCCGTCTGCAAGGCCGCATCCACCACTGTATTTCCCGTCACCACAATGCGGGAGCTATCAACACCTTCATTCAGCAAGGCCTTCCGGGCGCATGGTGTGGGTGCATAATGCCAGTCAGCCAGGCGTCCGATAAGACTCCGGTTCATTTCCTCAGGAAAAGGAGAATATTTATTGTATGTCCGGAGTCCGGCCTCGACATGGCCGATCGGCACACGCGCATAATATGCGGCAAGTGCAGCGCTCATTGCGCTCGTCGTATCACCATGAACGAGCAATGCCGCAGGCTGCTCACAGGATAAAACCGGAGCAAGCTCCGCCAGCAATATTTCCGTTAAATGAGCAAGATCACCTGAACGTCTGTGTAAATTCAGTGAATGCCGGGGCATCATCTGGAAAAACTGATATAGCGGTGATGCCATATCAGTATGTTGCCCCGTATGTATCACTACTGGTAAAAAATATTCACTGTTCTGTAATGCCTGAAAAACCGGAGCCATCTTAATAATTTCTGGTCTGGTTCCACAGACCAGCAATATTTTATTTTTCCTCACAAAATATACTCCTCATCTGCGTCAGAAACTTTCACATGTTTATGTGCATTAATCCCGCCGTATATCCGAACACCTGGCAGTAATAACACTTCATTTGCCACCACGCTGACAGGTGACTCTATGTCCCCGGCCCATGACAGCTCCATCATATGAATACGCTGACTGGCAACAGCACAACCGGATATTCCTGCTGCATAAAATAATCTAATATTATTTGCTGTACAGCACCCTTTCACTCTTGCCTGAGCACGTAATTCCATATCACGCCCGGCTTTTACTGCTCCGGAAATAACGGACGACTCTCCCAGTATAATATTTCCTTCAGAAATCATATCTCCGTCAACATATACCCCCGGAGGAATAATAATATCTTTTTTACTGTACCAGTAACGCTGTTCCGGACACCATTCAGCTTCTTCCGGAGCATACTGCTCCAGAGAATACTTTTCAGAGAGCGAAGGATTATTACCACTATATCCTGCAACACGAATACATGAGGCGGAGAGATGTTTAAACAAAGCGCCAGGAAAAACAACGCATTCATCATCTGCCTGTAAAAACATCTCACTACCTTCACCCTCATTTTTTTCTTCTTCGGATTCTGTATCAGGTGGAGCCCCCCCTTTACTCTCATCAAGACAAAGCGCCTCAGAATCCCGGGGGGAATATAATTCCAGCAATGCCGGAATAAATGGAAGAAACATAAAAGAAAATATTAAAACAAGAGCTATCAACTCAGTCCATTCTAAAAACATATCTCTCATCCATTATTTAACAACACAAAAACCGAGCTAAAATCATATGTCCACCATGAAAAACGATCTCTGCCCCACTTAATCACTTACACTCTTTACCCAGCATAATTTCTGATAAAGCAGGATAATTACACCATGACAAACATGTTATAAATAATATTCATAGAATCATTTCACCAGAAACATCCACTTATGGTCTGGGATTATCGGGATAAAAGATCGCTTATGATGCCATGCAATGTAAATTTCCAACCACACATTACCAAATGGATGTAAAATCGACTCCGCTTATCAGAACAATAACAATTGCCATAACAATAATAATTACCCCACCAAAACCAGCCAACTTCATTCTGAAACAATTGGTCAATTTATACAAACCAAACCACAGCCCGGTTCGATATTCACTGGCCAGCGAATACGCTAACTCTCTGAAACCAGATAAACACAAACCAATAACTAAAGCACAGATAAGCAAGCCAGAGCCCACATACTTCATATAATTATCATAAGAGTCTCTGTGAACTGTCTTAAAGAACTCAATAAAAGAATCGCTCGCTTTTGAAATACTAATAATATCCTGAGGTATCTGAACACTCAGGTATGTATTCAGACCAAACACTCCAACGCCTAAAAATATAATCCAGGCAGATCTTGAAAAATCCCCAATATCGATTTCATTTCGGACAAACAAGACACTTAAAGCAATAACAGACAGAACTGAACTGGTTATTACTCCAATACTTATCATAAGATAAATCTCTTCATAATAACTAAAGAAAATCCATACCAGTGTAGACAATACCATCCCAACCATCAAAAAATATATAACACCATCGCTATTCTCACTGGCATTAGTATAATTCTTATTAACTATATTATTATTTAAAACATGCGTGTTCTGAATATTAAACCCACCACTATTACGCTGACACACATCAGTGTTAGCTGATTCTCTCTTATCATCAAAATCGATAAACTTTCTCATCTTTCACCTGTTAAATTAAAAACAATTATCACCCCATGGTTTTCATCACCATGAGCATTAATTTCTTGCAAATTTTTTAATGTATACTCATTTCCCCGGACAGGACAACAAACATATTAATACGAATATATTAACAATTAACTAACCGTCCATGCCGGACTGAAATCCTCTTCCAGAAACAGCTCCGTCAGTCCGCTAATCTGTTTCAGCCTCAGCACTTCATCCTGGTCCATACCCAGCTCTGTACCAATACGCTCATCCGTCCAGCCCAAACGTGAAAGGTCCCTGACAATATCAGACATTGAAGTTATCTGATGTTTTCCTCTGGCCCGGTTATGTCGAATGGTCGCGGCAATACGTTCAGCCTGTCCCTTTCTCTCCGGATTAATACAGGCCACCGGCAGCCAGCCTTTCAGGCGTTTACCTGTGCCCGCCTCCCTGCCCAACACCTGGCGATGAAAACCATCCACCACCAGATAATGATTCTTCTCCTCTGACACCACCACTGGTTGTGTGAACCCATCTTTTTCCAGTGACTGCTTCAGCAGTTTCTTCTCACCCGGTGCCATGACATTGGGGTTATAATCGTTAGCCACCACCTCATCCGCTTTCACCCACAGCACACAGTCCACAGGCTCCTGTGCAAAAGGACTGACCTCATGAAGCACCCTGCGCAGGTGATTAAGGGCCTGTATGGTCTCTTTTTCAGTTCGTACCTGACTGAAATACTGACGAATCATGTTGCCCAGTATCTCCGCTGTTACAGAATCCCCCATTCCTTCCTCCTTTCCTTCATACGCTGCAGGTACCGTTCATAGTGCCGGGGTTTGTTCGGACTGAAGGAGAGGGTCCGGCACCAAAAATCATTCTTTATGAGTGTCTTACAGATACGTCGCCACGACGGGATATCCCGGCATCCCAGGTCATTCTCCTGTTCATCCGGGATATCATCCGGGAAGCCCCTCGTCTGATACCAGCGCAGATAGACAGCAATTTTATTACGGTAATGTTCTGCTGTTCTTTCCGGCATCACATCCAGCAGGAACATCGCGTAACTGCGCCAGGTATGATGAGCAGGTTTTGATATCCGTTTATGCAGGGCAAAATAGGCACCGCTTTCATTGGCATAAAGCGCTCCACTGGCAGCTCCTGACACCCGCTCACACATCCTGGCCCAGTTTTCTGGTTCCAGAACATGATAAAGCCATAGTCCCTTACGCTGTTCCGGGCCAAAAGGCTCACAGACACGCATGTTGCGTAACGACACGCCGGCACGGTACATCAGGTCATACAGGGGATTGTAGATGGCACGGGTTCTGGCGTTATATATCCAGATATCGCGGGCTTTCCAGTCATACAGCGGATACATGGTGTAGTAAAAACCTTCCGGCGATGCCGTAGTCCAGGGTTTATCATCGGCATATCTCAGTTTTCGCCGGGACACCAGTCCCATAAAGCGGTTGAGGGATTCATCCGCCCTGACACCGGTCAGTACTGCCACTCCACACCGGTTACCGGCAAACCAGGAAGAAAATGCCGGAACAAATTCTTCAAAAGTCATGGCATACCGGTAAAAGGGAAAATACGCCATATCTGTAATGGCGTATTCCGGTGGCTGGCGAACCCAGGTTACTCCTGGCTCCCAGCATATCCACTCAGGCTGAAACTGCGAGACACCATTTACCGTGGTCAGGGGAAGCGCCACCCAGTAAAAGGTGTCCGTCACATGCCGGTACATTTCCCGCATTTTCTGAATATGTTCAATGGTGCACTGATACTGGGCTTCCCAGTCAATGAACAGTACAGAGAAACGACGTTTCTTCCTGCGAGCCACATCAGCCGCAAGATGGAAGAGCACAGTGGAATCCTTTCCTCCGGAAAAAGACAGGCAAACCGAAGAGAATGTATCAAACAGCCATTCAATGCGGTGAATGGCTGCGGACAGAACATCTTCACCCGTTCTGATTTTTATTATGGTGCCCGGCATATATTCTGTTATGAGATATTCAGTCTGCAATATGTTCAGTAATAATGGTGTAGCCAGTCAGTACCAAACCATACAATAAACCAGAGTCCCATCATCACGACAA
>ENA-OZQU01000217-OZQU01000217.1-human-gut-metagenome-genome-assembly--contig:-NODE-217-length-15305-cov-6.575607_pt1 | contig 15305 bp, 16 predicted proteins | sample MGYA00243780_ERZ653930 | MGnify/ENA primary metagenome ERZ653930 (study PRJEB26926, sample SAMN06164700) | human gut metagenome | biome: ENVO:00009003; feature: ENVO:2100002; material: ENVO:00002003...
TGAAACGGGAATAAATAGATTCAAAATCTTCCATGGTCCATTGATGTGACATAACGATTGAGTTTTTTTACTTTGATTACAAAAGTAACATCACATTTTTAGAATGAAAGGGGGAGTTTATCGAATGCTTACGTCCGTTTATAATAGTTTACAGGCACTTCACTTCCTGATTAGCGGATGCCTTTTCCCCTTTAAATACTTTTTAATTTTTCGCATGGCCTTCTTTACAAAAGTCCCGATACTGAGAATGAAATTTTCCAGTTTCCCTGAGAACAGGAGTAGGATATATCCATTCAGGCAGATAACCAGAAGGGCAGAAAGTGCATAGTACCAGAATTTTTCCATGTCATACAACTGCATGATTATTCATTTCATCAAACTCCTTCAGGAAGCGTGCCGCAACCGTTGGGAATATCCCGTCAAAGAGATTGTACATCAGTTCCGGTCTCTGCGGCCGCCGATATACTATCACTTTCTTTCCGGCCCCCTTCATCCATCCCGCTTCTGCCAGCGGATGCTCCAGCGCGTCCAGGTACTCGTCTGTTTCCATTTTCTCCCAGTTCCCGCTGATCTGCGACCAGCAGAAGTCCGTTTTTCTTTCAGGGTTCCTGAAGTCATACACCTCATGCCCCCGTTCTCTTAAAAAAGCCACGATCCATGGCTGGTATTCGTTGCTCCAGCTGCTTGCCACATATACTTTTGCCATAGTTTTCCTCCTTTTACTTATCGTTTTTCATAACTTTCTCATAACCTCCCGGATTTTTTCATCCTGCGGAGAAGTCCTTCCCCGGAAAAGGAAACAGACCATGTCTCTTCATTTTGTCACTCTTTCAAATCCCGTTTCAAATTGTCGGTAAAAGCTGTCTGAGTCCGTAACTTGTTGTTAATGGCCGTTTTGCCATATTACCTGTTCTCTTTCTGCTTGTTTGAGGAGTCTGTATCTTTATTCAGTCCTTTTCTGACAGCCGGGAGATTCCAGCCCACAATGACAAGCGCTATCATATATATCCATACTTGCGGAAGCCTTATTGCTTCCGCAATAAATTCTTTTATCTGTTCCATTTTTTCCAGTATTTTTTTTGATTCGTTCCATAACTTTACATATTGTTTCCGTTACTTTTCTTTCCTCATTCTTTTTGCATCCTTCAGCAGTATCCGGTAGTTCGTCTTGATGGTCACCTTTATCTTGCGGATATTCTTGCTTGCGGCCGACTTGGTCGCGTTGATGACGCTGTTCGCCGCGCCCGCCACTATCTGGCTTCCCATGTCAAGTCCCCCGGAAATGCTTGTGTTCGTTCCGCTGACACCCGCGGCTTCCGCCTCCTTGATGGTTTCCGCCTTGGCATTTCCCGGAACGTATATGCCTTCCATGGCATCCTCGGAATACACCTCCTTTTCAAAGGGAAGTATGTTCCCGGCCAGATTCACCGAGGTGATTTTGACCAGCACCCGTTCCCCGTCGATTCCGGTCACCTCCCCGAACACCGGTGTTCCCTTGCGGATGCGCTGTCCGTCGTCCGTAAGGCAGTTCTCCGCCAGCTGCATCTTCAGCGTCGCTCCGACCATGACCGTCTGTGTGGAATGTACGAATGCCCGTATGACGTTCCTCTCGTCCTGCCGGACAAGGCGCACGCTGTTGAATCCTCTCCGGGGAGTCTCTTCGGGAACCGTGTCCTCCGGTTCCGTCTTCCCCGGTTTCTCCTCCTCACCGTCCGTCGTCTCCTTCTCCCTGAAGGCGGAGGGGGCGGGCTGTTCCGTTCCGGAAAGCGGACCGCTTCCGAGGGTCTGTTCGTTGCGTCTGATCAGTTCCCGGATGCGCTGTATCTCGCTTTCCGGGGAAACGGTGTCCTCGGGTTCATCCATTCCGTAATTCCCTCCACCGGGCATGCGGTTTTCTCTCCGGTTCTCCATTTCCTTTTCCACACTCCCGAGCATGTCCTTGAGCGTGAAGTTGTCCTTGATTTCAGAGCGCAGCCTCACTTCTTCCTCCCTGCCGTCCTCTTTTTTCGGTAATGTGGCGATGATCCCCCATACCAGCAGGATGATCACGGCTCCTATACCCCCCAGCGCCACTATTCTGCTCCTTTCAGTTTTTGTCATGGCATCTCGTATTGCTGGTTGTATGTCCGGAAGAAAAATCCGGAAGTGTTCTCCGGAAAACGTGGCGTGGTACGTATGACGGTGCCCTCGCTGAGAATCCGTATCTTCCTGACATCATTTCCGTTGATGATGCTCAGGACTGACGAGAAGGTGACGTGATACTCGTCCCCGCTGACGGATACCGAGAGCATCTTCTCGAACTCCGTCCTGTAGACCACTCCGAGTTCCAGGGCGTCGCCGTACCCCCTGTCAGCCTGGTATTTGGCGAATATGGTGTTCGCGTCCGGCTTGTTGACCAGGAACAGGGCGCGTGCCCGGTTCTCCTGCAGGGAGAGCCTGTCGAAACTGTTCAGATAATAGGCCGTATGGTAGCAGTGGTTCTTTAAAAGGGATTCATACAGCATGTCCTGCCGTACCGCCTTGAAATGCACGAACTCGCCCCCTTCGTTGACAACCAGTATCTTGTTCATCGCGCCGTTCACCACCCTGTAGGCGAACAGCAGGACCATCGCGATTGTCACCGCGCTGAATATGAACACCAGTTTCGTACGGAATGTATGGTTCCTTCTGGCTTCCGCCAGCCCGGAAAAATCCCTGAGTATGTTTTTTATATTGAGTATGTTCTTTTTCTCCATCATAATGTTATAACCATTTGTTAACTGTTGCTTTTACCGTCGCGAGCATTGTCAGTTTCAGGATGAACGAGAAGATCACCATGAGCACCACGGACCAGGGCCTCTGCTGTACGTAATTGACCACTATCAGGTCCGAGAACACGCTGGCGATGATGAATCCCGGATACAGCATGTAGCACCCGACCATCTGTCTGACCCATGTGTAGAAGGAACTGCGGGTGTCGCTGTTGTACAGGCAGGCTATCGCCAGGGGCGATATGACCTCGAGCAGTATCAGGATAAGGTAGCGCGTGCACAGGAACACCAGCATGAGGTAGTCGTATGCGACTCCCCCGAAACTGCCCACCGCCCCCGCCAGCAGTGAGTCGAAGGCCGTGTCCAGCCCGTTGACCGCTATGTCGATGATGTCACTGTTCATCAGGTCGTCGAAGAGCTGCTCGATCGGCTTCTTCCAGATATTGTCCGGATTGTAGACCCCTCCGGCGGCGAGCGACTCCATCAGCCTGTCCGCGGCGTATGCAAGTACGGTCTCAAGCGTGTCCAGCAACACGGGCATGATGCAGATGAGGGCTATGCAGAGGATGTACTCCCTGCCCAGCTCATAAAACTGTTTTGCATTGAATCCCTTGCCTTCGTGAACCATCTCCTTGATGATACCCGCAAGCTTGAATACAAAGGTGGTAATCACAAATCCGGCAACAAGGGCATAGAATCCCTCCACCACTATCATCCCCTTGATCTGCAGGTATGCGTTGTTCAGATTGCTGTATGCCTCTTCCATGTCTATCTCAGGTTTCTCTTCAGCCTTTCATACTGGGATATGATCCGGGATACCTTCGAGACCTTCCTTTCCTGCTCGATGGTCTGTCTCTCTATCTCCTGCAGGACGGCCAGCCGTTCGGAGTCGTTCATCTTCACGCTTGTGGAGAGTATGGTCCTTGACAGGCTGATGAGCCGTGTGTTGTTGAGCATGACCAGGTCAAGGCTGGATGTGAGCGTCTGCAGGGTTGACGTGCCCAGCTTTTTGTTCGTCACCAGGTCTATGCACTTCTCTGACAGCCTTCCCTGTCTCTCTATGATTGATTTGGCGGTCTCACAGCTGGAGATGACGGAGTTGACCTTGCGCATCATGTCCAGTGTCTCGTCCAGCCGGTCTTTCTGCTCCTTCAGGTAGCCCACCTGTTTCTGCAGTTCCGAGAAGTTCTTGACGTTCTGTGCAAGGTTGGGCGCGTCCGCCACCGCCCATTGTGCGGATGCGGTTGCCGCCGTCATCAGCACGAGCATGGATAAAAGTAGTTTCTTCATTTGTTCTTGTTTTTGTTGTTTCTTATTTCTTATTGATGTTCCCTTATATATTCCTCTATGGCGTCCTCCATGGACATCCTCCGGTTCTTCTCCTCAAGGTCCGACCATATCTCCCCCTCCGTCTGGAACGCAAGGAATTTCTCCCTTGAGAACTCCAGGCGGGTGACGGTGGCGTAATGTTCCCCCAGCCGCATGAAACACTCCGAATAGGGCCGTTGTCCCGAAAAATTGTTCCTCATGGACTTCATCAGGGCTATCTGTCCGGGATGGGTCAGCCTGAACCTGTCTATGACGGACTGGTAGATGACCTCCTTGGTGGGGAGCACGAACAACATGTCCGTATTGGCTATGATGTTCTTTGTGTGCTCGTTCTCCGGCAGCTGGTCGGGATTCTGGATGATGGTGTACACCGCCCCGTTCTCCTTCCTGATCTTCTGATAGCAGAAGGCCACGGAGCTGTGTATCCCGGTTCCCGTGGCCGTATCGACCATCTGCGCGGTCTCGCCGTACTCGTCAAAGATCAGGACGCCCCGTTTCCTCCGGTCACTGAGCAGCTTCTTCTGTATGACGGTGAATATCATGCCCATCACGAGGTTGCTCAGAAACCTGTCCTGCTTGATCTGCGTCAGTTCGAACACGATGAACTTCTTTCCCGAGAAGTCCGTTCCCGTATCCTTGCATACGTTCTCGTAGCGTCTGCCGGGCAGGAACTCGCCGCAGTTCAGGCTGAAGGACTCCAGGGAGAAATAATCTTTGGGGATGTGCTTCCTTTCCAGAATCTCGGGGTAATGTTCCGTCACGTGGTTGTAGAAACTCTCGAAATTGTGTCCTTCACGGACATTCTCGTAATAGTCCTGGATGAAACGGGTGAGGGCCACCTCCTTCTCCGACTCGTCCTTTGTGAACATGTGCCTCCAGTATTTCTGCACGACTCCCGAGAGCATCTCGATGCTTCCGTTGTCCAGTTCCTCCCCCTGCAGGTCGAAGGGGTTGATGCCCAGCGCCGTCCTTCCGTCGTAGTCCACGTGCAGGGAGATGTCCGGATAGAGCCTGCAGAGCTGGCTGAAGCTCTTTCCGAACTCGACCACCACGACCGTATAGTCCTGCTCGATGAGCTGCTGGGTGAGGTTCAGGGTAAAGGCGGACTTGCCGCCGCCGGTTCCGGCTATGACCATCCCGTTACGGGCGTTGACCCTCTTCTTGCCCGCATCCCAGATGTCCTTTCTCAGAGGGACCTGGTACATCCTGTCATGCACATAGATGCCCTCGCTGTCATTCCTGAAACTGCCGCACTGGAGAAAGAAGCACAATGCTATGGGCAGGGTGGTCAGGAACAGGTATTTCCGCGGCATCAGGTGAATCTGGCCGGGGACGCAGGCGAAATGCACCGCCGCCAGGTTCTCATATCCGGGGATATAATACCGGAGGCGGGCCAGGTTGAGCGTCTCCCTGATCTTTTTGTCGGCTTTCTCCAGTTCGGCCTCCGACTCGTCGAACACACAGACCGAGAAGAAGCTGCGTACCAGTGTCTCGTTCTCCTCAAGGATTTCCTGCTGGAGCTCGTCCAGTTTCTGGTACTGCACCTTGATGGACCTGCTCATGCCGGAATTGCTTCCATAAATGTCGATATTGCGGGCGATCCGCTCGCGCAGCCGTCCGTTCCCCTCAAAGAAAACCACCTGGTTCACGATGTGGTTGTACGGCAGGTACATCCCCAGCTGCTCCAGCATCGGATGGTACAGCAGGGAGCCGGCGGGAGGAAGGGAGTCGTCCCGTACACAGGAATCCAGGCTGCCGTCAGGGAGAAAGGTCTCATCGCAGACGGCGAAGCAGCGTGCCCGTTTCTTTCCTGTGCGGAGTTCCGTGTCGGCATGTATGTCCACAACCGCCCCCGGGGCGTCGAACAGGGTGGTGTATCCGGCCGTGAAGTCCCGCATTTCCTGCCCTGACATCGGGGCTGTATCCGTATCACGCATGCTCCGGATGATGCCGACGGCGTTGTCAACTCCCTCGAGGAATTCATCGAGCCTGGCAAGGTCCTCCTTATGGAGGTTCTCCTTATAGGACAGGGGCGAGGATATGTAGGCCTTTTCAAGACTTTTGAGCCCGGAAAGTACAAAGTGCATGACGCAGGTATGGCTGACATACAGTCGTCCCCGGAAATGCCGCGCATCGGCCCGGTCAAGGAAAGAACCGCCGGCAATGTCCGGACAGTACCTTTCCTTGAGGAACACATCCTGTTTGTGTACATATGTACCGTCCGGGAGAAACTTGAAGGCTTCCCGGAACATGCCGTCCCTCCTGTCGATGTCCTCCGGAGTCAGGGAATAGCATTCCGGTTCCCGGAGTTCGAAAGAAACGCATATGCTGCCGCTGCGGGTCAGGACGACGCCCTGTCCCTCCGATTCACTGACAATGTCAAGTATGCTGTATGCCTCTTCTGATTTCATTATGCTCCTTTTTTGTTAATACCCTGTTTATGTCCAGATTACTGATGTTTATCTCTTTTCCCGTGTCCTTGAATTTTTGGGGCCGTGCCTTTCTTTTCAGCTTGTATAGAAGCAGCGGCAGGGTGGGCAGCGAGATGACGAGCACCAGGACCGGCAGGTTCCAGTTGCCTGCGGATATCCCCGCACGGATGCCGAGGAAGAACAGGACGAAAGCGGCCGAACAGCAGCCGACGAATATCCAGTAGTCCCCGGAAAGAAGCCCCCGTATCATGCAGGGGCTCTCCAGTCCTTTTCTGATCCTGTATCTCATATCGACAGGCTGATGCCGGAAATGGCACTCTTTACGGCGGACACCACGACTGCGGCCAGCAATGCAAAGCCGACATACCAGCCCAGTGCGACGAATCCTTCCTTTCGCGTGCCCCTGTTTTCCTTGTCGATGATATTGTCCCATTGCTGGATAAGGCCCAGAATGATACCTCCAAGCATAAAACCGCCGAACACGGGCAGTGTAAAACTGTCCAGGACATCATTGATCGCTCCCCGGGCGTCCTGGGCGAATCCCCGGAGTGTATATGATGCAGACATGACAGTCAGAAACAATTTTTTTCCTGTAAAATTTCTCATTTTGTTATTATTTGTTAGGTTTGATAGTTCCGTTATAGTCTTCTCCTTCCTGCCAGGGACGGACACTTACACCGGAGAGAATGAGTCCCCCTTCTTTGCCCAGGGACAATGCATATCCGTATCTTTTTCCGGCCTCCAGGGTGACGGCCGGCAGCAGCCAGCCGTATGTGTTCTCCTGAAAACGGATCACGACCCTGTTGTTTCCCGCCTTGCCCGGCAGCAGAAGGAGGGTGTTCCCCTCCGAGGGGACCGTACCTTTTTCGCCTGCCGACAGTTTGCCGCCGGCAAGGTCATAAGTGCCGCCTGTAGGAACACCCTCCACACTCAGAGTGCACGCGCTGCTGCCCTCTATGGTGAATTCCAGCAGGCAGAGCAGGTGTTCCATCCCTATGTCCGCTGACCGGTTCTGCCAGTCCAGGCGTATCTCCCCGGATGCCAGGTAGTCGGTCTGGGGGACCAGGCTCAGGGGCAGCTCCTTTCCCGGGATGGCGGCGAAAGGGGAGAATGCGAACAGCCTGCAGGGGGTCTCCGTGAGTGTGACCTCCGGAAAGATCCAGCCTTCCCCGTATGTTACATGCAGCGGGTTTACGGCTCCGGCATAACCGCCGCCCGTATCGTCAAGCAGCACCATTCCGAAATCTTTCACAAGGGTGGGACTTCCGTCAGTTCCGCCACGGCTGGAGCAGCTCTCTATCTTCAGTCCGGCCTTCCCGCTTTGCAGGAAGGGCTCCCGTTCACCCGAGCAGCCCGCAAGGACTGCCGGTAGCAGGAACAGGACAACCGGTTTGTATATGTCTATTTTCATAACCGCATTCAATTGATTTTTTGTTATTGTTCGATGTCAATGGAAGTCTTTCCCGGCTGTACAATTTTCAATGACAGCGTTTTGCCGCTTTCATCCTGTTTGAGGGTCACAAGACCGGTCCTCCTTTCCTTTGTCGGATTCTCGTCATAGCTTACCGATGAGCCGTTCACATGAATCCAGCTGTCACCGGATGCGCTCCAGGAAAGGGCTTTTGTAGAGTTGCCCGTCTTCTTATAACTTGTTATGTCCAAAATGAATGAGCCGGCCGATGAGTCGTCCGGATATTCGGTATGGCTGGTTCCGCCATCCGCATAGCTGAAATAATAGCTTACCGGAGATCCCTCCTGGGTGATTGTGGCCGTGGCCGAGCTTCCTCCGTGACTTGCCGTAAACACACAGCTCCGGGATGAGCCTGACGGGTTTTCCGACACTGTCACCGTATTCCCTGAAAGGAGGAATCCTTCTGCTCCTCCGCTGAGGGAGGGGACAGCCGTCTGTGTGTTTTCTGCCACTCCGTTGACGAACACTCCGCGTGAGGCTCCCGCCATAAGGGAAGATCTGCCGCCCTGCCAGCCGATGACGGAGGGATTTGCCGTCAGGGTGACCGACCAGCCGCCATAATTACGGTACCTGGGTTCGAGTGTACGGTCCGACAGTACCTCGAAACTGTACCGTGTGTCATTCGACACGATCCTGCCGTCCTCGTACCATCCTGCGAACTCATAACCGCCGTTCACGGACGCGGTGACCGTGCAGGTGCTTCCCATGTCGTACAGGCCCGCACCTGTGGTGCTTCCACCCTGCGGATAGTCAAGGACGGTTATCCGTATCTTGTAATCTATCCGGTAGTTGTGGATTCTGCCGGGTTCGGTGGTCATGTCGGAAGTGCCGCGCAGCTTCATGTCCGAGGTTCCTGTGAGGGTTATGTAATTGGAGGTTGTCGTAAGGGTCTGGGCGGGTATGGTCATCCGGAATACCGTGGTGAGGTTCCCGGAACTGTACCTGTACATGGCATAGCTTCCCCTGGTCTCGTCCGTAACGGTTTTTCCGGTAAGCAGGTTGAACCGGCTGCCGTATTTCACATTTTCCATACGGGCGCCGTCCACGCGGTCGCTTCCTTCCACCCGGACCTCCACGGTCGACAGCCGGTGCTCGAAATGCAGCGGTATCGTATAGTCCTGTATTACGTCCGTATAGGACGCTGTCAGGAAATCGGCTGAAAGCCATCCGGACTTTTCCTGCTGGTCTCCTATGGAATGGGATATGGCGGTGATGTCTGTCTGCCCCTCCTTGAAAGGATAATATACATAGAAGTCAAGATCGGTCCCCACCGTCACAATGATGTTGTCCTCTTCCGTTGCGGGTTTGAATGCCCGGCCGTCATAGGTGTATTTGTTATTTGTGGCCCAGTACACGCCGGTCTTGGGCTCGATGGCAAATACGCCTATGGAGTTTCCCTTTTCGAACGTGCCTTCCTGGGTGGCACGCGTTTGGGCGACGGTAAAGGTGACACGGCCGTTTTCCGGGCATGGCTCCTCCTGTTCCTTCCGGCAGGAGGATACGGACAGCAGGACAAGGAAGCCGCAGATTATCGTTGTTATTGATTTTACCATGATTGTTTTTTTAGGACGGGGACCGGAGTCCCCTGTTGTTCTGTAATTTATTTGACCGGTACAAGCGTTACGTCGGATTCGCTTGAACCCCATGGCTCGATGGTTACGGACTGTCCGTTCTCGCCTCCGATTTCCGCGTCATTGGAGCGCATCGTTATCGAATAGATATATCTCTTTCCGGCTTCCCAACTTATCTGGGGAATGGAATAGGTATAGGTTGCCCCGTCGATGACGACCTCCATGCTGACTTCTCCGGATGCCAGGCTCATGGGATAGATTGCGGCGGCGAAGTCTACCGACGGGTTCCCCTGTGCCGGAATGGTCGTGTTGGGAGTCCATGAGAGTTCCGTGGATGTCGGGGAGAAGATGATCCTTCCGTTGTCGTTCAGGTTCATTGTCCCCGAGGTTCCGAACTTGGCCGCCTTGGATTTCAGTTTCGCGGATGTCAGGTTGCCGTCATTATGATATTCCGGAGAAACTTTCAGACGGATGACGAGCTGGGACAATGCATGTTTCATGGGAATGACGGCATCCGTTTCAATGACCGACACCTGGTTTGTGCTCTTTCCCCACATGTAGTCGACAGAGGTTCCCGCATTGATGGGAACGGGGACTTTGGTACCGTCAGCGACGGCCTGGTTGTATGGGTAATACGCCCATATCGTCGCCTTGTCCGAAAGAAGATAGACGGGTTTTGCCTGGCTCCATCCGGCCGCTGTTTTTGTGGACTTGTTGTTCTGCGCGTCATAACGCGGATAGACGTCCCCCCATCCGGTGGCCTTGTACATGAACAGCCCCATGGCGTCATTTACCGCCCATTCGGTTTTCGGCACGAAGCCGGCCCTCGTGTCCGTGCCGACTGTCGGCACAATATTCAGTACGGAGGCTGAAACTCCGTCTGTTTCCGGTTGTTCGTCCACTATTTCCTTGTTGCTGCATGAAGCCAGCATCCCGGCGGCAATTACCGCTGCCGAAATCATAATTCTTGTTTTCATTTTTCTTGTTGATTTGGTTTTGTTATAATTATAGTCTTATGGAAATTCCGTTTCGGGGGTGTCCTCCCAGTCCGGGATGATGACCGGCCCGCCAATCTCCAGTTCCCTGCCGATGTGCAGGTCCAGCTCCAGCGAAATCTCGTCACCGTCGAATCCCCGCAGATACGGGGTCAGGTCAACTGACTGCCGTTCATTGAATACGGAGTCCTCCTCCTTCATCAGAACCTCTACGGCAAGAATGTTCTCTGCCGCCGGACTGAATCCGAACACATAAAGGCCCGCCGTCCATACATTGTCGGCCTTCTTTGCGAAGGAGGCGGTCGCACTTGCGGTTCCGGTCCTTTCACGGGAGGCCAGATACCTGGCCGTAGAGATTCCCGAAAGGGTACAGTTCAAGCCGGACAACGGTACGGTGTTGCCGGACACGTTAATCTTTATGTTCAGTTTCTGGACAAAAGCCGCAGGCTGTATCCTTACCCGTTTGGGATTCCGGTATTCAAGCCTTTCACTGAAGGCCGAGGAACAGCAGAATTTCTGTACCTCTGAAATGTGCGCCTCCCCGTCAATGGTGTCAGTCCGGACGGACAGACGCGTCTCATGATAGTCATTCCTGTCCAGCAGTTCATAGTTCCCCGTATAGAACAGGAACCTGTATGCCCCCTGGGGCAGGCTCCAGCGGAGTGTATCCTGTGTGAACGTTGTTCCTTCGGAATACGGCACATCCGTTCCGAAAGGGATGACGTGTCTTTCCTGGGGGACAGGCGGCTTTTCCTTTATTCCGCTGAAATCGCACCAGGCTACAAGTTCTCCTTCCCGGATGCAGAAGTCCTCATTGAAATTGCAGCCGCCGAGCATTATTGCGGGGAATGACGCAAGTACCAGTACTTTTCTGTCAATATTCATCTTTGTATAAATTATAAGTTTCAATAAGCGTGTTTATTTCGGGGTCCAGCCGTCCGCGCCATATCTTGCCGGCATCCTGGTCGCATGACCTGACATATGACTTGACGGCATCCTCCTTGCGCCCCAGGCGGCTGTACAGGATGGCGAGCAGGTAGTTCCGGTCTGATGTGTCCCGCTGTTCCCGCATGATCTCAAGCGCACGGGCGTCATAGCCGAGCGACATGAGGCAGACAGCGGTATTATAGTCTGCCGGGTAGTGCTCGTCCAGCAGGGCAAGAGCCTGTTTGTACCTCCTGTCCTCTATCATCCGCACGGCAGCCATATAGGTGCTGTCGATGACCGGCATCACAACCGTGTCCTGAATCATGTCCCGCCGGTGGAGATGGAACAGGAATTCCACTCCGCGCAGGAGAGGATAATGCTTTTCCCGGATTCTCCTGTAATCCTCCGGATATTTTCTCAGGGCGTGCTCACGGATGTCCGGATTCCTTGTTTCCTCCATGATCCGGAGCAGTTCCGGCCGGTGTCTCAGGGTGTCGTCTTTTGCGACAAGTCCGCGCAGCCTTTCCCAGTCTTCCCCCCGCCATGCAGGGCGGAAGATGGTGTCAACGCCTTCCGCATCCTCCGTACGTCTTGCAAGGTACTTTTTCAGTTCCGTCGCACGTCCCCTGGACAGGAACAGATTCATCCCCGCATCACCCTCCGGAGATGAGGTCGCGGTCATCAGCACGCTGTCTATGAGGAACTCTCCTGTATAGTTTATGCTCCGTATCGCCTTGAACACCTTGTCGATTTCCGACCTGTTGTTTCCGGTTTCCTCCCGGAACTCGGTACTGCCTGTCTTATAGGCCACGTATGCGCGCAGGCTTACCTCGTCCTTGCGGGTGACAATCTTCTTTTTATAGCGGGGAGTCCGGTCAAGGAACTGCACCATGCTCGAGATGAAATAGGTGATCGTGTCCGATGGCGGAAGCGGGGTACGTGTCTCGTCCTTGGAAAGGATCAGTCCGTCAAGCGTCAGATCTATCCTTTTCGTGTTTTCCGTGGCCGGGAGCTCCTGCTTGTAGTAATAGACGAACTTGTTCCCTTCCCGGATGACCGTATCCAGACGGGCCGGCTCATACGGAAAACGCACATATTTGTCATACATGGCACCGGCCTGTTCCTTTCTCTTCTGGTTCTCCGCCATCTTGCCGTAATCGGTGAAACGCCTCGTGATGGCGGCGGAATCTTCAGGGGAGATGCTTCGGGTACGGATCTTATATCCGCCTTCGGCAAACATCCTCCATCTGGAAGGGATATATTTCCCTTCAAGCTCCCTGGTCATCCAGTAGGCGGGAAGATGCTCCAGGATTGAATTGTAGCCGGCGATGGCTCTCCGGTTCTGCTCGACACGCCAGTTGAACAGGGCAAACCGGGCATTGGCCTTGTCCGACCAGTCAATCCAGCGTTCTTTCTGCAGCACCTCGTACTTCCAGGCCTGGAAGTATTCCTCTTCCAGTTCGGCCAGCGCCTTCCTGTAGCCTTTCCCGTCGAACAGTTTCTGCAGGTACAGGCTGTCGGGTATGATGGAGTTGATGAACGCCTGGTAGCGCATATAGCCTCTTTTCTGCATCTTGGCAAAGTCAGCCCCTGAAAGGAAGATCCTGTCCAGATATAACGTATCCGAAGGCTTGTAGGCCACCGGGGCCAGCTGGAGTTGCCACTTGTTGCTGACCAATTCTCCCGGAACCGTCACGACAAAATCCAGGTTTATCTTCCCGTTGCGTTCAGCCACCTGCTTGCTTCTGGCCATTACGGTGATTTCGGACAGTTCCACGGAAGTGATCTCCTCACCGGTCACGCTGTCTTTCTCGGCCCGCGTGACGATATGCCGCTCACCCTTGTCGTCTGTCCATGCTATCTGTTCCGGCACCTTGCAGGCCGTATCCGTTGTCGCCTCCCTCACCCCGGGCTGCGAGATGCGCACGCGTGCCAGACGGTGCTCCGATCCGCAGGAAAGGAGCAGGCCCGAGAGCAGTGCAAACGGTATGATACGTCTTGTAGTCCTCATCCTTCCCGCTTAAAAAAGATACACGACATTGAGAGCTGCACGGGTCGGAAGAAAATGCCAGCCGTACTCCTGTCCGACAAGGTCCCCGCAGCGTTTGCACAGATATTTGTCATAAGCCAGCCATACGGCACCCGCACCGGCTTCCCATTCAAGGTTCCAGCGCCTGCCTATCTGGTAGGCCTTCCCGATACTTAAACCTACTCCGTAGCCTTCCCCCTCGTAGCGGTACTTGTTGCCGAACAGGTTCCCCACGCTGTAGGTGCCGGCCGTACCGTACATGCCGATGAATCCGCCCATGTAGCTTTCCAGCAGCCAGTAGCGTACTCCGGGGGCCGCATAGAAATTGCGGAACTGCCGGTTGCGGCCGAACTTGAACGGGTTGTACTGCACGGGCAGGTGCAGTGACCATTTACGGTTCAGCGTCATGGAAGCCTCCAGATTCAGGTTGGTCGTTGCCAGACCGATCACATTGGTACGCAATGAGTAGGACTGTGCCGATACCGACAGGAAGAATGCCAGCAGTCCCGCACACAGAAACAGCTTTTTTCCCGTATTCATTCTCATGCCTCCTTTGCTTTGATGACGGTCACCTCCCAGGCCGTCAGGGTATTGAACCACCGGTTCTCCCACTGGCGGGCGGAACAGTCAAATTTCACATGTACAGTCTGGCCGGCTTCAACCGCATACCGGTCGATGTTGGCGTTCATCAGCTGCAGGCACAGGCTCTGCGGTCTGCTTTCCTCCGTCTCGAGGACAAACTCCCGGCTCTTCCACTCGTTGCCGGAAGTTTTGCCGACCCCATCCTTTATGGGAAGTACGGCGATAACTTTTCCTTGTATTTCCATATTTAATCGGTTTTATTTAACAGAATGTCACAATAGGCATCTGCATCTATTTTTTGAGATTGTATTTTATTGATTTTGAATCCGGCTGCGAAAAAATCAGAAAGTTCGATGCCTGATAAGAAAAAAGTCCTTATCTCAATATATTCTCCGGGCATTGTTAAACCTGACATCTCCTTTTGTTGCCAATATCTAACCCATGTATGAGCGTTCTTATTGAGAAGGTTGAATATAATTTGTTCTATACTCATTCTTTTTTTCGTTATACGTTAATTTCTAATTTCCCCCTATATTTGTTATATGGGCTTTCTACATAAAATTCCCACTCACCAGTAAATCGTAGCCGAAAGACTTGTTTTGCAAGCTCAATGACATCTTCTATTGTTTCAAAACAGTTAGTCAAATCACCTTCATCGTAGTAATCTCCCCATCGTTCCGGGTCTTTGTCTATTTCTTCCTTAGTAAGCGGACGTTTAAGCACAAGCTCACAGGTATAATGTGCCAATGGGATATTGTTGTCAAATATCATTTTACTATGTCCCGGTTCTCCGTCACATTCCATATTGACACCTTGAATCTTTATCTTTCCGTAATGATGTACAGCGTTGAAAGAAATGCCTCTGAACGTCGTAATTTCAAGCGTAGCGCGCCTTTTGGGATTACCTTTGGTGTACCCCCAAGACCTTACGGCATGAAGTTTATCATTAGAAAGTATAATATCAAGACCGCATTTATCTGTAAACACATCGGGATAAACATATTGTTCCCCTTGGCTTTGTTTTACTATCTGCTCTAATGTCATATTTCCTCCTTTCTATTCTCGTTTTGAGTATTAATTTTTTTCAATGAAAGTATTGGTTGTATTCAACACTCCGGCTGAATCTTGACTTTTGCCATCTCTTATGAAGATTCCTTCTTCTTTCAGCCTTTCATAATCGATTTTATTCATAAGAATAACACTCGCATTGCCATCTATA
>ENA-OZQU01000256-OZQU01000256.1-human-gut-metagenome-genome-assembly--contig:-NODE-256-length-12348-cov-6.812251_pt1 | contig 12348 bp, 8 predicted proteins | sample MGYA00243780_ERZ653930 | MGnify/ENA primary metagenome ERZ653930 (study PRJEB26926, sample SAMN06164700) | human gut metagenome | biome: ENVO:00009003; feature: ENVO:2100002; material: ENVO:00002003...
ATACGAGATCTAGTACGGTCTCGTGGGCTCGGAGATGTGTATAAGAGACAGATCTACGACAAACACTTTACCGGCAAATTCATCTTCATTTGCCATGGCTTCTGCTGTCATACAGGACCCGCTTAAAGCACTGCTAAGAGGAATATAAACAATCTCCTCATATTCTTTCAGCATCTCTTTCCACATATCCATAACTTCTGTTGGTGACGGCTGAGATGTAGATACATCTACGCCCTTTCGAAGCATATCATAAAATTCATCTCTGGAAAGATCTACTCCTTCACGATACACTTTCTCTCCGATATAAAAAGGCATCGGTAGTACCTTAATTCCGAGTCTCTGCGCTTCTTCACTCAAAATTCCACTGTGGCTGTCTGTCATGATTCCTATTTTCTTCATAATATCTTCTTCCTTCGTAATCTATTTTTATAACGTCTTAATAATCGGCATTACACTTCATTTATATTTGTATCATATCATTATTTTTCATTCGGCCCAATAAAGGATGACGCAATTTCCTCCTCCGCATACTCTTCCACATCCGTTCTCGTTACTCGTTTTATATGTTATTTTTTTAGGCGCAGATATTATTACGATTAAAAGAAGCACATGCGGAAAACGAGTAAACAGACAGATTAACATCGCTGCCTGTGTCAGCTTATCAGCCACCGGATCAAGTATTTTTCCTAAATTACTAATCCTATGGAATCTTCTTGCGATATATCCATCAGCAAGATCCGTAAGACCAGACAGCAATAAGATTTCACCAGCTAACAGAGGATTTTTCTTTACACAATAACTCCATATAATTACCGGAATCAGACAAAGCCGAAAAAAGAAAGAAGATTAGGAACCGTAATAATTCTATTCAAATTTTCTTCCTGATTCACTTCACTCTGCATGTACGGTCACCTCACTTTCCTTTTTTTTAGGCATAAACCAATAAAATATAACACAAAATGCTAAAGCAAACACAACACCAAAAACATTTTGACTCACTCTAAGACTAACCGCTCCTTGTAGTCCATATGTCTCTGCAGCAATGGCTAAAGCACCAAATGTGTTAAATACTGCCTGCCAGCCATATTGTGCTGAAAATCCTACACCGATTCCACCAAGAATTCCTATATATGCATAGATTGACGAAGGAAGCAGAAAATATAATACTGTAAAACATATAACACCTGCAATATTTCCGACAATCCTTTTACGGACTCTGTAGTGCATATCTTCCATAGACGGCAAAATCACGGACATGGCCGCAATACCAGCCCACATTGCACGTGGCATATTACAAAGTTCTGCAATGCAAAGGACAATCGGTACGCATAAAATCTGACATATCTGCCATTTTGTTCTGGAAGAAGTGATATCAAATTCTTGTATCAGATCTTTCAGATTTCTTTTATAAGTTCTGTTTTTATGATTTCGATAAAATACGAAGCAGGTAAGTGCTGCACCTAAAGCCATTCCGACTAATCGCATCTGATAGCTTTTTCCCGTAACATCATAACCATATAGCAGCAGATACCCAAGAACCAATGTAGATTGATTAAACATGGATGGATTATGGCATCCGAACAGAATCAACACAGCCAGTGCCGCAATATTTAACAGCATTCCCAATACCGGTGAAAACTGATTTGCTAAATGCGGACATACAGTCATAATTACAAAGAACAAAGCCAAAAGCATCGTAGATTGTCCGGTGTGGATCCCCAGATCCGCATTCCTAAACACCATGAGACATAATAAGACTACTACACCTACAATGCTGTTCTCATTTCCAAATAGGATGCTGAAAATACTAACAAAGAAAAAACAAAATGCCATTGTAACAGCTATCTTCACCAGATATACCCACATATGATATAGTTTTTCTTTTAGTGTTTCACTCTTTTTCAACAGGTTTTTAGAACCTGCCTGATTTAACTGCAACTCCTGATAAAATGTCATATAAATCCTCCCATCTTCTAATTTATCTTAAAACTAGATAATCTCATCTTTCTGCTTTGGCAGCTCTATAACAAATCTGCATCCACCATATTCACGGTTTTCTGCTTTGATTGTTCCTCCGGCACTATCTACAATCCGTTTTACAAGTGCAAGACCTAGGCCATTTCCTTCTGCTTTATGAGATCCATCTACCTGATAGAACTTGTCAAATATTCTGGATTTTACATCATCCTCTATTCCTGGTCCTTCATCTTCCAGAATGAACTTAACAGAATCCTGTTCTTGTTTCAGAAACATCGTAATTGTCCCCTTTGAAGGGCTGAACTTAATCGCATTATCTAAAAGATTTATCCAGATATGCATAAAAAGTCCTTCATTCGCAGTATATTTAACTTCCTCCAATTCTACCTGAAAACCAATTTCTTTTTCTGTCCATTTTGTTTCCAATGAAAGAACTGCCTGGCGGATCTGTTCATCCAGACGATATTCTGTTTTTTTCATTGGTATATTCTGATTCTCTAACTTGGATAACAGCAAAATATTACCAACCAATCCGGAAAGTCTTTGGGTGTTAAATAAGATTTTTTCTACATATTCCTCTTGATCCGGAGACAGTTCTTCTCCCTGAAGCAGCATTGTATATCCTTCAATGGCATTAATCGGGGTCTTAAACTCATGAGAAACATCAGATACAAAATCCATCTGCAGCACCTCTGTTGCACGAAGTTCTTTTGTCATAACGTTAAAACTTTGATAAGATTCTCCAACTTCTGCTATACGGCTGTTCGTTTCCAAATGCTGTTCAAAATCTCCCCGAGAAACTTCCTTCATTGCTTTACTAAGTCTGGTAATTGGTTCCAGTAACTTTGCATTAATAAAGGAAGTGATCAGCCCTGCAATCAATGTATTGAAAATCAAAAGCCAGCCAAGCACAGGTATGCTGCCCGGCAGATTAAAAAAATGATTCAAAAAAGCAAATAATAACGCAGATATGACTGTTGAAAATACAAGTGCCAGCCAGATTGCACCAGTCAGACAGGATCGGATCCGCAATCCTTTTTCTTTCTTTTGTTCCATTATTTTTTCACCACCTTGTATCCAATTCCACGCATTGTTACGATTTCAAAATCAGGGTTATCTTTCAAACGCTCCCTGATTCTTCCTATATGTACCTCTATCGTATGTGGGTCTGCCTCCGTCTCGTATCCCCATACTTCATCCATCAACTGTTGTTTTGTAAATGTTCTGCCTGGCGAAGCTGCAAGCTTATATAAAAGCAGGAATTCTTTTTTAGGCAAAACAAGACTTTCCTTATCAGTTGTAACCGTCATTGCATCATAATCAAACTCTGTTGAACCGATCACAATTTTGTGTTCATTCAGTATCTGTGCACGGCGAAGCAGTGCTCCGACTCTTAAAACCATTTCATTCACATTTACCGGTTTTACCATATAATCGTCACTTCCCGAAAGAAATCCCTGGCGCATATCATCAAAGGAACCTTTCGCAGTGATCATAAGTACAGGTATCTGATATCCTGCTGAACGGAGTTCCGACACCAGTTCATAACCATCCATAACCGGCATCATAATATCAGAAATGATCAGATCAATATATTCCTTAACCAATACTTCTAATGCCTGTGCTCCATCCGATGCACTTTTGACTTGATATCCATTCTTCTCAAGCACTTTTTGGAATAGCTGGCTTAATTCTTTATCATCTTCTACAATCAATATTTGAAACACGTTTTCCTTCCTCCTTATTAAAACAGATACCTTGCCCATCCAAGCAGATGCTGTACCAAAAATATTTTTCTCTGACGTTTCTTTGTTAATTCGATTGGCTCTACATGATATGGATCACGATAGGTTCCATCTTCCAATACCTGGCGGGACACTCTTTCATATTCCATCATGCCCTCTTCCAACTGTTTATTAATATCTTTACTGCGAATTACAAGCATCAGTTCCGTATCCAGATATGCACTTCTCATGTCCATATTAAAGGAACCGATTACAGACAGATCATCGTCAATCAGAATACTTTTTCCGTGGTATGAATAACCGCCTTCATATTCCCAGATATTAATTCCTGTACTTAAGATTCTATTTCTGTTTTTCGCATAATCGGCAGCCCCAAATGGATTCCCATTATTCGCAACTGAATTTGTCATGATAGAAAAATCTGAAACGTTCTCTGCAATCTCCTCCCATGTATTATACATCATATCATTACAGATAATATATGGCGTGTGGATCTTCACACGATTTTTTGCATTTTTCATCAATTCTCCCAACTGATACCACACTACTGGTTCTTTGGAACCTGTGTGAATAGGATTTGACACTAATGCAATCTTTTCTGTCTCAAAAGTTTCGTCCGTGTAATCGGTATCGCAGATTCTTTCCTTATTCTCTTCAAAATATTTCTGATAGCCGTTCTGCAGCTCTAAAACTGCGTTCTTTACAGATTTTCTATTTGCCAGTTTTTTATTGTCATGAAAATAATCACTGTCTTCTTGTTCCCATATCGTTTCAAAATACTCTAACAACTGGTTAACTGAATTTTCTTTCTCAGGTTCATCGCAAACCACTAACACGTCTCTGTCATAGTTCTTATGTCCCGGAAAATCACCCAGGAAATAATTGTATGTATTTCTTCCCCCAAGAATATATCTCTTTCCATCTGCAATCAAATATTTATCATGCATTCTACCCATTATTTTCCACGGTTTCAACGGATTGGCCTTATTATACAGTTTAATTTCAACATTCTCATGGGAAGATAATCCATAGAAATACGGATTTCCTTCCATATCAATCCAGCTCTCCATTCCATCTACTAACAGACGAATATGTACACCTCTGTCTGCCGCATCATGCAGTGCTCCTAAAATCAATTTTCCACTTTCATCGGATTGAAATGCAAAAGTAGAAAGAATAATTTCCTTTTTTGCATTCTTGATCAAACGCACTCTTTGTAAAAGCGCTTCTGGATTCTTTTCTATGATTACTGCCCGTTCTGTATTTTCACTGCATTCGTTCCATGACCCATTTTTTGTTTCTTTTTTGGTTGTATTGGACACTTCCGGCTGCTTTTTATATGCAACGCAGATTCCGAGCAATTCATAAAAAGCCACACATAAAAAAATTGCCAGTATAACAAGAAGGATTTTACATATTTTATGCTTTTTCATTGTACATCACCTGATTCCTTTTTATTTCTTATTCTTATTCATTAGCAATACAATACAATAGAAAACTCAATTTAACCTCAACAAGGTTTGTTTTTTCATCCATGCAAAATCTTCTTTGTACAACAGACTGTTAGATATAGCAAAAACGGCCTTTCAAAAACAGTTAACTTCTAAATCAACTGTTTTTTGAAAGGTCGTTTCATCAGATTCTTATAGCAATCCAGCAAATAATCTCATAAATAATTGTCCCAGTCGCAAATATGCACTTCGTCCGGTTTGATATTGGTCTGTCACATCACGACATTCTCCCATCGTTCTTATCAGATCATTTTTTATTTCCACAACTGCCTGACAATCTGCCATAAAACAGCCGTTTTCAAAATGGTGATATAAACTTCGATAATCCAGATTAATTGTTCCACAAGTTGCCATACAGTCATCTGCCACACTCATTTTTGCATGACAGAAACCAGGAGTCCACTCATAAACACGAACACCATGTTTAACTAATCCATGATAAAAAGAACGAGTTACATTATAAATGAATTTTTTATCAGGGATACCAGGTGTGATAATTCTTACGTCTACCCCTCGCTTAGCAGCCAGACATAACGCATGCGTCATTTCATCTGTTATGATTAGATATGGAGTCATAAACCAACAATATTTTTCAGCTTTATTTATCATACTGATATAAACTTCTTCTCCGACCTGCTCATTATCCATAGGACTGTCTGCATAAGGCTGAACAAAACCTGTTTGCTGTGCTTTATAATCGTAATGAATAATGTATTTACTAAAATCAGTATCATTCGTAGCTTTTTCACTAACAGCATTCCACATTTCTAAAAATGTCACTGTAAGCGACTGAACAGCATCTCCTTCTAAACGAATACCTGTATCTTTCCACTGTCCATACGGGTGTGTGTAATTAAAATATTCGTTTGCTAGATTATATCCACCTGTAAATCCGACTTTTCCATCAATAACTGTTATTTTTCTATGATCACGATTGTTCAAAAACAGATTTAAACCTGGCATAAACGGATTGAATACACGGCAATGAATTCCTATTGCCTCCATTTTTTTCACAAAATCTGTGTTAATAAAGCCTATAGAACCCATATCATCGTAGAATACTCTAACTTCCACACCTGCTTTTACTCGCTCTTCCAGAACATCTTGAATCTTATGCCATGCTTCAGCGTCTTCTATCGCATGATATTCCATAAAGATAAACTTTTGTGCTTTCTCCAAATCCTTAAGCTGTGCCTCTAATCCTTTCACTGCTTCATCAAAATACACAATATCCGTATTCTGATAGATTGGATACTGCGAATTTCTTTGTATGTAACTTGCTATATTTCCTGCTTTCGGAATTGTTTCTTTTATTCTGCTCAAACACTCCTGACTGTCCGGAAGCATTGGTAACAATTTGCTATCAATTTCTGCATATCGCTCACGCATTTTATGTGTGCCACCATTCAAACCAATCAACAAATACAGGCCTACACCCATAATTGGGAAAATTAGAATTAAGATGACCCAAGGCATTTTCATAGAGGATGTCTTATTTGATGCGTACAATCCCAAAACCAAGATCCCACTCAAAATCCTTGTAAATAAATTTATGACTTCTGCATATTCATTCAAGCGTGTTACGATAGTAATAATAAAAATCACTTCCAGAAGAATGCAGATTATGGAAAAACACAGCCGTTTTACCCCATTTTTTGTTTTTGCTTTGCCCTCTAAAGTATCTTGTTTCATATATATTCCGCCTTCCTACTTGCTCAGTTTTCTCCCTAAATTTCGTGGAACATACCAATTTTGTCTTTTATTCTCTGCATTTCATTATCTGCTTCAATGATAGCTCTTGCAGAATGAAGTAATTCTTCACTTATCTCATCATAGCCAGGCATTTCTTCAATTCCTTTTTTATAGCGAAGTTGATGTTCCAATGTTGCCCAGAAATCCATACCATTGGTTCGAATCTGTAATTCTACACGCATAGGTGTTTTACCCTTAGCAAAAAATACTGGTATTTCAACAATCATATGATAGCTTCGATAACCATTCGATTTTGGATTTTTTATATAATCTTTTATTTCAATAACTTTAATATCATCCTGTTGGGTAATCAAATCTGATATCATATAAATATCGTCAATAAACGCACAAACTATTCGAACGCCTGCTACATCATTGAGATATGTCTGTATATTTTCTGTTGTAAATTCATATCCCATCTTCTGCAGTTTATTGTAAATACTATTGGGCTTCTTAATTCTTGTTTTTATAAAAGAAATAGGATTTCGATTGTTCTCAACTGAAAATTCATCATCCAAAACCTCAAGCTTAGTTTGTATCTCCCGAATAGCACAACGATACATCATCATTAAATTATAAAATTTTGTAGCATTATTTAAAAACTGTAGTGATTCCGGACTGTTCATCCTGAGTTTTTTTACTTCATCCTTTGTCATGGAACTTTCCTTTCTACCTCATCCCTGATTTCAAAACATTCTTTCATTCAGAGACCTGTTACTCTACCCCCAACGCCTTAAACACCGCATCTTCCGCACTGCTGTAGAAAATCAGATTAAAACTCCCCACCAGCTCCGGCGGCACGGTGCCAAGGTCTGCTGCGCTGGTAATCGGAAGCAGCACTTTCTTTGCTCCGCTATCGAGACACACCTGCAAACTATTGGCAAGCTCGTCCACTTTCAGAATCGTGCCGCTGATGCTGATTTCTCCCAGCACGGCAAGTGTACTGACTGTAGGCCGTCCAAGAGCGATGCTGCATAGTGCAATCAATGTAGGCAATGCCAGCTTTCCGGTCATGCCAATGCCCTGCAAATCCTGATAGTTGATGATGTAATCCCGCATCGTAGTACTGATGCTGCCACTGATGCGATTTCCGTTAGCTTTCAGGAAATTGAACGCCGTATTCGTGGATTCCTTGCAGTCACGGTCGCTGCCAAGGCCAGTGCGCTCAAATTTTCCGTTACCGGGCAGCATCTGGCTTTCAAGGCGGAATACGCCGATCATACCGGATTTCCCCTGACTTACGGTATATACCTGTCCAGGATTGCAGATACCATCAGGAATGAGCTTTCCACCGCCCTGCTCTGGCACGGAAACAAATTTTTCTTCAAAGGTATCAAGGTCGATATAGCTGAAGTTCACATCATAGAATTCCATTCCACCCAGTTTTTTCAGCTGCTCCTTGACGCGACGGCGCATTTCCAGCGCAAATACAAGAATTTCTTCAATCTGTTCCTTCGTGAATTCTCCATCCGGATACAGCAATTTCACATAGCCGCCTACAATCTTGCGGACAGCAATCGTATCGCGCTGGTTCAGGTTCTTTCCAAGGCGGAAATACTTATCTAACGCATCACCATACTGTTCCTTCCGCAGTTCTCGGATAAACTCTGCCAGATAATCCGTGATAAAGCCGTAATCATTGGTAAAATGCTCCGGACGGAACTTCGGAATCTCCCAGCCTGGAATGTAGCAATGCAGACGGTCAAGAAAGGCGGTGTCCGTTCCCATCTCCGGCGGGAACGGGTCAAACAGAGAGGAAGTCTTGAGCAACACATCCACGCTCTGATTGATGTTTCCTACAAAGACCATAGATGCCGATGCTGCCTTTTCCTCTTTGCCACGGGCAAAGGAGCCGGAAGCCATATAGTCTTTCATAATCTGAATGCCGTCTTTGTCCTTAAACTTGATTCCGGCAACCTCATCAAAGGCAACGCAGTCCCATAAGCCTACCAAACCTACGGTTTTGCGCCCCATATTGTAAAACAGATTTGCAACGGTCGTCTGACCACCGGATACCAGGATACTGTTCGGACTGATTTCTTTATAGATATGGGACTTGCCTGTGCTGCGCGGCCCCAACTCACAGAGATTGAAGTTGTTCTCCACCAACGGCAGCATACGCGCAAGCAGCAGCCACTTTTCCCGATTGTTCAGCTGTTCCGGCTCATATCCACAGGAACGCAGCATAACATCCATCCACTCTTCCTGTGTGAATGCCTTGCGTCCCTCTCGAACTTCTTCAATGTCGATATGGGGCATCTGAATCGGAGTCAGCTTATGGATGCTGATGGGAGAGATGTCCTTCTGCTTTTTCTGTTTAGAGGAAATCGGCTGTCCATCTATATCCGTGATTCCAAAGCTGCTGTCTCCCTCAGACTCATATTCCAGCTGCACGATGCACCAGATACCGCCGCAAAGCAGCCGGTCATATTTTTCCGGATAATCATCTGTAATCGGCACATTGGTGAGGCCAAGGTTAGAGAACTCTGCAAAAAAGCAATCCTTTTTGATATCCAGATGCACGGTCACCATATCAATAATGGTATGGCTCCCGTTCTTGCGCAGTTGTGAGAGAATTTTTTGAGCCTCATCCGGGCGGACAAAATTATCTGCCAGAATGCGTTTTACATTCTGAACGCCCTGCTCAATGATTGTCTCATCGTCTGAACTACAATACTGACCCAGCAGGAACTCCAGCACATAGACCGGAACATTCGCTCCTTCTTTTATTTTCTTTGTCAGATCTTTGCGGACGATCCGACCGTCAAAGTTGCTGCGCAGCTTCCGGCGCAGTTCTTCACGGTTATCATCTGCCGCCATATCCATCATTTCCATACGGAATTCCTGCCTCCTCTATATCAGAATCCGAATCCAAAGTCATCTGCAAAGGCAATGTCCATGATGACAGGCTGCCTCCACTGCTCCAGACCGCTTTCTTCGTCATAAATCACAAGGTAATATTGCTTGTCCTTGTCGTATTTCTTATTCTTGAATGTGAACCGCATCCGGAAGATACGCTTCTGTGCATTTTCCTCACGACTGTCCGCCACATAACTGTTTTCGTTCGAGATTTTCTCATTGTCTTCCGAGAGGAAGAAAATACGGTATTTTGCCGCTTTTACAGTATCGCTAACGGCATCCGACTGGATAAAGTCCATGGAAGTGATCAGGTTCGTGATCTTATGGACGATGCTGACCAGAGCAATTTCTGCATTCTTTGTTTCCATGTGACCGCGTTCCATCTTAAACTCCAGCACCGGCACCAGCATTTCCTGCGGTGAGGAACCGCCATGCACATAGTTAGCACCACCTCCGGCCACCTTAAAGACATTGCTGCTGACAGGATAGGACACCATCTTGCTGTCCTCGTTCCCCAGAATGCGTCCCATGCTCATATGGTCGATGCCATCATCTTCCAGTGTCGCCTTGGACACAATAAATCTGCGATTGACAAATGCTTTGTCCGCACTTTTCCCGGAAATCTTGTCACTTTCTGTCAGCTTATCACGCTTGTAAATAAAGCCATGATCGGCAGTGACGATAAAATGATAGGTGTTGCCGCTGACGGAGATTCGATGAATCAAATCCACAATTTCCTGAACGGCTTCCTCACACGCATGAAACACCTCATCCTCGGTATTTGCCTTGTCTCCACGCGCGTCGATCTGATTATGGTATACATAGATGATCTGACGTTTTGTCAGCACATCTCGCAGCTCTGCCACTTTCAAATTTTTGATATCATCGAACTGTACACAGACACTATCCGGGTTATAGCTTTGCAGCACCTGCTGCCGACCTGCCAGATTATCGCAAAGGATACCATCTGCCAGTACCTGAAAATCATCCGTCATTTCCAGTGTCTTATGCGGCAAAAGTGCCGCCATACCAAGCCTCGTATAAGACGGAAGAACACTCAGCTGTACAGAAAGTTTTGCCGTGCATTTCGGGTCATCCTGCATTCGGGCAAACAATTCCTGTCCAACCTCGTAACGCATGGCATCCGAAATGATGACCACGGTGCGTTCTTTGGTATAGCGCAGGTTGGCATTGTAAAACTCCCGCTGCAACGGAATTGCCGAAAATGCGGCATCCTGCTGGATTCCAGCATTCCATGCTGGGAGCAGACAAGCCAGAAATTCGTTCGTGTAGATATTTTCCACCAGCTCCCGAAGCGGCTCAAAGCTTTCCGTGCTCTCCAGCTGGTCGTAATAATAGTAGAATTTCCGATACTGCTGATCCATATTGTAATCAGCAGCAAGATATCGGTCGATAATTGGCTTTAAGCCATCTGCGGCATGGTAATCCGCTTCCTTCACCATGCTGTACGCACTGGAAAGCAGCTGATAGGTCTTCCCAGTCTTTCTGCCAAAGTGCATTTTAGCCCGTTTTTCACAGAGTTCTGGAATGGTAAATCCGTTTACGATTGCACCGATATCTTCCGAAACAAGTCTGCCGATGAGCCACTTTACCAGCACCTGATCCACTGCAAGGAAAGTGTCGCACTCCACCAAATCGTCCACTCGCATTCCTGCAAATGCCGAAAGAACATTCAGCCCTTTGGCCACATGCGCCGACAGAGCGTCGTATTTGTCCCTGTACAGAACGCTGTTCATCAGGCTATCGAGGAATGCGATAATATTGCCTGACTTGTAGGAGACAAAGCTCTTCCATGCTGCCGGAAGCTCTGCCTGCACATATCGCCCAGTATAAGTAACGAACAATGTTACCAAAAGCCGTTCCAAACTCGGCTTTGTATCGGTGTATCCGAAATGCTGCTCACAGAGTTGCCAGAATGCAGACAGCAGGTCATATTTTTCAAACTCCTGCAAGAATGCATTGTCCACCAGCTCGCCATCCGTCAACACGATGCGCACGACTTCCTCAAAAGAGCAGGTACGCGCCTTGCAGACTGCACTTAGCAGACCGACAAGGATATTTTCTTCATTAAAGTTTTCGATTTCCAGATCATAGAACCGCTGAGTACGCTCTTTATTGGCGAAAAACTTGATGTGCTTCTCAATAACCGGCTTGTACTTTTCCTCAATACCAAGGTCAACCGACAGCAGAGAGGCACGATCGGCAAAGAACCGTCTGGAATACAGCATTGTATCTTCCAGATGGTTGTCCCTTACATCCGGTTTCGGAAACGGTGCATAGATCAGATAATTCGTGGTCTTATCCACACGCTCCAGAAAATACTTTGTATAGAACTGGTTATCCGGCTGGAGATGGTAGATCTTCGCATTCTGAAGCTCCACCGTCTCCATATCCTCGGCAAATTCTGCCTTGTCATCGTACCAGAAAACCAGTTTCCGGGTCTCCCCGGTAAATTCCGCATTCAGGCGGTCTATAATTTGTTT
>ENA-OZQU01000277-OZQU01000277.1-human-gut-metagenome-genome-assembly--contig:-NODE-277-length-11393-cov-5.023637_pt1 | contig 11393 bp, 10 predicted proteins | sample MGYA00243780_ERZ653930 | MGnify/ENA primary metagenome ERZ653930 (study PRJEB26926, sample SAMN06164700) | human gut metagenome | biome: ENVO:00009003; feature: ENVO:2100002; material: ENVO:00002003...
GTGCGCCTCTGCCCGAAGGTCCTCTTCCATTTTGACAACGTGGGAACGGGGTGTGGACGAAACTCACTGGTTGCTTGAGGCTTTGTCTGCATTCCCTTTGGTGGATTGCCTGAAAAAGTGTAATTTTGCGCGTTATTTCGAAATAAATTAAAATCTTAAGATATGAATATCTCTTATAATTGGCTGAAAGAATACGTCAACTTCGATTTGACACCGGATGAAGTGGCCGAGGCGCTGACTTCCATCGGTTTGGAAACCGGAGGCGTAGAAGAAGTCCAAACAATTAAAGGTGGTCTGGAAGGTATTGTCATCGGCGAAGTGCTGACTTGCGAACCTCATCCCAATTCAGACCACATGCATGTTACTACTGTGAATTTGGGACAAGGCGAACCGGTACAGATTGTCTGTGGAGCCGCTAACGTAGCTGCCGGACAGAAAGTGGTGGTTGCCACATTGGGCACCAAGCTATACGATGGCGAAGAATGTTTTACCATCAAGAAATCAAAGCTCCGCGGAATTGAATCTATGGGTATGATCTGTGCCGAAGACGAAATCGGTATCGGAAACAGCCACGAAGGTATCATCGTACTGCCGGCGGATGCTGTTCCGGGTACTCCCGCTAAAGATTATTTCAATATCAAAAGCGAATACGTACTGGAAGTGGATATCACCCCGAACCGTGCGGACGCCTGCTCACATTACGGCGTGGCCCGAGATCTGTATGCCTACCTGATTCAAAACGGCAAACAAGCCACTTTAAAACGTCCGTCTGTAGAAGCGTTTAAAGTGGATAACCATGATATGGACATCGCCATTGAAGTAGAGAATACAGAAGCATGTCCGCGTTATGCCGGAGTTTCCATAAAAGGGGTAACTGTAAAAGAGAGCCCCGAATGGCTGCAAAACAAATTACGCCTGATTGGAGTACGTCCTATCAATAATATCGTGGATATCACCAACTACATCCTTCACGCATACGGCCAGCCCCTGCACTGTTTTGATGCAGATAAGATTAAAGGTGGTAAGATTGTAGTGAAGACTGTTGCCGAAGGTACTACATTCGTTACTTTGGACGAAGTGGAACGCAAATTATCCGACAAGGACCTGATGATATGCAACACAGAAGAACCGATGTGCATTGCCGGCGTATTCGGTGGTCTGGATTCGGGAACAACCGAGCAGACAGTAGATGTATTTTTGGAAAGCGCTTATTTCAACCCGACTTGGGTACGTAAAACAGCCCGTCGCCATGGATTGAGTACAGACTCTTCTTTCCGTTTCGAACGTGGTATTGACCCCAACGGAACTATTTATGCATTGAAAGAAGCGGCTTTACTGGTTCAAGAACTGGCAGGAGGTACTATTTCTTCTGAAATTAAAGACAACTACCCTGCCCCGATAGCCGATTTTACAGTAGAGCTGAATTATGAGAAAGTCCACTCACTGATAGGAAAAACCATACCGGTGGAAACCATAAAGAGCATTGTCACCAGTCTTGAAATGAAGATTGTGAACGAAACACCCGAAGGCTTGACTTTACAAGTTCCCCCCTATCGTGTGGATGTGCAACGTGATTGCGATGTAGTAGAAGACATTCTCCGTATCTACGGATATAATAATGTGGAGATTCCTACTACCTTGAAATCCAGCCTGACCACCAAAGGTGAAGTGGATTACTCCCAGAAATTACAAAATCTGATTTCAGAGCAACTGGTAGGTTGTGGTTTCAATGAAATACTGAACAATTCACTGACCGCCGCTTCCTATTACGAAGGGTCGGAAACATACAAGAACGAAAATTTGGTTTACTTGATGAACCCATTGAGTAACGATTTGAACGTGATGCGTCAAACTTTGTTATTCGGTGGTTTGGAAAGTATCCAGCACAATGCCAATCGTAAGAACGCCGATTTGAAATTCTTTGAATTCGGTAACTGCTATTTTTATAATGCAGAAAAGAAAAACCCGGAAAAAGTGCTTGCGGCTTATGCTGAAGAATATCATTTAGGATTGTGGGTAACCGGCAAACGCGTCAGCAATTCATGGGCCCATCCCGATGAAAACAGCAGTGTTTACGAATTAAAAGCATACGTGCTGAACATCTTTACCCGTTTGGGATTGAATTTCGGCAACGTGGTATTCGGCAACCTGACCAACGATATCTATTCAACAGCCATCAGCGTACACACACGTGGCGGCAAGTTATTGGCCACCTTCGGCATCATCAGCAAGAAGATTCAAAAAGCATTCGATATAGACAATGAGGTATATTATGCAGAAATCAACTGGAAAGAACTGATGAAAGCCATCAAGTCGGCTAAAGTCAACTTTAAAGAACTTTCCAAGTTCCCGGCTGTGAAACGTGACTTGGCTTTGTTGATTGACAAGAACATACAGTTTGCAGAAATCGAAAAAATAGCCTATGAGACTGAAAAGAAACTGCTGAAAGAAGTAGAATTGTTTGATGTTTATGAAGGCAAGAATCTGGAACCGGGTAAAAAAAGTTATGCAGTGAGCTTCTTGTTACAGGATGAAAGCGCAACACTGAACGACAAACAGATTGACAAGATCATGTCCAAACTGATTGCTAACCTGGAAAACAAACTAGGTGCAAAACTAAGATAATAATAAAAATAACCATTATAAAACTACAATCCAATGGGAAGAGCATTTGAATATAGAAAAGCTACAAAGCTGAAAAGATGGGGCCACATGGCCAAAACATTTACAAGACTGGGTAAACAAATCGCTATAGCTGTAAAAGCAGGTGGTCCGGAACCCGAAAATAACCCGACCCTACGTGGTGTGATCGCTACTTGTAAGCGTGAAAACATGCCGAAGGATAACATTGAACGCGCCATTAAGAATGCAATGGGTAAAGATACCAGTGACTACAAAGGTATGACTTACGAAGGATATGGTCCTCACGGAGTAGCTGTATTTGTTGATACATTGACAGACAACACTACCCGTACCGTAGCAGATGTGCGTTCAGTATTCAACAAATTCGGTGGAAACTTGGGTACTACCGGTTCCTTAGCTTTCTTGTTCGACCATAAATGTGTATTTACTTTCAAGAAGAAAGAAGGAATGGATATGGAAGAACTGATCCTGGATTTGATTGACTATAATGTAGAGGATGAGTTCGACGAAGATGAAGAAGAAGGAACTATCACCATCTATGGTGATCCGAAGAGCTACGCAGCAATTCAGAAACACTTGGAAGAATGTGGTTTCGAAGAAGTGGGTGGTGATTTCACATATATTCCCAATGACTTAAAAGATGTGACTCCTGAACAACGTGAAACTCTAGACAAGATGGTAGAGCGTCTGGAAGAATTTGATGATGTTCAGACCGTTTATACAAACATGAAACCTGCATCTGAAGAGGAAGAATAAAATGAAAATAACCTATAAGACGCAAGGCACTTGCAGCAGCCACATCGAAGTGGAAGTAGAAGATGACGTTATTCAACAAGTTTTCTTTTGGGGCGGATGCAATGGAAACTTACAAGGTATCAGCCGATTGGTGAAAGGAATGAAAGTGGAAGAGGTCTTACAGAAACTGGAAGGTGTAAAATGCGGAAACCGCTCCACCTCCTGCCCGGATCAATTATGTAAAGCGTTGCGTGAAATGAAACAATAAAAAAGAAGCTGTCTCATCTTGTTATTCAAGTTTGAGACAGCTTCTCTTTTTTTCAATATATTATCTTACTTCCGGATCATTGTTCCGTTTCATTTTCTGTTCTCTTCAAGACCCTTCAAAGGTTGATGGTCTTTACCTTACCCGGAATGATGGTCAGATGCACCGTTCCATCCTTTTCTATCTCCACCTTCTGATATCTGGCCTCCACCACCACTTTTCCATCCAGCGCCATCACCCCCCACTGGCAGGCATTCCCTTCAAAAGCACAATAACCGCCTACAGGAATACAGATATTCCGGTAACAAGGAGGCACTACGATACGATCTCCCCATTTCAGCCCCCACTTCATCCCCATCCGGAAAGGAAGGACATCTTTTATTTCCTCCAGCCTCTTCCGCCTTTTCTCTTCCTCATTCTGTTGCCGTTCCCGCTGTACGCTCTCCGCACGCCGCCCGGCTTCCTTCCTCAGACCTTCCACCACGGAGGCAAAATCCGCCTCGCCCGCCTTAGGAGCATTACAAGCTATATACCGCTTCCCCTTTCCTTTCTCCACATGATAATAGTTTCCTTCCCCGTCCATCACCACGATGCTCCGATCCGCCAAACAACCACAACACCAGTACACCTCTTCATCATCCCCTTCCAGCACGCAGGCGAAGACATCAAATATAGCAGACCACACAGGATCAACTAGCCGGCAAGACTTCGGAACACGGTAATCCGGTATCTTCAAGTAGAAACCATAAAAACAAAGACTGTCTTTGTGCAAACCATGCATAGAGGTATACGCCTTCCGCGTGCGGCTATGGAAAGTCTCCCCCACCCGCAGCAACTCTATGCCGCCGTATGAAAAAACCACCGGCCTCTCCTGATAAGTTCTGTTTGTCTTCAAATCGGTATAACAGTCACTCCCATCCTCTTTGGTGACAGAAAGAAGTTCTCCCTTCAGGAATCTCAATCTCCGGCAGCGGTCTGTCACCATCAGGGGAGTTCCGGAATCATCCACCACTCCTGTCCGGCCGTCCTCAAAACGGACGGCAGCCCGGTCCGCACAAAGATCAAATACTTCCCGGTATTGAGGGAGCACGGTGATTTTGTTCCCGCACCTCAAGCCCCACAAACCACTCTGCCGGTCACGACAGGCTTTCAAGGCCGTCCGTTGCTCCCCACCGGCCGGACCGTCCTCTCCCAGACGAACCAAGTCCCCGTTCCGGACAGCATCCAGCAGACGGGCGTGTGTCATCACGACCTCCAGTTCTTCATTCCGCCTGCCATCCTCCGGCAACGGAACGGACACAGACAGCCCGTTGTTCTCCATCCGTGTCCGGGGCTGAGCATTTCCCGCCATCCGTCCTTCGAACATCGCCTCCCAGTCACGGTCACGGACAGGCAGACCGAATATCCGGTGCAATCCCACATTATCTATCAGCACACATGATTCCTTATTATCCGACTTCCGCAGCCCCCGGCCCACCTGTTGCAGGTATTTCGCCAACGAAAGCGTGGGACGTGCCAGCTGCACGAACTCCACATCGGGACAGTCAAAACCTTCGGAAAAAATATCCACATTGACCAACACGCTGATCTTTCCCCGCCTGAAATCCTCTACCAGTTCCTTGCGTTCCAGAGCGGGGGTCCTGCTGTCGATAGCAACAGACTCCACGCCATGCAGGCTGTAATAAGCCGCAATCTGTCGGGCGTGTGCGATGCTCACGGCATAGACTATCCCTTTCTTCCCGGCGGCATATCGACGGACGCTCTCATACAATTGGCGGATACCGGTCTCCCGGTTCAGCACCGCATTCATTTCCTTCACCTGATAATCCCCGTCCGCACCCCGCTTCTTCAACGAGTCAACCAGCCGCTGTTCCCTGCTGTTCGCACGGATGGACACATAGTCAAAGGACGACAACCAGCCCCTCCCGATAAATTCCGCAATACTCCATGAGGTAATCAGGGTATCAAACAAATCCGTGAATCCCTTGCGGTTCAGCCGGCAGGGAGTAGCAGTCATGCCCAGTTTCCTCGCCTCCGGATATCTCTTCCAAAGCTCCCGGTAGGTTTCCGCCAGGGCATGATGCGCCTCGTCAATGACGATCAAATCCGGCTGTCCGTCCATAATCTTCCGGTTTCGTGACAACCACTGGATGGAAAATACCCTCACCCTCCCGGATTCTTCCGGCATACTGTCTTTCCCCGTCCTTCCGTTCTTTGCCGACTTGTCCGGTTCTTTTCCCATTCCATACCGGGCTACGGTTTCCTCTATCTGCTCCACCAGCTCCCTGCGGTGTGCCACTATCCACACCCGCATACCGACACCGCCACCACAGAGAAACTCTTTCACCACCGCAGCCAGCAGATGTGTCTTTCCCGTGCCTGTAGGCATTTGTACCATCACACTCCGGTGAAGCTCCCACTCTTCAAAGAGGCGGAGCTTCATCTCCTGCTGGTAGTCACGGAGACCGTCGTTTCTTGCCATACATCATCCCTTATTTCAGATGTATCCTGAATACCATCCCTGCACTGGGATACTTACATTGGGTCAGTTCCACCACACCACTAATATAATCCTTCCAAAAGTTATACCCGATACCGCAATTCACCGAATAACTATCGTATTCCGCTATCACATTCAGCCCATTCACAGCCTTCATCCAAAAAGAGGTAGCCGGCAGGGCAAACTGAAAATTCACCCCCGCCACAGGTCCGTTCCGGTGATAATCCAGCCGCTTGTTATAGACATAACCGAAGTGCATCCCCAACTCCCCCACATTCTTCACCCCGAAATGCTTGGTGGCAACTATGTAATAGCGGTTCCAGTGTCCGTTACCCACCGAAGACGTACCCGTAAAACCATAATCGTCCTTATTGGGGTCGCCCAGCACATCGTTGGTGGACGGATCGTTCGCCCCCACCACTATCTGCGGTGTCCACTCCTTCCACCATCCCTCCTTCCATACACGCAGCCGGGCGGAAAACTGGCGGTCCTGATTGCGGAACTTATATGAATAACCATACTGGGGCAATCCTATTTTGTGCAGCGTACAGGTATAGCCCACTTCCAGCCACGGAAAAAGGGTGATGTTTATGTAGTAATTCCACGTGTCATAATTCCAATGCTTCGGGGTAGCCGCCACTTGCAGATAGGAAAACCCGCACAGAAAAGTCTTGTCGCGCTGCATATCCGCGCTGGGGGCGTGAAGAAGCCCCGTGGTGCCATATACATATTGAGCCCGCGTATGCTGCAAACCTGCTACCATCAATAATGCCGCCGCACAAATCAACTTCTTTATCATCATCAGTTTTATTCTTATTTCAACAAACCCTCATAAACTCCCATCACCTGCTTTGCAATCTTGTCCCAATCATACGGAGCCATGTCATACTGCACACTATGATAATCCTCGTCTATCACCTTCTGCAATCGAGCGGCAAGAGCATCCACATCTCCACAATGAAAATAGCAGTCAGAAGAAAGACCTACCTCCAGATTGGCAGGAATATTACTCACCACCACCGGCAAGTGATAACTCATGGCCTCCAATAATGCAATAGGCAACCCTTCGTGCGATGAAGGCAGGCAATAACAGCGGGCATTCGTCAGCAACGAGTGCAACTTACGTCCTTTCACGAATCCTGTCAGCACCACGCCTGCCTCTTGCGCCATCTTTTTCAATCCCAGTGAATATTCATCTTCAAAATCCGTATCGCCCGCCAGCACTAACTTACAATCTCCAGCTTCCAACTTCTTGAAAGCTTCTATCAGGTGATGCAGGTTTTTCTCCGGCACAAAACGACACATGCCAAGGATGTACTTTCCTTTCTCAATACCCAGTTCTTCAAAGTATTCGGGATAGTCGCAAATTTCAGGCTTCGGCACACCATTGTAAATCAGATGTACCCTCTCACGCCGATGGTACTTCCGGGCAATCAAATCCTGAATTACTTCAGATATGACGATTACATCATCTGCAAACCTGCACCCCAACCGTTCGCCCAGTTTCAGCACACTTTTGGCGGCAAAGCCCCACTTGTCACGGTCATAGTCGGGCCCGTGATGCGTGAACACCACCTTCATGCCGAGCATCTTGGCGTATGGCACTAACAGCGCAGGCCCGATGGCATGGATATGCACCACATCCGCTCCCAGCTTTTTCGCCTTGTTTACAGCCCGAAACGTATGGACAACCGCTTCGTATGATTTCCTTTTCGGTGCGCTGATATCCACCAGCTTCACCCCCTTCCACTCGGTGAGAGAATCTCTCACATAATCTTTGCGGCGGATGAGAGTGGTGTCCACACCTTTGGCCGCAATGCGGGGAAACAGTTCCTCGCAATGCGTCTCTACGCCACCCATGATATCGGGAATACCACGGGTGCCGGTAACTACTAGTTTCATCAAAATTTTAGATTATTATTAATGAAGGCTACAATCCGAATAGGACAGCCACAATGCATTCAGCCTCATTTCCTGATACAGGAAATGAGGAGATAAGTTTTATCGGTAAATATTAGTTATTAAGAATCCACGCCAAATCCCTCAACAACCAGACAAAGGCAACTTCGCCCCAATTATTTGGCTTTCTATAAAAAATTATTCAATTCTTCTACAAGCCTATAAACAGTAGTAGAAGACTCTTGTTGTGCCGGATTATTCCCATCAAATTGTTTCATGATAGTTTTAGCGTGATTAATGGCTTGTTCTTGTTTAAGAAATAAAGCATTAAACATTTTAGAGCTTACGCCCGACTTCTTTGTATAAGCAAATCCGAGCAAAGTACTCAACATTTTTTCATATCTGGAACGATGCAAAGCCCCCTGATACAGATTGAAGTGAAGCAAGAACCAAAATTCAAAAGCCTGGTTGCTATAAGCCACTTCAAAACCATTCTGGCGAGCTGACAGGATTGCGGAGTTAAAGTCATTTTCTGAAAAATCATCTTTGTCAAAGACCACCCAATTCTGATTGTATGTCCTTCCTCTTTGCCTTTCCTGCTCTTTTATATTGATAGCTTTCTGTACTAATGCTAATGTCCCCATGCCTTGGCCGATAGCTTTCACAGTGGCAGAAGTCAAGCGGAAGGCATTAAAGTAGTCTGGTTCAGTATTAACCCCCTCGCAAATAATCAGAAATGTTTGTTTCACTTCACGCACACCACTGATACGGGTTATCTTTCTTTCGATACGCGGATTCATATTTTTCCTTTTTGTAGCCACCATAGTTTATTTTTCTCGCGTATTAAACAAACGGGTTAAATCTCCGACAATTGGAATAGCTCCATACTTTCCGGACAGGTAATCTTTTTCAAACGAAGCATCATTACGAACTTTATACTCTGCCAATGAATAAAGTTCGGTTGCTCCATAACGGTCTTTTTGTGTAAACCAAATCTGATCTCGTCGGAATATATTAGCACTCAACAAGTTTGTATCGTGGGTAGTGAAAATCAATTGGGCATTTTTCGGATTTGTTTCTTTTGAATTAAACAAGGTAATAATTCTACACGTAAGAAGTGGATGCATTTTGGAATCAAATTCATCTATAATCAGACGCTTCCCATTATCCAAAGCATCAATAATGGGATATGCTAAAGAAAAATACTTTATTGTACCTTCCGATTCATTTTTCCTGAATGGGAAGGTAACAGCTTTGACTTCATTACCTTCATCATCGTATTGTGTATGCGTACTGACAATAGTATTATCTATTTTTTCAATATTTTCAATACCTAAATCAGCATAACGGGAAAACTCCACAATTCGCTGTTTCATTCTGATGTCATCCAGTTGGATGGTGGCGGTATTCCATATCTTCTCATCATTAGAACCTGAAATAATAGTGGTATCGTTCAACCATTTCATGATCTCCACTGCCGTCGGATCATTGAATTGTGCCGCAACAGAAAGTAATAGTGCATTTGCTCTCACCATTCGTTTACCTGCAAGTTCTTTACCAACGGCAAACTTGGTATGAATATCAAAACTGTCTTTTTCCCGGTAGAATAATTCCACCTCCTTAGCCCTTTTCTTATTAGCTTTTTGATAGAGCCATTCCGAATGTACCGATGAATTGTCAGCTTCAAAACCATAACGATATTGATTATCCTCATCACAGAATATGGCTTCAAAATAACTTGGTTCACCTGCTGTAAGCGAATTTAACCGGAAACTTTCTATATTGACACGTTCCCCTGCCTGAATATCCTTCGATGAATTTATCACATACCACTTGAAGAACTCAAATGCTTTAATGAAATTGGATTTACCGGATGCATTGGCACCGTAAACAACCGCACTCTTCATTAACAATAATCCGGCAGTCCCTACACTAAAGATTATATCTTCAGCCGGAACCTGTATTTCTTTCAAAGCCGATGCCGCTAATGACAATGTAGACTGTTCTTTGAAAGATAGAAAATTTCCTATTGTAAATTGAATAATCATACTTTAATTGCTTTATTCGAGATTTTATCACAAATATAGCTTTTATTTTTCATATAAAGATAACTATCAAGTGAATTATATTATTTTATGTCTAATAACATACAACAGTTCCTCGCAATGCGTCTCTATGCCAGCCATGATATCTGGGATACCACGGGTGCCGGTAACTACTAGTTTCATCAGAATTTCTCCCTTAAATCACCTTGACAAGAGTCTTGTCCTACATCGCACCATTTCGGTTCCAGACAAATATCTTTCCCTTGCAGTGATTTCAGTTTATTGATTAACGCCCATTTCAGCGGATACTTAATATATTTGTGCATTACCGGCGAAGCCGTACCCACCATCCAGCAGTTTTTGGGACAACGGCGCACCATGGCGCGAACCTCCTGTGCCTGTCCGCTCTCCCATATGGTCATAAAGTCGGGAGTTTCGTGAATATTCCCCATCGACTTTTTCCAGTATTTCTCTTCCAGCCCGTTGCAGGGAAACACATCGCCAAACGGATCAATGAAGAAGTTAGCCGAACCGGCCTCACAAGGCAACATACGGCGACCGCCTTCAATATAATTTATCAACCCCATATTGAACCAGGCACGGAACCAGCTCTTCGGATGACGCTCCTTCAGCTGCCATTCAATGAGTTGCTTGAAGTCACCACACACCTCATTTTTATTAGTGATTACATTGTCTTCTTTGTGGAAGTAGTACGAATTATGAAAAGCAGCTGTGGCGAACTCCATCCCCAAGCTCTTGCTCAGTTGATAGAGCGAAAGCATGTCTTTAGAGTTATTGTTAGACACCGTGCAGCCGAAACCGATATCCTTCAGCCCCATTTCCTTCAATGTCAGCAGTGTGCGAAGTCCCTTGTCGAAACCTCCCGCATGACCGCGCAGTTCGTCGTTCTTGCCACTCAGCCCCTCGATGGAAATGCGGATGCCGATATTTGGAAACTTCTTTGCCAGCGCCACCACACGATCCTCAAACCATCCGCTGGTCGAAATGACAATACGGTCGGTATGCCGGTAGCATTCCTCCACAATCTCCGCCAAATCCTCGCGGACGAAAGGTTCGCCACCCGTCAGGTTGATAAACTTCAACTTAGGCAGTGTTCTCAAATCACTCGCTTTTATCTCTTCGCTTTTGTTGGTGGGATTAAACCAGATGTTGCACATCTTGCACTTCATGGGACAACGATAAGTCAGGATGATACTTGCGTCCGTAGGAGTAGGAACAGAATAATTGTTATTTGACCTGTCTCTTATACACATCTCCGAGCCCACGAGACCGTACTAGATCTCGT
>ENA-OZQU01000288-OZQU01000288.1-human-gut-metagenome-genome-assembly--contig:-NODE-288-length-10931-cov-3.227657_pt1 | contig 10931 bp, 3 predicted proteins | sample MGYA00243780_ERZ653930 | MGnify/ENA primary metagenome ERZ653930 (study PRJEB26926, sample SAMN06164700) | human gut metagenome | biome: ENVO:00009003; feature: ENVO:2100002; material: ENVO:00002003...
GATATCGTAGTGGAAGCCTACTCTCCCGTGGCGCACGGCGAAGCGCTGAAAGATGGATGCCTTGCGGAAATGGCGGAGAAATACGGGGTCACGATTCCTCAGCTCTGCATCCGTTATGATTGGCAGCTGGGTACGGTGGTGCTGCCAAAAACAGCGGATCCGGAGCATATGAAAGCAAATGGGGATATTGATTTTGTGATTTCTGATGCCGATATGGAGCTGCTGAAGAATGCGGAGCCGGTAAAGGATTACGGCGAATTCAGTTTCTTTCCTGTCTATGGAGGCAAGCTGAAAAAGTATCGTGTGGAAATTAAGAGGTAAACGCAGAAAAAATCTGCCGCAGGAAAAGAGCGGCAGATTTTTTGCATCAGGCTTAAAATGGTGTATTGATGAATGCTGTATAATTCGCAGGATGTTCCCTTTTATCCGGCAGCCGTTTATCAAGAGAAGTGCTGCTTTTCCGCAAAGCGTCATCCGGATCGTCAGTAAAGAATCTATACCCGTGGTGAGGAAAGCCGGTAAGGTGTCATCAGAGTAATAGATTCTTCACTCCGTGTTACCGTTTTGTTTGCCGATTTTCTCACACAGCATTCTTATCCCCGTTCTGAATGACGAGGGTCGGCAAGACGTCATCCAGTGCATTGATGAAGAATCTGAATCTGTTGCCGTAGTGAGGGAAACAGTAAGACGTCATCCCAAGCGAACGTGAAGGATTTGTTGCCGCAATGAGGAAGACCATAAGACGTCATCCTGAGCGGCAGCGAAGGATCTATTACCGTAATGAGGAAAAGCGGTAAGGCGTCATAATGAGGGAAACGGTTAATCGTCATCTGAAGCGAACGTGAAGGATCTGCTGCCGTGATGAGGAAGTGATGTGAAAAGTTAGAATGAAAGTCCCTTCTCTGCCGGTATTTTGCCGGCTTCTGAAAAACAAGAGCCGATTTTCATTTTTTACTTCGTTGTTTGTAATAAACGTGCTATAATAAAACGATAGTTTAAGATGACCTAAGTGTCGTCTGTTTTGGTTAGCTGCAACAAGGGAGAGTGTAGCATGAATAAAATTTACAAGATTGTATGGAGTAAGGCAAAACATGCCTATGTAGTCACTTCTGAAGTGGCAAGGAGCCACACGAAAAGCGCTTCGGGAAAAGCGGTGAAAGCCGCTCTGGCGGCAGCTGTGGGGATGGGAGTCCTCATGGGCGGTTATGCGGCTGATGCGGCGGATACGGCGACAGGTTCTGGGAACGGGGTGGCATATGGTACAGGCAGCAGTGCGCCGGAAGCAGAAAATGTAGCTGTTGGCAAAGATGCTCATATTGACTACTCCAACGGTACGGTACGTCCTTCACGCGGTGATATTGCTGTAGGCAATAATGCTCATATCAATAATTATGTCAATCAGGGCGGCGGTATTGCCATTGGACAGAATGCATTTTCAGAAAATATGGCCGGTGTACAAGAAAAAAATTTCAACTTCGGACAAACTACATTTACGGGATCCGGATTTCTTGGGTTGCAGTCACCATTTATTCCTGCTAATCCTGATAAAGTAGTTACCGGTGTAGCTATCGGGCAAAATGCTTATGCGCGTTCCGGCAGTGTTATGGTTGGTACTCATAATTTTAAAGGTAAACTTTATGATACCACTGTTGATACTAGTGATATAACTAATATGCGTAGTAATAATGTAGTTGTTAATGCGACAACAGTTGGAACTAACAGCTGGAATAACGCCGCCTTTGGTGTTGTTAATGGCGCTTATTCCGCTATTACCGGCGCTTATGATGGCGGTGGGTTCCGTCCTAATTCAGCTCAAAATTTTGGTGCTACGATCACCGGTTCCTTGAACTCCATCGAATCTAAAACAGCATCTAGTAATTATTCTGGTATTGCTAATAGTATCGTTGGTGTTGCTAACCGTACATTTAATTCCAATGGTTCTTTAATTTATGGTGCCGGTAATGAAATTACAAACTCTGTAGAAGATATTTACTCTGCTCCGACTAGCGGCGGTAATTCTCCTGAAGCATTGGCTCAAAATTTACGCCGTGTTATTAAAGAGTCCAACGGAGGTGGCTCTACTATGGCTTTTGGTGGTGGCAACAGAGCGGACTATACATTACGCACGGCTATGATTGGCGTTAACAACACCGTGACCGGTACCAGCCGTAGGCCAAGTACCTATAACTCTATTACTGGTTTCAAGAATGTCGCTACTAATGTCAATCACGTATCTATCATTGGTTCTGAAAATGAAATAGAGAATACAGATGACGCCCTCGTACTGGGCAATAAGCGCAAGCTTGCCGGGGCAAACGGCAGTGTTATCCTCGGTTCCGGGGACAGTGTAGTTACGACAAGTGTAGCGAATGCCGTGTCCATCGGACACAATGCCAACGTGACCGTAGCGGGCGGCGTAGCCCTCGGCAGCGGTTCCGTGGCATCCGTGGATAAGGGAGTTGCGGGTTATGATCCCTCCACCAAGGCGTCATCCACAGATACGTCTTCCACATGGAAGGCCACAGAAGCGGCTGTTTCCGTAGGCGATGCGTCCAAAGGTATCACTCGCCAGATCACCGGTGTAGCGGCCGGTGCGGCAGATACCGATGCTGTCAATGTGGCACAGCTGAAGAAAGTGGAAGCCAAGGCAGAAGCGGCGGAAAAGAAACATACCACCGTGAAAGCGGGAGATTACGCAACCGTAACGGAAGGCACCAATGCCGACGGCGGGAAAGAATACACTGTCAGCGGACCCAAGATGGAATCTACGGACGGGACAGTAAAGATTACGGATAAAGTGGAAAACGGCAAGAAAGTCGGATATAACCTGTCCGTCGATACAAGCAGTCTGGGAATTGAAAAGACAAAGGTAGAAGCGGGAGACAATGTAACCGTAACATCCAAGAAAACCGGGAATACGACGACATATACCGTCAATGCCAAAGACACGGTAGTAACCGGCGGCACGGCTACCTATGCTGCGAATGGTACAGGCAGTGCTACCTTGATAAATAATGACGGAACGACAGCGACCATCACCGGCCTGAAGGATCGTTATACATCATCCGCAGCACTTGACGGGAATACCTTGAACTTCACCCGTAATGACGGCAGCACTTATTCCGTTTCCGGCATCGCTTCCACGCAGGATATAAAAAATGTAACCAATAAAGTAGGCGAATTGGGAACCCGTGTGAACCGTGCAGGAGCGGGAGCGGCAGCACTGGCGGCTCTCCATCCGCTGGACTTTGACCCCGATGACAAGTGGGATGTGGCAGCCGGCTACGGCAACTACAAAGACGCCCATGCAGTATCGGTAGGCGCATTCTACCGTCCCAATGAAGACACCATGTTCAGCGTGGGAGGCTCTTTCGGCGGAGGAGAAAACATGGTGAATGCCGGAGTCAGCGTAAAGCTGGGACAGGGCAACCATGTGTCTACATCCAAAGTAGCTATGGCAAAAGAAATTGTGGACCTGAAAGATGCGGTTACCCGTCTGGAAGCACAAAATGAACAGTTCCGGCAGATCATCGGACAGATGGCGGGACAGCCTGTAAGGAATGTAGAGTTCCCCGATGTGCCGAAAGACCATTGGGCATATTCTTATGTAAAATCATTGGCAGACAGAGGTCTTTTGGAAGGCTATCCGGATGGAGAGTTCAAAGGAGATCGTTCTATGACCCGCTATGAATTTGCGGCTATTATTTACCGCGCACTGCAGAATGGGGCGCCTGTTGATGGAAATATGGGTAAAGCTATGGAAGAATTTGGTCCTGAGATGGAAAAGGTAAGAGAAGCTTATCGTTTCCGGGTAGACCGTATTTCCGGCGGAGATAATGACAGGAATAAAGTAGAACGCGTCCGTGTCAATAATGAAGGCAATAAAGAAAAGGGTGATTACCGCGACATATACGGTTCGCATATCGCAGCCGGTAAGTAATCGCTACATTAAATAGTATATAGAATATAAGCCGTTTATTTTGACAAGGGACAGAAGTTTCTGGTCATACCGGAAGGCTTCGGTCGATAGTGCCTGGTGAATGGCAGCCTCTGTTTTTGAAGTATATCTCATCAGCTGCTTATAAAGGTGAAATTTACGAGGGAGGAAATTTATGAATCAAATTTATAAAGTCATTTGGAGCCGGGTGAAACACTGTTATGTGGTGGTTTCGGAAATCTCCGGACGCTGCGGAAAAAACGGAGGAGCGGCTTCTGAAAAGAAGAGCCTGCCTTTCCGTGCGTTTCTGTGTGCTCTTGTTCTTACAGGATGCCTGATGCCGGGCTTGGTGGAAGCCAATACACAGCATGGTCCGGGTGCTGCGGCAACAGGTAGTGGCAGCACGGCAGTAGGTGACAATACTAAGGCGAAAGGAAACAATGCCGTTGCTGTTGGTCCTTTGACAAATGCGGATGGGGAGAATTCTCTTGCCGCAGGTTATGATGCAAAGACAGGTTCGACTGCTGAAAACAGTGTGGCCATAGGCAGGGGAGCCAAGGCTTTGGGACAGAAGAGGGCCGGGGATCAGTTTACTGCGAGCACCATCGCCATTGGGAATGTGGCAACAGCAGCAGAAAACGGGGATATCGTCATCGGCCGCCAGGCGAAGAGCACGGTTTCCGAGTATCATACTCATCCCCAAGGTGGTAACGGCGCGGTTGTCATGGGAGCGGAGGCCGCTTCTTATGGTTCCCGGGGCGATGTGGTGATCGGTGCCGGAGCGGAAGCCTGCCTGCTCAGAAAAGATGTAACCGCTCCGGCGGACAAGCCGGAGTATTCACAGGGCGTGGCGATCGGCAGCCGGGCTAAAGTTTATGGTACGCAATCCACATCCATAGGCGCTGATTCGAGATCCATCGGGCATTCTTCGATTGCTATCGGCGGGGATGATATTGATCGGGCAAAACCTGTTCTACAGGCTGCCATTCCGGACATGGCGACCACTGGTGTGCAGAAAAACTTTAACCGGGAACTGGCTGTATTATATCCTGGGACGACATTGGGAAGTGCAGCGATCAATGACAGTAAGAATTATGTGAATACCGCTTCTATAGGGAATGCCAGTATGGCCATCGGCATGATGACCTAGTCTTATGGTACAGGTTCGACGGCGATTGGCGTCAATACACTGACGAAGGGGATTGCCAGCACCGGTATCGGTGTCATGGCACGGAGCTGGGGCGATAAGTCTCTGGCTCTCGGCAGCCGGGCGGAGACTTACGGGAATAAATCTACAGCTGTCGGCGATGCGAATACAGTCGGTCTGGATATGACGGACGGCACCGTATCCGGTGCCTCTTCCGCGGCGGTCGGCACGGAAAATACCGTGTATGGGAATAATGCCTATGCCGTTGGCGGCGGTAATACAGTCGGATCTGCCACCATTACGGAAACGACAGAAGCCAACGGCGATAAGATCAAGCACGTCACGGCTGGTACGGTCAAAGGAAATACGGCAGGTGCTTTCGGTTATAAGAATACTATTAATGCGGATAATGCCTATGCAGTGGGCAGCAACTCCACGGTTTCCGCTGATGGTGCTATGGTGCTGGGGAACAACGCTTCTGTAACGGCGAAGAACGGCATGGCTCTTGGCAGCAATACAAAAGTGGCCAATGAAAATGCCATAGCCCTCGGCGCCGGTTCGGAAACGGCGGCAGCTGTGGCGACACCCTCCGCAACGATCAATGGAACAGCACATAATTTTGCAGGAGTAAATCCGGCTTCTACAGTCAGCGTGGGTAAGGCGGGCAGTGAGCGGACGATCACCAATGTAGCGGCTGGCCGTATTTCCGCTGCCTCTACCGACGCTATCAACGGCAGCCAGCTCTATGCGGTAACCTCGGAAATAGATAAAGGCGTGGCCTATGCGGGCGATGTAAAAGCTGCGGCCGCCGCGGCTAACAAGTTTACCCGGAAATTAGGCGAACAGACGAATATCGTCGGCGGCGTGGCAGATACATCTAAGCTGACAGACGGAAATATCGGCGTGGTATCCAACGGGACAGATACGCTGAATATCAAACTGGCGAAAAACGTGAAAGTGGACAGCGTCACAACGGGCAATACGGTCATCAATAATAATGGGCTGACCGTAGGCGGAAAGACCTATGTAACCAATAACGGCATCAACGCGAATAACCAGACCATCACGAACGTAGCCAGCGGCGGAAATACGACGACCAATGCGGCCAATATCGGAGATGTGCAGACAGCCGTAAACAATGCGGTGACCAATGTTACGAATACATTGACGGCAAAAGGCCTTGATTTCGAAGGCAATGACGGCGCGGCGAACAAAGTGCATCGTGACCTCGGCACCAAACTGACCGTGAAAGGCGGCCTTGCCGATGTGACCACCGGTGTATCGGGCAAAAACCTGGGCGTGAAGAAAAACGCGGCGGGAGACGGCCTCGATTTAGTGATGAGTGAAAAGCCGGAATTTAAAGAAGTGACAGCAGGCACGGGAACGAATAAAGTCGTCATCAACGATAACGGCGTCCATGTAGGCGGAAAGACATATATCAATAACAGCGGCCTCAATGCCAACAACCAGAAAATTACCAACGTGGCAACCGGCACGGCCGGAACCGATGCCGTCAATGTGGATCAGCTGAATGCGGCCATCGGCGGTACGGCAAAAGCAACGACCGTCAAAGCGAAAGACGCCAATGTAACCGTTACGAAAGGAACCAGTGCTGAGACAGGCGGTAGAGAATATACCGTCGGGCTGGGGAATGTAGTTACCGTAGGGCAGACCCATCCCGTCACGGTGAATGGGGATGCTGGAACCGTAAACGGCCTTACAAATACGACTTGGGATATTGACAACCCGACAGTTGTACATGGACAGGCGGCCACGGAAGACCAGCTGAAAACAGTCAGCGACGGCGTGAAGACCAATAAGACAAATATCACAAAGAATGCCAATGATATTACAAACATCAATACGACAATTGGAAAAGGTTTGAACTTCAAAGGCGATGATGCAACAGTTATCAATAAAAAACTGGGTGAGCAGCTGGAAATCAAAGGCGGTGCCGATGCGTCAAAACTGTCAGATGGAAACATCGGTGTAGTATCCGGAAACGGTGCGCTGAATATCAAACTGGCGAAAAACGTGAAAGTGGACAGCGTCACAACGGGCAATACGGTGATTAACAACAACGGCCTGACCGTAGGCGGAAAGACCTATGTAACCAATAACGGCCTCAATGCGAATAACCAAAAAGTAACCAATGTGGCTGACGGTCAGGTGGCAGCCGGATCCAAAGACGCGGTGAACGGCGGACAATTGCATGACGCTAAAAATGAAGTGATCAATAAAGGCCTTCGTTTCGACGCGGATAATAACAGTGAAAAAACGAACAAATTAGGCTCTAAAGTCACCGTTAACGGCGATAACAACATTACGACAGAAATCACCCAAACCGGTGACGATACGAAAATCGGCGTAAAACTCAACAAAGACATTCATGTGAAGACAGTAACCGCTACGGATACGGTGAAAGCCGGCAGTGTGACCATGGGAGGTCAAACAGTGGCTAATGCAGCCGGAGCTAATGAAAGCGGTAATTATGTAACAGGTCTTGATAATAAGACTTGGAATATTCAAAATCCCAACATCGTATCTGGCCGTGGTGCCACAGAAGACCAGTTAAAGATCGTCAGCGATGAAGTGAAGAAACAAGGCGCTAACGCCACCGATTATCGGCTGGTACAAAACGCATCCAGTGCGGATGGGTCTTATACAGTCGATACCAACGGAAATATCGATTTAACCGTACAGGATAAGAATCATACGGACAAGACGGAAACCGTAAAATTAAAGGACATCGCGTCCAAATCCAAATTGGATGATGTAATCGCCAAAGGCCTGCAGTTCGATGCCAATGCAGGCGGCACAAAAACCAATAAACTGGGCTCCAAGATAACCGTGAAAGGAGAAGGTACCGCGGCCGATACGGAATACAGCGGAGAAAACCTTAAAACCTTTATCACGCAGGACCCTGCCGGAAATACGACAATCGACGTGAAGATGAATAAAAACCTGAAAGTCGAAACCATCGTCGCTACAGGTGAAAACGGCAAAGATGGAAAAATCGGCATCAACGGAAAAGACGGCGTAACGACAAACATCTCCGTCACCCGTGACGGCAAACCCGGAGTAGACGGCGCGCCGGGGACGACCACGACCCGTATCGTATACGAAAAACCGGACGGAACCAAAGAAGAAGTGGCCACCCTAAATGACGGCATGAAGTACGGCGGCGATATAGGAAACGTCATCAAGAAGAAACTGAACGAACAGGTGAACGTCGTCGGAGGCATTACAGACGAAAACAAACTGACCACAGAAGACAACCTTGGCGTCGTATCCGATGGCAGCAACAACCTGAAAGTCCGTCTTGCCAAAGCCTTGAAAGGCCTCGAAAGTGTAACCACCGGCGATACAGTTATGAATAATAACGGCGTTACGATCAATAACGGTGCGGCGGGAAACACCGTATCCCTCACCAAGAACGGCCTTGACAACGGCGGCAACAAAATCACCAACGTGGCCGATGGTGTGGACGGCACAGATGCGGTTAATGTCAGTCAGCTGAAAAAAGCAGTAGCCGGTGCCACCACAAAAGTAGCGGACGGTAAAAATACAACAGTGACTTCTGAAAATAATCCCGACGGATCCAAAACGTACCATGTGAATTTGAATGACAAAGTTACACTGGGAACCGATCCGACCAAACAGGTCACCATCGACGGAACAACAGGCATCATCAAAGCCGGAGACAAAGTCACCATTGACGGCACGACAGGAAACATCGATGCCGGAAAAGTGAAAATCAATGGGAAAGACGGAACCGTCAACGGACTGACCAACAAAACCTGGGATCCGAACAACTTCACCAGCGGACAGGCGGCTACAGAAGACCAGCTCAAAGCCGTAGACCAAAAGATTACCAATACATCTGAAGAACTGACGAAAAAAGGCATGGACTTTGCCGGCAACGACGGAGAATTCCACCGGAACCTGGGAGACAAAGTCACCATCAAAGGAGAAGGAACAAAAGCCGCCTCCGAATACTCCGGTGAAAACATCAAAACCTTTGCCGACGCGAACGGAAACCTCACCGTCAAAATGGACAAGAACCTGAAAACCGAAACCATCGTTGCTACAGGTAAAAACGGCAAAGACGGAAAAATCGGCATCAACGGAAAAGACGGCGTAACAACAAACATCTCCGTCACCCGTGACGGCAAACCCGGAGTAGACGGCGCGCCGGGTACGACAACGACCCGTATCGTATACGAAAAACCCGACGGAACCAAAGAAGAAGTGGCTACCCTAAATGATGGCATGAAATACGGCGGCGATACAGGAAACGTCATCAAGAAGAAACTGAACGAACAGGTGAACGTAGTCGGAGGCATTACAGACACAAACAAACTGACCACAGAAGACAATCTCGGCGTCGTATCCGACGGCAATAACAACCTGAAAGTCCGCATGGCCAAAGACCTGAAAGGATTGAACAGTGTGACCACCAACACCCTGACCGTGGGAGACGTGAAAATCGACAACAGCGGCATCAACGCAGGGAACAAGAAAATCACCAACGTAGCAGCCGGAGACATCAGCGCAAACAGCACTGACGCCGTCAACGGGGGGCAGCTGTGGAAAACAAACCAGACAATCAACAACATAGGAGGAGCCGTCAATGAACTTGGCGACCGCATGGACAGAGTAGGAGCAGGAGCGGCAGCATTGGCAGCCCTCCACCCGCTGGACTTCGACCCGGATGACAAGTGGGATGTGGCAGCCGGCTACGGCAACTACAAAGACGCCCATGCGGTAGCGGTAGGAGCATTCTACCGTCCTAATGAAGACACCATGTTCAGCGTGGGAGGCTCCTTCGGGGGAGGAGAAAACATGGTGAATGCCGGAGTCAGCGTGAAGCTGGGACAGGGCAACCATGTATCCACATCCAAAGTAGCCATGGCGAAAGAAATCGTCGATCTCCGTGATGAGAACAAGGACTTGAAGAAACGTCTGGATACCATGGAGCAGAAGATGAATTCCATTCTCGGTATCCTGGATATGGGTAAAAAGAAGGACTTCCCCGATGTGCCGGAAAACCACTGGGCTTATGAATATGTGTCTACATTGGCAGGAAACGGCATCCTTGAAGGCTATCCGGACGGCATGTTCAGCGGCGAACGTTCCATGACCCGCTATGAATTTGCGGCGATGTTCTATCGCGCATTGAAGAATGGAGCACCGGTAGATGACAATATGGACAGAGCTATGAATGAGTTTGAACCGGAACTCCGCCAGATTCGTCTGGATCGTATCCGTGTCGACCGTATTTCCGGCAAGGACAATGACAGAAATAAGGTAGAACGTGTCCGCGTCAACAGCGAAGATGATAAGGCAAACAATGATTACCGTGATGTGTACGGTTCTCATATTTCCCCGGAAGCGTAAACCGGAAAGCAAAGACAAGGATAAGGAAATAGTATAAGAAATAAAATGCGGTACTCGTCAGATGTGATGGGTACCGTATTTTATGTGAGAGGGGATAAGCGGACGGTCTTTTTATTGTTTGATAAGAGTGACGCTAACGTTAATCGTCATCCTGAACGAATGTGAAGGATCTGCTGCTGTAGTGAGGAGGCCGGTAAGGCGTCATTCTGAGCGCCAGCGAAGAATCTGCTGCCGTGGTGAGGAAAGACGGTAAGATGTCATCGAGGTAATAGATTCTTCACTCCGTGTCACATTGCCGCTTCCCTGCTTTCTCATACGTCATTCTTGCCACCGTTCAGAATGACGATTGAAGGAGAGAGTGTCATAATGAAGGAAACGTTAATTTTGGGCCGGCAGCCGACAATATTCAATATCCGGTACCTGTGTTTTTACTGTCTCTTATACACA
>ENA-OZQU01000307-OZQU01000307.1-human-gut-metagenome-genome-assembly--contig:-NODE-307-length-10488-cov-4.227260_pt1 | contig 10488 bp, 10 predicted proteins | sample MGYA00243780_ERZ653930 | MGnify/ENA primary metagenome ERZ653930 (study PRJEB26926, sample SAMN06164700) | human gut metagenome | biome: ENVO:00009003; feature: ENVO:2100002; material: ENVO:00002003...
ACGAGATCTAGTACGGTCTCGTGGGCTCGGAGATGTGTATAAGAGACAGGGCTAAAATCGAGGCTCGTATCACAGAACTTGAATATCAGCTTGACCACGCAGAAATCATCGATGTAGAAGATATGGATGCCGTTTCAATCGGCAGAAAAGTAACTGTAAAGCGTCTTAATGACGGCGCAGAGGCTGTTTATGAGATAGTAGGCTTCTCACAGTCAGACCCGTCAAACGGCAAAATTTCAGATGAAAGCCCCGTAGGCAAGGCTCTTATCGGCTCAAAGGCAGGCGACACTGTTACAGTTGAAGCTCCTATCGGAAGCATTGATTACGAAATCATCTCAATAGACTAATAGCAAGAGGTATATTATATGGCAGGAAAGTTTGAAATAAAAAAGAATGCCGACGGCACTTTCGGCTTTGAATTTATAGCGGACGATAAGGTTTACGCATCTTCTCCCGTTTTCGAAAAAGAGGATGAATGTAAAAGAGGCGTAAAGGCTGTAAAGAAAAACAGCAGAATGAAAGTGCAAAACACGCTTCAGAACGATGAGGAAAAAACTAATCCTAAATTCCTTGTTGAGGCTGACGGCGATAAAATTAAATATACGCTTTTCCTGCAAACAGGCGCAGTTGCTTGCAGCGGCAGCGCTGATTCAGAGCAGGAAGCGCTTGATAATATTTCGTTTATCGGAAACAATGCAAACTCAGCGCAGATGGAAATGGCACAGGTTGTTCTTTCCGAAAACGAACAGAAGCAGATAAGAGTTGACAAGCTTCTTGAGCTTCAGAAAAACTCTATGGACCCGTTTGAAATCACAACCGCTAATCAGACTGCTGAAAGCGACGAAATCAAAGCTAATTTTGAAGAGTATGAAAACAAGGATGTTTTCGTGTGCGGCAGAATTATGACTTGGCGTGATATGGGCAAGGCAAACTTCATTGATGTTCAGGACAGAAACGGCAGAATCCAGGTTTATGTTCGTATGAACGACATCGGCGAGGAAGAGTATGCTCAGTTCAAGAAATGGGATATAGGTGATATTGTTGAGGTTTGCGGTTTTGTATTTAAGACAAGAACTGGAGAAATTTCCGTTCACGCAAAAACTATAAGACTTCTTTCAAAATCTCTTCTTCCGCTTCCCGAAAAGTTCCACGGACTTACAGATACGGACACAAGATACAGACGCCGTTATCTTGATATGATAATGAATCCCGATGTTAAAGATACATTCATCAAGCGTTCAAAGATAATTACTTCAATCAGAAATTATCTTGACAATCACGGATTTATCGAGGTTGAAACGCCGATGCTTAACATCATTCCCGGTGGCGCGGCTGCAAGACCGTTTATAACTCACCACAATACATTGAATCTTGATATGTTTCTTCGTATCGCAACAGAGCTTTATCTTAAGAGACTCATAGTAGGCGGTATGGAAAGAGTTTATGAAATCGGCAGAAACTTCAGAAACGAGGGTATGGATGTAAGACATAATCCCGAGTTTACCTGTATTGAGCTTTATCAGGCATATACAGATTATCACGGCATGATGGATATTGCCGAGGCTCTTATCAGAAACGCTGCGCAGGAAGCTTGCGGCAATCTTCATATCAACTATTGCGGCACGGAGATAGACCTTGAAACTCCGTTTGCAAGAATGACAATGGTTGAGGCTGTTAAGAAATTCAGCGACATAGATTTTTCTGAGTTTATGTCAGATAACGAAAAGGCAGTTGCAATAGCAAAAGAAAAGGGTATAGAGGTTGAAAAAGGCAAGGAAACTTGGGGCGATGTTCTCAACTCATTCTTTGAAGAGTTTGTAGAGGCAAACCTTGTTCAGCCCACATTCATTATGGACTATCCCGTAGAGATAAGCCCTCTTACAAAGAGAAAGCCCGATTGTCCCGTTCTTACTGAAAGATTTGAACTTTTCATTATGGGCGGCGAATACGGCAACGCTTATTCAGAGCTTAACGACCCGATTGACCAGATGCACCGTTTTGAGGCGCAGATGAAACTTCGTGAAGCAGGCGACGATGAGGCTAATATGATAGACCACGATTTCGTAACCTCTCTCGAATACGGCATGCCTCCCACAGGCGGTCTCGGTATCGGTATAGACAGACTTGTTATGCTCCTCACAAATTCATACAGTATAAGAGATGTACTTCTCTTCCCCACAATGAAGCCTCTGGACTAAAAAATCCAGTAAAATCAAGGGTTTTCGGCATCTCAAATCCGAGTTGACAACAAATTGACAACAATTTTTCATATAATTTTGAAGAATTGTGAAGCAGAATGAATTGTTGTAAGGATAAAACACAATACAGTACTTGCTGTATAGAGAACACTTTTTGAAAGTAATTTCAGAAGGTGTTCTCTTTTTTTGTTAGGTCTGCTTGTGTCATGACAAAATTAAAACCGTAAGGAACAAAGACAATGATTAGTGAAGAGACAAGAGCATATTATGACCTGAAAAAACATAACGATGTAAGGGAGAGTGCTAAAAGGATTCGCAGACAGTTCCTGCGATATAAAGATGCCGAAATCATCTATAGTTTGCAACACAAAAAAATATTAGAACTTGCCAGTGCAGCCGGAGCCATTTACCGTATGGATGGTACTGTTTTGATCAATCGTGATATCTTCGAGGAATACTTGGAAAGGTTTCATGAGCCAAGCACCTTGAAATCCGAGGAGGAACCAGTATGAGTGGAAACCTTTGGATGTTCTCAGATATGCTTGACGACGAAGATATCGAGATGCAGAAGCATGATTTTATAACACTATATCAAGGCGCCGATTATTATGGACTCGGCCTGAAGGTGTTTACACGTATGGCACGTGAAGCCGGTTCGGTCTATAAAATTGGAAAGAAGGCCTTGATTCGAAGAACTATTTTTGATGAATATTTAAGAAAGGTATACAAGAAGGAGTTGGAGAAAAATTCCTCTGACGATTCCGGAAAGGAGCTTATGAAAAGACAAGGTACTATGGTCACCGATGAAGATAGTGGCCGAATGGATATTCGATTTGGGTTACTCGATTACTATGGTGGTTTACACTGTGGCGAATGTTTGGATGTCCTAATCGACGGTGAGTGGGTCCCTACCCGCATAGAAATGAGAGACGGTTGGTTTCTTGTTGGAATTCAAACAGACCAGCTGGCTGGATTGATTGTCAGAATTTAAAAGAAAGACTTGCTGGGCGACTTCTTCATTGAGGTCGCCTATTTTTTATATAAAAATGAAGGAGGCGTCGCTTGTGAAATGCTTGATGAAGTATCAATGGGTCAAATTGCCCCGAAATCATCTGCCAGAAGGTAAAGGAATTATGAGCGCCTGGGCTAAGCTTGCATCCCGCGCAGCATTCCGCAAGGGACAAGCTTCTTATTGTGGCCATATTAACGCTGTAAGCCCGGGAATGTGGTCTGGTGGCGTTGTGGGTCTCAAGAGCATTCTCGGCTCCAGAAGCCGCGTAAAGAGCCTTGAGGCCCTTTCTAAGCTCTCTGAGCTTGGTTATATCAGTTATTCACTAAACGCAAAGACAAAAAAGCTAACTTATCAGATAACCGATTGGGTTATTAAATGTTCCGGCGAGGAGTGTATGGATGGTACTGTCTATGCCACCGAAGGTTATGGATTCCTCTGCCTACCCCGAAACATTACAGACAGACTTGTAGAACAACAGTATATTTTTGATGAAGCAGACGCATGGCTTGACCTCTGGTGCCACACGGTATCAGAAGATCCTGACAATGCGTTTTCTTTTTTGGCACCGATTGCTCAATTTGGCAAGTTCGGTGCCGTACTGACATTGGAAACCCTGGGACAAAGGTGGAACTGGGAAAAAACGAAGGTGTGGCGTTTCTTTCAAAAGCATGGGGATGTTTTTACGCTGCATCGCCTCCCCGGTGCCTTCGGTTGCCTCATTTTCAATAAACTGTATCCAACGGATGCAGAGGTTTCAATCCCGGAGTCTGAGAAAATCGAGCGTATAATTGCCGAAATACGCATTTTAGCGAAGAATAAGCAGAAAGTGGGTTCAGATCAAGAGAACCTCAGCAGACTGGTTGCTTTATACAGCCGTCAGCTCCTAACGGAATGCGCTGAGGAAGATGAAAACACTATGGCTCAAAATCGCGTTGCACTTTTTGACCCATATATTTTACGCGCGTATTTTTCTCACTCGAATTGTAAGAAGTGTAAACAGAAAATAATCGTACTCCTTTCCCCTGTATTTTAGCTTCTTCACCTCGTTGGAAATAAAAAGCGGTAAATGTCTATGGCTGTAAAAGGAGCCTGTAAAAGGAGCGGCTGCTTTCTTTTGGCTTAACATTCGTAAAAATATGTGACATCTCATAAAATCCATTGACTTTTCACGATTTTTGTGCTATACTGTCTTCCATAAACAAGGCGGGAGATGAAGCGTATGGCTGTCCAGTACAACCGGCTGTGGAAATTGCTGATTGATAAAAAGATGAAAAAATCTGCCCTGACAGAGTTGGCAGATGTGTCCTCCTCTACGATAGCAAAGCTGAACCGGGACGAATATGTGAGCCTGGAGGTTTTGGAGCGGATCTGCCGGGCGCTCCGCTGTGACATCGGGGATGTAGTGGAGCTGACGGAAGAATCGGAGAAATAACGGGACGCCTGCAGCGGCTTCTGTGGAAAGGGTGGTACGATGAAAGGGGAACTGAGAAAGCCGGCGTCTGTCAACGCCATTCTGCTGATCGGTATTTTTACTTTTGTCTTTTTAGGGGCGGAATATCTGTTTGTCAATATGATTTCTCTGTCGGTGACGGAAGGGAGAACTGTCATTGCCCAGAACTATGCGCTGGGCGCCAGCGCCGTCGGCTTTTTCTTGTATCCGGCCATGGAACGCTGGGTTGGAAGGCGCTATAAAAGCGCGCTGACCTTTATCCTGGCGCTGGGTGCGATTATCTGTACCTTCATTGTTCAGCAGCATATCTCCTATGCGGCGACTATGGCAGCAGGGATGATGCTGTTCCTGCTGCTGGGCGTTTTCGGCAGCGCCGTCCACTATCTGGCTGCCGTCACCATAGACGGCGACAATGCATTGGCACGGCTGGCGGGGATCGCCTACGCCCTGGGAATTCTGCTCCAGTATGCAAACAACAACCTTGTCAACCTGGAGGTTGCGGAGGCGGCGTTTCTTTCGGTATTCCTGGCGGCTTTGAGCCTGCTGGTCATCCGAACGAGACAGGCCGCCCAAAGCCGCATCGAAATGACGGAGACTGCGGGCGCCTCTTCGGAACCTGCGGAAGACATTTCCCTCACCCGGAAAAAACGGACGGCGGGCATTATGCTGGCGCTGCTGGTAGTGCTGATGGCCTGCGTGTTCAGCACACTGGACAATGCCGTGACTCTCCGTCATGCGAGCGGGACGGATATCGGGCAGTGGCCCCGCCTGCTGCTGGCATTCAGCGGCCTCGCCGCAGGCTTTGTCTTCGATATCCGCAAGCGGAAGTATATGGGACTCGTCATGTACTGCGTAATGATGCTGTCAGTTATGTCCATTGTGGTGCTGAACCTGGGCGGGCCGTTCCTGATCGGTCTGGTGGTCTTTTACCTGTCCTCGGGTTTTTTCGTTGTCTTCTTCACAACGGGCTTTATGGAGCTTTCCCGGCATATGCACCTACCGTCGCTGTGGGCGGGCATGGGCCGCGCCATGAATAACGTGAGCGCCGCCCTGATCACCAACGGATCGGTGGCGCTGCTGGCCACTGGCAACAGCCTGGCCGCCATTGTCATCGCCCTGGTGCTGTTCGTGGCGGTCAGCGTTGCTATGGCCGTGTATACCGCCCGCAGGAACGCCGTCATGGAGCCCAAGGAGCCGCCTGCTTCCCAAAAGTCGGACGAAGAGCGCAGGGAGGCGTTCATTGCAAAATACGGGCTGACCGAACGGGAATGGGATGTATTTTCCCAGATGATTTCTTCGGACAGCAGCGCCCAGGAGATCGCCGACCGCCTGTTCCTGTCCAAGCGGACGGTGGAACGGCATATCTCCGCCCTGTACGAAAAGACGGGCGCAAAATCCCGCATCACCATGTACCTGCTTTACCGTAACGATTAACATACAGGATAAAAGAACACCCTGCTTTCTCTCAGGAGAGGCAGGGTGTTTTTGTGTGCGGTAACGAATTGTCGTGATAAAAAACATCGTTTTCCCCACTTGAAAAATGAAATTTACGCCATTCGGCATCCGGGAAAGGAAAAATCAGGAACGAAAAGTACACCTCAACCCCTATTTGGAACGATTAGAAGTTGTGCATATATAAAGCCTCAAAATTGTGCTTTGATTTATATAATATGCACAAATGGCGGTTGACCGCCATCGGTTTTTTGAAAAATGGCGGTTCACCGCCACCTGTTTTGATACGATTGGCGGGATTTACGCATAGACAATCCGGCCTCTTTTCACCTAAAATGAGGGTGTAAGAATCCACTTCCCGGCGTCTGCCGCCGCTTCTGCTGGCGATGGGGTTGCTGCTTGTCGGCTGCTCCGGCGGGACGGAGCCTTCGGAGCCGTCTTCCGATACAGGCAGCTCCACAGCGTCCGCCAGCAGCACGCCTGGCGCTACAGCGCAGACGGAAAAACGCTGACCGAGGACGTCGGGCTGCGGGACAGATCCCAGCGGATTGTGCACGTCGGAGGCAGCTATCTGCTGATCGCAGACGGGAAGCTGGAGGCGGCGGCAGAACGACAGCTCCCCTCCGAGAACTTTGAAGGGATTTATTTTGACGACGATGAGGACGGCTATATTGTTTACCAGGTGGCGGACGAGGCCGTGGGGGACGGAGAAAAAGCGGTTGCCATCTTAAATGGGAACATCCTGGCGACCGATCAGGCGTTTTACCAGATCATGTACGACGATATCTCCGAGAATGATCTGAGCTATGAGGAAAAGACCACTAACACCGACGGCACCCCCGCCGCCTATCTCCCAAAATTCGGCGGCGGCAACCGCTACCGGCTTGTAAAGCTGGAGCTGCTGAGCCGGTATTACAGCGACGTGCTCACCATCGCCCATGATTATATCATCACGGCGGACTACAAGCTTCTCCCCGCCACGGAGGCGATAGGCGAGGACTATGAATCGGGCTACATCGCATACCTGCCGGATGTGATGGAGAATCTCCTCGCTCTGGATGGCTATTGAAATTAATAAAAATCGATCAAGAGGCGTTCTGCTATGAAAAAGAAAAGCGTATTATCCTTGCTGCTGGCGGCGGCGCTGGCGCTCTCTCTTGCCGGCTGCGCCGGGCAGGGGCAGCCGGGCGAAAAGGAGCCTGTCGTCAACAGCGACGGGACCATCACGAAAGAAGAAAACGACATAAAAATCACTGAGACAGCGGCCAGGTCCATCGAAACCGAGCTGTATGAAACGGCGGATTTCAGCCTGCAGATCCCCAAGGGCTGGACAGTCACCAGCGGCGGTACGGCCATGTACCATTCCATCCGGGTGCAGGATCCCAGCCAGCCCCTCAACCAGATGTTTGTCCTGCTGAAGGCGGAGGGTCTGCTGCACAGCCAGGAGGGAAAGGACGCCTATGCGTATAACGTCACCATGGGGAACACATGGGCGCAGATGCTTTCCCAGGCGCCGGTGCTGACAACCCCCTCCACCGAAAACTTTTTCAAGCTGTTTTCGGAATACGCGGTGTTTGCAGAGCAGTGGGAGCCGAGCTATGCCGGCTATACCTTCCCCCGGTTTGACGGCTTTACCGTCACCGACCGCTTTGCCTCGGCCAGCCTCCTGTCCTCGTATGCTCTGGGAGAAGAGACGCTGCGGGCGTCCTTTACCGAAAACGGCAAGGAGGGCGAGGGGATGTTTGCCGCGTCGGTGGTGGACTTCGGAAGCGCTAATATTGCCGCAGGACCGCCTTCGGGCTATATCATCCCCCAGGCGGACGGCGGCTACTACATGGCATACAACGTCATGGCGGTCACCGCCGCGAAGGATACCTTCATCGAATGGGAGAGCGTCCTCGCCAAATGCCTTGGAACGCTCGCCTATTCTGAGAGTTTCGTAAAAGCCACTGAGCAGGCCGGTGAAGAAAAGGTGGCGATGTCAAAGGAAATCAGCCGCATCACCAATGAGAGGCTGGAAATCATCATGGCGGCCTGGGAGGGCCGGAACGTTGAGCAGGATATCACCAGCCAGATGCAGAGCGACGAAATCGGCGGCTACGAGCGCGTGTACGACACGCAGACCGGCGAAATCTACCGGGCGGAGGCCGGATGGTATGAAAGCACCGGCAGTGACCGCTACAAGCCGGTGACTGAAAACAAAATGTATGCAGAGCCCATCAGCGGTTACATCGAATAGGGAAGCGGCGGAAAACCGCAAACAAGGAATACATGACAAGGAGGGAAACGGAATGCGTCAAGTGAAAAGGCTCCTTCCCTATGTCCGGCGGTATGTGCAGATGGCCGTTTACGACGTGCTGGACGCGGAGGGGGCGGAATACCGGAAAGAGGAAAGCGGCGCGGTGGTCGCCCGGCTTTCGGTTTACGGGAACGTCAGCACCTTCAGCCTTTCGACAGAGATACAGGATGCGGAGACCGGACTGACGGTTTCCATGCGTGAACCCTGTCCCGGCCTGTCGGCCCAGGGAGAGGAACGGGCGGTGACCGCCGTAGCCGATAAGGTTGCCCAGTACCTTGAGAACGAGCTGATGATCAACCGCCGCTGTTTCGTGACGGACCGGCATTATGCCGTATAGGAAACAGCGGCCGGGAAAGGAAGGAAATCGGAATGTCATTTTTAGATAAATTGTGCGGCATCGCCAAAAATATCGGGAGACAAGACGGGGGAATGCTGGCGGTCAATAAGCTCAACTCAAAAATCCACGCCGCGCAGACGTCAGCCCGGAGGAAAGGATCCATCCGAACCGGACGGCGGAAATACCAAAAACTGATTCTACTTGTAAAGGAGGAAATGAAGATGTTTCGAAAAAAGAGTTTGCTGGCGCTGCTGCTGTCCTTATGCATGGTGGTAGGAATACTGCCGGCGACAGCGTTTGCTGCGGGGCAATATGTGCCGGAAAATCCCCGCTGGTCGGGATACGGAAACCAGGTAATGTGGGATAAACCTGCCAACGCATCAGGCAGCACGTATCTTGAGTATGAGGCGCAGCTGGTACTGAACGGTCAGGTACTCCAGACAGAAAGCGTTGAGATAGACAGGTGGGTATTTTTCGATTCGAAGAATATCACTCAGTCGAAGGATGCGTATACGCTTAAAGTACGGGCCAGACAGATTTACCTTACCGGCGATCCGGACGGCTCTTATACCGTATGGAAGAGAGACGCCTGGGGCGACTGGGCAATCGGCGGCAATACCGGCGGCGGAGAGGGGCCTACTCCCCCCCATGAACACAGCTTCGGCGGCTGGAAAAATAATGGAACCCAGCATTGGAAAGAATGCAGCTGCGGAGAGATATCTGAAGAGAGTCCCCATAACTTCGGCGAATGGGAGCTGATCTATTATGATGTAAATACGAAGTATGACGTATGTGAAAGGCGGTGCCTTACCTGCGGCTATGAGCAGATTGATAGATACAGGGAACACCAACATTACTATACCGACGACTGGAGTAGCGGTTCGACTACACACTGGAAGGTATGCTACTACTGCAAAGAAGTTAATCAAGATACTGTAGCCGACCATACTTTCGGTGATTGGACGATAACAAAGGAGCCTACCACAACCGAAACAGGTTCCAGAGAACGTACCTGCTCCATCTGCAAATATACGCAGAAAGAGACGCTGCCGGTTCATACGCACGATGTTCACGATGAAGCATGGAAATATGACGATACCGAGCACTGGCAGGAATGCTCCTGTGGCGAAATGCTGAATGTGGCCAAGCACAGTTACGGCGATTGGAGAGAGACAAAGCCGGCCACCGAAACCGAAAAAGGTTCCAGAGAGCGCGGCTGTACGGTCTGCGACTATGTGCAGACCGAAACCATTCCAATGCTTGAACATGAGCATGGCATCCATGACGAAACATGGAAATATGATGATACTAATCACTGGCAGGAGTGTTCCTGTGGTGAAAAGCTGAATGTGGCAAACCATGCCTACGGCGAATGGAGAGTGACGAAGCCGGCCACCGAGACCGAAGAAGGCTCCAAAGCACGTGACTGCACGGTCTGCGACCATGTTCAGACCGAAACCATTCCGATGCTTGAACATGAGCATGGCATCCATGATGAAACATGGAAATATGACAAAACCCAGCACTGGCAGGAATGTTCCTGTGGTGAAAAGCTGAATGTGGCAAACCATATCTACGGCGATTGGAAAGTAACCAAAGAGGCCACTGAAACCGAAGTGGGTTCCAGAGAGCGCGGCTGTACGGTCTGTGAATATGTGCAGGTTGAAATCATCCCGGAGATCGGGCATGAGCATGGCATCCATGATGAAACATGGAAATATGACAAAACCCAGCACTGGC
>ENA-OZQU01000320-OZQU01000320.1-human-gut-metagenome-genome-assembly--contig:-NODE-320-length-9925-cov-3.432928_pt1 | contig 9925 bp, 8 predicted proteins | sample MGYA00243780_ERZ653930 | MGnify/ENA primary metagenome ERZ653930 (study PRJEB26926, sample SAMN06164700) | human gut metagenome | biome: ENVO:00009003; feature: ENVO:2100002; material: ENVO:00002003...
TACGAGATCTAGTACGGTCTCGTGGGCTCGGAGATGTGTATAAGAGACAGCATTCAACCTTTTGGAGATACATCAATTCTCTTCTGGGATTCAAAACTTCAGTATAAAGATTATTTCGGTTACTTGTGGGATATTCTTCACGGAGAGGCAAGTCTTGAGTACTCAGCTTCTAAATCTCTCGGCGGTCAAACAATAGGTCTTGTTGCTTATTATCTTACCTGTCCTTTGAATCTTTTATTGTATTTTATAGATAAATCGCAGATTTCACTGTTTATTGCTATTACAACTCTGCTTAAAATTGCATTTTCAGGTTTGACATCTGCATATTTTATCAATAAAAGATTTAAAATAAATTCATTTGCAGTAGTTATTCTTTCAACTTGTTATGCTCTTATGGAGTATAATGTTATTTACGGAAAGAATTTAATGTGGCTTGACGGTGTTGTAATTCTTCCGCTCGCCTGCCTCGGTGTGTATGAATTGCTTTATAACAGGAAAAAATCACTTTTGTTTTTCTCTGTGTTTATAGCAATATTCTCAAACTGGTATTCAGGATATATGGTATGCCTGATGACAGGCTTCTATTTCCTTTATGAGCTTATATTAAAGTACGATTTCAACAATATCAAAAATGAATTTAAGAAATTCATATCCGATTTATTTACGGTTGCCGCAGATATGGTTCTCGGTGTCCTTGCAAGCGGTGCTCTTTTGGTTCCCGCATTGCTTTCTCTTGTTGGCGGAAAAGCCAAAATGGATATTTTTGACACCACAATAAATGTTGGAATTCTCGAAGCACTCAAGGGTTTCGACATTAATGCTCAGAGCAACTCAAAGGGCGCAACCATGCTCTATACAGGAGCAATAGTACTTATTCTTGCCGTTTATCTCATCGTAAGCAAGAAAACGGATTTGAAAAAACGAATCTGCGCCGGAGCATTTTTCGTGTTTATGATGCTTTGTTTCTCTTTCAGAGAACTTGATATTATGTGGACGGCATTTGTTAAGAGTAATTCATATAGTTACAGATGGGGCTTTGTTTTCGGATTTTTGATGGTAACATTTGCCGCAGATGCTGTTTCAAATATCAGAAAGTATAAGCTTGATATTAAAACATTGTTTAAATCTCTTGCAATAATAGTTGCAATGTTCCTGCTTTTGGATTTAAACGATTTGTTTAAATCCCGCTTTATTACTTATGCTTATGTAATTCTTATAGTCATTTATTGCCTTGTAATTGCTTTCACCTCTGTGCTCAAAAACAAAAAGATTTTGAAGATGCTTTGTCTTGCTCTTGTTTTTGTTATCACTGTTGGTGAACTTACATTTAATGCTTACAAAGCATTTGGTATATTTGAAGATAAAAACTCTGTTTTTACCGATTATGTAGACGGCATGGAAAATGTTATTGACGAAGTAAAAAGTAACGATGATTCTTTCTATCGCCTTGAAAAAACAGTATCTTATCTCACTATTGTAGGCAGAACGGTTGCGGACAGTGAAACATTTATGTTCGGCTATAACGGAATTGAAAACTATACTTCAACTTACGATGCTAATGTTGATGAATTTATGGCAAGAATGGGCTATTCAGATTCAACAAATATACCGGATGAAAATTCTGATAAATCAATTTTAAATCCGACGGATGTTTTCTGGAACAGTCCTATGCTCTTAACTGATTCACTTCTCGGCATCAAATATCAGATTCTTGACAAGGATTACGCAGGACTTGAAAAAATACAAATAAATTCTGAACTTCCTAACGGATTTGAAATTTATAAAAATAATTACGCTCTCGGTCTCGCATATAATGTTTCATCGCAGCTTAAAGATGAAATTGAGTATTCGCTTAATCCGTTTGAAAACCAGGAGGCATTTCTCAATGCCGCTCTTGGTTATGATACCGATGTGTATAATGAGCCTAATATGACCGAACAGTCGCTTTCAGACAATGTTGAAAAAATAACATTTGTAACTAATACTGACGGCCCTGTATATTTCTATACTGACGGCTCGCAGGTTCACAAGAAGGTTACAGAGCCAAATTGCACAGTTTATGTAAACGGCGAAATGGTTCAGAATATCTGCAACAGATTTGAAATCAATGCACTCTATCTCGGTGATTTTGATAAGGGTGAAACAGTTGAGGTGGAAATCAAGCACGAAAGCGGGCTTGAAAAAACCCATACAGTTTATCTTGCTCAGCTTGATATGAATAATTTTGAAAAAGCATATTCAGATTTAACGAGCGGTTATGAAAATGATTTGAATATAGATAAAAATGTTGTTTCGGGAACTTATACAACGGATGCTGATTCAACAGTTATGTTAACGCTTCCATACACAGATGGCTGGACGCTTTATGTTGACGGAGTTGAAACAGAATACACTGTTCTCGGCGATACTTTTATCGGATTTGACCTTTCAGCAGGTACTCACGAAATAGAGATGAAATATACAACTCTTCATAAAAATGCAGGTATAGCTGCTTCAGTTATCGGCTTTGGCGGATTTGCCGCTTGGTGTGTATTCGATATTCTTAAAAAGAGAAAAAACTATTCTGTTTCTAAATAATTAAATTTATTATGACGCCTCAGACGCCGTAAGTATTATAACTTTTCGGAGGTGCTTTTATGGCTTCTACTAGTAAGCTAACACGAAAAAAGAAAACAGGTTATGCGTTCGGAATTTTTACCGAATCGCTCATATATAATATGTTTTACACATATTATCTTACATTTCTTATTGAGATAGTTGGAATTAAACCTGCTTTCAGTTCAATTATAATTTTTATTTCAATAGCGTGGGATGCTGTTACAGACCCGATGATAGGTAATTATACAGACCGCCCCGGCGTTGATAAGCGAAAAGTTATGAAAATGTCCCTTGTTCCGCTCGGTCTTGTGTTTATTCTTGCATGGACGAGTATAGGAGCAGGCCTATCTTCGCAGTTAGCTAAAATCCTCCTCTACACCGTAATATCTATGGCGCTGTGGGTATTCTATACAATGTATACAATTCCTTATTACGCAGTAGTTGCAGAACTGACTGAGGATTATGATGAAAGAACACAGATTCGTTCTCTTTCATCTCTCCTCAACGCAATCGCCGTCGGACTTGGAAATATACTTCCCGCACTCGTGCCCACACTTGCAATTCTCCTTACGGAAAAGTACGCAAGCAACGCCTATGCCGCTGTAGCCGCAATTATCAGCGTTATGGCTGTTATACTCGGCTTTGTCTGCTGTAAATCTCTTAAAGGCGTGTATAAGCCTAAGGAGGCAACTGCCGAAACAGCTAATGAAAAGCATACAATAGGGAGCACCTTAAAAGCTTTCGGTCAAATATTAAGCCTTAAGCCTTCAAAATATTTTCTTTTGTTTGTGTTTTTCTTCCTTGCCGCATCGTCCATGATTCAGTCTAATCTTACATATATGGTTATAGACTGTATCGGTATGGATTATGACAGCGGAATAGCGATAGTTATAATATCACTTGTTGTTTCAATGGCAATCGTTGTACCTATCGTTGAAAAGGTTGCAGAAAAGAAAGACAGGCGCTTTGCCGCTATACTGTTTCTTTCCATTACCTGTATTCTTGAGGTAGTGTTAAAACTTGTAGGTCTTGATTTGAAAATCGGCGAATTTAGAATTATGAGCGTAATCAGTCCTGCTGTTTTGGGTATGGGCGCAGGCACTTTCTGGACATTGTTTTATTCAATGGGTTATGACCTTGTTGAGCTTGACGAATTTAAAACAGGACAGAGAAGAGAGTCAACTATTACTGCTCTTCCACAGCTCGTTCAAAAATTCGGTTCAGCGTTCGGAATTTTAATGGCGGGTCAGCTTCTCGGTGCATACGGTTATGACTCCTCGGCAGATGTTGCAGGCTCTGAGAATTTAATAAAGCAGGTTACAGACCCTTATATTGTTAACGGTATGGAAAATATTTCAACAATAATTCCTGCACTGCTTTTGTTCCTTTGTGTTGTTTCGCTTATTCTTTATCCTATGACAAGAAAGCGAGTAAACGCTCTTATGCTCCAGCTTAAAAAGAAAAGAAATAATGAGCCATACTCAACAGAAGGCTTTGAAAAGTTGCTTTAAATCAAAATGTAGAATAAAAAAGGAGAAGACATTGTCTTCTCCTTTTTTGTGTTGCTTATTTATCAGTATGAAATATATACGCTCATTTCATTTTCGCCCCTGTTTGCCCATTTATAATACGGAATAAATTTTAGCCTTTGAAGTTTTTCCTGCGGTGCGCTGTATTCGTAATAAAGCTTTTGCGTGTTAATTTCTTTTCTGTAACCGTTTGCCGTTATATTTTCATCGTCAAAACTGAACTTGGGATGATGCGAAAGTCTTAATAAATGAAGATACTTTCCGTTGTCAACCTCTTCAAGGCAGTATACAACAGGTCCCCTTGTAACGGCAACTCTGCCTGCGTTTTCTCTGACAAGCGGATTACTTGCAGTTATAGTTATTTCAGGGTTGAATTTTGCTGTTATTTCTCCGTCATTGCATATTTCAAAATAAGCATATCCGTTTTTGATATACGGATTATTAACGCTGAAAACAGCGCTTTTGCTGTATGACGGAATTCTGAGTGCAAGTGTAAACGGTCTTTTTACTTTGAATTTTATTTTCATTTCACCGTCTTTAAGATAATTGCCATCTATTTCAATATCTGCATGGCTTGATTTTATTTTGCATCCCTGATAAAGATTTATAAAAACTGTTGAATCATTTTCAGTTGCGCAGTAATCAGAGTAGCCCGAAATTATTCTTGCAATGTTTGGCGGACAGCAGGCACAGCCAAACCATTTTTGCCTAACAGGTTTGATGTGATGCTTTCGTGAATCTCCTTTGCACGCAACGGGGTCAACCTCAAGCGGATTTACATAAAAGAATGATTTGCCGTCAAGCGCAATTCCTGCCAGAATACAGTTGTATAAACATCTCTCAGCAGTATCTGCGTAAACAGAATTGAAATCGGATTGCAAAAGCCGCCTTGCAAACATAGTAAGTCCGATTGATGCACAGCTTTCGGAATAAGCAAGGTCGTTCGGCAGATCATACGCAAATGTGAATGCTTCTCCGTCAGGCGTGGAGCCTATGCCGCCTGTTATATACATTTTTCGTTCTGTTATATCTTTAAAGAGTTGAATACTCTTGTTCAGCATTTTTTTACTGCTGTTTTCGTATGCAAGATGAGCGAGCGCAGTATAAAGATAAACGGCCCTTACAGCGTGACCGACAGCTTCATTCTGCTCTTCAATGGGCAAATGCGCTTGATTGTAAATATACTTTATTTCTTTTTCTCCGCACTCAGCGCCTCTCTCTGTGTCAAAATAATAAGGCTTTCTTCCTCGCCTTTCAATAAATAACTCGGCTTGCTTTAAATATTTTTCGTCTTTTACAGCGTCATATAACTCTAAAAAAGCCTCTTCAGCTATCGGGTGTCCGTCATATCCCTCTTTTTTGCCTTCGCCGAAAATATCACATATAAGGTCTGCAAATCGGCACGCTGTGTCAAGCAGTAACTTCTTTCCCGTTGCGTTATAATACGCTGTCGCCGCCAACGCAAGATGACCGAAACAGTAAAGCTCGTGGTGGTCTCTCAAATTTGTGAATCGTGCGGCGGGGTTGTTGATAGTATAAAGGGTATCTATATAACCGTCATCTTCACAAGCGTCTGCAATAAGCTTAATTGCATTATCTGCAAGTTCCTCAAGTTCTTTGTCGGGATAGTGAATTAATGTGTTAGCAACCGCCTCGATCCATTTATATAAATCTGTGTCCTGAAAAACCCAGCCTAAAAACGAATTGCCGTCTGCATTATCCTCTGTGTAATGCCATTTGTCAGTCGGATATATCTGCCTCTCTGTTCCTGCTTTTCTTTCGCTGATTGCTTTAGCCGCTTTTTTAAAATTAGATATGCAGTGGCTTTTTTCAGCACCCTCAACATTGTCGCAAAGCAGTTCGTATTGATAGGGGATAACCTCGTTTTTTATTAGCAGTTGTTTTTCTTTCCAAAATTTATCGGTAATTTCAACATTTCTTCCTGTTATAGGTTTTGCACCGTTCATAATGCACCGCCTTTCTATCCACATTTTAACATAAAAAAACGGCAAATCAATACAATTGTAAAGATTTGCCGCTTTAATAATATTAATGATTTTACGCTGCTATATCGTAGTTATAAACTCTTATACCTTTAAGCGATTCATTTCTCGTCTCAACTCTTTCACAGTGCTTTTCAAATGCCTCTTGCGCTTTTCTTTTTCTCTGTTCTTTTGCCTCTTTCCTGAGGAAGACGGCACAGAATATAGCAACAGAAACTGCTATTTCTGCGATGAGTAAAATTCTCATCTGTGTTTGAGTTAATTCTGTGAAAAGTTTAAAGGGAACAGCCATTGCAAAAAATCCCACTACTGTTGTTGCTATGAATAAGAGTAAATTCTTGATGTTTTCTTTCATAATAATTCTCCTCTCAAATGAATTGTTTTTCCTTACAATTTCATTTTACACAAAGGAGCTTTGAAATCAACAGTCAATATGGTAATTGTCCCAAAATAAGTACTAATAGAACAAAAATTCTAATTTTCGATTGCTTTTTTCAGAGCGTTTACGCTGTTTTCAAGCTCTTTTTCGGGAATTGAGCCGGGATTCAGAACAAGCGTTATTTTGTTTTCGTCCCGTTTTTCAATGAATACTTTTACCCCGTACTCGTCAAATATATTCTCAGGTTTAAAGAAATCTGTTGTAATTATTACCTGTAAAAGATTTTCGCTTATTTCAATGTCAGCATTCGGAAAAGACTTTTTCAGCATATTGTAAAAACGCTTGTTTTTCGCTGTGTAAAAACGCCTTGTCTTTCTGATTTGCGCTTTAAGATTTCCGTCTCTTATAAAACTACAAAGCGCAAGCTGTTCTGTTTTGCTTGCTGTCTGGCTGAATTTATATATGTTGTTTTTATATTTATCGGCAAGTTCCTGAGTAAGCACCATAAAACTTATTCTGATAGACGGCAAAAGCAGTTTTGAAAACGAGCCTATATAAACAACATTGTTTCCGCCTGAAAGGGCGTAAAGCGACGGCGTGGGTTTGCAGTTATATTGAAAATCACTTTCATAATCGTCTTCAATTACAAGACTTTCTTTTTTAGCCGAATATTTTACAAGTTCAACTCTTCTTTTGTTTGGCATAACATCGCCCCAGCGTGTCATATGAGACGGAGAAACATAGATTATATCGGCGTCCTTGTGCCTGTAACGAACATCAAAGCCGTAATCTGTAAAAAGTGAAGCCCCCTGAACAAAACTTCTGTCTGGAAATGAAACCGTCTTGTTTCCGCCTATTAAGGAACACAGAATATGAAGCAGACTTTGTACGCCTGCGCCAATGACTATTCTGTCAGCGCTTGCAGTAACATTTCTTTTATCTCTAATATATTCGGATATTGCCATTCTCAGTTCATATTCGCCCTGCGGCTCGCTGTAAGATAAAAGCCTGCTGTCAAGGCGCAGAGCGGCTTTTATATGTCTTCTCCATATATCAAAATCAAAGCTTTCGCCGTCAGCAGCGGAACTTGTAAAATTATAACGGATTTTGTTATTATCTTTTTCCTGTTCTTTTTTTTCGTCTTTTTTAGGTGTTCTGTACGAAACATAGTAACCGCTCTGAGGCTCACTTATGATAAAACCGTCAGCAGCAAGTGCAAAATAGGCGTTTTGAACGGAAGTTCTGCTCACCGAAAAAAGCTCGCTCGCTTTTCTCACTGACGGAAGACGGCCGCCGTATCCAATCTGACCGCTTATTATTTCCTTTTTTATATAGTTGTAAATATCTAAATACTTGCTCATAACTGTACCTTAAAAAAATACTAAAATTGGGTATATAAATAATGCCACAATTATTATATAATCAAATCAAACAAAAATCAATAAGCTTTGTTTTAGCTTTATTTGGTGATGGTTATGAAAAAGTGTGCTGTTTTTAATGATATATGCGGCTTTGGAAAATGCTCCCTTGCCGCGTCAATTCCCATTCTGTCTGCAATGGAAACTGAAGTGCATTCCATGCCCACGGCGGTGTTGTCAAACCAAACAGCTTACGGCAGTTTTTCAAGCGTTGATTTAACAGATGTTTTTCCCGAATTTATAAAACAGTGGGAAAAACTAAATGCTCAGTTTGACGCCGTGCTGACTGGGTATTTTGCGTCAGAAAAGCAGATTGATATAGTCAGAAATTATATTAAAGAAAGCGATGTGCCTTTAATAGTTGTTGATCCTGTTCTTGGTGACAACGGCAGCCTTTATGACGGGTTTGATGATTCAATCTGCGGCGAAATGAAAAAACTTGCCCTTTGCGCAGATATTATTACGCCTAATATAACTGAACTTTTCTGCCTTTCAGGTGAAAATGATATTGAAAAGGCGGCTTATGCTCTTATTAAACAGGGGATAGGGTGCGTTGTTGTAACAGGCGTTGAAAAGAAAGATAAAATCGGATGCCGTGTTTTTACTGCGGATGACGATAAATCGTTTTATTCCGATAAAACAGGCGGTTATTATTCAGGAACGGGCGATATTTTTTCTGCAGTGCTTACAGGCTCGGTTCTTCGTGGCAAAAGCGTGTTTGAAGCTGCGCTGACAGCAACTGATTTTGTATCCGCGGTTATTAAGGACACCAATCAGGGAAATCCCGAAAACGGCGTTGATTTTGAGAGAAAATTGGGAGAACTTATATGAAAAAATCTACGAAAAATATTTGCTTTACGGCAATGTTTGCGGCAATGGTGTTTGCGCTTACAATGCTTCATATTCCCATAGGTACGGGATATATTCATGTTGGCGATTCGGTAATTTATATTGTTGCGCTTCTCCTCGGCGGGCCGTGGGCGTTTCTTTCCGCCGCAATCGGTGCAGTGCTTGCCGATGTTGTTTCGGGATATGCTGTTTATGCAATCCCATCTCTTATCGTCAAGTCGCTTATAGCTGTTCCTTTTGTTTTGGCGGCGAAAAAAAGCGATAAGCTTTTGAGTATCAAAACTGCTCTGTTTACTGTTTTAAGCGGAGCGATTACTGTTTTGGGCTACTATATAGCAGAACTTATAATTTACGGCGAGGGTGCAATCGGTGCAGTACTTGCCAATGTAGTGCAGGCGGCGGGAAGCGCAGTTGTATTTATAGTGCTTGCGTTTGCTCTTGATAAAGCAAATATCAAAAAGAAATTTAAAGAGGAGATGAATAAATAATGGCTGATATTATTTATACTTGGGACGGAGCCACTTATTTTAATATAACGAATAAATGCCCTTGCAACTGTGCGTTTTGTATAAGAAGCAAGGGAGACGCTGTAGGCGATGCAAAACGCCTGTGGCACGACAGCGAGCCGACATTTGAAGAAATTAAGAAAGCTGTTGACGAATATGATTTTTCAGATGTTGAAGAAGCAGTTTTCTGTGGATACGGCGAGCCGACAAACGCACTTGATAATCTTATTAAAACCGCTAAGTATCTCAAATCGCTGTACCCTAATATAAGACTTAGACTTAATACAAACGGTCTTTCCGATTTGATTAACGAAAGAAAAACAGCGCCTGAAATCTGCGATGTGATTGATATAGTTTCAATATCACTCAATGACCCCACATCGGAGAAATATGACAAAATAACAAGAAACATTTATCCGGGCAGGGCTTTTCCCGCAATGCTTGAATTTACAAAAGACTGCGTTGCCTGCGGTGCAGAGGTGTGGATGACTGTTGTGGATGTTATTTCAAAAGATGACATAGAGAAATCCCGTGAAATCTGTAAAGAGTGCGGCGCTAATTTCAGAGTTCGTTCATTTGAAAGAGGAAAATAAATTATTAATAAGAAAAAGAGAGTACCCATGCGAGTACTCTCTTTTGTTTT
>ENA-OZQU01000322-OZQU01000322.1-human-gut-metagenome-genome-assembly--contig:-NODE-322-length-9876-cov-4.508604_pt1 | contig 9876 bp, 6 predicted proteins | sample MGYA00243780_ERZ653930 | MGnify/ENA primary metagenome ERZ653930 (study PRJEB26926, sample SAMN06164700) | human gut metagenome | biome: ENVO:00009003; feature: ENVO:2100002; material: ENVO:00002003...
CGAGATCTAGTACGGTCTCGTGGGCTCGGAGATGTGTATAAGAGACAGTCTTTATTGTTTTGAGTTGCTGTTTAACCGCCTATGCGTCGCAGAGCAATCTCAGTGAAACGAAAGAAATAGAAAATGTTTCTGTTTCTTCTTCAAATTCACAAAATGAAGAAATTAAAATCGGTAAAGGTGAAAAAGTAACTGATTTTTCAGGGAAGGATATTTACACTAGCGCAAAGTCAAGCAATGACGCTGTCTGTGCAGTTAGTGATGATTTTGTGATTACTGGCGTCAGCGAAGGTTCGGCAACAATAACTTTCTATTCAGGAGAAAGCATTGAACATGCAGTCAAAGTTACTGTCTGCAAAAAAGCTGATTTCAAACTTAATTATTCTCAGAATATGGCAGTAGGTCAAAAACAGCAGATAAGAGTTGTTTTCACTAAAGATACATACAGCAGGTATTCACAGTTTAAATCTTCAGACACTTCTGTTTTAACTGTTGACAGAAACGGTATTGCTACAGCGAAAAAAGTCGGAACAGCAAAAATAACATATACTCCGTATACGGGTGAAAGCAAGAGTGTTACCGTAACTGTAAAGAAAATGCCGTCAAGTATTTCTGTTTCAGCCACTCAGAAAACTCTTACAGAAGGTCAGTCTTTTAATATGAACGGCAGGGTTGAGTCCTCAGCTTATCAGACAACTGTTTTTTATTCTACAACCAACAGAAATATAGCGTCTGTTTCATCTTCTGGTAAAGTTACGGCTGTCAGTGAGGGTAAAGCGGTTATTACCGCTTATACGGATAACGGGCTAAGCAAAACCTGTGTTGTATATGTTTACGGCAAAAATTCTATTTCTCTTAATCAAACCGCAACCAAGATTTCAATGGACTATGACAATGTAACAAAGGTTGTCTATGGTAAAAGTGTAATGGGCAAAAATCTTGAAGCGTTTGTTATAGATGGCGGCGGAAATAACAGCAAAACTATTTTCTGCACATTCGCCGTTCACGGCTTTGAGGACGCTTACAGCAAGGACGGAAAAGTTCTTGTAAGCGCAGGAAACTATGCCGTTGAATATTTTGCAAAAAATCCTGATGCACTTTATAATTATCGACTTGTAATCGTGCCGTGTGCAAATCCGGACGGAACGATAGACGGAGTTAATAATCAGCGAGCCTGCTCAACGGCTTTCGGCAGATGTACTGCCGCCCATGTTGATATGAACAGGGATTTCATTTCGGGTTCATTCAAAGCGCAGGAAAGCAGAGCGCTGAAAGATTTAATGTATGATTATAAAATGAGCATATACATTGATTTTCATGGCTGGCTTAATACCGTACTCGGAGATTCTAACCTCGTGGATATTTTTAGAAGCACGGCAGGTCTTTCAAGAGACCAGAGCGGTTCGTACGGAACTTCGCAAGGCTATATTATAGGCTGGGTAAAACAGAATCTCGGCGCAAGATCGGCACTTGTGGAATTTAAAAGCCCAAGCTCACTTAAAAATTCAAGCGTGGTAAACGGAATTTCAAGAGCAGTATCCGGCTCAATCAACAGACCGACAGATATAGTAGTAAAATACAGCGATTCAATTCCGGCAGTTAAAAATGTAGTATGTGAAAGCAAGACAGATTACTCTTTGTCGCTAAAGTGGGATAATGTCAGCGGTGCTAAAGGCTATCAGGTTCAGGTTTATAAAAACGGCAAATGGGAGTTTGCGGCAAATGTATTCCTAACTAACAAGTGTACTGTCAGCGGGCTGCAAAGCGGTCAAGATTATAAAATAAGAGTTAAAGCATTTTACATTTCCGGAAATGTCAGAACATATTCAAATAACTATTCAAATGAGTATACATTTTCTGTTATGCCTCATAAGGTGTATGGACTTAGATGTGTTTCAAAATCTAACGATGCCACACAGATAGGAATTGCTTGGAATACCCAGCTTGATGCAGACGGATACAGCGTTTTTGCACAAATAAACGGTGAATGGGTGTTATGCGATGTTCTTGAGGGCGGCGCAACATCTACTTACACATTTACCGAAGCTGTCCCCTCAACAGCATATAATTTTAAAGTTACGGCATATTCGGGCAATACTTCAAACCATAGCTATGCTTCTGATATGCTTACCGCAATTTCTGCTTGTGAGCCTATTGATACGCCTCCTACGGCAATAACTTTGTCAGAAACTAAAATCTCGGTAAACTGGAAAACAGTAGACTGTGACGGATATGTTGTTCAGTGGTCAACAGAAGAAGATTTCTCTTCGAATTGTAATAATAAGTATATAAATTCAGCTTCATCAAATTCATATAGTTTTACAGTAGATAAATATTCTTATAACTACTATGTTCGTGTTCGTTCATGGAGCAAAGTCAATGGTGAAACAACTTATGGCGCGTGGACAGAACCTGTAAAGCCTTTGACGGATAAAGCTTATAAGGTTATGGGACTTTACACCGCCGGCAGAGGCGATGACGGTGCAAGAATCCGCCTTGCGTGGGATGCACAGAACGGCACAGATGAATATAAAATTTATCAGAAGATTAACGGTAAGTTTGAAGAAGTAGGAACATCATCAACAAACGAATTTAATGTAACCGGTCTTCATTCAGGCTGGGAGTACTATTTTAGGGTATCGGCAGTTAAAAATGGTAAAGAAGGAGAATTGAGCGATGAGTTCCATACAGTAGCGGCTTGTGCTTCTCCAACAGGCTTCACAGCAGAACCTATTTCTAATAATCAAATCTTAGTTAAATGGGACACAGGTTCAGCGCATGGCTATTACCTTGAATGGTCAACAGACCCGACATTCAAAACTAACAAACAGAGCGCAAACCTTGTAGGAGTTAATAATACAAGCAAAACGATTACCGTTAGCGGCGACATAAACAAATATTATGTTCGTGTAAGACTTTGGAGATATTGGGAAGACGGCTATGTTTACGGCAGTTTCTCACAGGCAGAAAGAGTTTATAAAGTAACAGGACTTTATACAGCAGGAAGAGGTGGAGAAGGCTCAACAATCCGTCTTGCTTGGGATGCAGTTGACGGAGCAACAGAATATAATATTTATCAGAAAATAGACGGCGAGTTTGTAAAAATTGGATCATCAGATACTGCCAGTTACAACGCAACAAAACTTCACTCAGGCTGGGAGTACTATTTCAAGGTTTCTGCAATAGTAGACGGCAAAGAAGTAGGTATGAGCGATGAATTCCATACAGTAGCGGCTTGTGCATCACCCACAGGTTTCACGGTTGAAGCTGTTTCGGAAAATCAAATCTCAGTTAAATGGGATGCAGGTTCAGCACACGGCTATTATCTTGAATGGTCAACAGACCCGACATTCAAAACCAACAAGCAGAGTGCAAATCTCGTAGGCGTTAACAACACAAGCAAAACAATTACTGTTAACGGCAACGCAGGCGATTATTATGTTCGTGTAAGACTTTGGAGATACTGGGAAGACGGTTATGTTTACGGCAGTTTCTCTCAGGCTTTGAAAGTTGAAAAATAAAAAATATTTGTTCAATGAGGTGCGCAGGCACAAGTTTAGCTTGCGCACTTTTAAATTTATATATCATTTAATAGGAGAACAAAATGAATAAGAAAAAGGCGGCTATAAAAACAGTAATTAAAGTTATAAGTGTTTTGCTTGCGATTGTTATTGTTATTCTTGCGGCATTCGGAATTTCATACGCAGAGCAGGCAACAAGGGATAAAACAATGCTTGAAAGAACAGATACAAAATTCTATACAGATGAAACTGGAAACAGAATTGCTAATATCCCTTATGATGAGTATTTAAGTCAGACAGAGCGACCCGATGGTGCGCTTGATGTTGAGGGGCTTTCTCAGGAGAACAGCGGTGAGGAAAATGCCGCCGCTATCCAGTCTGCAATAGATACTCTCAGTCAACAGGGCGGCGGTACAGTTTATATCCCTGAGGGAGAGTATAAAATAAGCACTATTATGCTTAAAGATAACATTACCCTTTTTGTATCTTACGGCGCAGAACTTATCTCTCTTTCTTGTGACGAAAACAATGCGTCTCAAAGCCCTTTGCAAAACGGTGTTATCTGTGCAGATAACGCAAAAAACATTGCTATTACGGGCGGCGGAACGATAAACGGAATGGGCGAAACATATACTAATGAGCCTGCCGAGTCAGAGCCGTTTTATGCACTTAAATACTTTAATACATACACAAGAGTTATTGAGGCAAGAAAGAGAATAAGAGAGGCAAAGGAATATCCGAGAACTCATATTCTTAATCTTTATAACTGCGAAAATGTAAATATTTCAGGGGTCAGATTAAAGGACGCCGCAAACTGGACTTTTATCGTGAATGACTGCGACAATGTTAATATTTCCGATTTGATAATAGACAACAGTATGCATGTTGCAAACTCAGACGGAATTGATATAAAGGGCGGAGACAATATTAAAATCAACCACTGTTTTATTGCTACGGGTGATGACGGTATTGTTCTTAAGCCGATAGAAGCGCCGATTTCAAATGTTGATGTCAGCGATTGTATTATTTCAAGCTATGCAAACTGCTTTAAAATCGGAACTGAAACTCAAATGGATGTAAGCGGCGTTAATGTGAATAACTGCTATTTCTTTATGCCAAACGGAATTACGGGCGGCTACTCGGGCATAGCTGTTGAATCGTGCGACGGAAGTAATGTTTCTGATATTAATATATCGGATATAACAATGGAAGGCGTAAGCTCGCCGTTTCTTATCTGGCTTGGCAATCGTCTCAATTACGATAAATCCGAAGTGGGCAGTATAAACGGCGTTACAATTAAAAATGTTACTGCAACGGATACTGAAATGCCGTCTGCGGTGACAGGTTGTATTGACGATGACGGCGTAACTCATTATGTTGAAAATGTTACTGTTGAAAATGTAAATGTTACATACCGTGATACTCAAGAAGATCTTCATATCAGAGACAAAATAGGCGAATATACCATGTCCGGTTATCCTGATATAACAAGAGTATCCCATGTTTACTTTATCAGCCACGAGCTCAGCAAATACTGGGATTTGCCTTGCTATTCTCTTGCATTAAAGCATGTAAAGAATATTGAATATTCAACATACAGCACAACTCCCAGAACCTGCAACGAAAGAGAAGAACTTTATATAGACGATGTTATTTAAAATAACACGCCGCATATATTAAGATATTATTTAAGAGGTTTCTTCGTATGAGCAAGCTGAAAAGAACGGCTTTTGATAAGCTGAATACGCTTTTATTCGGAAAAGATTTGCGTATTACGGAGGGTGAACCTTATACGCAAGTGCGCAAATTTGATTTTTCGTCCTATTATCCCGAAAGCGAATATATTTATAAACAGGATGCGCCTACACAGAATTTTTATGACATTCGTGATTTCGGAGCAGATGTAAAAAATGAGGACAATGCGCCGTACATAAATGAGGCTGTTAAAAAAGCATCCGAAACAAAGGGAACTGTGTTTGTTTCGGGCGGCGATTATGTTTCAACAACTGTGTTTATGGAATCAAATGTAACGCTGTTTATTGAATACGGCTCTTCGATTTGTGCAAACAAAAGCGGCAAGGGCTATAACAAGCTTGGCATAATTCACGCAAACGGCAAGGAGAACATAACCTTTACGGGCGGCGGGAAAATCAAGGGTAACGGTGAGCTTTTCGGCAGAAAACCTCTTTTTGACGAGAATATGACCGCACACCCCGGATATATAGATGTTATTCAAATGAGAAAGGACAGCAGGGCACAGCTTCGATTTGCCCACCCGTCAAAATACGGCGGGCCTGTTTTTCTTCTTGATTGTAAAAACATAAAGGTAAAGAATTTTATAATTGAAAACAGCGCATACTGGACTTTTAAAATTGAAAACTGCGACGGCGTTGATGTTTCAAATTTCATTATTAACAACAACCGCCATGTTGCAAATGCGGACGGGCTTGATATATGCGGCTCGTCAAATGTAAAGGCGGAAAAATGCTTTATCTCAACTGCGGATGACGGAATTTGCATTAAAAATGCTATTTGGCTCGGAAATAAAGGCGCAATAGAAAATATTTCAATAAATAACTGCGAGGTTATTTCTCAGGCTAATTCATTTAAAATAGGAACGGAAACCACCTATGACATTAAAAATATTTCCGTTACAAACTGCAAGTTTTATATGAACGACCTGTACCCCGGCACCGTGAGCGGAATTGCAATAGAATCTGCCGACGGAGCAAAGGTTGAAAACATATTTGTTGACAACATTACTATGGACAGAGTTACCTGCCCCGTTTTTATAAGGCTTTGCAACAGAAACAGAGCTGCGGTTGTAACTGCCGAGAGCGCAAATGCAGTTGAATTCGGCGCGAAAAAGAAAAAGGGAAAAACCGTTGATAAAGCTGTGTTTGATAAAAAGGGCGCAGTCAGAAATATTAAAATAAGCAACATAAAAGCAACGAATGTTGAAATACCCATAATAGTTGCGGGATATAAGCAGGGCGTTACAAAAAAATATGTTGAAAATGTAAGGCTTGAAAATATTGAAACTCTGTATGCTCCATATCCTGAAATAGAGGACAAAAGACTTTTCATTCCCGAATACCCAAAGGTTTATCCTGAGTGCTGGAGATTTAGGAATCTTCCGTCATATTCAATATGGGCAAGGCATGTTAAAAATCTTAAAGTAATCAATCTTAAATGCAGCCACCCGATTGAAACGTGGAAAAAGGAAAGTCATTTTGAAGATATAGTTGAGTAGTTGCACAAACTGAATAATATATAAAAAAAGCTGCCGCCTTTCATAAGGCGGCAGCTTTTCTTGTGCCGTATTATTAATTTAAAACAACTGTTACAACTGACAGAGCAGGAACGGAAACATTGCCGTTAAACGAGCCGTCAGCTGTTGAAGAGGTGAGAGCAAGATCTCTTGTTTCGTCCGTTGTGTAAACGGAAATATTATCAGCAGTAATTGAGCTTATATCTGTTGAAAGCGCATTTTCGCTTGCGTTTACATATACGATAACCGTTGAGCCGTCCGTGTTCTTAAATGCAACGGATTCAATGCCGTCAACTCCCGAAGAGCAGGCGATTCTTGTTGCGCCTTCCTCAATGAATTTTGAGAAGTTGCCGAGACACCAAAGGCGTTTTGAAGTCTGTATATCGCTATGGTCGTCTGCATTTATGTAAACAAGTCCGTCGGGGTAAACGCCGTATGAACAGCCGAGCCACCAGTCCCATTCCTTGGCGTTGAGTATAGTTAAATCGTCAACAATAACCTGAGCCATTGTCACGCCGTACTCAATACCCATGCCGTTCGTTGTGCCGTTTTCTTTCTGAATAAGGTCGTATACACCTGTATTTTCGTCGTTAGTCATCTGGCAGTATTCTGTGCAGACAATATCGTAATTTGAATATTTGTCTGCAAGATAAGCCGCCGCCTCTTCTTTGGTTTCCTGTGATGACCAATAGGAGTGAGTGCTTATCGTGTCAAAATAATTGCGAAGTTTCAGATTGCTGAAAACATATTTAGGCCCTTTGCCGAGCAGACAGTCAATATACGCAGCGGCGGTTGAGCCTTTTCCCTCTGCCGAGCCTGATTCAAACATAGAGATTTTACATCCCTTTTCTTCAACTGCACTGCCGCTGAATTTATCCACCATAACATTCATAAGCGCCGTTGCTTCCTGCTTGCTGTAATGGCAGCCCTCTTGGTTTACGGAATAACTGCCGTCCTCGTTATACCATGCGCTCCAGCTGTACTGCGGTTCGTTTATCGGTGATAAATCGGTAACTCTGTAACCCTCGCTGAGAAAATATTCTGCGCTCGCATAGCAGTAATCGGCAAAAGCCTCGTAATTTTCCTTATCAAGATTTGTAACCCAGTCGTCATTTTCATTTTCAAGCGGATCGCCGTATCCCTTGCCGTTTTTCGTGAGCGAAACGGGCGCGCTGTTGCAGAAAAGAGTAACCCTCAAATCATCGCCGGCAAGTTTTTTTGCCGTGGCAAGAGCGTTCTGTGCTCCTGCGTCTTTACTGAAATCATATGTGCCGTCTGCGTTCAAAAAACATTCTGTTTTGCGGTTTTCGGTTGTAATATGATCGTCACCCTCAGAACCTGCGCCGAGGTTGTATCTGTAAATATTAAGACCGATTCCGTTTTCGTCGTCATAAAGATAGGAAAGTACTTCTTCGCAGTTTTCCCAAGTACCTACTTCCTGCCCCCACCAGCAGGCAGAAGCGCCGAAGCCATTCATAGTCTGGTAAGTTGTGTTGCTGTCTATTACGGTAGCGCCAGTCTGAGTGTTTGCGTTTACCGCTTCGCTTTCGGCATATGTGCGTTTGCTGTCAATTCCAACAACGCCGAAAATTATGTAAAGCCCTGCCGCTATCAAGGCTAGCAGTACAACACATACCTCTGTAATGATTTTTCTTTTTTTTGTCATAAAACCACCTGAATAAAATTTTATGAGTTAATTATAAACCTATCACATTGCGTTTTCAATTATTTATTATGACTTGCTACTTTAGGTTGAGCGATTGAGAAACTTCTTCATGTGATTCTCCGCACAGGTATGTAATGTTAATTTCGGACAAATCTTCGTTGAAATTACCCTCAATAACGGGTGTATCAGCAGGTGATAAGTTGAGTTCAAATTCTTTGAAATACTCTTCTTCATCAAAGATATTTTGAACAACAATCGTTCTGTCTTGCAAAGAGTTTTCTTTTGGAACATTTATGTAAGCTATCATATTTTTTGATGAACATATAACATAAAAAAACTCCTGAGAAAATTTATTTTCCGTTACGGAATAATATTTGTGAACGGCAAGCCCTGTTCCCATATCTTTATTTATGTCAACGGTGTTTTCATCAAGCATTGTTATTGAAAGCGCACTGTCGGTTGTTTCAGATAAAACGGTTTTTCCGCTTGAATCATAAATTTCATATGTAACTTCTGCAGGCATCTCACCGTCAAATTTTCTGTAATACTGAGCTGACTCTATTAAGTTTTTATTTTCTCTGCTCACAGAGCAACCGCTAAACACACAGATTGATATAGCGATTAATAAACAAACAACCTTTTTCATTGTCCAAAGAACTCCTTAGGATTTTTTATTATTGCTAAATTGCTTGCCCATATTTCTTCACCCTGTGATTTTGCGGTCTCTATGCTTTCATTATATATGGGTTCAAATGAATCTGTGTCTGCATAGTTTATTAATCTTTTGAGAATGCATATTGCTCCGGGCCAATTAAGGTCTTGCAGCCATTCAAATAATTTTGTCAGATATGGTTGCAACTCTTCGTCTGATTTTTTAGATAGTATTAAAGCACAGTTATCCCATACATTTTTGGAATATTTTTCATCACAAGGCTGAAGAAATACATCTAAGTTTTCTACTTCATCTGCCATTTTTATTCCTTTTAACTGATTGCTTTCGCTGTTGTTCCAATCTATTAAATCCATAATATATTCAATGTTTGTCATAAAATAGCTCCTATGTTAAAGTGGTTTGCGGCTCAATAAAAGCTGTTAATTTAAATCACCTAAGCATTTTTCACTATACCGTTGTTTTCTGGTGTGGCAACAAAGAAACCGCTCCATGTTCCCACATACAAGTTGTTATCAATAATCTCAGCACAACTGCAACAATCGCCCTTTTCGCATTTGAAATTGAATATTATTTTATCAAGATTTGAATTGTAAACTAAAACTTCTTTTGAATAAACCAAAATAATGCTCTCGTTGGATTTTGGAATGATTCTGTATTTATAACCAAGGTCATTGTTTTTGAAATATACTTTTAATCTGGTAGGATATTTTTCTAACTGTCTCTTATACACATCTCCGAGCCCACGAGA
>ENA-OZQU01000323-OZQU01000323.1-human-gut-metagenome-genome-assembly--contig:-NODE-323-length-9866-cov-6.593314_pt1 | contig 9866 bp, 7 predicted proteins | sample MGYA00243780_ERZ653930 | MGnify/ENA primary metagenome ERZ653930 (study PRJEB26926, sample SAMN06164700) | human gut metagenome | biome: ENVO:00009003; feature: ENVO:2100002; material: ENVO:00002003...
GGAATGTAGACTATGCGTTCTATAAAACCGGGCCGGACAAATACCTGCTGTTTTTCAAGGCTGGACAGGCAGACGCAATGACCGCCTGCTTTTCTGAGTATTCCCGGAAGGTGTTAAGCAAAGCAAAATCGAACCGTGTTCCCATCCGGGAACAACTGCAACAGGCGGCAGATCAGCTTTCCAAAGAAAAGCCGAAGCAGAAAGAACGTGCAAAGGAGGTGGCCCATGAGGACAGATAAGATCAGAAAATATCTCATTCCGAACATTCCCTATCTGTTCATCCTGTGGGCGTTCCTCAAGCTGGGAACGGCCTACCGGCTGGCAGCGGGTAACGATTTTGCACATAAGCTCATCGGACTGGGCCAGATGATTGGCCCGGCCTTTGCTGACTTTGCACCCGGTCTTGCCCCGCTGGATTGGCTTATCGGTATTGTAGGAGCCGTTGGTTTCCGGCTGCTGATCTATTTCAAAAGCAAGAACGCTAAGAAGTTCCGGCGGGATGCAGAATACGGCAGCGCCCGGTGGGGAACGGAAAAAGACATCAAACCGTTTGTTGATCCAAGGTTTGAAAACAACGTGATTTTGACCGGGACGGAGTTTCTCACGATGAACACCCGCCCTAAAATTCCCGCAAATGCCCGAAACCTGAATTGCTGCATTATCGGCTCATCCGGCTCCGGCAAAACCCGCTTCTGGCTTACGCCCCAGCTTTTACAGGCCCATTCCTCTTATGTGGTGGTCGATCCCAAAGGCGGTGTGCTGGGACAGGTCGGAGCTTTCCTGCAAAAACGCGGGTACAAAATCAAGGTATTCAACAGCATAGATTTTTCAAAATCCATGCACTATAACCCGCTGGCGTATATCCGCAACGAGGCCGATATTCTGAAATTCGTGGATGCCCTGATTTCCAAAACCAAGGGCGAAGGCAAGGAAGGTGATCCATTCTGGACAAAATCGGAAACGCTTTTATACTGCGCCCTGATTGCCTACATCATTTTCGAGGGGCCTGCCGAGGATCGGAACATGAATACCCTTGTGGATATGATTTCCGGCATGGAGGTCAAGGAGGATGACGAGGATTTTATGAACGCGGTGGACTATATGTTTGCCGGGCTCGAAAAGCGCAAGCCGGATTGCTTCGCGGTCAAACAGTATAAAAAGTACAAATTGGCCAGCGGTGTTGTATGCTCTAAAAGACTTCTTAATCAAGCGGTTGGGAAGTCTCTTAGAACACACAACCTAAAACCGAAGAAAGGAGCGCAAGTTATGAGAAAAAATGAGAAAATCACAGCTCTGTACGAACGACTGAGCCGTGATGACTTTGGCAAAGATGATGACCAACAGCGTGAGAGCAATTCCATATCCAATCAAAAGGCAATGTTGGAGGAGTTCGCCGCACGGCAGGGCTTTACAAACATTGTCCATTTCACGGACGATGGCATTAGTGGTACTTGCTTTGACCGTCCCGGATTTTTAGCAATGATGAAAGAAGTGGAAGCCGGGAATGTGGAGTATTTGTGCATCAAGGACATGAGCCGCATGGGTCGTGACTATCTGAAAGTCGGTCAGATTATGGAAATCCTGCGTCAGCGTGGCGTTCGCCTTATCGCCATCAATGACGGCGTGGACAGTGCCAGAGGGGACGATGATTTTACCCCTTTCCGCAACATTATGAACGAGTATTACGCCAGAGACACCAGCCGTAAAATCCGTTCCACTTTCCAGTCCAAAGGCAAGTCCGGCAAGCACCTCACAGGCACGGTCATTTACGGCTATCTTTGGAACGAAGCCAGAGACCAATGGTTGGTTGACCCCGAAGCCGCCGAGGTGGTCAAGCGCATCTTTGCCATGACGATTGACGGCTACGGTCCGTATCAGATCGCCAGCAAGCTGAAAGAAGAAAAAGTCCTCATTCCGTCCGCTTACCTTGCCCGGCACGGCGAGGGCGTGAACAAAAATAAGACCTTCAAAGATGTGTACGGCTGGGGTTCTTCCACCATCTGCAACATTCTTGAAAAGCGTGAATATCTGGGACACACCATCAACTTCAAGACCCGAAAGCACTTCAAGGACAAGAAAAGCCATTATGTCCCGGAGGACGAATGGACAATTTTCGAGAATACCCATGAAGCTATCATTGACCAGCAGACCTTTGACCTTGTGCAGAAAATCCGTGGGAATGTCAGACGCTACCCGGACGGCTGGGGCGAAGCAGCTCCCCTCACAGGCTTGCTTTATTGTGCCGATTGCGGCGGCAAGATGTATGTCCACCGTACCAACAACGGCAAGCGTATTTCTCAATATACCTGTTCCCAATACAGCAAAGTCCCAGTTGGAAAGCTCTGCACGACACAGCACCGTATCAATGAAGATGTGGTACTGTCCCTTGTTTCCGAAATGCTCAAAGCTATTGCCGAGTATGCGAAGCATGACAGAGCCGAGTTTGTCCGAGTGGTGCAGGAAGCGCAGTCCAGCCAGCAGACGGCAGAGGTCAAGAAACAGCGGACACGCCTTGCCACCGCAAAGCAGAGAGTTTCCGAGCTGGAAGTCCTGCTCTGCAAAATCTATGAGGACAACATTTTAGGAAAGCTGTCTGACAGCAGATATGCCACTCTGGACGCTCAATATGAAAAGGAGCAGACCGAGCTTACCGCTGAAATCTCTGTTCTGGAAAAGGCTATCAAGAGCTACGAGAAGCACGAAAAGGACGCTGACCGTTTTATCGCTCTGATTGACAAGTATGAGAACTTCGACAAGCTGACGATTGCCATGCTCAATGAGTTTATTGAGAAAATCCTTGTGCATGAGCGTGACCGCAAGGGCAGTATTCAGACCACACAGGAGGTCGAGATTTACTTCAATTTCGTGGGTCGTTTCGTTCCCCCGGCGTTTGGAGAAGTGGAGCTGACCCCGGAAGAATTAGAGGAAATCCGCAAGCGTGAGGAACGCAAGGACAGGCTTCATCAGAACTACTTGAAGCGGAAAGCCAGCGGAGCGCAGAAGCGATACGAGGACAAAATCAAGGGGAGAAAAAAGGCAGAAATCGAAGCCAAGAAAGCCGCTATTCGTGCGGAGGATATTGCAAAGGGAGTGTTCGTCCCTGTCAGCAGTTTACCGCAGAGAGAGCCGATGAAAGGAGTACAAACAGCATGAATATCACTTACACACAGAACGGCGATTATCTTATCCCGAACATCGTTATCCGCAAGACCAAGCCCCTCGGACACTACGGCAGACTTCGCAAGGCGTATCTGGAAATGCACCGTCCGATACTGTTCAATGAGCTGGTGCTATCCGACAAGCTCTTTGAGCATTGCGCCGAGATTGACGAAGCGGCACGAAACCGCATGGAGCTGATCGTGCGGTCACTGGCAGAGCAAAACGGCGTGACCGAGCAACTAAAAGCCAAAAACCAAATGGAATGGGTGCGGCAGATGAACGCTTGCAAGGCACAGGCAGAGGAGATTGTGAAAGCGGAATTGATTTATGATTGAGCGAGGAAGTCCGGGCAGAAAACTGTTCGGACTTTTCTCATGTAGTCCAAAGTTGCGGTAGAATTGTTCACGAGTTTTATGGTACAATTTATGCGAATAAAGAAAACGGAAAATTAGAATCTAACAAGAGAATGTGGTTGTATGAAAAAATCCATATTAGTATTTTGGGCAATCGTGTGTCTGTTACCTATTCAAAGGAGGTTTAAGAATTTCAAATGAAACATATAAGAAATATATTGCTGTTGATTACGATTATTTTTGCTTTTGTTATGCAAGCTGAAGTATATCAAAATATGCTCTGGAACTTTAATGGTGCTTATTATTTATCGTCCAGATACACAACTACTAATGACGATATGGATTCATTTTTAGCCAATGCAGAAGATACAGCTGAGAAGCATGGTGTTCATATTTTTTCGACTTTTAATCAGAGAGTTTCTAATTATCAGACAAGACTTTATATTTATGGTGATGATACCGTTGTTCGGGATAGTCTTAAAAGCACAATGGATATTGAGGAAAAAACATATACGGCTTTGATAGGCGGAATCACCGTAATAGAATTTGAAGATTTTAGAGAAGCAAAAAACACAGGCAATGGACAGGAAATAATGGTCAGCTATATCGGTGACGATGATGACATTATTGCCACATATCAAGATTTGGCAAAAGAATATTCTATATCGCAGCCAGAGTTTTGGCAATCAACCGAAACTGATATGATGTTCATTGTTTGGGGCCTGGTTGCCATATTGATGATTGTACTTAATATGATTGAGGTGATACGCAGACAAAAGGAAGTAGTTGTACGAGCTTCTCTGGGCGAAAATGCTGCTGTGATTGCTCTAAAAGCTGTAGTGGCTGATATGATTTCATATGCTGCATTATTCGTCTTAGCAAAGTTGCTTGTTTCTCAATTTATATCGGGAGCGTATGAAGATCATCTCATTTTGGCAGTGTATTGTGCCGGAGCAGTTCTTTCCGTAATTCCTTATGCTGCTTTTGTCCGCTTTGATGTAAAAAAAGCCTTTGCCAATGCTTCAGATAAAAAAGGTATGTTTTATCTTCTGAACGGTCTTAAAGTATTTGCTACTGCTATGACGATTTTTACAATAACTACAAATCTCAGTAGCATTCAAGGTAATTTACTTACAAACACTACTCTTTTAGAAAATCATTATAATGATTATTATTTTGGAGTTATGCAGATTGAACCTCCTTTTGAAGAAAATGAGGAGGAATCCAAAGAGAGCAAATTTTGGAATGACCTTTACGAAAATGAATACAACACTATAAATCCGGTGGTCTGCATAGGCAGCCGGATAAGCGATACGGATAATTATATTTTTGTAAATCATAATGCCAGAGATATGCTGCAAGGGTTTTCTGATATGCTTACTGAAGATGATGAAAAAGAGGATATCGTGGTCTTCGTGCCAAAGGGAAGAAATGCGGAATCATACAAAGATATCGCAAAAGAGGAAATTGACTCTCTTACCCAAAATGCAGAAGAACTGCGTGTTGTTTATAAAGAATATTCTGGCAGAGAGCAATTTTATTATCTCAATTCGAACAGAGAAGAGGCTATTGACGGATTGTCAAGAGCAACAAATCCGATTGTTATTTATCAGGCAAATGAGGCTGTTGCTTTGAATGGAAGTTATATCGAAACAGGAACATATAATGGTGAGGTGATCTACGGATGCGATGAAAGCACAATTCGTAATGCTGCGAAAAAATATGCAGAACAGCTTGGTCCACACTATTTTATGCTGACGAATGTCGGGGAGGATTATACTTATAGTCATAGTTTCCTCGTGAAACTGATTGGCTTTATAAGCTCTCTTTGCGTATTAGTATTGCTGTTAGATATCGCTATCATCATATCTGAAGTGAAAATGGAATTTAGACTTAATGCGATGGAAATCTCCCTCAAAAAGGTTTTGGGCTATCGCTTTTATGAAAGGCACAAAAGATTTATTTCCGTTAATCTCTTAGAAAATATAGCCGTTGTGATATTGATTTGCATTGTTTCGCTTTTTATATCTAACGCAAGTGTCGGGATTGCTTTACTGGTTGGAGCATTGCTCACCATTATTGAAATGGCAATCATTTTCACAAATGTTATGTGGGTTGAAAAAACAAATATCTCAAAGTCCTTGAAAGGTGGATGTTTATGATTATAATTCGTGGCTTAAATAAAGCATTTGGAGAGAAAATAATTTTCTCCAACTTTAATTTGGAAATTCCGGATGGAAGTTTTGTAGTAATCAGCGGGGATAGCGGCAGTGGAAAAAGCACTTTGCTCAATATGATTGGTGGTATCGAAAAGCCGGATAGCGGCAGTATCATAATCGAAGGGCTGAATATTACCCGGCTTAAAAATAAAAACAGTTTTTTTGCGGATACAGTGGGGTTTCTTTTTCAGAATTTTGCACTGCTTGAAAATAAGACAGTTAAAGAAAATTTAAGTTTGATTAAAAAATCAAGCCGAACTAAAGTATCACTTAAAGAAGCTCTTAATCGTGTGGGGTTATCAAAGGAAGTTAACAAAAAAGTTTATCAGCTTTCCGGTGGTGAACAACAGAGAGTTGCTTTAGCTCGTCTTATGATGAAAAAATGTTCTGTTGTTTTGGCAGATGAACCTACTGGCTCACTTGACAAGAAAAATAGAGATATTGTTATGAGGTTATTGCACGAACTCAATGAAGAAGGTAAAACGGTTATCATTGTTACCCACGATCAGGGTATTATTGAAGATGAACCTTATGTTGTGAAAATCTGAGAGTACCTCTTAGAAATGTCTTGATCTACATTTTATGTAATTTGGGTCAGAAGAAAATCCCTTTAGGAACTAAAGGGCGCACTTCTATACTCTCCTATCGGGAGTATGTGCGTCCTGCGGAGCTTCATTCCCAGTCAGCAGAAGAAAACTGCCCGACCGAGAATGTTTCGTCACTTCGTTCCGTCAAGGGAGCTACACTCCCTTGCGACGCTTGTGCGTCTATCCCTTGTGGACTTGCCGTCCGCAAACAGCATAAAATGCTGTTCGCCGCCAGCAAGTTTGAAAAACTGAATACCGAAAAACTGACCGTTGACTGGTCGCACTATGCGAAAAGTTGACGGTCTTTTTTTATCCCCAAAATCAAAAAAAGGAGGTCAATTACAATGACAAAACCGAAAACCCTTGAACAGCTTCGAGCCGAAAAGGAACGAGCCGAGACGCAGCTTGCACAGGAACAGCACAAGCTGGAGCGTCTGGAGAACAGAAAGAAGTATCTGGAGAAAGGCGAACGCACCAAGCGCACCCACCGCCTTTGCAATCTGGGCGGCACGATTGAGAGCCTTGCCCCGGAGGTCAAAGATCTCACACGCACCGAAATGACAGAGCTGATGGAGTACATCTTTTCTCTGTCCGAAGTCCAGCGAGCCGTCCGTCACATGGCGATTACTCACACCAACCAAGCGAACAGAGAAAAGGAGTTGAAAGCCGATGGCACTATTTCATCTGAGCGTCACGCAGACTAAGCGAAGCGCAGGACAGTCCGCTATTGCTTCTGCCGCCTACCGTGCCGGGGAGCGATTGTATAGCGAGTATTACGGCGAATACAGCGACTACACCCGCAAGGGCGGCGTGATCTGCTCCGATATTCTCCTGCCGTCCCATGCACCGCCCGAATACGCAGACCGCCAGACCCTATGGAACGCCGTGGAAAAAGCCGAGCGTGGAAAGAACGCCCAGCTTGCATACAGCTTTGACATTGCCTTGCAGAATGAATTTTCCCTTGAGGAAAACATCGCTCTTGCAAGGCAATTTTTGTTGGAGAACTTTGTGAGCCGTGGCATGGTGGTTGACTTCGCCGTACACCAGCCAGACCGGGAGGACGGCGGCATACCAAACCCACACTTCCATGTGCTTTGCCCTATCCGTCCCATTAAGCAGGACGGCAAATGGGGGCTAAAGCAACGCCGGGTGTACGAGCTGGACGAGGACGGCAACCGTATCCGAGACCAGAACGGCGAGTTTATTTTCAACGCCGTTCCCACTACCGACTGGGGCAGTCCCGAAACGCTGGAATACTGGCGGCAGACATGGGCGGAGCTATGCAACGCCAAGTTTGCGGAAAAGGGGCTTGACGTTCGTATCGACCACCGAAGCTATGAGCGTCAGGGCGTGGAGCTTCTTCCCACCGTCCATGAGGGCGCAACCGTCCGGGCAATGGAGAAGAAAGGCATACGCACCGAGAAAGGCGAGTTCAACCGCTGGATCAGAGCGACCAATGCCGTTATCCGGGACATCAAGAAGAAAATCGCTCTCCTGTTTGATTGGATTGCCGAAGCAAAAGCGGAGCTTGCCAAGCCGCAGGCACCCGACCTTGTTTCTCTGCTGAACGCCTATTACACCCAGCGCAGAGCCGGGGCATATTCGCAGAAAGGCAAGGTCAGCAACCTAAAGGAGATGAACGAGACTTTCAATTATCTCCGGGCAAACGGCATTTACTCCCTTGAAGATTTGGAAAGCCGTGTCAGCGAACACAGTGCTGCCACAGAGAGCTTGAAGAAAACGCTGGACGAACAGACCGCCCGAATGAAAGCAATTAAGCAGCTCTATGACAGCTCCGCTGCTTTCCAGAGCTTGAAGCCTGTCTATGACGGCTTGCAGAAAATCAAGTTTGAGAAGCCCAGAGCCAAGTACAAGGCAGAGCATGAAGCGGAACTGAAACAGTTCTACGCCGCCAGACGCAAGCTGACCGGAGAGTTCCCGGACGGCAAGGTGGATATGAAAAAGCTGACCGAAGAGTATGACGAGCTGGAACAGGCGCACAACACCACCTATGGCGAGTTTAAGACCGTCAGAGACGATTTACACCGTCTTTGGAAGGTCAAGTCATGCGTAGATACTGCCGCCCGATTTAACGAGCGTACAGAGGAACAAAAGCTCCAAAATCGACCCCAAACACGACAGAAAAAGGAGGAACTATCCCGATGAATTACACCCAAGCACAGATTGACCGGGCAAACGCCGTCAGTCTGGAAGATTTTCTCCGCACACAGGGAGAGACACTTATCAAAAGCGGACGGGAATACCGCTGGAAAGAACATGACAGCCTGACCGTCCGGGGAAACAAGTGGTTTCGCCACAGCCAGAGCAAGGGCGGCTATCCCATTGATTTCGTCATGGAGTTTTACGGCAAGTCCTTTCCCGAAGCTGTCCAGCTCCTGACCGGCGAAAGCGGCGAAGGACAGACCGAAGCCACCACAGCACCGCCCACAGCGTTCCACTTGCCCTTGCACAACCGAACAGCCGACAGAGCAATTCAATATCTTTGCGAAAGCCGAGGTCTCAACAAAACGCTTGTTGAGGCTTTTCTTCTTTCCGGGGATATTTACGAGGACGCAAAGCGGCACAATGTTGTGTTTGTCGGCAGAGACCGAAGCGGTACGCCGAGATACGCCCATGTGCGAGGAACGGCAGACCCATTCAGACAGGACATTGCCGGGTCTGACAAGTCCTATCCGTTCCGCTATGAGGGAAACGGCAACCAGCTCTTTGTCTTTGAAGCACCGATTGACCTTTTGTCCTTTATCTGCCTTTATCCGCAGGACTGGCAGACAAGGAGCTATCTTGCCCTGGGCGGCGTTTCGGGCAAAGCACTTGACCGTTTCCTTTCTGAACGCAAGGACACCCGAAAAGTGTTCCTCTGCCTTGACAGCGACACCGCAGGAAGCGAAGCCTGTACCCGACTGGCACAGTCCATTCCCGGCGAGATCGCCGTCATTCGCCTTGTCCCGGCAAGGAAAGACTGGAACGATGTTCTCCGTCAGCAAGGGGACATTCCCAGCCGCAAATTCATAGCCGAGACAATCACGCTGCGAGAGCTGCCCACCGCCCAGCCTGTTCCCATGCTCCGCATGGCAGATGTGGAGCTGACGAGCGTGGATTGGCTATGGTTTCCCTATATCCCCTTTGGAAAGCTGACGATCATACAGGGCAACCCCGGCGAGGGCAAGACCTACTTTGCCATGCGTCTTGCGGCGGCTTGCACCAACCGAAAGCCTTTACCCGGTATGGAGACCCTTGAGCCTTTCAACATCATCTACCAGACCGCAGAGGACGGTCTGGGCGATACCGTCAAGCCCCGACTGATGGAAGCGGAAGCAGACCTTGAAAGAGTGCTTGTCATTGACGATAGGGACACACCGCTGACCCTTGCCGATGAGCGCATAGCAAGGGCAATCCGGGAAAACAACGCAAGGCTTGTTATCATTGACCCGGTGCAGGCGTTTCTGGGCGCAGATGTGGACATGAACCGGGCAAATGAAGTCCGTCCCATCTTCCGCAGTCTGGGAGACATTGCACAGGCTACCGGG
>ENA-OZQU01000350-OZQU01000350.1-human-gut-metagenome-genome-assembly--contig:-NODE-350-length-8863-cov-5.875000_pt1 | contig 8863 bp, 5 predicted proteins | sample MGYA00243780_ERZ653930 | MGnify/ENA primary metagenome ERZ653930 (study PRJEB26926, sample SAMN06164700) | human gut metagenome | biome: ENVO:00009003; feature: ENVO:2100002; material: ENVO:00002003...
GTGTATAAGAGACAGATACAAAACATTTGGGATCGTTACAGAAAAGAGACCAAAATGAACCTGATTGTCTGTGGATCCATTTATTCTTTGATGAATAAGATCTTTCAAAATAATAAAGAGCCGTTATTTGGGCGTGCCGATATTATTATAAAGCTTTCACCCTTCAGCCTCCCTGTACTTAAAAAAATTATGTATGATTATTATCCAACATATACGAATGACGATTTGTTGGCATTGTATACATTTACCGGAGGTATACCCAAATATGTTGAATTGTTTTGTGACAATCGTATATTGAACATCAATGGAATGATCGACTTCATGGTCCGTGATAACTCCCCGTTTACAGATGAAGGAAAGAATCTTTTAATAGAAGAATTCGGCAAAAATTATGCGACCTATTTTTCTATTTTAAGTGCCATAGCAAATGGCAAAAACACACAAGCAGAAATAGAAGCGGCTTTAGGGAATAAAAGCATTGGCGGTTATTTGAGAAGACTGATTGAAGATTACAATATCATTGTACGCCAACGCCCTATTCTATCAAAGGAGGGAACACTGGCTATCCGATATGAAATACAGGATAACTTTATCAGTTTCTGGTTTAACTATTTTGATAAAAACCGCTCTCTCATTGAAATAAAGAATTATATGGCATTACGTTCCATTATCAAGGCTGACTATCCCACTTATTCCGGAAAAATGTTGGAGCGTTATTTTAAGCAGAAGTTTGCAGAAAGTTTCCTTTATAAAGATATAGGCTCTTGGTGGGAGTTAAAAGGCGATGCATATGAAATTGACATTGTAGCCCTATGCTTGGAAAAAGATAAGGCGGTTGCCGTAGAGATCAAACGCCAGAAAAAGAACTATAAACCGGATTTGCTGGAGAAGAAAGTGGAACACCTTAAACATAAGGTACTTCCACATTATGCGATAACAAAAATGTGTTTGTCCCTGGAGGACATGTAGTTTCCCTTGTAAAAAGGGACGGGGCTGTCCATGAGAAAGATACACTCTAAAGATACTCATTTTCTGCGACATACAGAAAACCTATGCTTTTTTAGGACACTCTATGAAGTGTCCTTATTAAATTGAATTAGCTTAATATTTTATTTAATAATTGGAACAGAACTCGGCTTTCAGGTGTGAATATTCTTTTTTACTGGTCAGATTTTCTAACAGAATATATTGTTTTAGTACATATAGATAATAGAAATCATGTAATGCTATTATAGTGGCATTGGTTAATGTGTTTTTAATGTGTTGGATGACAGTTGATTTTCCACAGTAATTGCTATTTTAATATCAACACATGTTTCATAAACAGGCCTCGCAATTGTTTTGCATATAATAAAATTGTTCGTTAGATGAATTCCTAAAAAGAAAGCGAAGAAAGAATTACTCCGTTGCCGGAAGCATCATTTGTATATTTTGCAAATATACCTTCTGTTTGGAGCAGCAAGAATTGTGATATAATTTATCTTGAGTATAGAAATGCCGGGAGGATTATTGTTACATAGCCTGAAAGATATAAATCTTTCATACCAATCATAAATCAGGCTCAAAACATGGATGATCATCTGTTCATTCGCAGGTGGAAATGCTGAGATTATCTTCATTTTAAATGCCTCAGCGATAAAATCCGGTTGTTCCTTTTCTCCTTTCATCTATCGCTGAAACTCCCTGCCCATAGGCGTTCCGGCTATGAAGGGGCTCCTGTCATTGCTCTGTCAGCCTCCTTTCAGCCTGCTCTTTCACATTTTTTGTGAAGGAATAAAACGATACGGGCTGAAATGGAAGTGAGGGGAAATGGTTTCAGATTTAACCGGCTGATTTTCTGTGCATATTACATAAGATGACAGGATGAGGGGAAAAGGGAGCGTATCGGATTAGTGGGGGAGTAATACACGGAACAGACTAGGTCTGTAAGCTGAACAGGCTAAGTCTGTGCACTGAACAAGCTGGCGTGTTTTAAAAACGTATAGTTGTTTTTTAAAAGCCTGAAGATGTTTTCTTAAAAGTTGAAGACGTATTTTTTAAAGCTCAAGGTGTATTTTAAAAACATAAAGGCGTATTCAACAATAACATTAGTAACGTGTCAGCTCGTATGTTAGTAACGTGTAAGCCCACACGTACATAAGCATCGGGTCACACATACGCAAGCATCGGCCTACACATACGTATGTATTGCGCCCTGTATCCATTGAATTTTGCCCCAAGTTCCATTAAATCTTGCACCAAGTTTCATCGAATCCTGCACCAAGATCTGCCATATTTCCGCCCCCTCTTGACAAACGCCTTTTTATGTTGTATATTTGTAGTTTGCCAAACTTAAAAAAGTAACTCATGAATGTATTCGCTACTCTCAAAACAGTCTTCTTCGGAAGCAAATTCCTGTCAAGCCCTGTTCCTATTGACGGAACACCGCGTCGTGATCTCGTATCCGCTCTCAACGGGCTGATGCCGCTTTGCCGGACTATACCCGGCGTGCGTCTGGCGCTGGATATCCGCGAGGGCCAAGTAGTTCTGGCATTGAACTGGACTCCGCGCACCGACGGGAATGCTCCCACGGGCAGTTACCACTACATCGTGTCGGACGAAGACGGAGTAAGAGAGATGGCCGACTCACAGGTTCTTCTCACTGAAAACGGTAAGGATAACCTGCCGGGGAGTATGGACGATTCTCGGACACATCCGACAGTCTCAACTGAAAAGACAGAGAAGGATTCCGCTCACTTGAAAAAAGATGTTCAGAAAAAAGCGGGACCAACCTCCCTAGAAGATACTGGCAAGAAGGCGAAATCACATACCCTGATGCAGGAAGTGACCGCTTTCCTCACCTCCCGCTACCGCTTCCGGTTCAATGTGCTTACTGAAGAAACTGAAGTGGCAAGTGTAGAAAACAACATTCCCGATACTCATCTGCGTTACGCCAAAGTGGACGAACGATGGATGAACTCACTAAGTCTGGAGGCTATTGAAACGGGCATAGACTGTTGGGACAGGGACATTCAACGCTTTGTGCGCTCACGCCGCATCAGTGAATACCATCCCTTTACTGCCTATTTTGAACAGCTTCCCGAATGGGACGGCACGGACCGGGTGTCCGCGTTGGCACGCAGGGTGTCCGACGACCCGGTATGGGTGAACGGTTTCCACCGTTGGATGCTGGGACTCTCTGCCCAATGGATGCAGCTCAATCCGGATAACAACCGCGCCAACAGTGTGGCTCCCCTGCTGGTGAGCAGTCGCCAGGGATTGGGGAAAAGTACGTTCTGCCGTCTGCTGATGCCCGATAGGCTGAAATCCTACTACACGGAAAGTTACGACCTAAGCTCCCCGGCATCCGCCGAAGCCAAGCTGGCTGCCTACGGATTAATCAACCTGGATGAATTCGACAAACTAGGTGCGTCCAAAATGCCTTTGCTGAAGAACCTGATGCAAGCTTCCGCACTGAATATCCGCAAGGCTTACAAACACAGCGCTTCATCGCTTCCCCGTATTGCCTCGTTCATCGGCACCAGCAACCGGGAGGATTTGCTGGTAGACCGCACCGGCTCACGCCGCTTTCTTTGCGTCAGTCTGAAGCATGCCATAGACTGCACCACGTCCGTAGAGCATAAGCAATTGTACGCCCAGCTTAAAACAGAACTTCTATCCGGTGAACGAAGCTGGTTCAATAAAGAAGAGGAACAGACTATACAGCAACATAATGCCCTATTCTACAAGCATGTACCCGAAGAAGAGGTGTTCCGCCTTTGCTTTCGCTTTGCTACAGAAGAGGACAATCCGCAGGAAGTGCTTAGCCTCTCCGCCACCCAACTGTTTGAACGTATGAAGGCCGCCCATCCTTCGATCATGAGAGGGATGACCGCCTACAGCCTGAGCCGTATCCTGCCCCAGCTGGGCGAACGGGTACATACCACCAAGGGAAATGTATACCGGGTGGTAGAATGTTAACTTTCAATTAATTGAGAATTTATCTATGGAAATGAGATTCCCGGTATGGAAGTCGATTAGACGCATTCACACTCTCAAGCATATATTGTCAAGAAGTGTGAATGCCCTTTTCTAGTATATGAATGGGTCATCCGGCATCATAATGAGCGCTGCATACCAAACGTATTTTGTATTTCACCGTACTCCCTGCCTGTAAAAATTTGGATGAGGTTTTAAATCCGAATGCATATATGCTCCCGTTATGATCATATACATACCGTTTCTCAATATCCAATAACGGGTCTCCGTTTCTTAATCCCTCTATGGTTTCATTCAGTTCATCCAGTGATGATCCGCTGAACGTCTTATGCAATATTTTTGCCTCCTCTTCAGTCGGAAGATGCCATCCGTCTGCTTCCTCCTCCTGTATGATATTCCGCACATCGGAAGCGAATCCACTCCACTCATCCAGACTCATCAACAAAATATCCGCCCCTGTGGAACTTGCATTCTCTATGCCAGCTACAATACCGCCGTTCCAGATACCGCCAATTTCGGGTAGCCCGGAAAGATCCGGATTAATGGGAGGCGGCTCACTACCGCCATTACCTTCATCAGCACCGCCAAAATTGAATTTGATGTCTACCGGAGCCTTCCATTCACCTGATATCAAACTGCCCCCTACCGTGACATCACCCGAATAGCTACCCCCGATATTCAATGGCACGTTCGCTTCCGGCTTTCCTTTGAAAGTGTATCCAAACGTCTTTGTCTGACTATTATCTTCCAAGGTTATGGAAAAAACGGTCTGAGAGCCGCTCCCCGGAAAAATATAAAAAGGCTTTGCACTCCAAATTCCACCCGGCTCAGACTCACAAATAATTTCCGTACTCTTGTCTTTGCCGGAATACTCCCTTGTAAACGACAGGGAAGAATATAAAGGCGAAATCTGCAAACTCACCTTTTTAACGTTTGCCGGTATATCTTCCAAACTGATATTGACTAAAGATACAGCATAATAGAGGGTTACAGAAACAGATATATTTTTCTTATTGGCAATTGTCACAGTTGAAGTGCCCATCATTAGCGCGCGTGAGCTTCTGTTATTTTCTTTCATAACAATTACATCATCAAGGCTAGGATCTTTCGGAACGATATATTCTTCTCCCAAACCGGCTATTGCAACAATAGTATATCGGGCAGGAGGTAACTTCATTTCAATCTGGGCGTTATCTGTCATTTTCAGACTGGCAGAACAGCTGCCGTCCTCTGCAAACGCATAGATATAGGCCGGATAATTAATCTGGGATTCTCCGCTAGACCTGGCAGATATCTTTAAAGGAAGATTTGTTTGCGAGACTCCGTCTTCATCGTCTTCTTCATCATACATCGGGCGTTGGCAAGAAACAGCAGACAGTAGCAATAGAAACAGAAGCACCTTTAATTCGGTTAATCTATAATTCATAACATATTATTTGTTTGTGGGTTTATTTCTTCTCCATTTATAACTATATCCTCTTCTTCATTTCCCGGAGTCCAACCCGAAATACTTCCTCCCGTTATAATTACATTTCCGTCTTTTACTACAATATTGTATTTATGAATACATCCGGACAATAAGCCCGGAGACAGGTCGTCTCGTCGTGTTATGTAATATTTGTTGTTACGGGTATATTCAATGGTGAGATTAACAGAATGGTTTTTCACGGCTTTCGGATCAATGTTTCCGTCATTCTCGCCCCCGTTCAGGATAAAATAAAAAGAAACATCCTGATTGTTCATGGTGTGTGACGGAGTAATCTGGAAGGTTTCCTTGGGAGTTTCGCTGATGGTGATGCTGTTCGTTTCAAAGGAGTAGTATCCTTGGGTCGTCAACCCATTTCCTTCAAGTCTGATTTTGTCAATAACGGCCTGTGCCATATCTCCTTCACCCTTTATGTTTATCTTTAATAGTGACAAAACGTGCTTAAATGAATAATCGCCCGAAAAGGCCACATTGCCAAGGTCGGTATCGTAGGAAAGCTTCCTGGATGCTACTAGAAAGTCATATTGGTCAATATTTTCCCAAGTCCCGTTCTGGCTGTCGAGAGAAGGCATTTTTATATTTTCCTTACTTTCGGCTTTGGAACCGGAGTGGGGATAATATGCGTAAAAAGTATGTTCCTGGTTTTTATCTTTCCAAAAGACACTCTTTTCTGTAGTCCAGGAAGTTCCATCGAATATCCAGCGGACGGCGCTGTCATTGTCCATAAAAACACCTATATCATCGGTTTTACTAAAACTAGCGATGGCATTTTCATGATCTTGCAAGTAGCGTGCTCCGGAAACTGTTTTCCCGATTCTTGCCATAATGGATACCGTGTACTCTTTTTCTTGTGATTGCTCTAGTTCCTCACTACCTTGGCAGGCAGAGAAGTACATGATCGTCAATAGCGATACATACAGTGATCTTTTCATTCTTTTATTTTATAATAGTGAGGGACAAAACATCAGCTTATCCGTTAAAATTAAAATGAGGACAAGTTGAATTGGTCGAGGATTAAAGCATGTCTGCTTATTGTCGGTAAGAAATTAAACTTGTGTTCGGCTGCGAAAATAATTCATTCTTAGCAAAAAGAAAAACAAAATGATAAAAAGATGAAAATTAAATGTGTTATGCCGGCAACAGCATGAACATTCTTACCGGTATATTCCCATAAAAAATAGTGGAAGGCAATCTTTTGTTTAACGCTTTAGGCTGACTATGACTAAATCTTACCTGTAAATTATTTCCTTCCATTCTTCCACAGTACGTGTAAGGGAAGAAAAATTCACCCCGATACAGACTATTTTACGGTTATCGGTCAAATAAGATCGGGCATAGCCTTTCTCTGCTATTTGCTGTAAAGCCTCCTCTGCTGTTCCGTCCATCTTGAATTCGAAAATGTAAACATATTCGTCCATTTCCAATATGCAGTCCACTCGTCCGAAGCTCTGGCGATTCTCACAATGGATTGCACGGCAATAAACTCCTATCAAACGGAGAATCAGATAAAAAGTGTATTGGAAATGTTTCTCAGTCATATCCAATTCCTTCAAGGAAGCGTGAGAGTCATACGGGATGCTTGCAAGAAAGGCGGTCAGAGAATCACAAAAAGCGGAGGTGTTCCCTTGCTCAAGGCAAGTAACAGCATCGATAATCCAGCTGTTGACCTCTCCACCTCCGGGTTTCAAATAATGTGCTGCCAATACGGACAAGAACCCTTTACGCACCTCATTATTGGGAAAATCGAGCAGATAAGTTCCCATACGTCTATTATATTCTTTAATAGTGAGATATCCGCTCTGATAAATCATGGGTAGAGGCTGTTCCACATCAGCCTTATAATCCACAAACAAAGAGGGAACATAATAACGTCCGGCAAGTTCGTTTATCTGCTCGCGGCTGTGTTGCAGCAGACGAACCAAATAGGTGGGAGTACCTGTAGAGAACCAGTAATCACGAATTGCCATACTGTCAAAAGCATTAAGAATGCTGAACGGATTGTAAATGTCGGTCATCCTCTCTCCAAAATGATATCCGTCATATTGCCGTCTGAGAAGTTCCTTCATTTCTTTCACTGTGTACTGATATTTAGCAGCCAACTGTATGGTGGGTTCTTCGAAAAATGCTTCCAGCTCATTCTGGGTGATACCGCACAAGGCTTCGTACCGTTCATCCATACTGATATCCTTAGGCTGGTTAAATCCACTGAAAACACTTACTTGGGAAAACTTTGTTACTCCGGTCAACAATACGAATCTCAAGTATTGATCGGCTCCTTTAAAGGTAGAATAAAAGGATTTCAATATTTCCCGGTTATGGTTCTCCAACAGAACTTGCTTTCCATAATCATCATAAAAACAAGCTTCCGTATCTAATACATCCAAAATAGGTTTGTCATATTCATCAATCAGAACCACCGCACGCCGCCCTGTCTGTTCATAAGCCCGGCGAAGTATTTCAATGAAACGGGTTCCTATGGTTGTATAATTGGGATTCTTGCCATAAATATCTTCCCAGTTCCCTAAATAGCCTTCAATGGTAGCCTCCAGAATTCCGGGTTGTGTATACAGTCCTCCATTAAAGTCTATACGGAAGATAGGATACTCATACCAGTCCTTTTCCAATCCGTCGATTTCCAGTCCGGCAAACAAATCTTTGCGTCCCTGGAAATAACAGGCAAGGGTACTTACCAGCAGGCTTTTGCCAAAACGGCGTGGACGGCTCAAGAAATAAGTCTTGCCTTGTGTTACCAAGTTGTAAATCAAACCGGTCTTATCCACATATACATAGCCATCTTCACGGATTTGGTCAAAACTCTGTATTCCAATAGGGTATTTCATATTTTGTTGCGGTTCTAGAATGAATGATGAAACAAAGATATTAGTAAATGACAAACAAAGCAAATAAAGGATTTGTTTTTTCTGCTTATGACAAGTTTTTCCGTTTCTTATTAATGGATAATCGCCTGTTTCTGTCCATATATATTGGCATTCTGTCCTTTAAAGGATACTTTGAAAAGTATTTAGAATCTATCTATTCTGCAATAAGATATACTTCTTCTACTGAATTTGCTATATCATTGTTTATCAACATCATACATATCCTTTCGTTTCGGCACGAATACGACCTACCTGAGTAATGCGGTGAACAACTACTTCGGATGCAATTTCAAGCGGTTAATAAATTCCTACAGGGTGGTTCGCGCGAAGGAGTTGCTGGACGGTAAAGATTGCCCGGTGAATGAGCTTTTCAGCCGTTGCGGGTTCGCCTCCAAGAGCGTGTTCTATGTGGCGTTCAGAAAAGTAGTTGGCATGACTCCCCTGCAATATATATCGCAGAGTCGGAATCCTTTTATGATTCAACGCAATTAAGTCCTTTTATAACAATAAACATTTTGAG